>Ga0182738_1001540_pt1 | contig 28659 bp, 30 predicted proteins | sample eDN5th30CBELigMG_FD_128876 | JGI IMG/M metagenome (GOLD analysis project Ga0182738, IMG submission 128876) | Enriched Miracle-Growth compost microbial communities from Emeryville, California, USA - eDNA 5th pass 30_C BE-Lig MG (version 2)... ...
CGCGCAGCCCGGTCCGGCCCGGCGTCCGATCTCCCCGGCCCGCTGCCGCAGGATCGCCGTCTCGGTGCGGGTCAGGTAATATTCCGGCAGCTCGCAGATGGCATCGAACAGCGCCGAGCCGCGCGCATCATAGAGAAACTTCGCCGGGATCGCGCGCGGCGTGCCGGAAAGCCCCGCAATCGCGGCGCGGCGGAATTCCTCACGATCGGCAGTCTCGGCGAAGTCGAGCGTGAGCACGGGGCCGTTCATCGGAGATCCTCTGCAAGACGAATGCCGCCGAACATCCAGCGCGCATCGGCCGGAAAGAAGTTGCGGTAAGTCGTGCGGATATGGTCACGCGGCGTCGCCGCGCAACCGCCCCGCAGCACCATCTGGTTGGCCATGAACTTGCCGTTGTATTCGCCGATCGCGCCTGGCGGTTCGCGATAGCCGGGATAGGCGACGTAGGGGCTGGCGGTCCATTCCCACACGTCGCCGATCATCTGCACCAGCCCCTCGCCCCGCGCGGCGACCGGATGGAGCCGCTGGTCCTCCAGCAGGTTGCCGGCGAGCGCGACATCGGCCGAGGCGAGTTCCCACTCGGCCTCCCGCGGCAGGCGCTTGCCGGCCCATTTTGCGAAGGCCGCCGCTTCATACAGGCTGACATGGCACACCGGCTCGGCGGCGCGCATCGGGCGCAGGCCCGACAGCGTGAAGACGTTCCAGCGACCGCCGTCGCGATGCCAGTAGAGGGGCGCCTGCCAGCCGCGCTGGTTGACGCAGTCCCAACCCGCCGACAGCCAGAATTCCGGCCGGCGATAGCCGCCATCGCCGATGAACGCCATATACTCGCCGCAGGTCACCAGCCGCGTGGCCAGGGCGAAAGGATCCACCCAGGTGCGATGGCGCGGACCTTCGTTGTCGAACGCAAAGCCGGTGGCGGCGTGCCCGATCTCGACCAGCCCGCCCTCGAAGTCGATCCAGCCCGGCCCCGCGGTGTCCCCGCCGGACTCCGTCTTCTCCGGCGCGTAGGCCGGAAACAGAGGGTTCATCGACAGCATGTGCTTGGCATCCATCAGGATCAGCTCCTGATGCTGCTGCTCGTGATGCAGTCCGAGCTCGACGATCTCCGCCCATCCGCCCCGGCCCGACTCGATCAATTCCGCCATGGCCGCCGTGACGTGCCGGCGGTAGGCCAGGATGTCCTCGACGCCGGGACGCGTGATCATCCCGCGCTGCGGCCGCGGATGACGCGGGCCGACGGCTTCATAATAGGAATTGAAGAGGTACTCGTAGGCCGGATCGAACGGCCGGTAGGCCGGCAGATGCGGGCGCAGGACGAAGGTCTCGAAGAACCAGGTGGTATGCGCGAGATGCCATTTCGTCGGGCTGGCATCAGGCATCGACTGCACCGTCTGGTCTTCCGGCGAGAGCGGATGGGCGAGCGCCTCGGACAGGCGGCGAACCGCCACGAAACGATCGACCAGCGGAAGGGCGTCTGCCGGAACATCACGCGCAATCAGTTTCGACACGACACCTCCGCATCGGTCTAACGTCGGTCGAGGATAACCGGTTGCCGAAAGTATGTTAGCGTCCACCCAGCACGGGAGCGAAACAAGTGCCGGTTTGCGAAATCGATCCGTGGCGCCTGCAGTACTTCGCACGCGTCCCCTGCCCGGCCGAGGTTTTCATCCCGACTGAAGACAGCGATGCGTGGTTGTGGAACCCCGCTCACCGCTGGATCTACGACAAGCTGGCCGTCGCGACCAGCCAGGGGCTGGAGGCCGCGCCGCATGGCGTGAGCCCTTGGCGCTATCCGGTGTTCTCCAAGCCCATCTACAACCTGAAGGGCATGGGTGTGGGCAGCCGGCGGCTGCTGTCGGAAGCGGACTACAGCGCCGCCTATCGACCGGGTCATTTCTGGTCGACCCTGCTGGAAGGCGACCACGTCAGCAGCGACCTCGCGGTCATCGACGGCGAGCCGAAATGGTGGCGGCATGCGCGCGGCATCGCCGGCGTCGAGGGCACCTTCGACTATTGGGAGGTCGGCGCGCAGGCCGAGCCGGCGATCGAGGCCTGGACGGGCGAATGGTGCCGCAAGCGCCTGCGCGGCTACACCGGCATGGTCAACCTGGAGACGATCGGCGCGCGCATCATCGAGGGCCACCTGCGGTTCGCCGACCAGTGGCCCGATCTCTATGGCGGGGACCGCTGGGTCGAAGCGCTGGTTCGGCTTCATGCCGAAGGCGTGTGGTCGTTCGACGATCGCGAGGCGCGGACCGGCTACAGCGTCGTGCTGTTCTCCCCGCATGGCCGGCGCTACCGGCATCCGCCGCCGTCGCTGCAGCGGGAAATCGCGGCGATGCCTGGCGTCTCGAGCCTGCAGATCACCTTTCACGAGGAGCTGGCGCCGGAGCGGCATGCCATGCCGCCGGGCGGCTTTCGGGTCGCGATCGTCAACTGCTGGGATCGCGCCGCGGGCACTGCGGCGCGAGAGCGGCTGCGTTCCCACTTCGAGGCGTGATCTGTCGGCTGTCGGACATGGAGGCGCCAAGTCATCCTCATTGGACCGCGCGCATCCTGCGCGCTCATCCGCGCGCACGAAGGCGCTCGATCATGAGCGCGCAGGATGCGCGCGGTCCAATGAGCATGATCGGGCAAGGATACAACTGTCGATAAAGTCGGCAGCTCTCGGGACCACACCATCGGCAGGCGGCCGCGAGGAAGGCGCGCCACCGCAGTGGCGCGCCTCCGATGCTTACCTCGTCGTCCGGGGAACGGCGGCCTGGTCCGGCGCGGCCGGCTGACGACGCTCCGCCGAATAGTCCGGGAGCGCCTTCAGGTCGTCCTTGCTGAGGTTGGTCGTCAGCACGAGCGACTTGCCGTCGCGGCTCTGCTTGAGGTCGCTCCATTTGATGGCGACGTCCTTGGCACCGACACCGAGGAAGCCGCCGACCGAGACCACGATCGTCTTGGTCGCGCCCTGGCCGTCGAGATAGAGATCCTCCACCGTGCCGACGGTATCCTTGTTCTCGTTGCGGATCTTGGTGCCGATCACCGCGTTGGCCGACATGTCGCCGGCGGCATTGAAGTCGCCGGTCGATTCGGTCGCCATCGTCGACGGCGTGTTCGAAGCCGTGGCCGCTCCGCCGCTGGCGGTAGTAGACGGGGTCGTCGCCATCGCCCGATCGCGATTGGCCGTCGCGGCCGTATCGGCAGTGGCCCTGGCATCGCGCGCCGCGCGCTGCTCGTCGGTCCAGACGCCGCGATCGCCGAAGACCTTGCCGCGCCACGCAGTGTCCTTGTAGGTGTAGGGCGCCATCGCCTTGAGCTGGTCCTTGGTCATGTTGACCGTGACCTTCTCGCCGTTGTCGGAGACCTGCAGGTCTTTCCACGCCAGCTGCACCTCGCGCTCGCCGACGCCAAGGAAGCCGCCGACCCCGACCATCACGCTGTCGACGGTTCCCTCGGACGAGATATAGACCGACTTGATCTCGCCGATCGTGTCGCCATTGGTGTTCTTGACGTTGCGGCCGATCAGGTTCTTGGCATCGGCAGCCTGCGGACCCGGCATCGGCTTCGTCGTCGAGGTCGCCGCCGGCGGGGTGGCCGGCGAAGTGGTGGGCGGCGTCGTCTGGGCGTGAGCCGTGGCGGCGAGTCCGGTGATCGCCGCAGCGAGCAGGGCATGTCTGAAAATCATGATTCCTCCGTGGGTTCGATAGTCGCGTAACGAACCGGTGAGGCGCGAAGTTGCCTCCGGAACGCCCCGGAAACTTCGCAACCCGATCGGTGGCGCCCCGATTCGGCCGCCGCAGGATCAGGTGGCGGCGCCCCACGTCGACCGCCCGAGCGCGGCGAGGGATCTCACCGAACGAGCAGGCACGCTCAGGGCTCGTGATTTCCCGGGTAGATGGACGATCGAACACAGGCTGGACCCGCCCGGTTGGGCCGAGGCGTAGCCGTGCCCGATCATCCTCATTGGACCGCGCGCATCCTGCGCGCTCACATGCGCTCGATCATGAGCGCGCAGGATGCGCGCGGTCCAATGAGGATGACCCGGCGCACCCTTGCCTATGAGCTGCGGAGTCAATCGTGTCCGCGCCGGCCGAGCCGGACATTCCTGGCTACCCTTGCCCGCAACGGCTCATCCATGGCGTCGGGTTCCCGTCCTCGGCGCGAACGCCTGCGACCACCGAGGCTTCGCCAGTGCCCGTGTCCTTGTTCGAGACGGTGCGAATTCGGCCATCCGGCGATCTGGCGAGGACGTTCTGCCGGCTTGCGCGCTCCTGACGGTTGTCGCCAAGCTGGACGAAGTGCACGACGTAGCGAAGTTCCCCGGCGGACGTCTCGACGTGGGAAATCACGCTCGTGTCCTTCATCTCGTGGCCGAAGTCGCGCCTGAGAAGGATGTCCCCGTCCTCGATGCTGTATCCGTAGCGCGGATTGCCCATGCTGACCGGCGCTTCGCAATCGTGCTGCCACACGCCGGGCAGACCCCAGGCGATGGCGACCTCGATCGACGACGGTCGCGATATCCACCACCAGGCGACGATCGCCAGCGCAACGAGAGCGACCGGGATGGCGAGGTAAGCCCATCCCGCTCGTCCATGATCTCCTGTCCGCGTCGCGCGCGGCCCGCCGCGCCCGACAGATGGCAGCGCAATCGCCGCGGTATCCGCCAGAATCCGCATTTTAGCCCCAGTAGCAATCCGCCCTTCCCCAAGGACACCCGATACTTGGCACACGACGTGACGGACGCAAGGGCGAAAGCCAGCGGACGGTTGCGGCGATTCAGCACGTGCAACCGGGCGTAATCACGCCCGGCCACATGTCAGGGCGTACTGAATCGCGGGACGCCGCCGAGCGCCTGCCGCAAGAGACGCTCGGCCTCGTCCTCGCCACCCGAGGCCAGGCGCAACCATGTCTCCGCGGCCCAAGCTTCGATGGCCTCCTGCAGGATCGTCAGGCTGGCCATCTCGTCGATGCTGCCGAAGGCCGACTTGTCGAACACCCAGGTGAGGATGGTGGCCCGCGATTCCCGATCGTGGTGGCTCGTCAGGGTCCGGTAGCGTGTGCCGAGCCGCTCGCGGGTCGACCGCGCGATGACCTTCGCCGCGATGGCGAGCTGCGCCTTGCCGTCCAGAGGTCCGAGTTCGACTTCGTCGATGGTGATCGTTGGTCCGAGAATCTGTCTCACGAGAAATCCGCCGCGCGGCTTGAGCATATCTTGCATCGCCCCATGATGCGGCGACCGCGGCCTGCGCTCAAGGACGCATCGGTCGCGCTCCCGGGGCAACGCCGCCGTCGAGAGCGGCCGCAATCATGGCCTCGGCGCGGACGGGATCGACGCGGAAGGCGTTGTGTCCCGCCACCTTGCCCTGCGCGACGATCTTCCCGAAGAGCTCATGATAGGCGACGCCCCGAAGGCTGGCGATATTCCAGTAGAACTGGTCGATGAAGTCGGCGGGCGACAGGAGGATCAGCCGGCAGGACGGCGCGGCGAACAGGATGTTGGTCATGGCCGCCCCCTTGACGCCGAGCACGGCTTCGGCGCCGGCAAAAAGAGCGGCCTGTTCGGCCATGGCGAGAGTCTCGGGAACCACCGGGGTAAAGCCATGCCGCGCGGCGATGCCGGCGATTTCCGCTTCGTTCTCGAGCCTGCGCCAGGTCACGCCGGGACGCAGGATATGGAGCCGTCGGGGCCGTGCCGCGGCCGGCACGGAAGCCGACAGAAGATCCGCCCGCAAGCTCTCCAGCGCCGCCGGCAGCGCAAACAGGGGAGGCTGCCGGCAAGATCGCAGGACGGGCGGGACATGCCACCGGCGGAACAGGCGCGGCAGGTTCAGCGGCATCAGCCACGCCAGCTCGCGGAACTGCCAGATCTCGTCGTCGGGATGCTCGTGGACGATCGCGTCGGGCAGGATCGCGGCGATCGTCTGCCGGACGATCTCGCGCAGGCTCGGGTTCTCGACGCGGTGGATCACGATGTGCCGCGTGTCGAGCCCGCCGCGACGCACGAGAAAGGACAGCGCCATCGCCTGGTCGACCAGCCAGTGGCCAAAGTTCGGCGACCACCAGCGCTTCAGCACGAGGCAGCGCGGCTCGATCCTGCGGTCGATCCGTGCCGGCAGGGTGAGCCGTCCCGCCGCGTCGCGCGCGAACCCGGGCGGCACGCCCCGGTGGAAGTGGAGAAGCTCGAAGGCGCTGTCGCGGATCATGACGTACGACGGGCCAGACGGCGCAACGATGCATCCATGCCCCGCCAGCTTCGCCTCGGACAGCAGGAGGAGATGCCGTGCCGGGATCGCCATCTCCGTCTCCGCGAACGTCGCGCTCTGGTAGAGGCGGAGGTGCCATGGAACCGCGCCGGCATCGAGGCCGCTCGGCGGGCGACGCGGCACGGCGGCGGGCGCGACGACGCGCATCGCTTCGATCAGCCCTCCTGCGACCGATCCGTCCACGATGCGATCGGCGCGAACGATTCCCGCCAGCGCGATCCGCTCGTCGGGAGTGCCGGACGGACTCGCGGCGACGCGTCGCAGCAAGCGGGTCAGCATCGCGGGAGGGCCGGCACGGATGATCGGGTCTGCATGCTCCACGATACCACTCCGTCAACCTCCGCGACGGCAGCCCGCGTGCGAGTTCGCCGGCTCAGGGATCCGCCGCGTCGCGAATCGTCCCGGCGGGCACCGCATCGCCGGGCTGGTCGAAGCCGCTTCCCGTGATGCGCTTGCAGAACGCGTCGATGTGAATGCCTGCATTGTCCGTCGCGCGTCCGATCCGGTTCGGGTCGAGCACCCGCACGCCACGCAGCTCGATATCGGCGCAGGTCGAAAGCCCCACGCCGCGGCCCGCCGCGTCGGCCGCCTGCAGGTCCTCGATCAGGCAGCGCTTCAGGCCCTGGAAGACGATCGCCGCGCTCCTGATGCCGCGGAACGTGCAGCGATTGTCGGGCCACATCGGCTTGCCGCCAGCGTCGAGCAGGTCGGGATCGGCGCCATGCGGCACGAAGCCGTGGATCGCCAGCGGGCTGTCGATCGCGAGGCCGTCGAACGAGCAGTCGCGCAGGCCGGCGAGCGTCGTGTGCGGACTGGTGAAGTCCGTGCAGGCGATGTCCGCGAAGTGGAAGCCGCCGAACAGGGCAACGGCCGGTCCGCCGTCCTGCGGCACGCCCGTGCCCCAGCAGTCGAACGGCGCCGATCCGCCGCGCAGCGCGACGTTGGCGATCGTGACGTCGTGATCCCACCATTTGCGCGGCGTTGCGAAGCTGCACTCTTTCGCCACGAGGCTGATCGCCTGCACGGCGCTGCGGATCTCGCCGTCGCGGATCGTGACGTTGCGGCAGGCGAGGAAATTGAGGTTGAGCGTCGGATGGTCGAGCGTCCGTTGCGTGCCCGGCTCGAAGCGCAGGCCGCGAAAGCGGTCGGCGATGACGAAGTCCGCGAAGGTCACGTCGCGTACGCCGAGCGGCACGATGGAGCCGCACGGCAGGTCGCGGTCCGGTCCCCTGCCCTCGATCGCCATGTCGGTGACGAGCGAGCCCTCGCCGTGGAACGGCAGGCCGATGTCGGCGCGCTCGAGGTCGCTCTCGTAGCTCGCCATCGAGATCGCATCGTCGCCGATCTCGATGCCGCGGAAGCCGGCGATCCGCGCGTTGCGGAAATAGAGATGATAGAGCCCGTCCGCCCAGGTGCGGCGGACGACGACGTTCGACAGGCTGATGCCGTCGACCCCGACCATGCCGATGCCGACCGACGGGCTGTTCTCGACGGTGACGTTCTCCAGCCGCACGTTCCTCACCGCGCCGGCCTCGATCCGCGGCCACGCCTCCACGCCGTCGGGACGGCCGCGATACCAGCCGTGCGGCCGCGCGTCGCCGTCGCCGGTGCCGACGTTGGCACCGAGGAAGTAGATCGGCGCCCAGCCCTGGCGCTGCACCGACAGCGCGGCGTAGCGCACCCTCACGCCGATCAGCGCGATGTCGGCGGCCGGCCCTTCGACGAAGATGCCGTGCGATACGGCCAGCCCGTCGACCATGTTGTCCATGACCAGCTCGGCCTCTGCACCCATGCGGATGGTGACGTCGCCCTGCCGCACGAGATGCAGCCCGTGAACGCCGGCGGCGCGCACGCAATAGCGCCGCCTGGGCGGAAACCACAGCTCGCCACCGCCCGCCGCCACGAGCGCGTCGTAGGCCGCGGCGATCGCGGGATAGTCGTCGGCGACGCCGTCGCCCAGGGCGCCGTACTGCTCGACGTCGAAGACCCGATCCGACATGCCGTTGGACCCGCCACTGTCATTTCGCGCGAAGAAGCGCGAGCCTAAGCCGATAACGTTCGAGCCGGCGGCCGGGTGCGAAGCGGGATGCCTCGCCCGAAGAAGAGCTCGAATGCATCAAACGTCCGCTCCCATGCCACCTGTATCGCGGGCACGGTATCGAGCACCGCCGCTCCGATGTCGATCAGTATCGGCAGGTCGATTGCTCCACACCGCGTGCGATTTCGCCCTTTTGCTTCCACTGCGCGGCAACGCGCGGCTGCATGGAGGTGATTGATTGGGGAAGACCGCCGGAGGTGAGCGATCCGATGGAACGGAGGGTCCGGGATGTGCGTCCGGGCTTCCCCCCGGAGGAAGACGGACCGCGTGCCATCGCGAGCGCGTCAGGGGTCGTAACGAGATTCTGGCTCCAGCCGTTGACAGACTGGCCGAGCCCCTTCGAGGTTACCTAGCCAGGCTGGACGCTTGTCACCTACCATAGCATTCCTGCGCTCAGCGACCGAGGTCTTGCCGCGCCAGCTCCAAGGCGAGGCGCAGTTTTTCCCGAAGAGCCCGCTTCCAATAGAGTCGATATACTCTTCCACCGAATACTGCCGGATTTCAGTAGGCAATGCCTTCGGATCGCGCCTCTCCAACTCGAACGCGACGACTACCCATTGTGCATAGCCTGGTCCTTTTGCGTCGAGAAGCATTCCAGCACTATAACCGTCAAACTTGACTCCCTTTACAGTGTAGCTTTCATTCGCTGGCCTTCCGGTAATCTGCGTTTGGTAAGCCGCTGCTCGTTCAGACATCTCCTCGTTTACAATGCGCCACACACCGGGGCCATTCTCTGCGGTCTTCGCTGATCGAGCGACGGCGACCGCGTTGGAGGCGCCGGGAACGTCGGCCTCGCCAACGCGACGTGGCGGTGGTGCTGCAACCCTCTTCCCACCCGCCGCGAGCGTCCCTGCGCCGCCGCGAGGGCCGAACGCCCGGCCGCCCAAGCCGTGCAAGGTCATGAACGACTCGAGGGCGTCGGTCGTCAGCTCGCCAGTCTTCTCGGCGGCGAACAGATCAAGCATGCCCTTGAAGAACGAGCGCACCGGTGACGGCAACACGAAGCGCCAGTCCTTGTCCTTGCCCGTTCCCTTGATTGCGACAAACGTGCCGTAGTCCCAATCAGGCTCGGGCGCGAGCCAGTCATAGAGCGGCGCGAGATCGGTTGGGACCGGCGCAAATCCGCTGACCTGGCCGGTTTCCGGATCCAGTCGGCTCTGAAGGCGGGCGAGCCTGGCGAAGTCTTCGGCCGATAGGGACTTCCTGTATCTGAACAGCGGCTCGCGTGCCCACTTCAGCCGGACCTGGGAATTGTAGTTCAGCAGGTTGCTCAGGATCCTGTTGTAGGCTTCAGGGTCGGTTGGCGTATCCGGTTTGGCGGCCAGGGCCTCCAGTTCCTCCCTCTCGGCCGGGGACAGCCGGTCCGCGAGCACTGGCGACAGCTTCGGTGATGATCCGCTATCCCTTCGCTGGGCAAGCCAACGCGTGGTCATTCGATCGGCCTCGCGTTCGTCGGCGTCCTGTCGGTCCGCGATCCGGCGAGCTTCCGTCTCGGCCACCCGATAGTCGGGGCTGCCCGGCGCCGGCTCGGTGAGAGGCGCCCCGTTCCGGCCGCCTGCTTCCTCGGCGTCCTGCTCGGCGACGATGGCGCGGGCCTCGATGTCGGCGTCGCGATAGTCGGGGCTGCCGGGAACCGGCTCCGTGCCGGGCGCCCCGTTGAAACCGCCGGTCCCTGCCGCCGCCTGCTCGGCGGCCCTGTACCGCTCGTACTCCTCCCTCTGGCGTTCGAGCTGCTCGGGGCCTGCCGCGAGCCCTATCACCGTGAGCGGTCCCTGCCCGGGCGGCGATGCCGGTCCCGCCTGTGCGATCTGTGCGCCAGGCTCGTGCAAGGCGTCGTCGGTCGGCGGGATATCGGACATCACCGTCGGCGAGGTGTCGCGAACCTTCAGCCAGCCGCTCGCGAGGCCGGTGTCCTTCAGGCCGGTGACGATGCCGTAGGCCTCGGCCTCGGTCGGCGGCCGGCCCCGGCTCTCGACCGCCGACAGCTCGTCCTGCACGGCGCGGTGGAACATCGCCGCCTGCGCGGCATCGCTGCCGGGGATTGCGTCGGGCCGTGGCGTCGGGTCGATGCCGATCGACCGCAGCGCTCCGTCGGCCATGCGGGCGACGGCCTGCAGCCGCCTTTGCTCGGCGCCGCCGGCGTTGGTGCGCACGACCGACTGCAGTTTCTCCAGTGCCGCGTAGTCCTCGGCCGACAGCCGGCCCATGAACGGCACCAGGCTGGCCGAGGCCCAGCGCTGCCGCTCGCCGGCGTCATCGCCGGTCAGGCCCTGACGAATCGCGTGCCAGGTCTGCGGATCGGTGCCCGTCGTGCGGCCTTCGATGGCGGCGTCGACCTGGGCCCGCACCGCCTCCTGCTGCGCGTCGGTGAGGCGGCTCATGATCGTCGCCGGCGGCAGCGTCACCGCCGGGCCGCCGTCGGGGCCGCCGGTCGTCAGGTGGCGCCGCAGCGCGGCGTAGAGAGTGTCGATGTCGGTCTTCACCGCGGCGCGACGGCGGACCGTGTCGGTGTCGATGGCGACCTGGTTGGCATGCAGGCGCGCAGGATCGGCAGCGAACTCCTGCTGGTTCAGTGCCGTCAGCGCGCGGCGGTGCTGGTCGATCTCGGCCAGCCGCTCGCGGGTGCCGACGACACCGTCGCCCTCATCGCGCAGCAGGCCGCCCGACGAGACGGCGGGCGGCGGCTCTGCCAGGGGCGCGCTCGCGGCGTTCACCGCATCGAGCGCCGCGTCGCCGCTCGGCGCCCGCGTGCGCAGCGTGGCGCTGCGGTCACGGACCCACGCTGCCGCGTCGAGGCTGGTCGACAGCGTCCCGGCCGCCATGCCCAACGCGTGGCGGGCGCTCGGGTCGAGCCGGTCGGCGTACTGCCGGAACAGCACCACGCCCTGCGGATCGTCGCGCGACAGGCGCTCGCCGATCACGCCGGCGATCACCGATCCACCGGCCGCGCGCACGCCGCTCTCGACGGCGTCGGGCGGCTGACCCGCGTGCAGCACGCGCGCGGCGCCCTCGGCGCGCATCACCGCGTTGGCCATCATGGCGGGATCGGCGAGCGCCTCCGCCCGCGAGGTCTCGATCGCGCTGGCCGCGACGCCGCGGCCGTAGACCTCCTGCTGCGCCACGGCGTGACGGGTGATGCCGGTGCTCGACGCGGCGAGATGCGTGTCGAGGATCGGGGCGAGCTTCCGGCGCTGGTAGCCGTTGGCCGCCTGGCCGAAGATCTCGTCCCGCAGCGCCATCAGCCGGCCGGTCGCCGCATCGGCGCCGGTGATCGCATCGGCGCCTGTCTGGTTGTAGTAGGCGTCCGGTCCGGTCTGCAGGATCTCGCGCCTGCCGGTGATGAACCGGTTATTGAGGTCCTGCACGCGCGTGTCGTTGGCCTCCCGCGCGGTCCGCTCGTAGAACGCGGCCAGCGAGCCGCCAGTCTGCCCGCGCTGCTCGCCAGCGATCGACTGTGGCCAGAACTCGTCGATCGGGTAGGGACGGACGACCGGCATTCACCGCTCCTTGGTGGGAAGGATCGACACGTGATAGCGTCCCACCGTGGGGAGGTGGTCGCTGTGAAGAGACTGGGGTTGGTGGTGGTGTTGGCGGGTTGCACGAACTCGCAAGCGACTTCTGACAACGTGTTTGCACTTTATCGAGGCAAACCCATTGAGACCGTGATTGCACGATGGGGACCGCCTGAGACGGTCATGCGTCTGTCCGCTGGCACGATCTACACGTTCGCCAGTTCGATGCAATACACGTCTACAATCCCAGTTATCAGTACGGGCACGATCGGCAACACGCCAGTAACAGTCACATCGAATGTACCTACCGTGGATACACTTTCTTGTCGTGAGCAAGTGCACACAGACACCGCAGGCCGTATCGTTTTTATAGGCGGCACTGGCAATAACGGCGGCTGTGACGCTATGCTGAAATTGCTGAAATAGTGTCACTTGTACTGGCTCCAGCTCGCGATTTCATCGTCGATGGAAATCGGCGTACCTGATGCCGTCGTCTTCGGATCAATCTTCTTAAACCTGTCCCACTTCCCCGCGAGCGCGCTCGCGCCCATGAGCAGGCTCGCCCCCGCGCCGAGGTAGCTCGGCTCGAAGCTCTCGCGCAGGGCGGCGTCGGCGCCAGCGCCGGCGGCCTGTACACGATAGCCATAGGCCTCGCGCACGGCGTTGTTGCGAAGGGTGAGCGCGTCCTGCTCGCCGGCGCGCGCGGTGTCGGCCAGGATGTCGGTCGGGCTGCCCTCGAGGTCAGTGCCCTGCGCGGCGAGGGCGGCCTGCTGCGTGCCGATACGCTGCGCGGTGAGATCGCGCTGCTTCTGCTCGGCGACCTGGCCGCGCTGGATGGCGTCGCGCGCCTGCTGTTCGGCGAGCTGCTGGCGCTGGCGGGCGAGCTGCGCGAGATAGCCCTGCTGCGCGCCCGCGGCGGCCTGGGCGTTGATCTGGCCCATGACGGACAGGCCGGTGCCCACGGCGCCGAGCGCGAGGGAAGCGGCGGCGGTAATTCCGGACATGTCTATTCTCCCGTTGCGGTGGCGTGGGTCGGCGCGCGGCGTGACCCGAGACGCTCGGGCTCGTCGGTGAATTCCTCCTCCGCCTCCTCGACGGTCCGCGCCGCGGTCGGGAACAGCATGGTGAGCAGGGTGTCGCGATGGGCGTAGATCGCCTGCTTGCGCCCGGCGCTGGCCGGCACGACCGCATAGCCTTGCAGCTCGGCATCGTCCTCGCCGATGAACAGCGTCGCGTGCCCGCTCACGATCAGCAGCGTCGGGATCGTGATATGCGCGCCGGTGATCAGCACCCCGGCGGGGATGCAGACCGTCCGCGCGTACATCCCGGCATGCAGCACGTGCCGCGTCTCGATCGGCACCTGAGGCAGCGTCAGCACCCGCTCCTCCAGCGCGCGCACCGCGCGGATCGCGCCGGCGCTCATCGCCGGGATGACCGGCCGGGTCGCCATCAGGCCTGCCCCGAGCGGGGTCGAGGGGTCACGCATCTCTCAGCTCCTTGAAGAACACACGGTTGGTCTCGGCGTAGCCGCGCCGCGGCAGCACCTTCGCCAGCACGCCCTCCGACGGCGCGCTGACCAGCAGCGCGGGGCAGCCGAGCGCGCGCGCCTGGTCCTCGGCCGCGCGCAGCAGCCGAAGCCCCGCGCCGGTGCGGCGATGGGCACGGGCGACGAAGAAGCTCTCGGTCACCGCGATCGGCCGGGCATAGCGCGGCAGCTTCGCCAACAGCACGGCGACGAAGCCGACCAGCTCGCCCTCGACCGATGCGGCGATGCCGTGCAGCAGGCCGGCAGCCTCGAGCGCGGCATAGGCATCCCAGTCCGGCGCCGGCGGCGGCATGCCGTCGATCAGCGACTCGCGCTCGTACTCGGTGGCGAGCCGGGGGAAGGCGGCCGCCGCGACGATGTCGGCGAGAGGACAGGCTTCGACGGTCAGCATGGCGCGCTCATCGCGAACGGAATGAAGGGCAGGCCGCGCACGCCCATCGGCTGCGGCGTGCCGAGCGTGAAGCCCAGCCATCCGAGCCAGCGGATCGAGACCGCGTTGCGCGCGTCGACGACGTTGCGCAGCACCGGGAACGCGCGCAGCATCTCGTCCAGGTACGCCCGGTTGCGGCGCAGGAACGGCCGGCGGTAGCGCGCGACGGCATCGGAGCCGAGCAGCCATGGCACGCCGGTGACGCCGGCCAGCGTCATCGGCACGACGCCGAACAGGCAGACCAGCTCGCCATCCGCGACGCCGGCCCATGCCGACGCCGAGCGCTCGACACTCTCGACCAGCACCGCGCGCGGCTCGCGGCCGGTCAGCGCCTCGACTTCCTCGCGATCGACCGCGCGCAGCACGAGCGCCAGCGCGTCGGCCACGCTCGCCGGCCTGATCTCAACCACCGGCGCCGACATCGGGCGTCACTCCGGTGATGGTGTAGGGCAGCGGCGAGTTGCTCACCCGGAACAGCGCGCGGCCGTGCCAGTCCCATTGCGGCGCGGCGATCTGGTGCATGAAGTCGGTCACCAGCGCCGGCGCCGTCGACGGCGCGGCGGCCAGCGGATTGACCATGTCCTTCGGCTTCAGCGCGTAGAGCGTCGGCGCCCCCTGCCCGCCCGACGGCCCGGCCACCAGCCCGGTGTTGGCGCTGTCCTTCAGCGCCACGGTGAGATGGTTGATCTTCTTCTTGCGGCCGGTCCAGGTGCCGGCCTGGTCCTGCCCGTCGATGTCGAGCAGCTCGAGATCGGCATCGGGGATGATCTTGCCGACGGTGACGAGCGAGGCCGCGACCGGCAGCGTCACCTGCCCCGCCGCCGACACCGTGAGCGGCCCGCGCACGATGCCGTCGGCCAGCGCCCACACTTCCTCGCCGACCAGATGCCACAGGCCGCCGATGGTCGTGGCCGGCGCGCCGGAATACTGCAGGGCACTGTCGAGGAACCACGCTTCGGCGATGGTCGCGAACACCCGCGTGTGCATCCGCTCGACATGGCGCCTGGTCTGGCCGTCGATCGTGCGCCGGACGATGAAATACACCGCCGTCTCGTCGCCTTCCTGCACCGCGCACACGCTCTCGAAAGCCCCGTTCATGGTCGTACGCCGCGACCATGCGAAAAGCTGCTGCTCGGGCAGGAAGGTGAAGGCCAGCGCCACGCCGTCGTCGCGCACCGTCCAGCAGATCGAATCGGGATCGCGCGCATAGGCCCAGTCGACCACCGTGCTGGCCTCGAACAGGTGGCTGGCGAGCAGGCTCAGGTCGGTGCCGGTCCAGCCGTCCTGCGCCCACTGGTATTGCAGGCTCCTCACCTTCTTCCTGTTCGGCGGGATGTAGAGCAGCGTGTCGTTGGACACGATCGGGCGGATGTCGGAGCTGCCATTGTAGCTCTGTGGCCGGGCCACGAACTGCGCCGGGGTGATCACGTCGGCCGAGCCGGCCGACACCTTCCACTCCGCCCCGCCGGTCAGCACGATCATCTGCGTCAGGCTGACCATGTGGCGGATGTCGTTGACCTGCCGGCTGGCCAGCGTGCGGGTGATCGCGTCGCTGTCGCGCGTCGGCTGCGACTGGCTCATGTTGTTGAAGGCGCCGGCGACGGAGCCCCACAGGGTCTGCGGCCGGGCCGCCGTCGAGGCGAACCATTGGCGGCCGTCGTGCCAGGTGCTCACGCCCGGATTGACGGTCGGATCGTCGACCAGGTTCAGGGTCAGCGCCGCCCCGCTGCCCGCGCTGTCGGTCACGTAGGCGGTGGGGAAGCCATAGTTCCAGTAATCGGCGAAGCGCGCCGTGCCGGGGTTCACCACCGTGACGCCGGTGATCGCATCGCCGGTGACGACCGCCGTGATGACCGAGCCGCCGTAGTCGACGGTCGGGCCGAAGCCGACCTCGTAGCCGGCATAGAGCGTGTGGATCGCGGCGCCCGCGCTGTAGCCCGAGCCGCCGTCGACGACCGTCCCGCCGCTGATCACGTAGGTCGGCGCGGTCACCGGATCGCCGTCGCCGGACATGGCGACGACCTTGCTGCCGCCGTCGGGCGTCATGGTGAGGCCGATCACGGCACCCGAGCCGGCACCGTCGGCGATCGTGACGGTCGGCGCGATCAGGCCCTTGCCGGCGCGCGTCACGGCAACGGCGGTGATCGCTCCGTCCTCGACCGTCGCGGCGAGTTCCGCCGACGATCCGAGCCCGGACGGGTCGTTGACCGTCAGCACGGGATCGAGGTAGCCGGAGCCGCCGTCGTCGACGGTCACCGAGCCGATCGCCTGGTTGGCGAAGGGATTGCGCTGCTGCGGCGGGGTGGTCGCGGTGTCCGGCACGATGCTGGCGTCGGTGAAGCTGACCGTGCCGCCGCCATTCGGGGCCTGGGCGGTGCCGATGAAGCCGTAGACGCCGTTGCCGGTCGCCGGTCGCGAAGCCGTGGCTGCCGCTCACCGTCACCTTGCCCGGATTGGCCTGCGTGACCGCGGTGACGGTCTTCGCCGGCTCCAGCACGTAGCCACCGTCCTTGATGACCCGCATCTTGCGGTCGCCAAGCTCCAGTGCGTAGGTCTGCACGGTCGAGAACTGGAAGCCGATCAGCCGGCCGGCATCGCTGCTGGAGAGGACCTCGCCCACCCAGGCGGTGCCGGGGCAATTGGACGTGCCGCCCTGGGGATGGACGTACCAGTTCAGCATCGTGCGGACGCCGATGCGGTACTTCGCGAGATCGGTGCGCGAATGGAGCGACGGCGACAGCTCGCCGGCGGCGAAGCTCGGCTGCGTGATCTGCGCCATCAGAACGGCCTCGGCCAGAGGGTCGCCCAGCCGTAAGCCGGCAGATCGCAGGCGCCGCGCACCGCCAGGCTGTCGCAGTCCTGGCCCATGGCGTTCGGCGCGCTCTCGTTGGCATTGGCGGCGCGCGCCCGGTCGAGGATGGCCCTTGCCTCGGCCTTCACCGCGTCGGCGATCGACCGGCTGCCGGTGAGCGGCCCGGCGATGGCGGCCGCCAGCGCCCAGCCCAGCGCCTCGCGCAGCGACGCATCGAACTTCGCCTCGTAGCTGCCGTTCACCAGATCCAGCTCGTAGGCGGTGTAGATCATCACCGGATCGGCGATGTTCAGCAGGATGACCTTGCCGGCCGTCGCATCGTCGGCGATCTCGTGGTCGACCCGGCTCCAGTTCGGGAAGGCAGCCTGCGGCAGGCCGAGATCGAAGCCGCGGATCGCCAGGCAGTCCGCCGGATGAACGAACATGTAGCTCCACGACGGCGGCCACACCGCGGCTTCGGGCACCTCCTCCAGCGCGATCCGGCGGCGGACGCAGTTCCAGTCGGTGTCCCGCAGGATCGCCCGCACGATCGACGGGTAGCGCAAGGCGCACGCCGCCGCCTCGGCGCTCTGCTCGGTGAGCGAGCCGAGGGCGGACTTCGCCGTCGCGTCGAGCAGCGCGGCATTCCAGATGTCGAGCAGGTCGGAAGCAGCCATGATCGTCTCCCTAGAAGGCGGACAGCGCAATGCGCTTCCACGTGTCGGTTGCCGTGCAGACGTAGAGATAGCCGGCGTCCCAGGTGACCATGCCGGCCACGCCGGACGCGCCCGAGCTCGCCGGCGGCACGCTCGAGATGCCCAGCCGCCCGCTGTCCCAGCCCAGCACCGCGCCGTTGGCGTACTTGATGTTCTTGAACTCATCGACGACGGCGTTGCCGTTGAAGTTGAGCAGCCGGTTGGCCGCGTCGTGGAGCGGCTTGCCGTTGGGGTAGAACGGCTCCGGGTAGTCCAGGCTGACCAGCCGCCATCCAAGGTCGAGCCCGTTGCGCGGGCCGGTGAACTCGAACACGGCATGGAACGGCGCGCCGGGCTTGGTGGTGGCGATTTCGTACGTCTCCGACGACGAGGGGGTGGGGCGGTCGACGCCGCCCGACATCGGCTTCACGTCGTAGGTCGTCACGTCGCCCGTGGGCGTCACAACGACTTCCCAGCCGTTCGCCGAGGCGCCGTATCCCGGCGGCGCCTGGATGAAGACGTTGTTGTAGCTCGACGACACCGGGAAGCCGTGCGCTTCGTAATTGGCCCGCGCCGCCTCGGCGACCAGGTAGGCGGTCCGGTTGCTGTTCATCTCCCATTCGACGGGCCCGGCCAGCAGTTCGATGCCGTTGACCGTGATGCTGGCGATGGTGCCGGAGAAGCCGCCCGGCAGGTCGCCGGTGAGGAAGAAGTTCGTCGTGGCGGACGTTTCGCCGGCGACCGTCTCGTCGGCGCCGCCGCCCATGCGGGGGATGACGCCGATGCTGAGGATCATGTCCCCCGCCGTCGTCTGGTCGACGGTGGCGTAGTTGTACTCGGTCAGCGACCCCGCCGGGGCGTAGATGACCACGAGGTTCGTGCCCACGGAGGTGGACGCCGTGAAGCCGCTCGTGCCGGTGTAGTCGTTGATCGCGGCCGCGATCAGGGCGGCGGTATTGACGTTGGACGACGCCCAGCCGACCGGCGCCCCGAGCAGCTGGACCGTCTCGTTCACCACCAGGCCGGTCAGTTGCCCGCCGGGGCCGCCGGCCACGAACACCGTGGTCCGCGCGTCGCTGACGGGGAATGCGCCAACGGCTTCGGTGTTTCCCTCGAAGACCACCGGGAAATCGCCGGACGAGGATACGTCGCGGGTGACTTCCAGCCGGTCGCCGATGGCCGCCACGCCGTCCTGCAGAACCCAGGTCCGGCTCTCCGAGAGGGGGAACACCAGGCGATGGTAGTGGCTGCGGTTCGGCACGAAGATGTTCGTGTCGGCGTCCCCATGGACCTCGGGCGCCGGCAACCGGGGAAACTCCCGCCTGCCCCAGCCCCGGGTTCCCCCGGTATGGCACCATTCCACCTGGCCGATCTGGCTGACCTTGGTCTCGATCCAGCCACGGTCGCTCACCAGCGCCACCTGCGGGTCGTTGTCGAGGTTCTGCACGGTCCTCACGCGGACGTTGCTGATCCAGTGGCCCGCCACGCTGCGCAGGACCAGGGCATGGACGTAGTTGGCGTCCTGCTCGACCTCGAAGTCCGTCCCGGTGATGCGCTTGCAGAACGCGTCGATGTGGATGCCGCTGTTGTCGACAGGGTCGTTCAACCGGTTGGGGAACACGATACGGACACCGCGCAGCGTCACGTCGGCGCAGCTCGACACGATGCAGGCGCTGGTCGGCGCGTTGATCGACTGGAAATTCTCGATCAGGGCGCGCTTGAGACCCTGGAACACGACGGTCTGGCCGCGGATGTTGCGGAACGTGCAGTAGCAGTCCCGCCACATCGGGTTGCCGTCGCCGTCGAGCTGGTCCGGGTCGGCCAGATAGGGCACCGGACCCTGGAAGCTGATGAAGCTGTCGGTCTCGAGCCCGTCGATCGTGCAGTGGACAGCGCCCGAGAAGGTCGCGCTCGGGTTGATGTAGTTCGTGAACTTCAGGTTCTTGAAGGTTATCCCGGCCGCGGTCGGCTGCGGCGGGCCGCCGTTCTGCGGCACACCGGCCGAGTTGAAGTCGAAATAGGAGCTGCCGTTCTCGCCGATCACGCCTTCGATCAGCACGTCCTGCATCCACCACTTCGGGTCGGTCCGGTAGTTGACCTCCTTCGCGTAGCACGCGATGTCCTGCACGCACCGGCTGATCGCGACGTTCTTGATGATGACCCGCCGGTTGGCGAGGAAGTTGAGGTTGAGCAGCGGATAGTCGAGGGTCTTCTGGGGGCCGGGCTCGAACCGGATGGCCCTGAAGCGGTCCGTGATGACCACATCCGAGACGGTGACATCGCGGACGCCCAGTGGGACGATGCCGCCCGCGGCGGGGCGGTAGCCGTCCCCCGGCGCGCGGTACTGGCCCTCCAGCACGACGTTGGTGACCACCGAATACTCGCCGTGGAAAGGAAGCTCGATGTCGGCGGCGTCGAGGTCGCTGTCTTCGGTGCCGAGCGAGATGCCGTCGTCGGCCACGTCGAGGCCGTAATAGCCGTCGATCCGGGCGCGCCGGAAATAGCGCAGATAGATGCCGTCGGCCCAGGTCTGCCTGAGCGTCACGTTCCTGGCGACGACGCCGTCCACGCCGACCAGGCCGATCCCCACGGAGGGGCTGTCCTCGCAGGTAATGTTCTCCAGGTGGACATCGCGGATCGCGCCAGCGGCGATCAGGTCGGCGTTCTCGCCGCCGGGCGTGCCGCGGTACCAGCCGCCGGTGCCTTCGTCGCCGGTGCCGACGTTCGCGCCGAGGAAGTAGACCGGCGCCCAGGTCTGGCGGTACCGGGACATGGCCGCGTATTTCACGTGCACGCCGATCAGCGTGATGTTCGCGCACGGCCCCTGGACGTAGATGCCGTGCGACACGGCCACCCCGTCGACCAGGTTGTCCATGATCAGCCGGCTGCGCTCGCCCATCATGATCGTGATGTTGCTTTGACCGTCGAGATGGATGCCGTGCACGCCCGGGGTCGCGATCCGGAAGTCGCGATCGCTGGGGAAGACGAGCGTGCCGCCACCCTTCGCGTTCAGCGCATGCAGCGCCGCGGCGATCGCCGGATAGTCGTCCGTGCTGCCGTTGCCGATGGCACCGAAATCGAGAGGCGACGTGACCGGCCAGAGGGTCGGCGGCGTCGCGCGCAGGTAAGCCGGGACGTAGGGGATCGTGCTCATGGTATCAGCCCGCCACCGGCTGCAGGCAGCGCCTGTCGCGTTCCTTGTTGAACGACAGCATCCAGTCGACCAGCGGCTCCCACAGGCCCCTGTCGGCCTTGAAGGCGGCGACCTGAGCGTCGGTCGCGTGGTAGCGCGTGGTGACCAGGCACAGCGTGTCGACCGTCGTCACGATCGGCGCGCGGTCAGCGCAGGCCGTCAGCGCGGTCGTCGTAAGGAGTGCTGTGAACTTCCGCATCGGTCTTCTCCTTTGAAATGCGCGCGGCGTCGATGGTCTGGATGGTCCTGGTCTGCACGGCCGTGGTGACCGCGCTCGAGCCGGACGCCTCGCCCTTGCGGTAGACGAGCCAGAGGCCGGCGGCGGTAGCCGCGACGAGCAGCCCGGCCGCCACGGCGATGACGACAGGCTTGGACAGGCCGAGCATCAGGCGCCCCCGAGGCCGAAGCGCGCGCCGGCGCGGTCGATCGTCAGCACCTGGCGGCGCGGCGCCTGGCCGGCCGGCGCACGGCCGACATGGACCCAGGCATCGAACTCGTGGATGAGCTGGTCGAAGTCGACCGATTGGGCGTGCCGCGCGAGCTCGCGCGCCACGGCGAGCGGCGTGCCGTAGCCCGGCACCACGATATCCGCCGCGCCGCCCCAGACATGCGCCGAGCCCGGCGTACCGCCGACCGCCTGGTTGAGCGCCGGACAACGATAGCCGCTGCTGACGATGACCGGCCGCTGCAGCAGCGCGCGCACGCGCTCGAGCAGCTCGGCCGTCCGCCGCAGCTCGGCCAGCGCGGCCGCGCCCGGCCGGTTGTCGATGCCGCGCCGCGCCGCCTCCCGCGAGACGACCATCTCGTCGAGCGCGAAATGCGGGGTGAGGATCAATGCCGCCTCCGTATCAGCCGGTAAAGCCAGTTGCAGGACATCGCGACGGTGAAGCCGACGGCGATCGGCGACGGTCCGGTCGCGCCGTACATCGAGCGCACCGCGACGCAGGCACTGACCGCGGTCGCGAAGCACAGCAGCCCGATCAGCCCCACGCCCATGCGCTGCAGCATCGGCGCGTCGCGGTGCTGGCCGAGCAGCATGGCGACGGCGAGCACCATGCCCGAGACGCCGAACACCACGCCGGCGAGGTCGACCCACACGCTCATGGCCGGCCCTCCGGCCTGTCCCGCCCGCGCCAGCGGGCCAGCGTCGCCCATGGATCGCCCATTGCCTTGGAGATGAAGTCGACGATCCACATGCCGGTCAGGCCGCAGCCCCAGTAGATCAGGCCGGCCATCCCCTCCCTGGCGCTCAGCCATTCGACGATGGCCGGCGCGACCCACAGCACGCAGCACGCGCCGGCGGCGGCGGCCGTCAACGCCTCGGCGAGCTTGTATTGCCGCCGCCACACGATGCCCATCAGGATCCCGGCGGCGCCGGGGATGAGGAACGCGCGGCGGATGCCGAGCACGGTGTCGTCGGGCGGTTCCATCAGTCGGCACTCGCCGGCAACAGCGCCGCGACATCCGCCACGTCGGCTGTCGGCAGCGACGCCAGCCGGTCGCGGTGCGCGGCGTGCGCGGGATCGGCGAGCACTTCCGTCGAGAGGATGAAGCGGCCGTCGGTCAGCTCGACGGGGTCCAGGGCGGCGCCCTCCACCGTGGCGGAGGGACCGCGCACGGCGTCGGCGTCTTCCGCGGAAAGCAGGATGAGGATCGTCATGCGGCCTTCCCGATTGCTGTGAAGAACCGCTGCCAGGCGTTGTATTCGGCGAGCTCCTGCGCGGCGGTCAGGGAGGCGCCGACCGAAAGGCAGCCCTGGGCAGCGGCCCGGAAGCCCGCGATGGTTCCCACCGAATTCTGTGCGGCGGCGCACAGGGTTCGGACCGGCAGCGTGGTGCCGGTCGGCGACGGCGTTGTCGTGCCCAGGGACACGCCGCGGCCGAACGCCTCGAAGATCCCGGCCGCGCTCCTGGACATGACCAGCAGTCCGCGCCCATCGGCAACGCCCGCGACCCAATCCGAGGATGCCGAATTCAGGCTGCCACGGAGCGAATCGCTGGAGGATCGCGGGATCATCCGCAGGCTCGAGATTCCCGAATCGGCAACGCCTGCAGCATAGGATGACTGGCCCAGGTTCGTGCGTTCGTACACCGCGAGGCGCATGTCCGTGCCAGTCATCGCGACGGCGTGGCTGCCCGGCGAGAAGTTGAGATCGACGTAGCTGGTCGAGCCGTCGGACAGCAGGCCGTCATCGTCGATCGTCGGGCTGTTGACCGCCGTGGCGAGGCGCCGCTGCTTCAGCGAGGTCAGCGCCTGCACATCGGCCGCGCCCGCCTCCTTGGTCCATATCCAGCAGTCGTCGGTGCGCTGCCAGCTACCCCCCGACTTCAGCTCGGTCACGAGCGCGCTGACGAGAGCCGCACGGCCGCTCGACACCGTTCCGCCATTGGACGTCACTGCGCCGGCCCACAGCACGACGTCAGGGTCCAGCGCCCATGGCGCGGAATTGCCGGCGTACAGCATCAGGTGAACGAGCCCACGCCGACCGCCGAGACGTTCGATCCCGTCGTGATCTTCCATCCCGGCGTGGTGGCGGCGACGCACTTCGCACCGACCGGCACGAAGAACGGATGGAGCGTCGCGACACTGCCCGCGCCGCCGGCGAAGAGGGTGATGGCCGAGCCGTCTCCATCCTTGATCGACACGGCGCCGGGCGAGGTCGTGGCCGGCACGATCAGCACGCCGGCGAGACAGTCGCCGACGGCGCCCGTGGCGCCCAGCATCTGCGCGCTCTGCGACGCCGCCACGGTCTCGTAGTCGGTGCCGGCGGAGACCGGCAGCGGCGTGAACTTGGTGACCGGAACGCGCGGCGCATTGGCGCGCGTCCGGTCGAGGTAACCCACGTCGTGTGTCATGATCGCGACTCCGTCCTGGACTTCGGGGAAGGCCGGAGCCGGCGGCGTGCCGGCTCCGGGAAAAGGTCAGACCGATCCCACTACCGGCTTCCTGCCGGTCAGCGGATCGAGGTAGTCGGCCGGCGGCTTGCCGTCGGTCATCGGCGGGGCGTCGATCGGCGTGGGCTCGCCGCTGTCCACCGGCGCCGCGTAGCGCGGGTCCGGCGGGGTGTCGTTCCACCAGCGCACGACGGCGCCGGTCTCGAAGCGCTGGAAGCCGTCGTAATGCGGCTCCAGCAGGCGGACCCAGTCGCCCTTCCTGACCTCGGCGAGCGAGGTCGGCGCCGGCGAATCCGGCGGAGCGCGGAAGGTCTGAGGCTTTGCCATCGGTCGGGCTCCTACAGGACGCTGAAGCCGGACGGCCGGGCGACGTTGTCCTGCCGGTCGAGCGCCAGGTAGGCGCTCACCGAGCCCGACGTGAAGTCGTTGGTGTCGGCCGTGTAGTAGACCTGGATGTAGCGGCGCAGCCCGGCGGGAAGCCGGATGCGCAGCAGCTCGTAGCCCGCGACCAGCGAGGCCTTGGCGACGGCAGGTCCGCTGACCACCGTCGCGAACGACGAGTTGTCGGCCGAGTCCTGCAGCGCCACGGTGAGATTTGCCGCGCCGCCGGAGGCGAGCAGCGTGCTCGCGACCTGGACGACGAGCTCGATCGGCTCGCCGCTGCCGACCTGCCGCAGCGTGGTGGCGAAGTCGAGGCTCCTGGTCGAGGCCGCCGAGTCGGTGACGGCCTGCGCATCGCTCAGGTAGAGGTTGTGGTCGACGATCATGCTTCTGGCTCCTTTCCTGCGCGCCGCTTAGGACACGACGGATTCGGTGTTGAGGATCTGGTCGACGATGCGCAGCGGGATGCCGTCGTAGTTGTCGAAGCGCTTGATCACGCCGCGCTGGTCGTCGGTCGAGGTGTCGCGGATCGTCGTCAGGTTCACGGTGCTCGACGCCTGCGCGCCGCGATTGCGCTGCTTGTTGAAATGGCGCTTGACGGTCCGGTTCATGTAGAGCGCCGGCCGGCACGCCCCGAGGTTGGGGATCTTCGCGATCGCCTGGTCGACCAGGTCGACGAGGTCGGGCGGCGTCGAGGAGCGCAGGCCGCCGGCGTTCGTCGAGGTGTCGATGTTGGCGATGCGCACGACGTAGCGCCAGTCCTTGACGCTGAGGCCGGCCTTCCACACGTAGTGCGTGATGTAGGCCTTGTAGCGCTTGTTGTTGGCGTCGAACGCCCAGTCCTCGCCTTCGTCGGTGTCCTGCAGGCCCGCCTTCGAGCCTTTCGGAAAGATGCCGCGCACCTTGTCGTCGCCCCAGCCCACGAGCCAGATCGACGACTGCTGCGAGGACGTGGAGCCGGCGCCGTTCACGATGTTGTTCGCGGTCTGCGACGTGCCGGTCGACAGCGAGGCGAAGCGCGGCGTGAAGCCCATCGGCTTCTCGGGAGCGAGCGCCGAGTTCGAGTAGAGGAGCTGGGCCGCCATGTCCTGCGCCATGCCCTCGAGGAACCCCTTGTTCTGGCTCATGCGCCAGCGCGCGGAGTTGCCGTTGAGATCGGCGAGCGCCTTGTCGATGATGGCGATCGCCTCCGACATGCCGCAGGTGTCGGTGACCTGCGTCTCGGTCGTCTTGCTCGGATCGACGCCCTGGTTGACGCGGCGCCAGGTCGGCGTCGGCAGGCTGGTGCGCACCGAGTCGCGATGGCCAGTGGGCAGGTTGCCCTCGATCCACAACATGTCCTCGAGGATCTCGTTGCGCTGGCTCAGCAGCTCGGCCACGTCGGCGATGCTGCCGTCGGGCGCCAGGTTCTTGGCGAAGTCCGCCAGGGTGTAGGCGGTGGTGATGTTCGCGGTTGCCACGGATGATGGTTCCTTCTCGTCAGGGGTTCATGTTGCTGTTGGGGAAATGCGAGCGGGCATCGCGATCGCCGCTGACCACGGCATTGCCGGGCACGAACGGATCGTCCCTGATCGCCTTGCCGACCTTCGCCAGGGCCTTGATGAAGCCGGCGCGGTTGGTGACCCCGAAGAGGTCGAGGACCGCGAGCTCGTCCCTGCCGAAGATCCTGAGCGCCGCGTGCTTGGCGGTGCCCCGCTCCTCCGGAGTCGTTGCCTTCTCCGACTGAGCCTTCCACGCGCCGACCTGGTCGGCGAACGCCCGGGCATTGCCCTCGGCGCCCGCCTTCTGCTGCCGGGCGAAGAAACTGGCGAGGTCCCGTGCGGCCTCGGGTGCGATGTTGTGCCGGGCGAGCAGCTCGCTGCCCGCCTTCGTCAGCGCCGGATCGAGGGCGACGCCCTCGGGCATCAGCGCCTCCGAGATGACCCCGTCGTAATCGACGGGTTGCTTCCGGGCAAAGGGCGCGGGCTCGGACTGTCCCACATCCTGCGGCTGCAGCTCGCCGCGGTCGGCGTCGCCGCCGGCTTCGGTCGCCGCGGCCCCCTGCTCCAGGCGATCGCCGTCATTCTGCACATCGTCGTCTTCAGCCATCGTCCTGCTCCTTGATCGTTGCCGCCTTGGCGAGCTCGCCGGCCTCGACATCGCGTCGGGCCGCCTCGCCGATGGCGGTCAGGAAGTCGGCCGGCGCGACCCGCTCGGCCCAGCCCATCAGCTTTCGTGCGGCGCTCTGCAGACCGGCGTTGAAATCGGTCTGCCGCGCGCTGGTGGCGTCCCATGTCTCGCCCATCCAGCCGAAGTCGCGCGCGAGGCGGGACAACACCCGCCGTCCGTCCCCGGTCCGCATCACCGCCGCGAACGCTTCGTCGTCGCCCGCATCGGTGAGCCTCGCGAGCTGCTCCAGCTGCCTGTTCTGGCGGGGATCGTTGAGATCGCGGCTCATGACGCCTCCTGCGCCGGCGGCGCGCCCGTGATCGCCTCGAGGCCATTGCGGTTTCCGACCTGCGCCTGGGAGAGCGTCTTCGCGCCCTGCGCCAACGCCGATCCGGCCTGCATCGCCTGCGCCATGGCGACCTGCTTCGCCCGCGCCTCGGCGACCTTCTGCGCCTCGTCGGTCGAGCGGATGATGCCCGCCGGCGTGCCGATCGCATCGGCGTGCTTGTCGATCGCGTCGTAGACGTCGAGCTTGTCGCCGGCCTGCGGGAAGGCGCCGACCAGCGAGCCGACGAAGCCGACGCTGCGCTCGATCGACTGCACCCGCGCCGCCGCCTGCGCCTGCGCCAGCATCGAGATCAGCTCGACCTCGAGCGGCCAGCCCTCCAGCTCCCGCGGCGGCGGCTCGAACAGCCGGTGCCGCACCATCTCGTCGAACGTCCAGTCGATCAGCGGCTTCAGCAGGTCGCCGTGCAGGCTTTCCAGCACGGGACCGAGCATCATCAGCTTCTCTTCCTTGCGCGCGATGATCTCGAGCTGGTTGCGCGGCTGGATGCCGTCCATCTGCGAGATCATCAGGAACAGGTCGGCGAAGTAGCAGCGGTTGACGATGTCCCGCTCGTCGCCGATCAGGTCCTTGAGCGGGCCGATCACCGACGGGTTGGTCTGGTACATCGGCCGTCCGATCTTCTCGCTGAGATTTCCGGCGAAGTAGTTGACGAAACCCGGCGTCGTGCCCGACGGCTGGTTCCTGAGCTCGGCCGGAAAGGCCATCGGCGGGTTGACGTGCTTGTCGACGGCGTTGTGCCGGCGCTTGCCGAGGATCTGCAGCGACTTCACGTCGGAGTCCGCGGCATGGCCGCAGCCGGTGCCGTAGGGGTCGTCGCCGAGCACCTCCCAGCGGGGCGACAGCACCGGCCAGCGCTCGTAGCCCGACACGCGCAGCAGGCGGTCGTCCTTGCCCTCCTCCCAGGTGACCGAGCGCCAGCGCTTGCCCCTGGTGCCGAAGGCATCGGGCTCGAACTCGTCGTTCGGCTCGATGCAGTGGACCAGCATGACGTTGCCGTCGGCGCCGGCCTTGCCCTTGAGCGCCTTCACGTCGGGACTGACGCGATCCTCGCCGTACTCCCGGATCACCGCGCGCGCCGGCAGCGCGAAGCGGCGGATGAAAGTGTCGGTCACCATGCGGTGGTCGTTGGCCAGCCAGTAGGTGCCGACGGTCTGCGGGTAGAAGCGGATGACCTCGTCGAAGTCGGGCCGCATCAGCGCGCAGGCCGTGCCGAAGCCGGCGACCTCGCCGTAGAGCAGGTGCAGCGTCTGGTAGAGATTCGACTGGTTGAAGACCATCAGCATGCGTTCGGCCGCGTGGTCGAGCCAGACCTTGACCGCGGCGGAGTTCGCGACTTTCTGGTCGGCGACGGTGAGCCGGAACCACGGCTGGGTGCGCGGCGTGAGGCCGCCCATCAGGCCGGCGCGCAGCACGCGCAGCGCGAAGTGCGCCACCATGTCGACGATCGCCTGGTTCTTCTTCGTGCCGCGATCGCCCTGTCCGGCGGTGCGCAGGAAGTCGCCGCGCTGCGGGATCTGGTAGCGGGCGATGTCGCGCCAGCCCGGCTCCCACGAATGGCGGATCCGCTTCAGCTCGGCGAAGCGCGTGTTGAGATGCTCGGCGAGCGCGCGTTGGGTGCGGCCGGTCCCGAGCGGAGTCGAGGGAGCCATCGGCGTCATACTCCGGTCAGGGTCTTGAAGCCCGGCGTGCCGGCGATGAAGGCGGGGGTGATGAGGCCCGCGCCGCCGCCGCTGTTGGTGATCGTGCTGGCGTAGCCCGCGGCGGCCTGCGCCTTGCGCTTCATGTCGTCGCCCGCGCGGACCACCGCAGGATCGAGCGACGTGGGCGTCGGTGCCGGTGCCGGAGGCAGCAGCGGCGCCGACGACGGGATGCTGGGGGAGCTGCCGATGCACATCAGCGGCCCCGCCGGGAAGGAGTGTTCAGGGGATTTGAAGTAGCCACATGAGAGTAGCTAGTTGCTGTGATTTAGGAGACGCAAACGCAAAGCGCGCACCCGCGCCGATCGTGGGTCGATTGGGCGAACACACGTGGGGAGAACGGTGAAACAGCCCTTTCCTCACTGCGCGCAATGCCGGAAGGTGGCGCAGTCATCCGCATCGGTCGCATCGCTCGCCCGGGCGGGAAGGCTCCGCTCCAGCGGGAAGAGGAACGGCACCGGATCGCGCGCGTTGGGTTGCAGGTTGCAGCAGAGGCTGGAATCGACCTACGGCGCCTCGGCGTCGATCGTCGTGATCCTCATCCGGGTCTACGACTCGGCCTGGCAAGGCTACGCCTCGGACCGACAAGACCTGTTTTCCTCCCACGACGGGAGCGTGCGCCGGGCCATCCTCATTGGACCGCGCGCATCCTGCGCGCTCGATCATGA
>Ga0182738_1001541_pt1 | contig 28649 bp, 24 predicted proteins | sample eDN5th30CBELigMG_FD_128876 | JGI IMG/M metagenome (GOLD analysis project Ga0182738, IMG submission 128876) | Enriched Miracle-Growth compost microbial communities from Emeryville, California, USA - eDNA 5th pass 30_C BE-Lig MG (version 2)... ...
ATTGCTATTTTGTAAAATAGCATTCATTGCAAAGAGAATAGCGAAACATTGCCGGAAGCTCTTTTCCGCAAATTCTGCACGTTCTTTTGCGGCTTTTTATTCCTGACTTCAGTAAATCATGAATTTTGTCACTTATTTCTTCACGCATTCTTTCCCAATAATAAGCTTCTGTCCGTTTTTCTAATTTATAAAGAAATAAAAGATGAAGCCCAATTGCTTTATAGGCTAATTCTAGTTCTTCAAGGCTTGTTCCCTTCACATTTGGGTCAGGCAATTCCTGATTTTCTACAATGGCTTCCATATTTCTTTTCCACTGGCCTCTTAATGTTGGCTCACTTGTTGAAAAGGGAAGTCGCAAAAAGCTAAATAAATCATATAAGGACAGTCTTGCTTCAATCATGGTCCCTGAAATATTTTCATACAATAACTTTTCTTCTGATAGGGAAGCCTTTTTTGTTCCTTCAGGGCTTTTGAAATGATCCCATAAATAGAAAAACAAACCAAGTCTATTGGAGTATTTTTGGAATCTTTCTAATACAGCCTGTGTTGGCGCAATCGTAAATCCTTCAATATTTTCATCTTCTTTTTCTAATAGCTGTTTCATTTTTCTTTGCTCGCTCGCAAAAGCAACTTTGCCAATATTATATATCCCTCTGCGGCCCGCTCTTCCTGCAATTTGCTTCACTTCTTGAGAGGTAAGAATTCGTCTTTGCACACCATCAAACTTATCATTTTCAAGAAAAACAATTCGCCTAATCGGCAAATTCAGCCCCATTCCAATTGCATCTGTTGATACAATAACCGATGTCTCCCCAATAATAAACCGTTCCATTTGCTTTTTCCTAGTTTCTGGCGGCATACTGCCATATATCATGCTTACCTGCCGTCCTGTTTTTTGCAGCTCTGCAGCAGTTTCAAGCACTCCTCTTCTAGAAAAGCATACAAGCGCATCTCCCTTTCTTGTATGATTTAAATGAAATGCTTGTGCCTCCACTTCTAGTGGAATATCCCTTTTATATTGATGAACTTCAACATGAGAGTTCCCTAAAAGCTGCAGAATCATTTCTTTAGCATGGAGGCTGCAAATAATATGAACCTCTTTCGCATTTGCTTTTGTAATGGCTCGATACCAAGCAAACCCTCGATCCTTATCAGCAATCATCTGCGCTTCATCAATGACAATCACTTCATAGAAATCTTTCTCATGAAACATTTCCACTGTACTTGATTGATGCATAGCACCCATCACCATTTTTTCCTCTTCCCCAGTCTTTAAAGAGCATGGCACGTGTTCTTCATTTAGCTTTTCAAAAACCTCCAATGCTAAAAGGCGCAAAGGAGCTAAATATAAGCCGCTATTTGCTTTTTTCATTCTTGTTAGTGCTTGAAATGTTTTTCCTGTATTTGTTTCTCCCGTATGTAGAATATAATGAATATTTCTGCTTGCTGGAGGGTAATATTCTCTGCCGAAAATATCATCAATCATCCTTTGTTCTTCTTCTTTCCGCTTCCTTCTTTCCTCTCTATCCTCAAAGGCCTGCTGCTCTCTTCGATCAAGGTCTTTTTCATAGATTTCCCGATGTATTTCTATATCAAATGGGATATCGATTAATTTCACAAGATCTTCTACTTGTTCTTCAAACATATCACTCATTAAGTCCATTGCTGTATCTATAAATAAATCTATGCCTATTTGCTGTAGGTAGGAGTTCGGCATCACTCGTGCGTAAGCTTGTTTATATTCATCCAGCAAATAAGACGGCAATTCTTTTTTCAGCCAATTAGGCAGAAAATCTACTAAATAATCCCGTATAAGACTTTCATAAGCGTCATTCCGATCTTCTACAAAATGAAATTTATTATAAGGCATTTCCATTTCGTTATCCAAATACTCTCCAAACGTCAGCTTAGAAGAAGATAAAATGATTCCATATCTTTCTATTTCAACAGCAAGATGGCTTCCAACTAAATAACGTATATACAGATAGATATCTTCATATTGTTTTCCGATCTGCTTTTCGATGTAATATTCGAATTTTCTTTCTAGCCTTTTCTGCCTTTCCCGCTGCTCCATTTGTTCCTTGCGCTCTAGATATCCTTCTCTAGCATTTTTATATAATTGAGACCAACTGCACGGTTCATCAGAAATAAATCCACTCAGCCATTTTTGAAAATCATAAGGTTTTACCTCTCTAATTTGCGCGCGAAATAATTGATTAAACTTTTTTTTAGGAACTCCTTCTACAGAAAAACCATTTTCCTCCAAATACTTTCTTTTTTCCTCACTAGAAGCATGGCTTGCTGCTGTGTTAATCCATGTGTTTAACCATATTTGGCTAATGTACTTTTCTCTATCCAAAATATATTGATCATAAGAAGGCATTATTTCCTTTTTCTCCAAATAACGATCCACATCTTCTAAAATAAGTTTTTGGGTACGTTCCACTGCCTGTAAATAATAGGGCTTTAGAATTCTTTTCATTTAAAAACTCCTAAAAATAATGTGTTTGTTTTAGTTTCTTTCTTTTCTGTAAATTCATGTATATTTTATACATTATCCCGTCAATAATCATTTATTTATTCTACAATTATGAACTTTTTATGTAAAAATCACAACTAAGCACTTATGCCCATTATTAATTGTTATAATTTACTTAAAATATAATCCTATATACCCAATAACATATTCAGGCAAATTTCCTTTTCCCTACTTACTAATGCTGCTAGGCAGGCATAATTACTGTGACAACTAATAAATTTTTCCTTTATTAATCAATGTATTAGTGATTGGCTTGTGTCTTTTTCCATTAAGCAATTCATTTTTCAACTACTAGAAAAGAAAGCGGGATGAATAAAATGAACTGGACAATAAAGAAAAAAATCAATGCGGGATTCTCTATTATATTATTAATATTAGTGGCATCGGCAAGCATTTCTTATTATGAAATGAATACTATTGATAAAACCTATACAATCTTAATTAATGATAAAGCAAAAAAACTATCCATGATTAAAGATCTTGAACTTACAGTAAAAGAACAGCAGACAAATTTACGTGGATATCTGTTAATAGAAGATAAAACTGCACTTCAAAATTATTATAATGCTATACAAAATTATAAGAAACAGAGCATGGCATTAGATAAGCTGATTAAACAGCCTCAAGCAAAAGCGTTACTTTCTGAATTAAATCAAATAGAAGCGGAGTATAAAGAAATCGCTGCAAAAACGATTCAATTCAAACAAGAAAAGAAAACAGAAGAGTACAAGAAAATCGTATCTGGACAAGCAAAAAGTGTGATGGAGCGTTTTAGCCTAAAAGCAGAAGAACTGACTAACTATCAACAAAAGCTTTTAAATAATGGAAGCGCTTCTACATCAAAAAAAGTTAATTCAATTGTAAATATTGTATTATTCTTGAGCATTACTGCTGCTTTTTCCGGATTCATTATTGCCTTTTATACCGCTAACATCATATCAAAACCGATCATTATCGTTAATAAGGCTGCCAAAAGAATAGCGGATGGTGATCTAACTGCTGATAAAATCAGTATAAAAAACAAAGATGAAATTGGAGAACTTGCAAACTCCTTTAATATAATGACTGCTAATTTACAAAATATCATTCAACAAGTAATGATAAAAACTGATCATTTAGCAGCAACATCTGAGGAATTATCTGCAAGCGCTGAACAAACAAGCAAATCCGCCGAGCAAATTACCATTTCCATACAAGAGGTTTCAGAAAATGCCGAAAAACAATTTACTAGTATAGAAGAAACTTCTCTTGCTATAAATGAAATGACTGCAGGAATAAGCCAAATTTCCAATAATGCTCAGCTAGTAACTGTGAGCGCTATAGAAGCATCAGCGAAGGCTGCCGAGGGAGGAAGTGCTATTCATACTGCTATTAAACAAATGAATTCCATTCAGGAAAAGGTTGACAGTTTATCTGCCATTATTGCAAACCTAGGGAATCGTTCAATTGAAATCAGTAATATTACTAATGTAATTACAGATATTTCAGCACAAACCAATCTATTGGCATTAAATGCTGCTATTGAGGCTGCAAGGGCTGGCGAGCATGGCCGCGGTTTTTCTGTAGTTGCAGAGGAAGTTCGCAGGTTGGCAGAACAATCAGCTGTTTCAGCTCAACAAATAGCAGACTTAATACAACATAACCAGGAAGAGGTAAATAAAGCAATTGCATCCATGGATTCCGCAACAAAAGAAGTAGCAGAAGGCATTCATACCATCAATGATTCGGGAATTTCCTTTACCCATATTGAAAATTCTGTGAAGTTAGTTACAACACAAATCCAAGAGGTCTCAGCTGCTGTTCAAGAAATAGCAGAAACCTCGGAGCGGAACATCAAAATCCTGCAGGATATTACAAAATTCGGGGAATCCTCTGCAGCCAATAGTCAAGAGGTATCTGCAGCAACCGAAGAGCAACTAGCAACAATGGAGGAAATTTCCTCCTCCGCTCTCTCTTTATCACAAATGTCGGAAGAATTACAATTACATATGAGAAGATTTAAAATCTAAAAATAAACGGATAGGTTCTTTTCTAAATAAAGCGAAACTTCAATCAGTGGGGTTTTTCCACGTCCCCACTGATTATTAGATGAACCAATCGGGCCTTTACTCAGCAAGTTTCTCCCCATCTAGATTCCTCATTTCTTCTCATCCTCTTGAGATGGGGGCCAAAAGCCCATTAATGCCGGATAAATAAAAGAACTGCCTAAACCTCAAAAGCTTTAGGCAGTTCTTCTATTTATAAATTTTTCGCCTGAAATGTATCTCCATCTTCTATTTCCCCAGATTGGAAGCCCTTATAAAACCAGCGCTTCCTTTGTTCTGATGTGCCATGTGTAAAGCTTTCCGGCACCACATATCCTTGTGCTTTCTTTTGAAGCGTATCATCACCAACTGCTGTTGCTGCTGTTAATGCCTCCTCTAAATCTCCACTTTCAAGCAGCCCCATTCCTTGTGCATGATTTGCCCATACCCCAGCATAATAATCTGCCTGCAGTTCAAAACGAACAAGATACTTATTAAACTCTTCTTCACTTAGCTTTGAACGCAAAGGCATAATTTTATCAGATGTACCAAGAAGCGTCTGTACATGATGGCCCACCTCATGTGCTATTACATATGCCATCGCAAAATCCCCTGGTGCCTGGAATTTATCCTGCAATTCTTGATAAAAGCTAAGATCAATATATAATTTCTGATCTCCCGGACAATAAAAAGGCCCTACTGCCGAACCAGCCGTTCCACAAGCAGAATTTACACTCCCTGTGTATAAAACAAGTGTAGGCTCTTTATAAGAAAGGCCTTCCTTGCGAAACTCTTCCTTCCATACCTTTTCTGTATCTGCAAGTACAACGGAAACAAATTCTGCCAGCTCCTTTTCTTCGGCCGTTTCTTCATAAGAAGTATTGCCTCCTGAATCAGTCATAGACAAATTGTTTAATAGCTCCCCTGGATTTCCCCCCAATAAAGTAATGATGACAACAATAACCAATCCAACTCCGCCGCCAATTATGCCCTTTCCACCAATGCCTTTCCCTCTGCGATCTTCTATGTTAGAGCTCCCCTGCCTGCCTCGCCATTTCACTTTTATTCCCCCTAGTTTAGTCATATCCAATAATAATAATTGTGTTATACCCCAAAAAACGATTTTTTAGACAGGAAGTGCCCTTTTGTATAAAGATAAAACTTCCATGCACATTCATAATAAATTGTGCAGTTCCTTTTAGAGAGTTTCACCATAAATATTTTCACAAAACGCTTATTTATAGCTATTTAATGAAAACCCTTTCTAAATAGTTGAAGCATATCTGCATATATGTCAAAATAACATGGTATAGTTTGTCCAGCTAAAAGAAAAGAACTTCAGTCATTGGTTGGTGGATCATGTAACTACTACTATCCCGCAACCCTTACATCTATATTATAAATTGGAGGGGAATAGGTAATGAGAAAAATAAAACTTGGAAGCAGTGCATTAGACGTGCCTGTTATTGCAGTTGGCTGCATGCGCATTAACTCATTAGAAAAAGCAGAAGCAGAGCGTTTCGTACAAACAGCTTTAGAAGAAGGCGCAAACTTTTTTGACCATGCCGATATCTATGGCGGAGGAGACTGTGAAGAAATTTTTGCAGAGGCTATTAACATGAATGCTGATATTCGCGAGCAAATTATCCTGCAATCAAAATGCGGCATTCGCAAAGGCATGTTTGATTTCTCAAAAGAACATATTTTAGAATCCGTTGATGGCATACTAACAAGACTAAAAACAGACTATCTAGATACACTGCTTCTTCACCGCCCAGATGCATTAGTAGAGCCGGAAGAGGTTGCAGAAGCTTTCGATATTCTTGAGAGTTCTGGAAAAGTAAGATATTTTGGCGTATCCAATCAAAACCCAATGCAAATAGAATTGCTTAAAAAATATGTAAAACAGCCATTAGTCGCAAATCAATTACAATTAAGCATTACAAATGCAACAATGATCTCTAATGGCATTAATGTAAATATGGAAAATGAATCCGCAATCAACCGCGATGGAAGTATTCTTGATTATTGCCGATTGCATGATATTACGATTCAGCCTTGGTCTCCTTTCCAATATGGATTTTTTGAAGGTGTATTCCTTGGAAGCGACAAATTCCCAGAATTAAATCAACAAATAGATGAACTGGCTGATAAATATGGTGTAAGCAATACAACAATTGCAATCGCTTGGCTACTGCGCCATCCTGCAAATATGCAGCCTATCATCGGCACAATGAATATCAATCGGTTAAAAGAATGCTGCAAGGCAAGTGAAATCAGACTTACACGCGAAGAGTGGTACAGCATTTACCGTACAGCAGGCAATATTTTGCCGTAATTTCTGCTTACAACAAACCATAAATAAAAGGAGGGAAAGCATTCTAAGTAGTTCCATTCCGGTGAAGAAATATACCAAATAGGACGCTAATTAGCAGACCAAATCGCCTATGATTTGGTCTCTTATTTTCCTCTTATCTATCAACGAATAGGAGATAATTAGCAAGCAAAATCGCAACCTGAAAACCAGCTTGACAATTGTTGTTGGCAACTTGCTAATTACTAGGTTGATTTTTTTACTTAAGTAGGTAATGGAGGTTCCTTTTTGAGTAACTAGAGATCATTAAAATAAGCGGAGATTTTTCGGTTAGACAGCAGAATAGAGTTAGTTTCGGGGGATATAAGTGGAGGTTTTCCGATTAAGCGAAGCAATATTGCTCTTTTTCACGTTTTTCGAGTCAATAGTCGGAATCCTTTCGTCTATTCAAGCTATTTTCCGTGCTATTTCCTAAATAAGAGAAATTTTTCCGCTTATTTATCCAACTCGGACTTCTACTACTTCTCCTTTAGTTAAACATATTAAAGATAAAAGCTCGGGGAAAATCCCGAACTTTTGTCTGCTAATTATCTGGTTATTCCATGCTGCGATTTTAGATTTTCTCCACGTTATTGGAACTACTTAAAAGCATTCTCCCTCCTTTTATTTATTATTTTATAGAGCACCCGCCAGCCATCAAAATCTACTAGAGATTATTGCCGCCAGCAGATTATCTATTTATGCTTTTTAAACACTGGCTATTCACCGTTTTTTTCTTTTTCTAACATTTCCCTCAAATCATCCTGAATACTTTCTTTTGTCAATGCTACCTTCGAACGGTAAGCAGACCGGACAATAACATGGGATGCAACTGGTGCAGTCAAAAACACAAAAAAGATGCCAAGGAATAATCGGATGCTAAAATAGCCTTCTACAATAAAAAATACAAAGGTGCCCACTAATGTAAAAAGAACCCCCATTGTCGTACTTTTAGAAGCTGCATGAGAACGAGTATAAACATCTGGCAGTCTAATCAATCCGATAGCACTAAGAAAAGTGAAAATTGTTCCAATCAATATTAAAAAAACTGCCAACAGCTCAATCTGATTGTTTACGTTCAATCACAACACCTCTTTCAATATACCTCGCATATGCTATCGTTCCAATAAATGAAAGAATGCCCACTAATAAAATCACTTCAAAAAAAGCAGTATTTCTAAGCAGTACAGAAAAAATAGCAACACCTGAAATTAATTGAATCCCCAAAACATCAAGAGCTTGTATCCGATCAGGTGCAGAGGGACCTTTTATTAATCGATAAATAGTCGCCAAAATAGACAAATTAAGAAGCACTAAAGAACAAAATAATATTGCACCAATCATCAGCGAGTCACCTTCTTTATAGCATGCTCAAATTTTTCCTTTGATCGAAATACAGAATCCCTTGATGCTGGAAGATCCATTCCATGTATATAAAACCGCTTGCTGTTGGAAGATACCTCAACTACAACAGAACCAGGCGTCAAATTCAGCAGCAAAGCCAATAAGGAAACTTCAAGCTCCCCTTCCAACTCTGTTTCTAAAGTAAAAATTCCTGGGGAAACATTAATCTTTGGCCTAATAATTTGCTGAGTCACCGCAATGCTTGATGTAAATAGCTCATGAATAAACACAAAAAATAATTTAACAATTGAAAAAAATGTTTCCAAATAAAATTTAGTGGGCAAATAACGCCGCAGCAAAAAAAGCACCAGCAGACCAAATAAGTATCCGCTCAAAAAGGTTAGGGCACTCCAATGGTCTTGGAGAAACATCCATACTATCCCAATAAATAAATTGATTAATACCTGTAATGGCATTCACGACACCCCTTTCTGTCCATAACACAAGCAGCTATCGAAGGTATATGCAATGTTTTTACTTAGAATGATTTCCCAATACTGCTTCAATATATATGTTTGGATTCATTAAACCTTCAACAGCAAGATCTATAAATTCATGTATACTTTCTGTTCCTAATCCTAAAGCAATCGTTAAAAAAACGAGAATGCCTATCGGCAGCAACAGACCCTTTGTTGTTCCTTTTTCTTCTTCTAATGTTAAATCTGTATATCCCCAGAAGACATTCGTAAATACCTTCATAATAGAAAATAAAACCATAAGGCTTGTGATAAGCCCAATTCCTCCTAACCAAAAATATCCAGCACTAAAGGTTCCTTCCGTAATGAATAATTTTCCGATAAATCCACTTAAAGGAGGAATCCCTGATAATGACAACGCAGCAATAAAAAACATCCAGCCCAATGATGGGTGCAGTCTAATCAATCCGCTTATCTCACTTATCTTACTCGTGCCCGTCAAATGAATAATCGTTCCACCCAACAGAAAAATAAGTGCTTTAATAATCATATCGTGCATTAAATAATATAGAGCACCAGTCATTCCAACAGCAGTAAACGAAGCAACTCCAGCTAGAATAAGCCCCACTCCTACAACTACGTTATATGTCATGATTTTTTGGATATCATTATAAGCTACAGCCCCAATAGCTCCTAAAATCATCGTAATCGCCGATAAAAGGCCAATAAAAAAATGAGTATTTTCTGGATTATGGTAGAAAACCAATGTAAAAACTCTAATAATTGCATAAATTCCTACCTTTGTCAGCAATGCCGCAAAAATAGCGGAAATAACTGTTGGCGGCGCACTATACGAGCCTGGCAGCCAATAAAATAAAAATAATCCTGCCTTAAGACTAAATACAATTAAAAATAAGATAGCAACTGTCATCATTAATCCATCTTGTCCCACGGTTGCTATTCGAGCAGATAAATGAGCAAAATTTAAAGTTCCTGTCATCGCATAAAGATATGCAATGGCTACAAGAAAAAGAAAGGACGAGATGACATTAATCAATATATATTTAATCGATTCTCTCAATTGAATGCCAGTTCCTCCTAATGAAATCAGCACATAAGACGACACTAGCATCAATTCAAAACAAACAAATAAATTAAAAATATCACCTGTAAGAAAAGAACCATTCACCCCTGTAATAAGAAACAGAAAAAGGGGATAAAAGTAATGAAGTTCTCTTTCTTTTCCGATGGAATAAAAAGCATAAAGCAAACAGCAAAAGGCAACAATACTTGTTGTCATAATCAGCAGCATCGCAAACATATCCGCAACCATGCTAACTCCAAAGGGGGCTTCCCATCCGCCTAACTGGAGTGCCTGAACCCCTTTTGTTTTTATTTGTCCCATTAAGACGAAAGATACCGCCCCAACTGCAAGGGTCGCAGCTAGGCTAAAGATTCTGTGCAGCATAATATTTTTTCTGAATATCACCATCACCATACCCGCCAATATAGGAATGATGATTGGCAGTATTATTAAATTATTCATTTTTATTACCTCTCAGTTGCTCCGTATTATCCGTCCCTAATACTTTATAAGCGCGATAGCTCAGTACTAGAAAAAGCGCTGTTGTTGCAAAGTTTATAACAATAGCTGTCAGTAAAAGAGCCTGCGGCAATGAATCTGCATAGGAGAGTCCTTTTATTCCAAGCAAAGGAGGTCCACCCTTTTTTAAGCCGCCCATCGTAATAATGAGCAAATTGACGCCATGTCCAAGGATAGAAGTTCCTAAAATAATTCTAAGCAATGTTTTGGTCAAAATTAAATAAATGCCAATGGCAAATAATACCCCAACAAGAATAGACATCATTGTTTCCATTATCGATCATCACCTATACTCATAATAATCGTTACAGCTGTTCCAATAACAGCCAGCGCTACCCCTATATCAAAAATAACCGCTGTTGCAAGCTCCGTCTTTCCGAATACAGGAATATTAAAGTAGCCAAATGCTTGTGTTAAAAAAGGATAATCCAAAATCATTCCGCCAACTCCTGTCAAAACAGCAATAAGCACCCCGACCGCAGCAAGCACTTTAAAATCAACAGGAATATTTTTGCGAACAGATTCCATATCAAATGTAAGAAATAAAAGGATTAAAGCAGAGGCAAATGTAAGCCCTCCAATAAACCCTCCACCAGGATAATGATGTCCCGAAATAAATAAATTAATGGCAAAAGTAAAGATAATCACTACCGCTACTTTTGTCACACTTCTTATAAGCAGATCATTCGGCTTCTTCATCTTTACCCCTCCCAACTAACTTTAGCTTGATTAATGTATATACTCCTAAACCAGCGATGCTTAGAACAAGGATTTCTAGCATTGTATCAATTCCCCTGAAATCAACAAGAATAGCATTAACAATGTTTTTGGCACCTGCCAATTTATAGGAATTTTCATAAAAGATTGAAATAGAGGCAAACATGCGGTTTCCACTCGCTGATAATGCAATCACCGTTACTAATGCGCCAATTCCAATGGAGATGACTGCATTCGTCATTTTAAATGGCAGGCGACTGACCTCCTTTTTTAATGCTGGCAAATGATAAAAACATAATAAAAATAAAGCAGTTGTCACTGTTTCCACCACTAGTTGCGTTAACGCTAAATCAGGAGCCCTAAATAATACAAAGAAAAAGGAAACTAAAAATCCTAATGCCCCAACAGCAGTAATGGCAGTCATTCTATTTCTGGCAAATAAAACAGCCGCTGCAGAAAAAAATACTGCTGTTACAATCCCAATATCATAAATGCTGATAGGAGAATCAGTAGAGGTATTTATTTTAAATCCATCAAACAGCCATAAAGATCCTCCAACAACAAGAATGATAAAAGCAAAAATATATACTAAATAATGGCGAATAGATCCCGTCATATAATAATCTGTTATTTTCCGGGAAATGCTCTGCGTATACTCCAATCCAAAATTATATAAATTATTTAATGTCATCGCTTGCGGATACAACCGATAAATTCGGTGCCATTTCTTTAAATGCACATATAATATACTGCCTAAAATGACGACACCTAATGTCATAAACAACTCTAGATTAAATCCATGCCATGCACTTATATGCTTCACCTTTATTGCATCTGCAAGAGTAGGCAGCACGGCTGTAAATGCTGGCTGCAGCAAGTATTCTGCTACTGTGTTCGGCAAGAAGAAAAAAATAATGACAAGCGCACCTAGTATAAGGGGAGATACTAACAAGCCGATAGATCCCTCATGTACATGCTTATCTAGCTTTTCGAGCTTGTTTTTCCCTTTGAATGTTTTAAATACAAGAATCATGCAATAAACAAAAGTAAACACACTGGCAATCCAAGCAATAATCGGTATAGCCAAACCGATTTTTTCCATGCTAAATATGTTCATGGAGGCTGCATTTGCTGCTGCTGTAAAAAACATTTCTTTACTTAAAAAACCATTAAAAGGAGGAAGACCGGCCATTGAAAAACTGCCAATCAGGGTCAGGGTGAAAGAAACTGGCATAATATGCATTAATCCGCCAAGCCTTCTAATATCACGTGTTCCTGTCTCATGGTCAATGATCCCCACTACCATAAATAGACATCCTTTAAATGTAGAATGATTTATTAAGTGAAAAATTCCTGCAAAGATGGCGGCAGCATACAGCGACGTTTCAGCAGTGCTGTTTCCATAATATAAAGCAGCAGATCCTAATCCTAAAAGACTCATAATTAATCCTAGCTGACTAATCGTAGAGTAAGCTAATAATGCTTTTAAATCCGCTTGTTTTACTGCATTGAGGGATCCATATAACAAGGTTATAATTCCGATGCCCGAAACAAGCCAAAACCATTCATATGTTCCGCCAAATATAGGCGTTAAGCGTGCAACTAAATAAATGCCTGCCTTCACCATAGTAGCAGAATGCAAATAAGCGCTAATCGGCGTCGGCGCTTCCATCGCATCTGGCAGCCAAATGCTGAAGGGAAATTGTGCAGACTTAGTAAAGGCACCAAGCAAAATCAGCACCATTGCCGGAATAAATAACTCATGTAATTGAATAATATCCACCATTTCAAACATTTCCCGAATACTATTCGTATCAGTAATCATTGACAGCATAATAAATCCTGCCAGCATGGAAAGTCCGCCAAATACAGTAATCAGCATAGACTTTTGTGCTCCATAACGGGATCTTTCCCTTGTATACCAATAAGATATTAATAAAAAGGAAGATACACTAGTAATCTCCCAAAATACATACAAAACATAAATATTATCTGAAAAAACAACGCCTAACATGGCTCCCATAAATAAAAGCAAATAAACATAAAAATTGTTCAGCGCTTCACGATACTTCGAAAGATAATAAATGGAATAAATAACAACTAATGTGCCAATCCCTGCAATTAACAATCCAAATAAAAGACTTAAGCCATCTACATATGCAGTAAAGTTAATATCATAAGATGGAAGCCATTCAACCACAGCATACAATGTATGTCCTTTTGATATCTTGGGGATGAATGTTAAAAGGTAAATAAAAATGAATAGCGGTACACTCACAACAAACCAGCCTGTGTGTATGCGCGGCGTAAATGATTTATAAAGCAAAGGCACAAACACGGCAAATAAAAATGGAAACAATATAGCGATATGCAGCCAAGACATAAAAGCCCCCTCCTTGGAAATAGTTTTACTGTATATTTCCCACAAAAAAATCACTTTATCTCTTTAATATTTATGAAATTGGAAAATTTATTAAATCAATTGACTGATTTTGTAGCATACGTTATAGTCATACATAGTTTAATAATAAGGTGTAAAAATTCACATCGATCTTGAGGTGAAAAAACAATGGAAAAGGGAATGGAACGCATGGACGAAAGTATTCTCGTCTGCGTTTATTATGGTCCAAATGGTGAACGTCTCATACAAAGAGGCTGTAAAATTGCAAGAATGCTTAATTGTCCACTATATATATTAACTGTCGATCCGAAGCCACTGGATGATCTTGATGCCGAAAAATCTGGCTACATCAAAAGATGGAAAGAACTAGCAGATAAAAACAGCGCCCATACATTTATTATTCGCGATAATGAAAAAAGGCCAATTTCAAAAGTTATCGCTGAGGTGGCAAGGGAAAAAGGCATCACTCAAATTATTTTAGGGCAAACAGCCCAAAGTCGTTGGGAGCAAATTGCCAAAGGCTCTATTATCAACTCCTTGCTGCGTGAAATTCCTTTTGTAGATCTTCATATTATTTCTGTTTCCCGTTATCTGAAAAACCCAGAAGGACATTTTGAAAAGGGAATCCGAGCTTATCTTGTAAAAGAAGAAGATCATTATCGCCTCATTTTTAATTACACGAAATCTGTAGAATTCGAAGGCATATTCTTTAAAGAGTATGGAACAGATTTTAATAATGGCATTTTTAAATTTATGAAAGATAAGGAAACGCTGCAAGTTGAAGTGCATGAGGACATTATAAAGGAATTAACAAATGTTGAAATGGATGCAAATTTAGATTCTGATGATGGTTATTTATAAATAGATGCTCTCCACCTAATAATGGGTGGAGTTTTTTATTCTCTAATCTATTGCCTGCATAACGTTATAGATTCACATCCACTTTCACTAGCCGCTTCTCTTCTTTATTTATCCCTATATATTTTAGGGTTTCAGAAGGAGAGTGATGATGGTATGTTTCCATTAAAATTGAAATTGCAATACCTTTTCGATAAGCATGGTAGCCAAACGTTTTCCTCAGTGTATGCATGCCAATTTTCCCAGGAATTCCAACCTCCTTTGCCGCATTATGGATAATTCGATAAGCCTGCTGGCGCGTAATTGCTTGGTTATTTTTTTTTGACTTAAAAAGAAAATCCCCTTCTTCCAATTTATAAGCTTTTAAATAGGCCTCCAGCTCCACGTGAATTCGATGATTAATATAATAGGCTTTTTCACCAGTCGAATCTTGCAAATACAAAAATTCCTTTATTCCATCTTCATCCCTAATATCTTTAACCTTTAGAGAAAGCAAATCACTTACTCTTATTCCCGTATTGATGCCAAAAACAAACAATAATAAATCTCGCTGTGATTGCTTTTTCAGCACTGCTTTAATCGCATGGATGCTTTCAATATCTTTTATAGGGTCGACATATTCCATCGATTATCCTCCTAGATAAGTTACATAACTTTATACTAACAATAAATAAGTAACATTACAAACATAAAACATTAAAAAACAATTAAATTTTTAATCATTTCCCTAAATTCCACTTGCTAAAAAACTAAAAGAAGAGGTTACTATTTTTCCCATCAACCGGAAAAAAAATAAAAAAGCTGCAAAAAATGATGCTCCATTTTTTGCAGCTTTTTATTCATTTTTCCCTCTACATAATTTAAGTGCCGCAATAAGTTGTATAAGATGCATTTCCAGAAGGAGCGGCATATTTTAATTGCTGAGCATTATGGGCATATGGATGGGACAAAGCCTCTAACAGCTGTTCCATTACGCTGTAGTCTCCCTGTTCTACTGCCACCTCTAGAGCTTCTTCCACTCGGTGATTTCTTGGAATAAGAGCTGGATTATTATTTTTCATCAAGGCAATGCTATCCTCTTTTGACTCTTTTTGTCTTGCCGATCTTTCCTGCCAAACCTTATGCCACTGTGCAAATTCTTCACTTTTAAATAAAGATGCATCATCAAAGGTCGAAAAAGTTAATGCACGGAAAGTATTCGTATAATCCGCACGATATTTCTCCATTATTTTAAGAAGATGATCAATTAATGCTTCATCCTCTGCTTCCGCATTAAATAAACCTAGTTTTGTTCTCATCCCATTAAGCCAATTATTATAGTATATTGGACCATATGTGGATATTTCCGCCTGGGCCAGCTCCAATGCTTTTTGTTCATTATCAGCCAATAACGGCAAAAGACTCTCAGCAAAGCGAGCAAGATTCCAAGCGCCAATGGATGGCTGATTTCCATAAGCATAGCGCCCCTCTCGATCAATCGAGCTGAATACCGTTGCTGGATCATAACTATCCATAAAAGCGCAGGGACCATAATCAATAGTCTCCCCACTTATTGTCATATTGTCTGTATTCATTACCCCATGAATAAAGCCAACCAGCTGCCATTTTGCAATAAGGTCAGCTTGACGTTTTATAACCATCTGAAGAAGAGAAAGATAAGAGTTTTTCTCTTTTTCCAACTCTGGAAAATGCCGCTCTATTGCATAATCTGCTAATCGGCGAAGCTCTTCCATTGTTCCAATGCTCGCTGCATATTGAAAAGTGCCGACACGCAAATGACTAGAAGCTACACGAGTTAAAATGGCACCAGGAAGTTCCGTTTCCCGAATAACAGACTCTCCAGTTGTCACTACTGCCAAACTGCGAGTTGTCGGAATACCAAGGGCATGCATCGCTTCACTAATAATATATTCTCTAAGCATTGGACCAAGGGCAGCCCGTCCGTCTCCTCCTCGAGAATAGGGGGTTCTGCCGGATCCCTTCAGCTGAATATCCATTCGTTTTCCTTGTGGTGTAATCTGCTCTGCCAAAAGGATTGCACGCCCATCCCCCAAGCGGTTAAAATAGCCAAATTGATGCCCAGCATAGGCTTGTGCAAGAGGGGCTGCCCCTTGCGGGATATCATTCCCAGAAAGTATTGCCGCATCGCCCTTGCTTGGCGGCTGTTTTCCCTCCAGTCCAATAGATGCTGCAAGTTCACTGTTAAATACAACTAGTCTCGGCATGCTCACAGGAGTTGGCAATATATTTGAAAAAAATAATGAGGGAAGTTCTGCATAGCTATTATCTAGATTCCATCCTTTTATGCTGTTTATAGTCATAATTTCTCCTTCTATTCTTTTTCATTTTTTAAAATAAACAGGTCTACTTTTTATTCTATCCGCAAATCGTTAATAGAGTGAAACTTCAATCTGGCTTTTACTCAGCAAGTTTCTCCCCACCTAGATTTCTCTTTTTATTCCTTAGGTGAAGGTGTTAAGGTTAAAAGCCAATTAATGTGTCATAAACTTTTTGAAAGCACTCTTGCTTAATGTCTGCCTCCTAAGTTTTATTATACAGCGTCTAAATAAGATTGAAGTAAAGGAGCGTTCCAGCAAGGCAAGAAAAAGCGTGGATGTATAGTGAAGCAATTGCGAAAAAAAAATGCATATTAACAAATTTTAGCATAGAAGCTAACTAATAGGATAAAGTAATAGATGCCCTGGCTTTTCCATACTATTTTTGTTAGCTAAATTTTTTATAAGCATAATAACTATTATATAAACAATGATTAATTGAGAAATAGTGATATTAATTGAAAATCTCCGCTTATACTCAAATTTCCTTGCTATCTTTTTGATTATTAATAATGGTTCTATAAAAAAACAATTATAATGATCAACAAAAACTTAAGCATTATCCTTGACAAAATAATAAGGTTTATATAATAATTAATTTTGAATTAGAATTATTATTAGTTATTTATAGTTTTGACAATATGTCTAAAACTATCTATTTATAAATTTCAAAACATACTTAGGAGGAATTTATTATGTCTCTAATTGGAAAAGAAGTACAACCATTCAAAGCATCAGCTTACCACAACGGTGAATTTATCGATGTTACAGAAGAAAGCCTAAAAGGACAATGGAGCATTTTCTGCTTCTATCCAGCAGACTTTACATTTGTTTGCCCTACAGAACTTGAAGATCTTCAAAACCAATATGCAGCACTTAAAGAACTTGGAGTAGAAGTATATTCTGTTTCAACAGATACTCATTTTACACATAAAGCATGGCATGATCATTCAGAAGCTATCGGAAAAATCGAATATGTTATGATCGGCGACCCTTCACAAAAAGTCTCTCGCAACTTCGATGTATTAAATGAAGAAGAGGGTCTTGCTGATCGCGGCACATTCATCATCGACCCAGATGGCGTTATTCAAACAGTTGAAATCAATGCTGGCGGTATCGGCCGTGATGCAAGCACACTTGTAAACAAAGTAAAAGCAGCTCAATATGTTCGCAACAATCCAGGCGAAGTTTGCCCAGCAAAATGGCAAGAGGGTTCTGCAACACTTAAACCAAGCCTAGACCTTGTAGGGAAAATTTAAGGAGCGCTCCACATGCTACTTGATAAAGAGATAAAGGAACAATTAAATCAATATCTTCAACTGATGGAAGGCGATATAGTCCTTAAGGTTAGCGCTGGTTCCGATGAGGTTTCTCGTGACATGCTTGCTTTAGCAGATGAATTGACTACTATGTCTTCTAAAATTAAAGTCGAGAATGCCACATTAAAAAGAACGCCAAGCTTCAGCGTAAATCGCATTGGCGAAGAGACTGGCGTAACATTTGCCGGTGTTCCCCTTGGACACGAGTTTACTTCTTTAGTATTAGCTCTTCTGCAAGTAAGCGGCAGGCCTCCGAAGGTTGATCAAAAGGTTATTGACCAAATTAAAAATATTAGTGGTGACTACCACTTTGAATCTTACATTAGTTTAAGCTGCCACAACTGTCCTGATGTTGTACAAGCATTAAACTTAATGAGCATCCTTAACCCTGGCATTACACATACCATGATTGATGGTGCAGCTTTTAAAGAAGAAGTGGAAAGCAAAGATATCATGGCAGTGCCGACTGTATTCCTAAATGGAGAATCATTTGGCAGTGGCCGTATGTCAGTGGAAGAAATACTTGCTAAAATCGGCACAGGTCCAGATGCATCCGAATTTTCGAATAAAGATCCATTTGATGTGCTAGTAGTCGGTGGAGGACCAGCAGGTGCAAGTGCTGCTATCTATGCAGCACGCAAAGGCATTCGTACTGGAATTGTTGCAGAACGTTTTGGCGGTCAAATTATGGATACGATGAGCATTGAGAATTTCATCAGCATGAAATATACAGAAGGCCCTAAACTTGCAGCAAGTCTTGAAGAGCATGTAAAAGAATACAACATTGATGTAATGAATTTACAGCGTGCTAAAAGTTTAGAAAAGAAAGACCTTATTGAAATTGAACTAGAAAATGGCGCTGTTTTAAAAAGCAAAGCTGTAATTCTTTCAACAGGTGCTCGCTGGCGCAATGTTGGCGTCCCTGGTGAAGCAGAGTTCAAAAATAAAGGGGTTGCCTACTGTCCACATTGCGACGGTCCATTATTTGCCGGAAAACGTGTAGCTGTTATCGGCGGCGGCAATTCGGGCGTTGAAGCAGCAATTGATTTAGCCGGCATTGTAAAACATGTAACGGTTCTTGAGTTTTCATCAGAACTGAAAGCCGATTCTGTACTGCAAGAGCGTCTTTATAGCCTGCCAAATGTAACAGTTCTTAAAAATGCTCAGACAAAAGAAATTACTGGAACTGATAAAGTAAATGGCATTTCTTATATGGACCGCGAGACAGAAGAAGTAAAACATATCGAATTAGAAGGCATATTTATTCAAATCGGCCTTGTACCAAATACTGATTGGCTGGGCGACACAGTGGAACGCACTAGAATGGGTGAAATTGTGGTAGACAAGCATGGTGCTACAACTATCCCTGGAGTATTTGCTGCAGGCGATTGTACAGATAGTGCATATAAACAAATCATCATTTCAATGGGATCAGGCGCTACAGCAGCATTAGGCGCATTTGATTATCTAATTAGAAATTAATTATAAAAGAAAGCAGCCTCGCACCATGCAAGGCTGCTTTCTTTTTGCTGCTGCTTTTTCTTATAAAGTAACGCTTCAATCATAATTTTATAATCAAGTTTCTACTCACCTAGATGTCTCACTTTTTGTCATCATCCCTTAGTTGGGGAGCAAGAGCCCTTTTATGCATGATAAAGTTAACTTTTTTCCTAACATATGTGCTCACACTTTTTCTTTTTATCATAAGTCAGCTAATATCATGATATATAGAAATCAACAATCTGTTTAAGCTCATCCAAATACAATTTAGCCAATCGGCTCAGCTGTGTTTTTTTATGCACAACCCAGCCAACTGTAATAATTTCACTCGCTTCTAGGGGAACAGATACAATATCGGAGCCATTTAAATCTTCACTTAAAATGCCAGTCGATATCGTATAGCCATTTAATCCAATCAATAGATTAAAAAGCGTCGCTCTGTCGCTGACCCGGATGCTTTTTTTGCTTGGAATTGCACTAAAGATCTCCTCTGAATAATAAAACGAATTGAACTCTCCTTGTTCAAAATTAAGACGCGGGTAATCTTCCAGATCTTCTAACCTAACAGATGATTTATTGGCAAGTGGATTCTGAGAACTTACAAAAATATGCGGAGATGCTTTAAAAAGCACATGAAAATCTAGTCCTTCTCCCTCCAGCAGCTGCAGCATCACTTTTTCATTAAAAGAACTGATATATAAAATACCCATTTCACTGCGCAAATTCTTGACATCTTCAATAATTTCATAAGTCCTTGTTTCTCTTATAGTAAATTGATATTTGTCTCCTCCATGCCTTTTTATCATTTCTACAAAGGCGTTTACAGCAAATGCATAATGCTGTGTGGAAATAGAAAATAATTGTTGAGAAGGGGCTGTATTAGAATAGCGCCGCTCCAGCAGTTCAACCTGTTCCATTACCTGTCTAGCATATCCAAGAAACTCAGCTCCATCTGATGAAAGGGTAATACCTGTGGATGCGCGAGTAAAAAGAGTAATTCCTGTTTCCTTTTCCAGTTCTTTTATTGCTTTTGATAGACTTGGCTGCGATATATATAATCTTCTTGCAGCCTCATTAATAGAACCACACATAACAACTTCAATAAAGTATCTTAACTGATGTAGCTTCATCTTCCATACCTCGTTATTCTTCCCCTTCGTTTGTACATCTCGCCGCAAAGGCATAGATGCACGAAATTATTTATCACTATTTAATAGATAACAAAATACTCAGACTGTCGACAAACGTTTTCGATCAGCCTGAAGGTTTGTTAACTTTGTCTACACTCTGAAAATACTCTTGATGGCTTTTTCATCTTCTTTACTTTCTCTCATTTTTATTCCGTTATTCTACCTTTAACCCGCAAATAATTCAAATGAATAGAATAAATATTTGTAAGATTTCAAGAAATTCATTTACTTCAGAGAAGATTCCGCCTTCCTTCTAAAGCTAAATATCCTAGCTCTTGCTAAGCCTCGTAATAAAATGCTTTCCCGTCAGTTGTTATAGCTTTTGGTTATAACGACTAATCACTTTTATCAGTTACACGATAAACAATCCTTTATGGTCTTTGCTGTTCCAAGCATTATTGGAGCAATAGCCCTTTTGCTCGTTCAAGAGAAATATGGAAATTTTGATAAAATCATAAAAAAAGAACCTTGCAAATAAACAAGATTCCGTTTTTTATCTTTGTAATTACTTACTCGTATATTCTCTGTATAATACCAATAAACTTTATTTCTTTGTTGCGTAATTTTATAATAGGCAGGCTTACAAAAAACATGCCCCTCTTACTTCCTTATTCTTTTCGTTTATTGATATTTGACCATAATATTAATCCTGAATAATCAAAAATATTCCCTATGTCAAATAAAAATCAACTAGCAACACCACTGTTATACAACAATATAGAAAAATAGAATTCATCCACCTAATAGCTTTATTTCTGCATAAAACAAATCATTAAATAGGAGTAATTCACTTACTCTCAGCAATAATATAGGCTTGCTTCGGATGATTTGGCTGATTTGGATATTTCAATCTAATTTTGCCTTTGTCTAACAGCTTGGCTAAATAATTATTCCTTAATCCATCTGGAGTTCTTGCTAATAAATGTGCCAATTCTCTTAACATAAGTGGTTTTTGCCGACAAAGCTTTATTATAATTTCTTCCATTACACTTGGAGACAACCGCTTTTTTCTTCTAGCAAGCTCAGATATTTCCCATAATGCTGCTTCTGTTTCTTTCGACAAATCTTTTTTTGCTTCCGCTTCATCAAGCTCTATATCCAATTGGTTCTCTATTATATTTGCCTGATCCTCCACCATACTCTCTTCTTCACTATTATAGGAGTTGTCTATATCGTCAAAAGGCGACATGCTGCTAATATCTAATCCCGCTTCACTATTACAGGAGTAAGAGTCTTTATTATAGGAGTAAACATCATTATTGTCGGAGCTTTCTTCACTATTATCGGAGTAAAAGCTACTATTATAGGAGTTGTCTGTGTTATTATCGGAGCTAATTTTATTAATATAGGAGCTAATTTCATTATTAGCGGAGTTAGAATCTTTATTATAGGAGTTGTCTAAAACATCAAAATTCGACATTATTTGCTCCTCTTCTTTAGAAAATAAAAAAAGATTCTGCTCTGCTTCTTCTACTGATTCTTTCTCCGGCACATCTTGTTTGATTTGGAGTCTAAGAATAGTACGCTCTAGCTCTGGCTCTTGCATTAAGTAAAAAACCTTATCTCCACCATAGTTCCCCCATATTGTTTTGATGCTCTTTAAGCCTGAACCCGTTCTTTTACAAAGGCCAATTAAAATGAACATTTTAAACAGGTTAGGATTGCGAAGATTGCTGACATTGCCCTCTAATGCTTGCTCTAAAGGTATACGAAGAAGACCAGGATTGGAAAATTGAACCAAATCCGCTTTTTTTTCAATCGTAATGCCGCCTTCGCCATAATAATCTGCGTGCACCAATGCATTAATCAATGATTCATGCAGGCAAAATAAAGCACTTGTTTCATCAATAGCAGGAAAACAAGCGTTTTGATATAAATCGCTGAAATCAGCCGTTAAATCCGCATTAGCTTTATAATAAAAATCAAATATATTTCCCGACCAAGTTCCATCCTGTGAAGTAAAGCGCTTGGACCAATTATTGTCCATTATTTCCTCAAAACCTTCTCGATATTCAAGAAAAAACTGCGGCAATACTTCTGTAATAATTCTTTCTTCACTAAACATCAATAAACCAGCAAGAGTCAACCCTTCTTGATTGGTATTTCGCACCTTTCCCCATGCACCAATTTTATATAGGAATTCCTTTATCTCCAGTCCATTCCAAGGGTGATTAGGATTAATCGCTGAAAATTCCCCTCTATATCTTTTAATAGATTCAAAGTTCAATTCATTGATTCCATAATACTCTAAAATTATATTATCTTGCGGCACAGCTGAATAATCAGGTGGATGATGGATATTCACGTTCAATCGCCCCCTCTTGTACTCCTTTTATATCTATCTTTTGATTACTCTTATTCTACCACCTTTTGTCTAGTTCTTCTCTGCTTTATAGGATAAGTAACATTTTCCATAAAAAAAAGACTCAAATAATTTCGATAAAATAGTTTATCTAGTATATAAATATAATATTTCTTCACCTTTTTCCATATCTCTTTTTTATTCTCATTCATAAAAAATGCATATTTATACTTTTTTTCTTCTGTATATATGTTTGTTTCATTGTCTTTAAAGATTACGTATAAGAGTTTTAATCCATTGAATTAAAATCTTTATTCCTCAAATAGCTTAGCTAAGCATTATCAAAATATTTATCGCTAAAATATAATTTATATTCTATCAAAATAAATACAAGACTAGCTTATTCTTTGGATCACTCCTCAATATAACTAATCGCTCCTCTCTTCAATGAAATACCAAAGCTGCAAATCATCCATTGTAGACTCTTGGCTAAGCTTCATATTGCAGGCATTTCCCTTTGATTCATGAACACTTTGAAAGCTCTAGCAACCATTCTTCTCTATGGCGATTGGCCTTATTCTCCTTTAATATCTCTGCTGGTTATTCATTTTATAAGCCTGGTTATTCCATATTACAAGAGATCTTTTGCTCATGTATTTATAGGTCCAACTATCTGTGTTTAAAAAACAAAAATTAGTTAGTTTATCATGCAAACTAAATTACATAGTATTAATATACAGAATCAATCCATGGCGCATCCTTTTCTGGCTCAATTAAGCAAGGAGCAGCAGGATGCTGAAATAAATGTTGCTAATAAAACGCTCTGACCATTAACAGATATAGAGATAAATATCTTTTCATCTTCTTATGGAAGGTATAATGCTGATGCCATTTCTGTCCTTTAGGAATTCGGATTTAAGGGAGCCTTTAAAGGCGGGAGCAGCATGACAGCAATTGTTATGAATTGCCGTGTATTACGGATACAAATTAGGGGGGGTCATCAGAGGTTCATTATCATTAATAGCGCACTGAATGGATATTTCCTTTCCCATCAGTGCACTATTTTAACGGTTTTAAGCCTCGCTGACTTTCATAAAAGTTAATGAGGTTATTCTATGAATTAGCTAAAGCCTTCATAAATAGGGGCGGATATATTCAATTAATTATTGCTTCTATTTATATTTAGGAATTCGTATGATAAAGATGCTGCCTTTTTCTAATTCGCTTGATACTCGAATAGTTCCTTTATAGCTTTCAACAATTCCTTTTGCAATAGAAAGACCCAACCCATGTCCTCCACTTTTTCTGGTTCTTGACTTATCTGTTCGATAAAAGCGTTCAAATATTTGCTCTTGCTCTTTTATATCAATGCCTATCCCCGTATCTTTCACTTTCATCATCCATTCTTTTTCATCAACAGATAAAGAAAGAAAAATCTTGCCCCCATTTTGGGTGTACTTTATAGCATTGTCCAACAAAATATACAATAGCTGTGTAAACTTTTGCGAATCACCATAAACAATTAATGATGGGGGAGCATCAAAAAAAAGCTGAATTTGTTTAGAATCAGCAAGTGTCTGCACTGATTCAATCGTTTTTTCTACAAATGGGCGAAAGTCGAATTTTTCTTTTATCAGTTCAACAGTTTCCAAATCAGAACGAGCCAATGTCAGCAAATTCCCTACTAATTGGGTCATTCTTTTTACTTCATTTTTCAAATTAAAAAGCAGCTTGTGGGAGTAGTCTTCTTTTTTCCAATCTGCTGTCATTTCTATTGCATCAATAGAAGACAGCATAACACTTAAAGGCGTACGCAACTCGTGAGAAGCATCCGCTACAAATTCCCGTTGTCTGGAGAACGCCTTTGTAATTGGAATCATTGCCTTTTTTGACATATAGTAGCTAATAATTACAGCCACTCCAAAAAATAAAATGGCTATTCCCAATAATATATATGGCAGCCACTTAAATAGCTGGTAGGCAAATGAAATTTCCTTTCCAATATAAAGAATGCCAATCATTTCTCCGCGATGGTAGATAGGTTGAGCAGATATCAGCAGACGAATAGTATCTTTCCTTTGGATAGGGTGAAATTCATTTTTCCTTCCTCTGTCCTTTAATCCTCTTTCTGTATAATTAATTCTCAGCGTTTCGCTGCGTATTTCATTTTTGGAAGGCTGCCATCCTTGGACTTTGCTTAATATTTCAGAACGAAAATCAGAAATTGTTTCATCTCCCAGCACTAAATTGCCAGAAGAGTTGACAACATAGAAAAAGAATTGATCTACATCCTTTTCAATAGTCTCTTGATCTTGAAAATCTAATAAACCACCCTGCCTTTTTTGCGTCAAATAGCTTTCTATGCTTGCTACTTCTTCACCAACGCTTATTTCCAATTCACGTTCTTGCTCCTTGAAAATGGTAAAATACAACAAGAAATAGACAACAACAATAAAAAGGAGCAAAAAAAGCATTAACAAACCACTGTAAAGAACTGTTAAACGAAATTGTGTACTCTCAAAAATATCCCATTTATTTTTATTTTTAAATAAATGCTTAAGAGATTCCTTTTTCGCTTTCAAATTTATAACCAACCCCTCTTATACTTTGAAGCAGCTCATGCTTCTCGATAATATCCAATTTTTTCCGAAGTAATTTAATTGTGGCATCAATAATCTTCATGGAAACATCTGCATCAAATCCCCAAATTCGATCTAATATGACCTCTCTTGGCAGTACTTGGCCTCGATTTTGAACTAGTAAGTCAAGCAGCTGAAATTCGCGGGGGCTTAGCTGAACTTCTTTTTGTCCATTGCTTATTGTTTGACTAAGCCGGTTTAATTGCATTTCATGAACAGATAACTGTTCTTCAAGGATAGGTGCATAATTTCTTCGAGACAGCGCCCGCAGCCGAGCAAGAAGTTCCTCAATCTCAAAAGGTTTTACAAGATAGTCATCTGCCCCAGCATCTAAGCCGTTAATGCGATCTTCCACTGTATCCTTAGCAGTTAACATTAAAATGGCTCCTGAATATCCGCTGCTTCTTAAGCGTTTGCACACAGAAACACCATCCCCATTTGGCATCATCCAATCTAATATCAATATGTCATAGTATGATGTACTAGCATAATCATATGCATCTTCACCTTCCATAACCCAATGGACTTTATATCCTCCTTTTTTCTTTAGCATATACTCAATCAGTTCACCCAGCTGCAAATCATCTTCCGCTAAAAGAATATTCAAATCCAATCCTCCTTTTTTTCTGGCTTATAGAATATCTTTTTAGTAAATCCATTATCTAAAAGGTTTCTCTAGTATCTAACTTAATGATGTACTGCTTTGATAGCCTTTATGCTCTAACTCTTCCAATGCTATCAAGCCATGCTTAATATTAACTTAAGAACACGTTGACAATAAAAAAGCCTGCATAGAGGGACTGGCAGCTCAGCACCAATTCAAAAACCATCCGTTGAATCCATTTAAATCTTGCAAAGAAGCCAGCTGCTGCATAAACCTTTCGATCGGCTATACTGCTTCTAAGCACTTTAAATGAAGCAAAAATAGCTTGCATAAGAATAAGAAAAGCTAGAAAAACCCCCCCATGCATAATAGTTGTTTCATCATGGAGATACACCAATCCAGCTAATAGAAGCATTGCTGTAATGATCCAAATGATTCTTATAAGATGGCGAACCCATAATAATAGAGCGATGCCAGAAAGAGCAATTAAAAAATAGAAAATAAAAATATAGTTGTTAGTGGATACTAAATAAAATAATCCAATTGCTGCAAATAATGATAAAGTATGGCCAATATATAAAACAAACGCTTCCTTTACTCTTATTCCTTCCAATTTCGTTTGCTCTTGCTCCAATTGTCTTCTCTTATTTCTTCCTGCTATACAAAACTGGACCCCTTCAAGGATCAACAAATTCCAAATAGAAAAATACCTCCTTACAAAAGGCGCTATACTAATAATCAGTGCGAGGGCTAGATAAATAATAATAGGAAAAGTCTCCTTCATAGCTATTCTCCTTTCTTTCTATAAAGTGAAGCTTCAATCAGTGATGGTTTTCTTCATCCCCACTGATTGTCAGTTGAACCAATCAGGCTTTTATGGGCAAGTTTCTACCCACATGGATTTCTCATTTTCTCTTACAACCTTGAGGCGGGAGTGTTACTGCCCGTTAATGCGTGATAAAAAAGAAGCACCTATTTTCTTTTAGGTGCTTCTTTTCTTGTCTATTTTCTTTGAGTATTCTCTTAAAGAGCCTCTTTTTCATTCTTTAACTTTTCTAGTTCCTTATTAATTTCGTCCTCATATACATAGTTGAAATTAGCAGCTTCATAGCTATTTAATGTATTGGCATAATAGCCTCCTGCTTGTACTTCTGCTTCCATCAATAAGATTCTCTCCTCTGCTCTTGCCACGTCTCTTCCTATGCTATCTGGCTGGAAGGTGTTCGAAACTTTTTGAATCTGCTTCATGGATTGGGCAACATTGGCGCGGGAAGCTAATAAAATTTTCTTATGCTGCAGCTCATTATATGTTGCTTGCAATTCATTAATTTTTTCTTTCAGAATAGTTGTCTGCTCTTTAATCGTTTCAAGCTGCTGCTCATAAAGGCTGAGCTGCTTTTCATGATTGATTTTTTCCTGTACTGCTAACTTTGCAATCGTTTCCTCGCCGTTATCAATTGCCAGCCTTGCTTGGCGAGTTCTTTTTTCCGCTAGCTGTTTTGTTTCCGCTATAAGAGCCAATTGTTTGTTCTCCACAAAAATTTGGCGAGACAATGCTTTTTGAGCTTTTGCTATTTCCTGCTCCATTTCTCTAGAATATTCATTCAGCATGGCAATTGGATTCTCCATGCTATCTAATAAACTATTAATATCCGCTTTTGCAATTGTTTTAATTCTTTTAAAAATACCCATATTATAAACGCTCCTTTTTATTTGCTATATTTTTTTCCCATTCATCTAAAAGACTTGCATTATTATGATTCATTAATGGTTTTTGAGCAGCCGCTAATGAAGTATCAATAAATTGTTGCATAGAAGAAGATACTGATTTCTTTCTTAGCCACTTCACTACTAAAACGAGAACAGCAATTCCAATGATAAGGAATAAGAGGAATCCTATCCAAGAAAATCCAACACCATGGTGAAAACCATCCATCATTCGTTCCTGCCCAAATCCATGTTGTGGGCGCATTTCCATGCCTCTTCCATGTTCATGAAATCCTGCCGCAAATGCAGTGCTGCCTGCTAGATTTAAGATGAAACTTATCGCCAAAACCATAGATGCAGTGACCGCACTCCAGAAAATACCTTTTCTTACTCTAGTATTCATCGTTTGCTTTCCTCCTTTCCCTTTCGATAGTTGTAGTTTAGTAGACTTTGGTGAAAAGTTGGTGAAAGTATTTGATTAGTAGAATAGATTTTTAAATTTTTTTGAGAGAGAGGAGGAGTAAGCATTAGCTGCTTGAATAGAATGGGGAGGGAAAAGCAACTTATTTATGCAAGAAAAAGTGATAGACACCCATATATAGACAAATTTCTTCTTTGGGGTCGAGTAGGAGGGAGTCTTTCAGTTTTAGGCTGATTGTACTCCGCACCCCTCCTAGAACCGTGCGGGCAGAATTACTGCACACGGCTCCTCCCTATTACCATTTACAGAATGTAGC
>Ga0182738_1001542_pt1 | contig 28646 bp, 15 predicted proteins | sample eDN5th30CBELigMG_FD_128876 | JGI IMG/M metagenome (GOLD analysis project Ga0182738, IMG submission 128876) | Enriched Miracle-Growth compost microbial communities from Emeryville, California, USA - eDNA 5th pass 30_C BE-Lig MG (version 2)... ...
CTTTGAATTTAAAAAAAAAAAAAAAAAAAAAAGAAAGAAAGAAAGAACCATTCTCTATTGCTTGTCAGTCGAAAAAAAAAAGAAGGAGCGAGTTGTTTTAGAGACAGAAAAATGTCATTTCGATTTTACAATTTTATTTTGGTTTTGTCAAATAATTTCTTAATAATAAATTTTATGTTTGTCTTGATCGAAACATGCTCAAATCAGCTTGTTTGAAAACAAAATGCTTCTGTTTGCATCCACATAAAATACATTTCAGGTTGGTCTCATCACTTCTCGAACGCATTTGAAAATTAATGGACCTTGATTGTCAAATGAGAGGCAAGTTTGAGATGGTTCATTTGTTGCATTGATTGAGATAAATAAAAAAGGCTATTGTGATTCAAGTGATTTCTTATTCTGAGACTGGAGAAGAGAGAAATGAGTCCTTTTCTTCAATTTACAAGAGATTCAGAAGCTTTATTTTAAGATCAGACATTAGATATCAGATTCCTATTATTCACGTTTGGATAAAATACATGAAAGATTGATTTGTTAGCATAGATGACTCAAATTCGAAAAAGAAACTCTTTTTGAATATTTCCAAGTGGATTTTTTATTTTTCTTCAAAATTAAAAATCTGAACACGATGATGACTGTGATTAATTTGAACTTATTTATAATTCGAAAGAGAGAAATGAATAAAATTTGGAACTTGAAGAATGTAAAGTTTCGGGTTATGTTTTGAGAAGTGGAGGAAATATGAGGAAAGCTTTCATGATGCCTTTCACTGGCCACAGTTAAAATGTTTAATTCTGGAATTCACGTACTGTCAAATTTGTTGACATTCCAGTGTTTTTGATGGTCCTTCTCAAATTTCGGCCTTTTGGCCGGTTAAGGGTCCCAAATAAAAGGATCTTTCGGCCAAATTTTTTTTCATATTTATTGTGTGACTGGTCTGGGAAAACTTTCATTTTTTGAGAATCAGAAGGAGATGAGGAATTAAGAAAGTTTTCTTTTAATAAATCAGAACTGCAAACCATTTTTAGAAAGAGGAATAATTAGTTTCACAATAGTCAGAAGAGCCATCAGGGGAGGAGAGCCAATAGTAAGGAGTAGAGAAGAAATAATAAATAGGAAATAGGTCAATAAAAAAGAGACCTTTAGAAGGTTGGCTCAGCTTTAACTTTTTTTGTTGGAACTTTTTGTTTTGGTGACTGTTGAGAATCATCTTGATCGACAGGGTCCATGATATTGTTGATGAAAATTTAGCACGCTAATATTCACTTAGGACACTTTGGACTGAATATTTGGATCAGAACGAAAGGACATTATTTTAAAATTGGATTTTCCACTCTTCAAAAAAAACTTCTAAAAATAATTTAACAAAAAGAGTACTAAAAAATTGAAGTTTTTTTTTACACTTTTGAAAAAAGAAACGAAAACAAAAGGATCTCTCTCATATCTAATTTTTTTATTCGGGCCGGTGCATCTTCAGAAAAAACGCCTATTCCAAAAAAATCTTTGTCAAATTCGGCCATGACCGGTATTTTTCTAGAGCCTCAAATTCTGGACATTTCTGAAAAATTGATTTTCTTTTTGAAGAAAAGAAAAATTTGGAAAGTTTTTCTCAATCAAATTCACATTCAAAAAGATGGAGACGCATAAAATAGGAAGGTGTCAATATTCAAATTCTTTTCCGTGTTAAATTACAGGAAATACAGTTTTGAGGCTTCTCCTTCTTGTATTTTCATGTTTGGCAGAGGGATTCAATTAAAATTCTATGCTCTGAGCCTGGCTGAAGTTAAAGGGCTCACACCTTATCATATTAGCCTCCAATTTTTTTCTTAAACTATCGTATCTATTCGGGTATTAGGAAATCCAGAAAGTTGGAAATTGGAAATTTAAAGGGAAAAGATTTCCTCCAAAATTCTTCATTTCGACAAAAATTGACAAAACTTTTTTAATTTTCCAATTATCAAATTCAGTTTCCAAAATATTTAACTCCCAAAACCTTCAACGTTTTTTCAGTCAGATAAAATGCGTCATAAAGATAATGAAATCAACGTATTCAAAGATCTGCGATCATCGATGTAATTTGTTCTACAGCAAAGCAAAGTATCTTTTCACGACTTGTTTTCTTTTGATCAAAGTTTCTCCTGGATAAAGTGTTATAAGAAAGGTGAATATAAGGTTTTCAAGAGTCCGCAGTCATATATCAATCAAAAAAAAGCTCTTGTTCGTTTCTTCATCCTTCAATCATGTCTTTCATTTCAACAATTTTGTGTCATGACGACCAAAATAAAAGAGAGAGATATGTGCTTGTGTTTTCATCTTGGAAAATGAACTTGAGAAAAAGTCTTCTCTGAGATTTTGGAAATTTTTTGTTGTTTTAAGTTTCCACTTTCCCAATTCGCGTGATTTTTGGAAAAAACTGACAAATTTTTTTTTTTTACCATTTTCCTAATACCCGAATAGATACGGTAACTTCCTAAAATATTTGAATTCTATCAAAATTGAAAGATTTTTAAAAAGAAAATCCAAATCAAAATTCCGTTAAAGTTTGAGAAAAAAATGTTTGGAAAGCTCAACAAAAATTTTACTTGTTTGACTTGGTTGTATTCAGATTTTTATCGCTTCAATTCAAAGAAAAAACTGAGAAAAGCGAGCAGGAATTCAAAGCTACCTGTCAAAAATACGAAGGATTTAAATTTTACAATCAGAAAAGGAGAAAAAAGGAACTTGAATCTTTTACCTTTTTTTTTGAAATTCCTTTTCCAACTGGATTGTGAGGAACAAACTTTTTTGAATTTGCAGAAAAATTTCAACTCGAATCATAATTATCGAAGAAAAAACTTTCTAAAATCAGAAAAAGAAAAATTTTATGTGAGAAGTACACTTTATTGAATATTGTTTTTCTCCATGTTTCAACGTCTCCAATAAATTTCTGATAAAATTTCTCAAGCTTTAATCCACATTTTTCTTCAACTGGCCCTGTAACTCCGAAAAAAAGCTTTTTTGAGGACCTTTAATGTTATCGGATCATTCCAAAAAAATCTCAAAAAGGGTTTTTCCTCCAGATAAAGAAAAAGCCTGAAAAACATCTAAGACAAGGATCGGAATTGGGGCCGACCAAAAATCCGGACAAATCCGGAACCCAATTTTTCTCAAATATTCAAAGCGGAAATATATATGCTTAGTCGTTTTATAGATAGAACTATAATGGAGTTGAGAGACACTTTTTGTACAAATTTGATGACATGAAATTAATTGTTAATAAAAATTCTTTCGACATTTCTTCAAATAATATATCCTATTTCATTTTTTTTTCATTTAGATGAATTTTTTGTTGGCCATTCGCCTCTGTTCTTATATAATTAAAGTGTTAACTTTTTTTGAGGTCTTGCTTGCCGACCCAATCAATAAGTGATAAACTGGGATAGTGATCACTGTTTCATGTTTTGAATATTGATTTTGAAATTGAAAATTGAACTGTCCCGTAATGAGATTAAACTCGAGACTCATGGGGAAAAAGGAAAAGAGTGTTGATTTTCAGCCTCCAGAAAGGGTTCAACAATCATATAATGAATTAAAATTTTTTCGAATTTTTTTCTTCAAAAAAGATTTCAAATTTTTTATTGAAAAATTATCTCTCTGAAAACTTGGAAAAATCCGGGCAGTGTGTCGAAATCAGGGCAATTCCAAACCATGTTCTCGTCTGATATTTTGATGAGATAAATTAATACTCAATGATTTTAAAGAGAAAGGACTTTACAAAATACACATTCCTATGCAAATAATTTTTATCTTTAAATTCAAGTTTTTATCGTCTCGTATCATTATTACAAATAAAGGGGACATACAATACATTTAAGCATCAATGAGGAATTGAACATTTGTACCTTTGAGCTGCCAATATTCTTGTGGCCTTTTTGACCATATGTACAAGTACAATTCTAAGTGGAAGGAGTTTTTCGAGAATCTTGAGCAAGGATCAATGAAGGGAATTCGGACAGGATGCCAAGCTTTTTCGGTCTGTGGGACTTCCTTGTGTAGGATCATCTTTCTGGCAGCCTCGTAATAATCACCAACAATCTTGATCGACGAAGGATTTTGTGCCTTGAAAACGACTGGAATTGATGAATCTTCCTCCTTGAGAGAAACAGTAAGTCATGGTGGAAAATGAGAAATTTTTACATATAAGGCACTTGAGTAGTCAGCTCTTTTTCTGATTTTGATGAGGAAATAGTTGAAGCTGCTTGTAAACTCTCTGCTAAACTCATCTTCAAGTATCATTTGCTTTTTGTCAATATGGCCTCCACTGATGGTGAGGCCGCTTGCATAGATACATCCAAGTTCATTTTGTCTATTGACAGGCTTTCCAGAATATTTTTCAAGTACAACTTCACATTCATTAAATGAAACCTTTTGGAGATATAAGATAGATAAAAAGACTGGGGATTACCTGGTTTTGTTGACAGTATTTCCAAATCATGCTCGTGAATAAGAAGAAGGGGTCAAAAAGTTTTTGAAGAGGAATGATGGGGTAAATTTGGCAGTCCCTGTCCTGAACTAGGACTCTGAGACTTTCATACTTGAGGATCAATGTTTTCAAAAAGCTGATCAACTCCTTTTGCGGCACGGAGCAAAAATCACCCCAGTTTTCTGGAATATGATTTTTTAACAAGGCTTGAATGACTTTGTGGCAAGGATGTGTGTTTGATGAGGTTTCGAGGCCTTGGATGGTTTTCAAGATGAATTCGAGGTCATTCCTGATTTTATCGAGGGTCTTGTTACACATTTTGATTTCATTCAAGAGAAGGTTTTTGAAAATATCTTTGTTGACGTGGTATATGGGCTCTCTGAAACTCTCATCGTTCTCAAGTCGATTTTTACTCGAGTAGTGGGAAGAGTCCAAGTGGCTGATACTGGGATGGACAGGGCCTGGGCTGCTTGGATTGAGAATTCCTGTGAGGAGCCCTTTGGGTGACCTTCTGTAACTCGGCTTTCCAGGAGAGGTGACGGCCTGATCAATGACTGTAAAGCTGTATTTTCGGGACTTTCTGCTACTTCCTTCAGAGTTTTTGAACTTTTGCAAGAGATTCATTTTGAAGGCTTCACTTTTCCTATCTTTGGCATTTTCAACAGAGGGTCTTCTTCTTCCAGCCAATGAGGGCACGAGTAAAGTTTCAGTCTGATGGGAAGATGATTTGATAGATTTGAGGCCAGGCGAGAGTTTCGGACTCATCATGATTTCAAATTCATTTTTGCTGGGAGAGCCAAACTGGTTTTGGAGTTGATAGACCCCGAAATAGCTGATTGTTGAGAGGTTGAAGCTGTGAGGGATGAAATCGAGCATTTTCTTGATGAGGGATAGGATGTGGAGAGAAGAATGGACAGTGTCTAGTGTTTGCTCATTTTTGATGAGGGTATATTCATCAAGGATGACTTCAAGGTCCTGCTCATGTTTTTTTGTTAGAATCAGTTGCTCTAGTTCAAGGCATTCGTTATCAGCTACCTCCTTGGCTTCGATGCTGTCATTGCATTTGCTGAGGAGAGCCACAAGGTCTTTGCTTCGTTGGTGGGCATGGATAATGTCGTTGTTGCTGTTGTAACCAAAGATTTGGACAGGATCTTCTTCTGGGAAGGTCGAGATGCATTGGAGTCTCTGTTCTTGTGAGTCAGCCTGTTTGGGGATGCCATAAGAGACTTCTTTGACCTGAATTGCATTGGAGTTCAAGTTTTTCGCAACAAGGTTTTTGAAGAGGTATTGAATGTGGGTCTGGGAATCGAAAATTAAGTTCAAGAATTTTTCGACAAAGCTGAGAGAAATAGTTTGGGGCGTCTTATCCAAAAAGAACAGCATATCTTCGAGCATTTCATTCAAATCATGAGAGATTATTGGGTAGGAGGAAAGTTTGGAATAATTGTTGCCCAGAGTTTGCTTCTCGAATTTAAATCTTTCTCTCAAAACTGAGAATAAGAAATTAACAAGATATCTAATTTTGCTGAGGGATTCTTTAGAGCTGTTGCTATCAATTGAAATAGGAGAAGAGTATTTGAGGAATTCCGACATGTCAACTTTTCCTTCGTTTTGGATAAGCTTGAGTCTATGTTGCTTTAATTTTTTGTGGGCTGGGATGAGTGATTTGTGCTCTGGGTTTGCAAGTTTTGGGTCAGCTTCAATCAGATGTTCTAGCGTCACAGCCTCTTTCTCAAATTCAATCATCCTTGATTTGATTGATTGAGTGAAGTTCAAGTAGAGTTTAAAGGATGCCTTGAAGAAGGGCTGAAGAATGGCCTTCCGATCTGGAGACAATTCGAAAGGAGAATAAGATGAGTTTTCTTTGTAATATGTGAGCCACAGCTTGAATTGGGGATCAGTTGCTTCGCCTTCTAGTGTTGAGTTGAGTGTTTTGAGGAAGGGTAAGAGATCTTGGGTTGGAAGAGTATGCAAATTTTCGAGAACAAGCCAGCGTGGATTCATAGAGCATCTTGTCAGCTCATTGAGAGCTAGGTCAAGTGAGGCTGCTCCGAGAGACATTTTTGAAAGGATGACTTTGTTTTTCATGGCAAGCAATTCGATGATATCAGTGGGATTTTTAGATTCTTCTTCTCCGTAAAAGATGATGGTAGGGCGCTTGAGCCATGCAACTTTGATGTGCTGATCAAAGTTGGTCTCAGGCATTTGGTAATAGACACCCTCTTGGATTTGGCTGAGTGCTGCTTTGACGAAGGTTTCAAAAGCATCAGGCCTGATGCTCTTTATGATTGCAAGGATTTCAAAGTAACTAAAGTGACTATTCCAGTTATTTGGCATCTGAGGCAGCACTGATGAAGTTTTAAACATGATGAGCGATTTGTTAAAGAATTCTGTCCATATCTTGAGATTTTTTTCGATATCAAGGAACAACCCTTCAACCTTTGGAATCAGCTTTCTTAGTTTCTTGAGAGGCTGATTATCTTCGTGAATGAGATTCTGCACGGCCTGTGGACTTGTGAAAGTTGATGGCTGCGGCTTAATAATTCGAGGGCGACTTTGCTGGGGTTCGTGGATTAATGGGGATGATTTTTCAGGTGAAAGAAGGTCAGGAGCGTCTGGTTCTGATGGTTGAACTTGAATTTGTAGCATAGCAGTTCTTGCAAAAGTTGATTTCTTGAGACTTCTACCAGACCTTGTGGGAGAATTGACATAAGCTTCTTCTTGTTTGGCAGCATTTTCTAAGCTTTCAGAAAAATTGACGTTATAAGACTGGTCATGAATCACTGGACTATCGCCAAATCGAACTGGTGAACTATTCTCTTCTTCATTTCTTGAACTTGGTTCTTTTGCATGGAATTCTTCCAAATCTCTGGGGGAAAAGATGATTACGAGAAGAATTGAATTAAATTTTTTTACGTTTTTATGCGCAGTTTTGTAAATGGACCACCACCAAATTGTTTTTTATGAGTGTCTAATGAAGTTGGACCTAGTGAAATTTCAATGGAAAAATCCATTTTCGGTTTACGTTTATCTGTGAATAAACCAGATATTTTGACACCTTCGTAATTTTTATTGGGACTTTGTTCGTCGGAGGTGGGTGCTGAATCATTTTCGACCTTTTTGACTTCATTTAAAGGAATGCTTAGAGAGATTGTTTGAGGTTGCTGATGATTGCTAAAGAGACGATGGAAAGCTGAGCCTTCTTCGGCAAGCCTTTTGAGCAATTGCTTGACTTTGGTGAAGCCAGAATTTTCTGTGCGAATGGGGATTAGTGGAGGGAAAACGTTTTCAAAAGTAGAGAGCTCGTCAACGACAGAAGTGAAGGAGTTGGTTAACTTTTGGTCCAAGTTGGGATCAAAGTAAATTCTTTGAATGGCAGACAGCCCTTGCTTTTGATAAAGGGTAAAGTTCCAGGTTGATTCAGAAAATCCAATGCTTGGGGGATTCTTTGAAATGAAAAGAGTGTAGCAAAAAGCCAAGACATTCTGATGATCGATAGGCAGCATTGAGTAAAGCTGATGGAAGAAGTTGTAAACAATGGCTTGAGAGTTTTCAAACTCCTCTTCAGTGTCAAAGTCGGGTTTGAGTTTGAGGGTCTCAATCGCCTGTTGAGCACTCAAGAGAATATTGAATTCTGAGAAAGCAAAGGGATCACCCAAGTGAGCATTGATGGTTTTGACCAAGGTTCTGAGTAAAAACATTGGCTTGAAGAGACTGTTGTACTTTTTGATAATCACATTCATGTTTTTGAAAGGATGGAATATATTTGAATAATCTTGAATATTTTTGCCTTCCAAGTAGCGAGAAGGAAGCAGGGATTTTTTAGAGCTGGTCCGGTCTCTCATACCAAGAGAAATTGACTGGGAATGTTGGAAAAAGGCGTTTTTGGTGGAAATTTCTTTATGTTGTTGCTGGAGCTTGTTTTTCGACTCGAATTTGTTCTTGTGCAAGAACGAAAACGTTCTCGTCAGCTTTGTTGGGAATTTGCTGCTGTTGTCTAGCAAGATTCCTTTGATAGATTTGGGTGCAACCACCGATGCTGGGCCTTCCTCAATTTTCGCTTGAGGACTTTCATCAATTGAAGAGTCAAGATTTGGGTCTGCAGCCTTTTGAGCAAGGTATTTTTTCTTTGTTTTGTTCAAGAGGACGAGCAAGTGATCGATCACAGAGTCTTCAACAAAACCAAGGAAGTCAATTTTTTGGAGACGTTCTGAAAGATGGGTGAACTGTTCATTATTTTCATTTGAGAGCCGTTCGCTGTAGTAATTTCTGACTTCCTGACTTCTTCTCGAATTATGACATGCAATGAGGAATGTATCACCGACAGCTTCACACCAATTTCCTTCTTCACTGATATCATTATTGATGACAAATACCTGGTCGAAGATTAAGAGAGAGTGAATTTCAATAATACCTACCTTTTCAAGGAGAATTTTAGATAAATGAATTGAAGTGTTTTGGACAATCAGCAAGAGTCTAAATTCTGGGTGAACTCCATACTTGACACCGTTGAATTCGATATGTTCAGGATTTTGATTGAGAATGACAACATCTGGTTCTTGAGCATCGGATTTCTTGTTGGAGAAGTAATGTTTATTATAGATTCTGTTGATGAGCTGGTTGTATCTCCAGTTGAGAATTGACTCAATCAAGCTCAATAAATCGCGGTTGAAATCGACAATAGCCAAGGTCTTTCCGTCTTCAATAGCTGAGGCGATATTTTGGATTGAGGCTTTTTCTGGAGCAGTCGTTTCGACCACAAGCTTCTTGTCAAGTTTGCTTTTGAGGAACCTGAGCAGGAGACCTGAGGGGTCAATGACAAGAGGGAATTGGAGTTCAAGCTCAAAGGTCATTTCTAGAATTGCCAAGTTGTCAATAAAGTTGAGGCTCATGGGCACATTCTGCTCAAAGCATTGAATCAAAAAGATTTGCCCATAGAGGATATCGTAGAGTTTGTAGAGATTAAAGTTGAGTTGATTGTTCATATTATTGAGGATCAGCTTGAATAAGTAGGAGCGAATCTGAGCCGAGTATTTTGCACATTGCGCCATGTACAAGGCTGCGGCTCGGATATACTCAACGTACAACACACGATTCGCGGCACATGGGTTGTTGAATTCAAAGTTTGCCTTAATGACAAATTCCAGGTTGTCAGCAATTTGGGCGAGCTTTTTGGAATTATTATCGACATTTTCCATTGACTGTTCAGCTATTTTGATTCTGTCCTGAGTCTGTTCCTTGAGTTTTGGCTGTTCAATCAGCATCACTTCAATTTTATCAATCAATTCTTTTCTTGTTGCGATATTTTGGAGGCATTCTTTGGGGAGAATAGTTAGAGAGAATGAGAGTATTCAAAAAAGTACCTTCAACGGAAGCTTTGATGGACATGACTTCTTTGATTCTAAAATCTCTTCGAAGTTCGAATTTACTTGTTTCGACAACAAGATCAATCCATTTCATGATATTTTTCTGCAATTTGTTAAGTTTAGCTAAGAGATAATTAGACAATTGGGAGATTCATAACTTCAATACTATTGCTAGTGGTAAGATTGTTATCTTTGATGATGCCAATCATTAATGAGAGATTTTCATGGGAGACATCAGAGAATTTGAATGAGAGAAGTTTTTCCTTGAGTGAGTTATAGTTGGTGAGGCATTCAACAAACTTGGCAGCATAGCTGCTGACGGCTTGTTGAGTGAGTGACCCAGTGTTGACGTTTGAAATATCAAGATCAGTTGGAGCTTTTTGGTCATCAGGCTGGAGGTTGAAAATATGGCCCCACAAAATAGCGTACAAAGCGCAAAACTTGGATGTGAAAAAGTTTCCAACCTTGATATCATCAGTGTAGAGTTTGCCTTCATAAAGCAAGATGGCATTTGTGACTTCGCTGAAAACTGTTTGAAGTTTTTTGAGCAAGTTTTCCTCATGGTTGAAGCCCTGCAAGTCTTCTTCAAGCCTATCAATTTGTTTGGTGATTTCTTTGATTTCAAGGGCGAGTTCTTCTTTTTTGCTGTTGAGATCAGACAAACTTTTGTCAATGTTGGCTATTTCTGTATTTCTTTCAAGAATGAAGCGATTGAGGTCTTTGATTTCTAAGTCATTAAGTTCTATTTTTTTCTTGATCTTTTTAATCGTTCCAACCAGACTATTGCCTGTGCCCTTTTGAGCCTCTGCTTTGGCAGTCAAATTCGCTTTGAGTTCGTTATAGATAAAGTCTGCAATCATGACTGCTTCTCTGTAGTTTGGAAGGACAGAGTATCCGTATTCGGCATCTTGGATGTTTCCGAATTGTATTTCATAATTAAAAGAGTTTTGGAAAAGCCAAGAGAGATTTTCATCGAGATCAAGAGGAAAGACATCTTCTTGAAGGATGGTTTTTCTGTCAATGGAGAGTTGGAGATCATTCAAGCAGACAGCTTTGAATCTTGAATAGGATTGAGGGAAGTATCTGAGGAAGAGTTCAATAATGGTCATTTTTTGGATCTCTTCTTCGAATCTAAAAGCTTGATTGCTAATATTGAGTGCATGTTCTTCCGTGACAATGACGAATTTGACGTTATTGGAAATAATTTGGCCCAAGTGGTAGAGCAAATGAGCCTCAGAGAAATGGCTGTAGAATTCCAACTTTTTCATGATACTCAGCAAGATTCTTAATTGTTGTTTTGGAAAAATGCCTTTTAAACCCTCCCCAAGGATCAGAGCATTTATAGTTTGGAAGATTCTTATGATCGAATGATAAAAGCGATTTGAAAGCTGAGGGCCGCCTTGGCTGAAAACGTCCAAGATCATCACAAAGACGCATTTTCTATTTTCGTGAACCGAAATGCTGATAGTTTCATGCAAGAGATTGATAAAGTGGTAAAAGATGTCAATTTCGAGAGCTTTTTTGGGAGTCACGGTAAAAGTGGCAATTCTGTATGCAAGGGTATGGCAAGAAAGCTTGAGCACATGATAGGAGTAGAAAGGTTGAGATTTAGCCGTCAAGAAGAGATGTTGATGAGGGATTTGTAAATCAAGCAAAAGACTGGATATGTTGGGGAGTAACGATGATAACTTGAAAGTGAAATTATTGAAGAAAAATATTGCTGCTTTATTATCTGGTAAGTAATCTTGCAATTGTTTTTGGATATGCTCCAAGATTCTTTCTTTTGTAGATTCTTCTTGATCAGTGATTAGCTTAAATGATGGTTTAAATTCTTCAGAATTCAGATCCTTTTTCTGGAAAGTTAATAATTCAGTGTCGAAAGGGAAGGCTTTTTCTTTGATGATATGGGGAGAAATTTTGCAGTCCTGATCTTTCCCTCGATGGATGAAGGGAATAAAGAAGATGACGAGTTTGGAGATGATATCGAAGCTTTCAGACGGGAAGTGCTTGAGATCTTCATTTTTCTGAAGGTCAAGTTGTTTCTCAAGGAGATTCATTTCTTCATCAGACAAGGAGCTTGCAACTCGACTGAAGGAATCAACCGACATATTTTCGTTTTCTTCGGAAAACATGTCTTTATCAATGCTATGTTGACTGCTTCTACTAAAGCTGCTTCTTTTATACAATTCTTGCTGGATCGCAGCGAAACTGCCAACTTTTTGAGGTGCAAACGTGGAGAATTTGGATTGCTTTTGAACGTTTTGAAGCTTTGTTTCTGAAGGACTTTCTGGCTTCAAAAGCTCAGAATCCTGAAGGTTTGAGAAACTTTCTTTTGAGCCAGATCGTGAATGTGCGAATTTTTTAAAAGGAGAATTCCTCAAAGTTGGAGATGAATTATCAAAAGAATCTTCAGCTTTTTCTTTGGAAAATCTTGTTGGGCTATGATCACTCAGGATTCCTTCTTCAATTGAAGGCCGTTTGAGGATTTCAAGATGCATCTTGGATTTGCGGTGCTTGGGAATTGCACCTTCTTTTGCTTTCAAAAAGTTGTAATTGTCTTCTGGAGTTTCTGTCGTCGGGCTTTTATTCTCGTCACGTTTAGAAGGTTTGTTTTCTCTTTGTTGTTTTAAAGGATCATCAAAGATGGAGCTTCTTTGAGGAGTCGGACTGTCATTCATTTCAAACAACTTTTCTCGTTCAATTTGGTTGGCTGATTCTCCGCCGGATGGAGATGCTATTGAAGAAACGTTTGATCTGGTAACGCTTTCACTGTGGATTTCGAGCACAAATTCGCTTGCCAAGTCTTTAGGTTTCACAAATTGACTGCTGTAAACTCGTTTAAGGAGGAAGTACCAGAGATCCATAAACTTTTGAACTGACAAATCTCCGCCCCAATTCCAGAGAGTCAAGGTCTTGAACATTTGCAAGACATTGTGCATTGTGAAGTTACAGCCGAAAATATGTGAAAGGGATTTGAGATTTTGTTTGTTTCTGTAATTAAAGATAAGGAGCTGATTAAAGTAGTGTTTAAAGGCTTTGATATAAGGTTTTCCTTCATTATCCTGGAAAATTGGATTTGAATATTCTTGGAAAATATTTTTAAAATCGTCAACTGTCATGTCTGGTAAATATGATATCGTTTTTTTGGAGAAATATGAGGCGGGGATATTTGAAAGCGATGCATCAAATGTTTTCTTGCTTTTAGCAAAAGAGCAGGATGAAGCTGTAATGAAGGAGACTCTGTCAAGCCGGACAAAAGAATCATGGTTATACCATCCTTTACGATCATAGAATGATTTCAACAAAGCCCACGGTTTGTGCTCACTAGAGGAGAGATTGAGGTCATCGATAAATATGAGACCTTGAATATCAAGAGGTAGAGAGTAGCCTCCTTTGACATTTTTCAAAAGGCTTGCTTGAATATTCTTTGATAGTTGTTGTTGAGTGAGGTAGGGAGTGATGGAGAAATAAAATGTCCTATGAGTTTCATATTCCAGGAGGGATTTGAGTTTATGATTGATAATGGTTGTTTTTCCACTTTCAAATTCTGAGATGACATGAATGGGTTTTTTGTATGCGATGAGATAGTTCAAAAAGAAGGAAAACTTTTTGGAGGTTTCTGTTTCGATAAAGATGTGTTTATTTGCAGGCGGCAATTCAGTTTTGGTGATTGCGACTTCGTTGACAGATCGGTCACGGCTCGGTCTTTTAATAGAAGGGTTAAATTTGGAAAGCTCTTTGGTCGGGAATCTAATTCCGACAAAATCGAGAGTGATTTCTTGATTTTCAGGAATTGCCAATTCCCTCCAGTAGACCCATCTTTGAGCATAAACGTTGAAACAATAATCAAAAATGTCAAAGCTGGAAACAATGGCGGTTCTTTGGGTTTGCTTCAAATTATAATGGCTTAGGATGGAGGCTGGATTTGTGCTTTCGAGGATTGAAGAGTCTCGATAGTAAAATTTGATTTTGTCAAGAAGGAACTTGCTAAATGCAGGCTGAGCATGAGCCTTGAAGAGGACTCCGATGGTCCAAACTACGCAAAAGATGCAGGAAGATTCGATCATGAGAGTTTGTCTATCAATATTGCGTGTAGCATTTTCAGGAGACTCGAGCACCATAGTGTGTCTGATTCCGACGATATCACCCTTTGAAACTGTGAGGAGGCTTTCATCTTCAACATTTGGGGTTGGTTTAGAGATGTTGATGGTGATGTTGATTCCTTTCTTCTGGGGATTGATTTCTGTTAAGCCCTCAACTCTCTCAATTTCTGTGTCAGTGATATTTCCAAAAGAAATTTCCATTTTTCTACACTCATTCAAGAAAATTTCAAAATAGCTCATGAAATTATCCAAGAGTTGGTTTGCAGAAAAATAATAAAGCAAATCTTGTTTATTGTATGCCAATTCAGTGAACTGTAGGATTGGTTCGATCAAGTCTTTAAAGAGAGATGTGAGCAAAAACTGGATATTAACAAAGAATTCTCCAAACTGAAGCAAGGAGGCAACCTTTTTATTGAATTCTTGCTCAAGCGAGAATAAGCTTGATTCAAGGTGGACAAGAGAAGCATGTTTAACGTGAGCAGGGCTGAGGAAAGTGAGGGTTTCGCAATCAAGAACAAAATTGATTGAGCTTGGAACTCGAATTTTGTATCCCTCTAAAGCAGTGAACATACCCTGAGTTTTTCCAGCCAAAACACGTTCAATAACATTGACAGTCTCTGGATTAATATGACTGCCTGTCACCTCCAAGATCAGCCAATCACATTGTCGATTATGAGGAATAACAGCATCATTAGTCTCTGGGTTTGCCCATTTTGAACAGTGTCTCAAAAGATCAGAAGAAGATTCTTCTGTAAATTCGGTTAATTTTGAATTGCTCAAAGCATTCTCAATGAATGTGGGAATCAAGCCTTGCTTCTTTTCATTGTCCTCTTCGCCGCCAACGACAAGAGTTGAAGGAGAACTATCAAGGTCGACTCGACTCAGCGTAAAGTTGATCTTTTTAGCTTTAGTGATTGCATTTGCGACTGTCTCCAAGAGTGAAGTTTTTGTGGAGGTTTCTGTCCTACCAACTAATATGATCGTCTTGTATTGCAAGGAAGGAGTTTGAATTGTGTTGAACAATTGGAAACATTTTTGATTAAAATCATTTGACACTGAACACTGATTGTCTTTGTAATATGTATCCAAAACTTGTTGCATATAATTTTCTTCTCCTGCTTCTTCTGGATCTTTGGAACTATTTATTTTTTAAAAAAATAATTTCGAAAAAAATTCTCTTACTCGGTGATTTCCGATTGGAAGATGGTGTTAAAGAGATTGAGGAGGATTTTGATGAATCTTTCTTTGACATAGTCTGTGATGACTTCTTTGATGGCTTTCCAGATTTCAAAGGTGTTGATTTTCAAGACAGTTTGCGTCAGAATCATTTGTTGTAGTTGTTTGATAATTTGGTTCATCAGGTTGATTGTTGGCTGGATATGTACAGCTTGGAGCATTTCCAGATCAGAAGCTGTGAGGGCTTCAGAGATAAAGAATATTTGGTTTTCAGCAGTGTTTGAGAGGATCTGGAAGAATGTGATGACTTTGTTTGCAGTTTGAGCAGCATTTTGGACCCCTAAAAGTTCAAAATTGAGAGATAGAATATAAGCAAGGTGAGGGTGAAGATAATTGAGTGTTCTGAAATGTGAACTCAGATTCTGCGGAAGATCTTGAGAAGCAGTGCCATTTTGTGAGAGAGAATACGTAGCAATGAAAGCCCAACTTTGATTATTCCTCATATCATAAGCTGACGAACCATATCTAATTTTCGGTTCTCCATTTGCAAGTGCATGTCGTATCATGCCAATCTACGAGAAGAGGAATTTTATTTTCAGTCATCAGATAAAACTTACCTGTTGAGCCATAGTTGAGAGGACAGTATTTGAGAAATTTTGGATATTATCAAAAAGAATCCAGAATCCTGCTTTGATCGTCCCAAAGATAAGTTGAGTGAGGAAATTATCACTAGTTGAAAACTGATCAACCATAAAAATTTCTTTTCCCAACAAATATGCCATTCCCTTGACGATTTCTTTTTTTCCTCGACTATGAGGTCCTTGAATGAGGATTCCCATTTGAGTGGCAAATGCACTGAGAATTGTGAGGAAATTTCGATTGGTGGCAGGTGTGAGGACTTTTGGTTCAGAAAACGGAATAAGATCAAACCCATAATTTTTTTTGTAATCAAAGGATTTGAGGATAATATTGTAATTGGCTTGTTCTGTCTCTTTGTAATGATTCAAGAAGGTTGATCGCTCATTGATGTAGTTGTAATCCTGGATTGAAGAGCTGACTTCCAAGAGATTCTTTCCTGAGATGATGGACTCTTTGATAAAGTCAGAGTTGGTGATTGATTTGCTGGAGTATTCAAACATAAGCTTTGGCAAGACGAGGTATTCAAAAGTGTTGAGTGACTGGACGTTGGCTTCTATGATATAATTGAGAGCGTCAAGTTGGTGTTTGATATAAAAGATGAATTGGTTGAGCAAGAGGAACCAGTTTGTTTCTTTTTCATAAGAGAATGCTTCACAGAGGATAGCAAGGTTGTGCTCCATGTTTGCTTTGAGCATTAAGAGTTTATTTGCAACAAAACTTTCTTTGGAATTTTCGTTGGCATATTCTCTGGCAGCAATGATGACGGTGAGATCGTGGTAGAACAAAATGTTGTTCATCAAGATGAGATTTTGGAACAGTAGAGTCTTGTCTCTGAAGAGTTTGAAATTGTTCCAATACTGATACCCATTGTTGAAGAAAGTTGGCATGTGTTTGAGCATGTTTTCTTTGACAGTCTGCTTCAATCCTTTTTCGAGGTCATTGATGAGTGTCAAGAGATAGAAATTGGAACCATCTTGTTCCTGGGCGTTGATAAGAATTTTACTATGCAAAGCAATATTCTCATTTGTAGTGTTAACCACTCCGTACATTCTGAATGGGACTTTGGAAGAAACTTCAATTCTCCATTCTTTGACAGCGGTAAAGATCCAGTTCATTCCTTGGATGATATCTTGAGGCTCTACAGGTATTGAAAGGAATTCAGTCAGATGAGCATCTGTAAGCAAATATAATCTTGGGCAGGTGTGCCGTGCCTGTTTCAAGACCACGTTAAAATCATGAATAATAAGATTGCATTTGGCGCAGACCTTTTTCAAATGCTCAATGACTTCCTCACCATTCACATCATGCTTCATATCTGGCATTTCATGCATCACAGTTTTATCAAATAACGAGATTAAATAATTCATTTTTCTCTTGATAACTCCATCAAGATGTTGTTTAAATTGAGTATAAATGCTCAAAAATGTCGCTCCATGATCCTTCTCTTTTCCAAAATACAATCCAATCAACTAATGGAGTTTAGGGGGATGCTGAGAATCAAAACATTACTTTATGCTTCATGATGGGAGTGATGATAAAGAGTTTTGATTGAATCATTTCACAAAGTTTGAGAATCTTTTTGATGCCTTTCAGAACATATTCCAAATTGTTTAATTTATCCAAGAAAGTTCGAGGATAATTGGGATTCGCCAGCATGTTTTTTCTATGAATAGTGATAAGTGGGGAGTTGAATAATTCTTGAATAATACATGGTGAAGTGATAATCGTTTAATTTTGGCATAACGAGGGGGATGCCTTTCAAGATAAAGATATCAACTTGAGGCCCAACATTATAAGTATCTGCTTTCAAATCTTTAATTCTTGTGAATCCATCCTCAATTCTCTCAATCTCTTGTTCAATATTATATTCATTTTGTGCGTTCTAAGGGAGGGGGTAATTAAGAATGAAGCTCACTGCAAAGTTTACTTTGTAGATGGTGTTGATGAGTTGAGCGAAAGTGAATAATTTATCTTCCAGAAGTTTTTTCAAAGTCACACTCTTAGAGTCTGGTTTTGCTGAAAGAGAAGCATACATTTCACTCCATAACATTTCCCAATGCCGAGGTTTCCATGTTTCACTTTTCAATTTTTTCAATATCTCCAAATAATCTTTATATCTATTAACTTCTCTGATATACGTTCTTATTAATTCCTAGGAGATGGAAATGAGAATTTTAAAGAGATCAATCATACCAAGATGTTGATATTATTTTTGAATTTTTCTTCAAGGATAATGAGGAGTCGGATACCTTCTTCAATTAAATCTTCCATATCTCGAATTTCAAGAACTTCAAATGGTGAATTAAGCCAGATGTCACTTTTCTACGTTGAAAAGGTAAGCTTTAAAAATATAATTAAAGAGATACGATTTGCCATTTATCAGAGATAAATTCCCAGAGGAGATAGAATTTATTGAATTGTTCTCTGACGATCTCAATTGCTGAAAAGTCAGTCTTTTTCGAGACGAGCATTTCTTCATAGACATTACATTTGGTACCATATTCACTGAGTCCTTCGAGAATACCCATAATTTCTTTTGCTTTTTCACAATAATGACTTGCATGATTGGTGTCATAATAATTTGCAAAGTTGCCAATTTCGATTTTTGTTCTTTCGAGTTGTTTGAGTTTTTCTTCATTCTTTTGTTTCAGTTCGTTAATCAAACGAGGTCTTGAAGCTTCTAATTGGACCTGAGCATCCATTTTGACTTGTGAAAGCCGTTGGATCCAGCTTTTGGAAATATAATAGGTTTCCAACACCTCTTTATTATAAATAATGTAAAAATTTTCAATATAAGAAGTGATCTGCTGACAAAGCTGGACCCCTTCCTTGATGCTTTCAAGGTCTGAATTGAGTATATCACTTTCCAAGAACAATTTAAGCTTGATATAATCTTCAATGGCTTCAGCTCCGATGCTTAAACTATCCTCAATCTTTTCAACCAAAATTCTATTTGCATTCAATATCTCACCCAATTTCAATTGTAAAACTAGAAAAAGATTATTTGATTTTGAAAAAATGGGAAGGAAAATACAGTCCTTGAGTTCCTTGATATATTTCTCAATGTTGATTTTAATTCTGTCCAGATACTCAGTCAAATCCAACATGAATATCCCCAAATTAAAGACTTTAGGGATTCTTATACTCACAAATTCCAAATCATTTTCCAATTCTTCTATTTCATTGCAAATTGTCCCCAAATTTCCATCGGCCTTTTGAAAAATCAAGTTAATCAAATAAACTATACAGTACTGATTCATTGAATAAATCTTTAATATCTGAGACATAATACTTTTCTTGAACCAGGAGGAAATCCAAGTTATGCAAGATATTGAACAAGGCTAGCAATGGAAGAAGGCTGATTTTGAACAGTTCATCAAATCTTGATCTGAAATTTATCAAATGATCTTCGAGTCCATGTGAATTCACAAATGTTTGAGAAAACGAAGCTAGAGGATGAGTTTAGTTGTGTTATAACTCTGATAATACTTTTGATGTCAATTTTTTCGAGTTTGGAGAAATTTTCAAAAACAGACATAATCATCTTTTTAAATTGTTCCTCGATTTCATAAATATGAGGCTCATGTGTTGTTTGTCCTTTGCCAAATTTATACCAACCTAGAGAGCTTCGACCAACGTATCTCTCCTATTTTTTTTTTAGAAAAACTAAAAAATTCTCTTACATTCATTTCTGCAGCTGTTTTTCTGAGTCTATCGGTTAGATCTTCCTCTTGGAAGTTATCAGATAAAAGTCTATCTTTAAATTCATCAAATCTATAAATATTCTCTCTTGAAGTTAATCTCTGTCTTGCTCTATCTTGCCTTGTCGATTTCTTTTGTTTTTGAGGAAGGTTTTTAGGGTTTTGTTTAGCAAAATATTTGAGCCAAAAGATTGGTTTCAATCTTGAAGTTTCCAAGTTTGCAAAACTCTCCCTGAAGAAAGTGCCAGTCTTCATTATATCCTCCATAATATTGACTATGAGTGTCTTAATCAGGTTCTTGTCATTATTTCCAGTGCCTGCTGCTGTATTTTCCACCTCTGTCTGATCTTCGGAATCTGACTTGGTTGGGAGGAAAAGTTTTTTTCGTGAGGCTATTCGAATTTGCCGAATTGAAGGTGGTAACATTTTTTCAAGTTCTGGAGAGAGATTGGGAAGAGGCAATAATCCATAATATTCTTCAAGATTCGTGATGAATTCCTCAAGAGAGCCTTTGATACAACTTTTGATGGCATCATGAGCCATGATTGTTGAGAATTCACAAACTCTTTTCAAGGTTTCTTTTTCTTGGGTGTCATTCTTGAGAATTTTGATATCAGTTTTCAATTCGTCAACGCATTGCTGAACACGATAGAGATAGAGTTCGATTTTATTCGCATCAACATTAAACTCTTCTTTTAAGGTCTGAATATCTTGCAATTTTCTGATCATATTATGACTTGCAAACTCTCTAAAAGCTCTAAACAGTCGAATATCAGACAACTGTCGAATCAATGCAGACACCATTGTCATGAATTCGGCAGTAAAGTCCAACGGTTTCGGCAAAATTTTGTTGAAGAGTTGTTTAAAAGCCGTGATGACATAAGAGGTATTTTTATCAGCGTGAAGGGGTTTGAGAAGTTTATACTCTGTTCTAACTTTTTTGACATCAATTATTCGAGTTTTCCTTTTGAGAACGGCTCTGGTCTGGTAAGAATCTCGATCAATCTCTTTGGGTGATTGTGCTTTTGCTTCAAAGAGCGGAATGCTGACTTTCTTTTGGCTATTGGCAAAACCTCTGGGTCTCATTTGGGTTTCATTAAATGTCAAGAAGTTGCTGAGATCAACGAAATCATACATTTCGACCAGAAAGTCTTGGGATTGCAAGGTTTTCATTTTTGAATATCGACTCAGGCTTTGGTAAAATATTTTCTGGCTTGAAGGTGGATTGAAAATTCTGAGTTTGGTTATATCCACCTCTTCACTGTCAACAATCGAATTGTCTGCCCAATCTTTATATTCTCGATAATCTTTATATGGCAAGTTGAAGATTTCAATTGCTTTGTCCTGATTAGTCACCAACACATTCCGAACTGTTTGATATGCTTTTGTAAACTGTTTGAGGAAAGTTGAGAAGTCTGACTGGAAAGTTTGACTTTCTAAGGAAAATCTGACGACTTCTTGTTTGTAATGGTTCATCAGTTGTTCTATTAATATTAAAGGAGTGTCAGTCTCATCAAGGTGTTGAAGTCTGCCAAAAGCAAGTTTGACAATTTTATTTAAGCTCGTCATCGGATAATTCATCCATGTATCTTCTTTTGCCTTCTCTTGCAACATCTCTAGGAATTTACGATGAAAACTTAAACCCAAAAGCAAACAATACCTTTGTAAGATCCCATGTATAAACTTCGATAACGATTATCTAGAGTTTGAGTAACTCTTTCTTGGAATTGAACTTCTGATTCGGTAGCGTAGCGAAGATTGAGCCGAGTGACTTTTTTCGTTGTGCTATCATGTTTCCATCGGATGAGAAACCTTTTTTCGTTTTCAATATATTCAACAACCTCACAATCTCTCCATTCAATTTCTCCCCTTGTATTGAGGAACTTGGAGAACCCTTTATTGATACCACTCTTGAGAAGGTGCGCAGGATCCTCATCTTTTTGCAAAAGAGCTTGATCATAAGCTTCTAGAGGCTCGGCTTGGAAGTTGGCCAGGTTTTTAATGTGAATTTTGACATATGGCTCTCCCATGACTTTATCAAATTGAACTTTCTGTTGTTCTGGGATAGCTGGTTTGGCTGACAAGGGTTCAGGCACTCTTTCCGTGCTTCTAAAAGTGTTGCGAAGTTGAGATGAAATATTGATTGGCAAAGCCTTTTTGGAAATTTTGGTTGGAGTGGAGAAGGTGCTCTGGCTTTTTGTTAGAACTCGCAGTGACTTGATTGCTTTTGAGCTTGTGGCTGCAGATAAAGGGCTCTTGATTTCATCAGGCGTTTGAAGCATTTTTGCTTCTTCAGTTTCAAAAGTTTGAATCTTAGGTTCCAAATGGAAATCTAAATTTGTCTGGAATGATGACAATGAACCATGCGACCCTCTTGCGTGTACGTCTCTGATCTATGAGAGTTTAGTGAGTGAGAATGAAAGAGACATTTTAAAAAACCCGAAAGCTCTTTTTAGGGGGCTTTGAAAATTCAAGCTGAGACGAACTTAGTTGAGGAAGAATCACTGGCTCATTCACTGGCATCTTTGGGAATTTTGAAGGATCAATCCTGTAGAGAGCATCATGGTTGATTTTTATGAAACTCTGTTCTTGACTTTGATTCGATCGGAACTTTGCTGAGCTTATTTCTTGGGCTTCCTTCTTTTTGTTCTAAACAAGATTCCATGATTCGACAGAAAATGAATGAAAAGTTACTGGATAGTATGAGTGAGTAATGTTGGTATAATTTTTTTTGAGCTCAAGTATTTCTTGGAAGGATTGGATAGCTTCCAAGGATTTTTGATATTTCTTTTTAAATTCCAAGAGGATTTGATCATCAACATCATTTTTTTCTCCATATCTTGATTTTTGGTTTGGTAATGCTGATGAGTTATAAGACTCTTTTTCTTCCTCTCTTTCATTCTCTTCCTGAGAGATGAAAGATCGACGCTTATTTTGAGATTTGTCCATTTCCTAGTTTGTGCTTTGGTTTTTTGGAACAATAAAGGGAAAAATTAAAATTTCAAAAGCTAGATACTAAAATAAAACTCCCCAGTAAATTTAAATTTTTGTAAACTTCTCGTTAATTTGTTTCTAGCTTGTTTCGAGCTGTTTGAGGGAAAGAGATTTCTGGAACTGAGAAGAAGGAGAAAATTTGAACTTCCAAGTCTCAAGAGGAAAATATTTTTGGAGGGAAAAAATGTTGAACCAAAGAAAGTTCAATGCCTGACCGAATTTTTAGGGATATTATATTTTTTTAAATTGATCTCAAACTTTCCAAATCACCATTTTTTTTTTATAAGAAGGATTAAAGGTGAAGTTTTTCTTTGTGCGACTCTCTTGATAGAAGGATCCGAGATGATTTGGGAAGGTCAAAAAATATTTCCGCTTTCATTTCTGTTCAATATCTACTTTCAAAAAAGGAAAAAAATGACTATGTGCAAATTTCAAAGTCCTTCAGAATTTAAAAATTAAATAGCTTTTTATTTCAAAATTTCACAAAATACAAACATCCAAATTAGAAATTCAATAAATTGCAAACATTTAAATCTCCATGGAATTAAATCCCCACAAACAATTTAGAAAGAAGGAAGGAGAGAAAGAATTGACATTGATTTGAATAAAAACATATGTTATTTATTACTTGAAGATAAAAAAAATTAATGACAAGGTGAATGTTAGATATAAATTATGTTACAAAGCAAAACTGTTTTAATTATAAGCTGTTTGGAAGGGAGCAAATTGTGGAGTGAAGCGAGTTTCTTTGAGATCTCTAGAGGAATTAATGAACTGGAAACTTTTGTCACAAAGATTTAGTTCCTTTTTAGAGACAAAATTGTAAGGGTTTTCAGACAAATTTTGAGTTGTTTCACTATTTTTATTATCAATTTGGCCCAAAGAGCTAAAGACTAGATTTGAAGCATCGTTATTGATATGTTCAAAGGCAATCATTCGAGCTTCAGATTCAAGTTTTTTGAGCTCTTGTGTGTCGTTAGCCTTTTGTTTTGAGGGACTTAGAGATGATTCAGAGAGTTCTAGATGAGTTTTTTTCTGGATCTTTTTGATTTTTTTGGGTGGTGAAGTTTTTTTGCCCAAGGATTTGACGGGGCTGCTTTGATTGGAAGGAGAACCATCATCCAAGTCTTTATTCAAAGTCTTTGTTCCAAATTCTGCAGTCTGTCTAATTTCCTCTTGTGGGCTTGATGACTGTTCAAGTCCAAAGGGATTATTTGAATTGGAAGTTTGAGTGAAAAGTAGTTTTTCTTTTGTAAATGATGGCGAAAAGGACTGATGGAAGTTGAATAGTGTTTTCGGATTGGCCTTCTCCGATGTTTCTTCATATTCTAAGCTTCTGCTTCTTGTAAGACTGAACTGGTTGGTCATAGGTGGATCATTTTTTTGTCGATTCAAGGCAATATTCAGGAGACTTGGAGTCTGTAAAATTTTGATGTCATCATCTTCATTTCCAAGGAATTTATACGAAATAGTTTCTGAGGTTTCTTCTTGGAAGTGTGTGATTGTGATCGAATTTGATCGATGAAGGAGACTGCTATAAGCAGAGGAGTCTGCTTTGTATCTAAATCTTTTTTTGAGAAAAACTTTTTCCTGTGGCTTCGAAGAGGAAGAAGGCTCTTTTCCTTGGATTGTATCCATTAGTTTTTGAAATGTGTTTAAATTCTTTGCCCATCCCTTACTAGTTTCGTTGAGCTCCTTCTTTCTGAGAGTGGTCCGCAGAGACTTTTCTTTAATTTGCATGAGACTAACATCTCCAATATTAGACTTGTGGTCAAGGCGCTTATGTTTGCGTTCGATTCCAACTTTTTGTTTAGCCTGTCTAAGTTTGTTTTCTTTTTCAAAGGATTGAGGCTCTACTCCCTTTCTGTCATCGACAGCGGAGCTTTTGATTCTTCTTTCAAGAGGAGACTTGGCTCTGGCGACAGCTTCAGGTTTTGGAATATCACTTTCAGAGAGAATATTAGCTCCTGAAGCCTGCTTTAGACACAACTGTGGGGAATTACTCTCAGTGATTGTGGTTTGATTGGGCAATTCAACAGGCTTCTTGGTTTTTCTTTTGTTCACTTTAATAACAGTTCGATGGTTGCTATTGTTTCTTATGATAGGCAATTTAGCAACTCTAAAGTTATTGCCATTTGCGTCATCATTTAAAGCCACTAATGAGACTTTTTCTTGAATCACCTTTTTGATTTGGGAGGTTATTACAAGAATATTCGGCCATTTCCCTGATTTTTTCCTGGAAAACAACAATTGATCTGAGACATAAACTTCAAAAGGCTCAATATGTAAATTATTCTGGCTCAGTCCTATGAAGAAAATGAAATGATGGAAGATCAATAGCTCCTTACGCATCAGATTTTCTTGAGCTATTGGGAAGGCTGTTCTTAGAACTTTGACTTGTGGCATCTCTTTGTTGAGAAATCCCTTAACTAAAAATATTGAAGGATAAAGGAGGTCTATTGCCTTACTCGCAAGGAAAGTTTCTTGGCATCTTTGTAAGTTTCCACCATCAAAAGGCTGACGGTTCTGTGGGGCACTGGTATACTCAATAAAAACTGTGGGTTCGGTCATCCATATAAAAACAATAACTTATGCCAGGTTTTAAATTGGGTTTATTCGCAATGCAATATTTTTTCACCAAAAAAAAAATCAAAGGCAAACAGCCAATCCGCTTGTCAAAAATTTATACAGTTCTTTGGCCTGATAATAATAAATTTGATTCTATTCTTTTAAAAATACAGAGAAAGTTGACTTTAATTTTTAAAAACTCTTCCCTAAGAAGAATTATGCATCTGAGATTGTCTTTGGTTCAGAAACTGAATGACATTAAAGTTTCTTAATTCCTTTTTTGAATAAGGAAAAATATCCAATGAAGTCTCAAATGTGAGATTCAGTCAGACAGAAATTTTATTAGATTTTTAAAAAGAAAAAATTTTGTTGACAGAGAGATTTTGATTTTATGATGAAAAACCTTGATTTTTAATTTGATGATCAAGCTCAAGGTGAAGGAACAGATTCCATTTGAATTGAGTGGGTAAAATGCTATGTGGTTCTTTGAAGATGAGACAGTTTCTCATCCATGAGAAGGGAAAAGGCAGCACCATTAAAATTCGAGGATTCGATCAATAAATTTGAAGAATTTTTTGTTGAAATTCTATGTTGGCTTGATTAAAATATGGATTCTAACATTTTCACAATTTTCTTAACAATTTTTTCAACTGAAAACTAAATTGTCGTTAATCAGCTCACGTGGTTGCTGGGAAAGACAAAAAGATGATTTTTTGTCATTTCTGAAAACTTCAAATGAATTTCTCTACAAAAGACAATTGAACATCACAAGTTTATTGAATCTTTTTCCGTTCTTCATAATTTCAACTCTTTTTTTCACTGCTTGAGTATTGAGAACCAGCTGTTTTATGATGCTCACTATCTAGAAAAAAATTTTTTTAATATGCATTCAACAAAATTGGAAAAATTATTTCGGTTCAAATTTTTGACACTTTGGAGACCAGGAAAACAAAAAAATAAAATTGATGAGCAATGAATTCTGGCATTGAAACTTGAATGAGCCTTGAACTCGAACAGTGACATCTTTCAAACATGGATGTTGGGCTCGCAGGAGTTCTGAGTCAAAATTTCCTTGACTGAAAAAACACACCTCATTTCCTTCCTTCTTTGAGATATTTTTTCAATTCAATTTCTTCTAACAACAAATGATGTTGATTTGTGTTTTGAGTTTTTGTTTCTCAACTATCACATTTCAAATATACAGTCCAGATCTTCTGAGGATAAAGGAACTTTGATGAGGAACTCCGAAGATTAGTGAATATAAAATTTTCTTTTGATTTTTAAGCTCCTCAATTTTGCTTGTTCTTCAAGCTCAAGGTCATTGTGTGATTCAAAACCTTTTTTGAAAAATTTTTTTCTCTCTGACAATTGGAATTTTTTTGATAAAACAATCTGAAAGAGTTTTTGAAAGAATGGCAGATTTTAGGGTTATCAGATTTGCCTGCAATCTTGAACTTTTGAAAAAAAAAATTTTCATAGCCACTTGCCTATGACAGAGATTTATCTCCATTAAAAATCCGAAGTTTTTCCCTTCTTAAAAATTCTTTTCATTTTTTTTCTCCAGGCTCGCCCCTGATTTGTGCTCGCATCTATCCCTCCGATAGATATTTCTGTCTTTCAATTTTGTCAAGTTCTCGAGTGAAGATCTCTCCTGAATGAAAACTCATTTTAATAATTGAATTTTGACGATGAATTAAAAAATGAGAAATACGGTTCATAATCAGGAGATTAATCTCTTTCTTCAATCAAAAAAGGTCCAAGACCAACTCATACAAAATTCTATGAGAATTAAAAAAAATTTCTAGCTTAAACTTTATACTTTGTTTTTCTCTACATTCCAATATCCTCTGCATGGAAAATAATTTTTTTTATAAAGATCAGAACGTGAAAAAAATTTTTACCTCTCAGCAAGAAGCGCTCGAAGAAATTCCAAATCCTACAAGTCTTCCCTGATTTTTTCCATCCCTGACTTATTTTTCATTTTTCTAACTCTCAAAAATTTTTTTGAATGTCAGAAACTCTTTCGGATTGAATGATTATCCGTGGCAATAATTGAACTCTTTGAATCAAAATTAGAATTTGAAAAAGTCTTGGTCCTTATCTTCATATATAAAGATTTTTTTTGATTCAGCAGGAGAAAAGCAGAATAATCAATCTCTGAATTGAGTGGAATGGAGAAGACGAAAGATCTTGAAGATTTTTGGGTTGAAAATTTTTCCAGATTTGAACAAAATTTTGCGGAAAAAAAACTCTGAAAAGAAAATCCCTCAAATCCTTCATATTTCAGAGAGTGTATTTCACAGTTTTCTCCATTCGAAAAGAATTAACTTTTCAGAGTTGGAAAAAAACGCCGTTTTTCCCGTCCGCAGCAGTTCTTTTCCAAAAATGGCCGGTTTTTATCCCTTATAGTAAATTTTTCCGAGAAGAAAAAAATTTACAAATTTTTTTTTTTACCCAGGGTTTGGAATTGTCCGGATTTCGACGGACTGCACGGATTTTTCGAAATTTGCCCGGATTTTGTCCGTCTTTCCAGATTTCCAGATTTTCCCAAATTTTTCCAAACAGTGATTTTCCTAAGTCTAAAAGTCCCTTAAGTTTAGCCAAATCTTGTCTAAAGCTCAGATTTTGACGAAATTTTAGCTAAAACTTTTTGACACTTTTAGACAAAATTTCAGAAAGACCTCTTTTCCAACATAAAAAAAATGAAAAAAAAAATTCTGGGAATTTTGAAATAATTTTTTCCAAAGAAATTTTTTGTTCAGAAAATCTTTATAAACTCGCTTTATTCTTTAAAAGTTGAAAACAAGCATACTGAGGTTGAAAATCAATTTTTATGCAAGTTACGGAAAGCACTAATCATGCTCCAATGATTATACCTTCCGTCTGGCCTCTACATTTTGATATCTTCCCCAGTCAGAGATGTCATCAGAAGATCTTGGAGCCTCTCCACTCAACTTATTCCTGAAATCGGTCTTGATCCTCTTCATACAGCTGAATCCTCTCTCAACTCCTGCATTCGTTGTGGGCAAAGTAGCATACATTTCAAGCAATTCCGTTAGAGCCTCAAATCCATGGTTAAAAAAATTCTTCTGTCAAGAGAGAATGAATGATATCACCTTCCATTTTTTTTTATATATGAAACTCTTCAAGTTTGAAAACTTTTAAATTCTTCTATTCAAGAATAACAAGCTCTTGATCTAAAATAAGCTCATTATTTTTTGAAAGATAATGCTAAGAAAAAAATTTTGGAAAACCAAATTTCGTCTAAAAGGGGAAAAGACCTTTTTGAAAAATGAAATTCTGACTAAAAGTCTAAATAAAGCCTTAGGAAAATCACTGTTCCCAAATTTTCAGAGAGATGATTTTTCGACAAAAAATTTGACCATATTTTCTGAAGAAAAAAAAATGAAAAAAATTTAAATTCATCAAATCATTGTTTTCCCCTTCTTTTGACTTAAAATCTACACTCTTTTCCTTGTTTTGCCTGATTCTTGAATTCCATTTCATCATTAGATAGTTAAATTTTAAATTTCAAAATCAATATTCAAAACATGAAACAGTCATCACTATCCCAGTTGATCACTTATTGATCAAGTCGACAGAAAAGACCATAAAAAAAGTTTAAACTTTAATTATA
>Ga0182738_1001543_pt1 | contig 28616 bp, 32 predicted proteins | sample eDN5th30CBELigMG_FD_128876 | JGI IMG/M metagenome (GOLD analysis project Ga0182738, IMG submission 128876) | Enriched Miracle-Growth compost microbial communities from Emeryville, California, USA - eDNA 5th pass 30_C BE-Lig MG (version 2)... ...
ATCTCGGGCAAGATCGGCAAGGACCTGTTCGAGATCGTCTGGGCCGAGGGTGGCGATCCGGCGGAGATCGTCGACAAGCGCGGCATGAAGCAGGTGACCGATACCGGCGCCATCGAGAAGGCGGTGGACGAGATCATCGCCGCCAACCCGGACAAGGTGGAGCAGGTGAAGGCGAAGCCGACCATGCTCGGCTGGTTCGTCGGGCAGGTGATGAAGGCGTCGGGCGGCAAGGCCAATCCGCAGGCGGTCAACGAGATCCTGAAGGCGAAGCTCGGGATCTAGGCGGCGGCCGATCCGAGCCGCTCCGTCCAGCGGGCTTGCGCGGCGTCGGAGTCGCCGGGAACCCCGGCCGCTGTCCGGGCGGCGCGGACGAACTCCGCAAGGCGCAGTTGCTCGAGGCGCAGCTTGATGTCCAACGACATCGAAAGCGGCGGCAGATCTTCTTTTAATCTGGGCTTGAACGCTTGCAGCAGCGCTCGCCCGAACGACTCTTCCATGGTAGTCCCCATCGGCTGGTTCTGATCAGGAAATCCAAGCTGAATCAAAACGTTCCGGCCTACCGAAAATTAATATTCATATTGCTGATAGAACTGGCGAGCGGCGCTTCGGAAGCGTTTTGGAACGGGCCCAACAGCGACCATGGAGGATGACCGGCGCCAGCACGCACCTTCCGCCGCGCGCAACCGCGATCCGATCTGGCAGGTGCTGGGGCCGGAGCTGCCGCGGGAAGGTCTGGTGCTGGAGGTCGCCAGCGGCTCGGGCGAGCACGCCGTGCATTTCGCCGGCCTTGCCGACCCCGGTCTCGTGTTTCAGCCGACCGATTCGAGCGCCGATGCGCGCGCCAGCATAGACGCATGGGCTGCGACGCTCGCGCTGCCGAACGTGCGGCCGGCGCTGGCGCTAGATGTCACCGGAGATGTCTGGCCGGTAAGCCGCGCCGACGCCGTCGTCTGCATCAACATGATCCACATCGCGCCGTGGAGCGCGACGGTGGGTCTCGTGCGCGGCGCCGCGCGCGTGCTGCCGCCCGGGGGACTGCTGTTCCTCTATGGCCCCTATCGGCGTGATGGTCGCCACACGGCGCCAAGCAACGCCGCCTTCGATGCCGATCTGCGGCGGCGCAACGCGGACTGGGGCGTGCGAGATCTGGAAGCCGTGGCGGAATGCGCGGCGGCGGCCGGCTTCGGGCCGCCGCGCGTCGCGCCGATGCCGGCCAATAATCTGTCGGTTGTCCTTCGGCATTTGGGCTGATCGCATCGGTACGCGATAGCATGCGCTCCGCTGCTGCGAGCCTAAATCGTAACGGAGTGTTGGCATGCTGCCCGACTCTGCTAGGGAGTGGGCATGGCCAAGCACATCGTCCTCATTCACGGAGCGTTCTGCGGCGGCTGGTGTTTCGCCGACATCATGCCTGTCTTCGCCGAGCGCGGATTCAGCTGCGAGGCGCCGGACCTGCCGTTCCATGCGCCGGGTCCGAAGCGCAAACCCGCACCTGAGCTCGCCAGGCAGAGCATCGCCGACTACACGCGCGACATGGCGGAGTTCGTCAAGCGGCTGCCCGAGCCGCCGGTGATCGTCGGCCATTCCATGGGCGGCCTCATCGGTCAGCAACTGGCGGCCCAGGGACTGGCGAGCGCACTCGTTCTGTTTGCGCCGGCGCCGCCGTGGGGCGTTCTCCCTTCGACCGAAACGGAGATGAACCTCGCCAAGGGGCTGATGCAAGCCTCGCCCTTCTGGGACAAGGCGCTCAATCCCTCCTTCGAGGTGGCCAAGGGCGATTCCCTCGCCAGCCTCGATCTGCAGGCGCAGAAGCGCATCTTCGACATGTTCAGCCCGGAATCGGGACGGGCGCTGTTCGAGTTGTTCTTCTGGATGTTCGACCGGCGACGCGCCATCGCCGTCGACGAGGCGAGCGTCACGTGCCCCGTCCTCGTCGTGGCCGGCGCCGAGGACAAGGTCATATCGCCGATCACCTGCCGCAAGGTGGCGGCGCTCTATGGCAATGCAACCTTCGAGGAGGCCGCCGGCCGGGGCCACTTCCTGATCATGGAGCCGGGCGCGGTGCAACTCGCCGCCCACTGCGCGGACTGGCTGGCCAAGGTAAGCAACTGACGCCAGCCCGGTGGCTCAAGGCGAGGGGGCGCGGCTATGATCCGTGCCCGGCGCGATGGGGCGCCGCCTCGAGGGTATCCGGTCCTGCGCTCGCTGCCTGTCCATCTGCTGCTGGCGGCCGCACTGCTCTGCGGGGCGGTGCTGCTGCGCATTGCCGATCCGGCTGCCGTGGCGCGGCTGCGGCTCGCCGTCTTCGACACCTATCTCGATCTGGCACCGCGCAAGCTCGATGCCTCGCTGCCGGTGCTGATCGTCGACATCGACGAGGCGTCGCTGGCGCGCGTCGGGCAATGGCCGTGGCCGCGGTCGCGCCTGGCGGAGATCGTGGACCGGCTGCGCGATGCGGGCGTGCGCAGCGTTGGGCTCGATCTCATCCTGGCCGAGCCGGACCGGCTGTCGGCGGGTGAGTTCGCCAAGCTGTTCGGCGATCATCCGGAGCTTGCGCCGCTCATCGCCAAGGCGACGGCCATCGAGTCGAACGATGCGCGCCTGGCGGCGGCCCTCGCCAAGGCGCCCGCGGTCTTGGGACTTGCCGGCGTATCGCATGCAGCACGGCCGGCGGCGAAGCCCATCGCGCGCTTCGCCTTTTCGGGCGATGATCCGGAACAGTTCGTCCCCCGCTTCGCCGGAGCCGTGGAGAGCCTTCCCGAGCTGGCGGCGGCAGCGCGCGGCCTGGGATCGGTGAACTGGCTTCCCGACGGCGATCAGGTGGTGCGGCGCGTGCCGCTGCTCGTTTCCGTGGCCGGTACGCTCTTCCCGTCCTTGCCTCTCGAGATGTTGCGCCTTGCCAAGGGCGAGACGACGATCTTCGTTCGCTCGTCCGGCGGCAGCAGCGCCTCCGCGTTCGGACAGCGGACGGGCGTCGAGCAGGTGCGTGTCGGCGGCACGGTCCTGCCCACCGACGCCAGCGGCGAGCTTTGGCTGCGCTTCACGCGGCCCGACGCGCGCCGCTATGTTTCTGCCCATCGCATCCTCGACGGCGACTACGACGCGGGCGCATTCGCCGGCCGCGACGTTCTCATCGGCACCAGCGCTTCCGGACTGCTCGATCTGCGGGCGAGCCCGCTCGACCCGGCGGTGCCCGGCGTCGAGGTGCATGCGCAGGCGCTGGAGCAGATGCTCAGCGGCGAGCACCTGGTGCGTCCCGCCTTCGCGACCGGCCTGGAGCTGATCTATCTCGTCCTTGCCGGCGGGACGATCGCGTGGCTGATCCGCCGTCTCGGTGCCGCGGCGGCCGCGCTCATCGGCAGCGCGGCGATCATCGCCGTGTTCGCCGCCTCGTGGCTTGCCTACACCCACGCGGGCTACCTGCTCGACCCCGTCTACGCCTCGCTGGCTGTCCTGCTGGTTTATCTGGCGTCGTCCCTGCACGGGTATATCTCGACCGAGCGCGAGCGCTCGCGCGTCCGCTCTGCTTTCGGCCACTACGTCGCCGCGCCGCTGGTCGAAGAGCTGGCGCGCAATCACGAGCGGCTGAAGCTCGGCGGCGAGACCCGCGAGGTGACCGTTCTCTTCGCCGACGTGCGCGGCTTCACCCAGATTGCGGAGGGGCTCTCGGCGGAGGCGCTGATCGCGTTTCTCAACCGGCTGTTCACGCCGCTGTCGGACGTGATCCTCGAAGAACGCGGCACGATCGACAAGTTCATGGGCGACGCGGTGATGGCGTTCTGGAACGCGCCGCTGTTCGACGGCCGCCACGCGGCCAATGCCTGCCGTGCGGCTTTGCGCATGCAGGCGCAGCTCGCGCGTCTCAACGGGTTGTGGGCGGCGGAAGCGGCGGCGCGCGGCGAGGCGTCGGTGCCCGTTTCGCTCGGCATCGGGCTCAACACGGGCGCCTGCTGTGTCGGCAATGTCGGCTCGCCGCAGCGCTTCGACTATTCGATCCTCGGCGATGTCGTGAATGTCGCCGCCCGCATAGAAGGCGAGACGAAGACCTACGGCGTGCCCATCATTGTCGGCGAGCAGACGGCCGGCGCGGCGCCGGAGCTGGCACTTCTCGAGCTGGACACGATTGCCGTGCGCGGGAAGCAGCGGCTCGAGCGGATCTTTGCGCTGCTGGGCGACGAGGCGCTGGCGGGGTCGGCGGCGTTTCAGCGCCTGCGCCGGGCGCACGCGGACCTGATCGCTGCCATCGGGGCCGGCGATCGAGGCGGCAGCGAGGCTGCGCTGCGGGCGTGCGTAGCCGAAGCCCAATTTCCGGGCCTCTACGATTGGTTCGAGCGCAAGCTCGTAAGCGACGCCCGGCCGCCAGCGTGATGCTGCGGCCCGGATGCCGCACAACGCCAAACTTTCACCGCTCGCCGGGTTGACCCTCGGACGCTGCTGCTTACATCACGGCGGGACATGCGAGGGGCGTGCGGAATGCAGGTTCGCGACACGACGGCCGGCTACGGAATGCCGACGCGCCTCGTCCATTGGCTCATGGCGGCGGCGATCATCGGCATGTACGTGCTCGGCCTCTGGATGGTCGAGCTCGACTACTACAGCCCCTATTACCGCATAGCGCCCGACATTCATCGCAGCGTCGGCATGATCCTTCTCGGCCTCCTGCTCGTCAGGTTCGCCTGGCGCCTCGGCAACGCCAAGCCGAGCGACGACGAGCTGTCGCCGGTCGAGCGCGTCATCGGCACCATCGTGCATTGGGGGTTCTACCCGCTGCTGCTGGCGTTGATGGTGAGTGGCTATCTGATGTCCACCGCCGACGGCCGGCCGGTTGCGGTATTCGACTGGTTCAGCGTGCCCGCCATCATCCACGACAAGGGCATGGAGAAGACGGCAGGCGAAATCCATGAGTTGCTCGCCGACGTCACGATGGTGGTCGTGCTGCTGCACGCCATCGCCGCGCTAAAGCATCACTTCCTCGACCGCAGCCGCGTCTTGACGCGCATGTGGTCTGGGCCACCCAAAGATCAGTGACACCTCGCCAGGAGCTCGCCCCATGAAGCTTTCACCCGCTTCGCTCGCCCTTATCGCCGCGCTGCTTGCATCCGGCCCGGCTACCGCCGCCGACTACGTGATCGACACCGACAAGGCGCACGCCTCGATAAACTTTCGCATCAAGCATCTGGGCTTCAGCTGGTTGACCGGCCGCTTCGACAAGTTCAGCGGCACATTCTCCTTCGATCCGGACAAGCCGGAGACCTCGAAGGTCAAGGTCGTCGTCGATACCGACAGCGTCAACTCCAACCACGCCGAGCGCGACAAGCATCTGCGCGGCAAGGAGTTCCTCGATACGGCGAATTTCCCGACGGCGACCTTCGAAAGCACGAGCGTGAAGCTCGATGGCGACAGGGCGACGATCACCGGCAACCTGACCCTGCACGGCGTCACCAAGGAGATCACGATCGGCGCCACGCGCGTCGGCGGTGGCGACGACCCGTGGGGTGGCCATCGCGACGGCTTCAGCGGAACGACGTCGCTGCCGCTCAAGGATTTCGGGATCAACTACAACCTTGGACCGGCCGCGCAGGAGGTGGAGCTGGCGCTCGAGATCGAAGGTGTCCGGCAATAGGACAGAGGCGCGAACGCGCGTCATTGCGCATTAACTGAACAAACGTTCAGGCGTCTTCGGCGCCCTTACCTCCAACTCATGAACAAAGGATAGGTAAGACGACTGTGGCACGCTTGCGGCCACGTGTGTGCAGATGCGTGGCCGGGGCAGGCAGTCCCCACCATGCGCGTGCACATTGGGCATTCGGGTTTGTCGCCCCGGGGAGCAAGCGTTGTCAGCCGCGCCGTCGCCGACTGCGAACGATGGAACTGCCAGGCCTGGGCTTCAACGGAGCCTCGGGTCGCCGTCGCGTCGTCTGGTGCAAAGGCTGCGGCAGCAGGACGTTAAAGCCGAGCGGGCGATAGCGCTGGCACAGATCGGCGTCGCCGTCTTCGTTCTGGCGCTGCACGGTCTCGGTCTTCGCGGTGGTGAGGCGCACTTCAACGGCTGGGTATCGGGCGCGCTGGCGGCGCTCGTCGTCAGCTCCGCCATCCGCTGGCGCATCGCCGGCATCGAGCCGTTCCCCAATCGCTATCTGGAAGCTCTGAGCGTCATCGACGTCGGCATCGTTCTGTGCCTCATCTGGGAGCTGCAGTACGCGTACGGGCACGCGGCAGGCGGCGTGCTGCGGGCGCCGGCATTCGTGCTGTTGGTCGTCATCGTCGGCCTGCGGGCTCTGCGTATCCATCCGCGCCCGATCGTCATCGCCGGCGCGGTCGCTGCGGCAGGCTGGACGCTCCTCGTATGTGTCGCTGCGCCGCCCGACAGCAGCGGTGCCATCGGCCGGAGCCAAGGCGCACAGCTCCTGGCGTCGCAGATCATACCGGTGACCGAGATCGAGCGCCTTGCCGGCCTGATAGCGCTGGTGATCGTGCTGGCCGCCGCGACCTACAGCGCCCGCCGCATGCTGAGCACGGCCGCGCACGCCGCCGACTACGGCGAGGCGCTCGATGCGGCGCGCAAGCATCTGGAAGCATCGAGCCGTGCACGCCGGGAGGCGGAAAACGCGTTGGCTGCGCTCGACCGGCGCGATGCCGAGCTGAGCGCGCAGAACCGGCTGTTCAACACGGCGCTGGCGAAGATGTCGCAAGGCCTGTGCATGTTCGACCAGAAGCAGCGGCTGCTGGTCTGCAACGACCGCTATGTCGAGATGTACGGTTTGTCGAAGGAGCTTGCCCAGCCCGGCACGCCCTTCCGCAAGATCGTCGAGAGCCGCATCGAGCGCGGCATGTTCGGCGGGCAGGACGCATCGGCATATCTCGACGAGCGTCTCGCCTCGGTGCGCGAGGCGGTGCGCCACACACGCCTGCACGAGCTGAGCGACGGACGCATCATCGCCATCACGCACGAGCCCATGGAGGGCGGCGGCTGGGTGGCGACGCACGACGACGTAACCTACCTGCGTCAGATCGAGGCAAAGCTGTCGCATCTGGCGCGGCACGACGCGTTGACCGATCTCCCCAATCGCACCCAGCTGCGCGAGCGCATGACGGAGATCCTGGACGGTGGCGCGCTGGCGGACGGGCATCTTGTCGTGCTGCTGCTGGAGATAGATCGCTTCAAGGAGCTGAACGACAGCTTCGGATCCTCGATCGGCGATCGCCTCCTGCAGGATGTGGCGCAACGGCTCCGCCGCCGGCTCGACGACATCGACATGGTTGCGCGCATCGGCGGCGATGAGTTCGTCGTGCTGCAGGTGGCCAAGGATGCCGCCGAGGCCGCCGACGGTCTCGCCAAGCAGGTGCACGCCATTCTCGGCACGTCGTTCGATATCGAGGACCGGTCGATCGCGATCACCACCAGCATCGGCGTCGCCGTGGCGCCGGCCGACGGCCATGAAGCCGACGAGCTGCTGAAGAATGCCGACCTTGCGCTGGAGCGCGCCAAGCGCGACGGGCCGGGGCTGTCCAGCTTCTTCGAGCGGGAGCTGGACGAGCGCATGCGGGCGCGCCACAAGCTCGAGCAGGACATGCGCGCCGGCTTGCGCGAGAACCAGTTCGAGCTGCGCTACCAACCGCAGATCGAGCTGGAGCACAACCGCATCGTCGCCTTCGAGGCGCTGCTGCGCTGGAACCACCCGGAGCGCGGCCCGGTATCGCCCGCCGAGTTCGTGCCGCTGGCGGAGGAAACCGGCTTCATCATACCGCTGGGCGACTGGGTGCTGCGGCAGGCTTGCGCCGACGCGTCCCGGTGGTCGAAGGACGTGCGCGTTGCCGTCAATCTCTCGGTGGCGCAGTTTCGCTCCGGCAACGTGCGTCAATCGGTGATCTCGGCGCTGGCTACATCGCTGCTGTCGCCCAAGCGGCTCGAGCTGGAAATCACCGAGTCGGTGCTGATGGACAATGCCAGCGAGGTGGCGCACGTCCTAGGCAAGCTGCAAGAGCTCGGGATCGGCATCGCGCTCGACGATTTCGGCATCGGCTATTCGTCGCTCAGCTATCTGACGCGCATCCGCTTCGACAAGATCAAGATCGACAAGCATTTCGTGCACGAGCTGCGCAGCACGCCGAACAGCGCGCTGGCCGTGCTGCGCTCGGTCGTCGCCTTGTCGAAGAGTCTCGGGATCGCGACTCTCGCCGAGGGCATCGAGAGCAAGCGGCAGCTCGCCAGGGTGCGTGCGGAAGGCTGCAGCGAGGCACAGGGCTTCTACGTGGGCCGGCCGGTTGCCGCCGATGACGTGGCGGCGCTCGTCGCGCGCCAGAACGCGGAGCCGGCGTCCAAACGGACCGCCACCTGAGCTCAGTTCTCGTCGGGGAGCGGAGGCCATGGCCAGGCCTCCTCGCGGCTGCTGCCGAAATCGAAATCGAAAAGCTCGAGCCCGATCGGCATCGCGTCCGGATCGCCTACGGGACGCTGCGGCGGCGGTTCTACCTGTTGCGAGGGCAGCGCGAGCATGACGATGCGCTCGCCGGCGAATGCCGAGGTTGCGACAAGCGGTAGCGACAGCATCGCGATCAGGGCAGGGATTCTCATGCCGGGCTCCCTCGATTGCACTCGTACGCTGAGTACACGGGGCCGCTTTAACGAACGCTCGCGCCGAACGCTCGGAGTTGAGACAAATTCCGAGCGCTGCGGCATAACGGCGGCTTGGCATGCCGCCCGCTTGTCGCCCAAGTGAGCGCGCCAAGTCGCCGTTCTCGGAGATGCACGTATGTATTCTTGGATCGGCGAGACGAAATGGGACGAGCGGCTGCGCGGCGAAGCCCCATTCGCGGTCGGCGCCGCGACGCTGTGCCTTTTTCTCGTCTATGGCAGCGCCTGGCTCGCCGATCCGAACCAGCTCGCCGAGCGCACGATCCTATTCGTCTGGCTGCTGGCAACGATCGTGGTCTGCATCTTCGGCGTCGTGCGTCATGCCGATGCACTCGCCGAGCTGCTGGGCGAGCCGCTCGGAACGCTCATCCTCACCGTCTCGGTGATCGTCATCGAGGTATCCCTGATCACCGCCGTCATGCTCGAGGGCGCAACCGACCCGACGCTGGCGCGCGACACGATGTTCTCCGTCATCATGATCATGATGAACGGCATGGTCGGGCTGTGCCTGCTGTCGGGCGGATTGCTGCACGTGCAGCAGGAATACAATCTCGAAGGCGCGAGGGCGTACCTCGCCGTGCTGATGCCGCTTTCGGTGATCGCGCTGATCCTGCCGCGCTGCACGGCGTCGACGGCCGTCGAAGGCGCGCTCAACCATTGGCAGGCAATATGCTTCTCGCTGGCGACGCTGGTGCTCTACGCCATCTTTCTCGCCTTGCAGACCATGCGCCATCGCGGCTTTTTCGAGCACGGCTCGGTCAGCGCCGTCGATGCCGCGCGCCGTGCCGACGCGCAGCGCAACACCATTCTGCGCCACGCGCTGCTGCTGCTGCTGACGATGCTGCCCGTGGTCGGCCTCGCCGAATATCTGGCGGTGATGGTGGAGCAGGGGATCCATACATTCCAGGTGCCGACGCCGCTCGGCGGCATGCTCATCGCGGCATTGATATTGGCGCCGGAAAGCATCACCGCACTGCGCGCCGCGATGGCCAACAAGCTGCAGCGCTCGATCAACCTGTGTCTCGGATCGGCGCTGTCGACGGTCGCGCTCACGGTGCCGCTGGTGCTGATGATTGGCCTCGCCACCATGCAGAGCATCACGCTCGGCCTCGACGACGAGAACATCATACTGCTGGTGCTGACGCTCATGGTAAGCATGCTCACGTTCTCGGGCGCCCGGACGAACGTGCTGCAGGGCGCCGTGCACCTGCTTTTATTCTTCGCGTACGTGGTGCTGATTTTCAGCCCCTAGCGGCCAGGGCGCGGAACGGCACGGCGGAATGCAAAATTTACTGGCCGCGGATAGGCTCGCAGCAGCAATCGGAGACGCGAAGTGTCAACTGCCGCCCAGAGCACGCCCCCTGCCGATGCCACGGCCCTGGAGATATTCCAGAACCAGTGGGACGTGTACCGGAAGTTCCTGCAATACGACTATCTGTCGAATGCCGCGGTATGCCAGGTGCTGCGGCGCTTCCTCGACACGGAGATCGCGCGGCCGTTTCGCTTCCTCGACCTGGCGTGCGGCGACGCCAGCGCGATCGCGCCGACGCTGCAACCAATGCCTGTCGAAGCCTATCGCGGCGTCGACCTGTCCGCGCCCGCCTTGGCGCTCGCGGCGCGCAACCTTGCCGTGCTGCCGTGTGAGGCGCAGCTCGACGAAGCCGACTTCACGACGGCGCTGCAAGGAACACCGAACGAGGCCGACATCGTCTGGATCAGTCTTTCGCTGCACCACTTGGCGACCGATGCAAAGCGAACCTTCATGCGCCATGTCCGGGCCGGCATCGCCTCCGGCGGGGCGTTCCTCATTTACGAGCCGACGCGGCAGGACGGCGAGGATCGCGTGCAATACCTCGATCGCTTCGAGGTGATCGGGCGGCGTGACTGGACGGCACTCACGCCGGCCGAGTTCGCCGAAGCGATGAAGCATGTGCGCGGCTGCGACCTGCCGGAAACGATGGACGTTTGGTCGGCGCTCGGCCGCGATGCCGGCTTCAGCGGCATGACCGAGCTCTTCAGGGACCCGAGCGATCTCTTGCGCCTCATCGCCTATCGGCCATGAGCGCGGGTGCCCGTCAAACCGGCCGGCGGGCGATGATGGCAACGCTCTCGACGATCTCGGGGAACGATCCATCGGGCGATATGGCCAGCAGCCGGCGCCGCAGTTCGTCCTCGTAGGCGGCGCGGCCCGCCTCGCCGAGCGCGCCGGGCGAATTGGCCGAAAACGACAGGGCGCGCGCGACGATCTGCTCGATGCCGGCGGTGCGCGGCTCGAAAACCGACACCCGCTCGACGACGTTGAAAGGGCTGCGCAGCAGTACACCGGTGTGCTCCTCCCAGTCGCTGCCCTTGCGCCAATGATAGAAATCGTCGAAGCGGCCGTGAGCGCGGCGTATGTCCTCGAACGTCTCGTGCCATTTCATGCTGCCGAAGCGGTGCAGCTCGGTGTTGATGAGCGCGATGGACCCGCCGGGAGCGATCAGCTCGTCGAGACGCTTTAGCGTTGCCTCGCGGTCCATCCAGTGGAAGGCGCGCGCGATGGTGACGAGATCGAGCGGGGCCAGATCGGAGCCGAGATCGAACGAGGTTCCGACGCGCCATTCGGCCACTATGCCGGCCGCCTCAGCAGCCGCGCGCGCCGCGGCGATCATGGCCTCGTCCGCATCCATGCCGATGATGGTGCCGCAGTAGCGCGCCAGCGGCAGCGTCAGGGTGCCCGGGCCGCATGCGAGGTCGAGCACGCGAGAGGCCGGCCCGAGACCCGTCTCGTCCGCAAGCTTGCCGACAAGTCGCTCCGAGTAGGCCGGGCGCCCGCTGATATAGTGGGGTATGGCCGACGTGAAGCGATTGGGATTCAAGGGTGCGATGCGTGTCATGTACCCGCCGTCGTTGCTGCTCGCGCCATAGGTAGGCGGCGGCAGGCGCTCTCGCAAGACGGTGGTCCGCTTCAGGCGGCGGAGAAGCTGCGGCCTTGGGCGGACTGCTTGTTCTCCGCGTCACGGCGCAGGAGCTGCGTCGTCTCCATGGCCGACAGCCATGGGTAATAGAGCGGACCCTGGGCACACTCGCAGCCCGCCGCCAGCAGGAACATGGCCTGCGGCTGCGTCTCGACGCCGTCGGCGACGATGTCGGCGCCGATCTCGTGCGCGATATGGACGATGGCTCGTATGGCGCGCTCGCTGGCGACGCCGTGCAAAGCATCGACGACCATCGCACGCGGAATAACGAGGCGCTGCACCGGCGTCTTGGCGAGGTGGAAGATCGACGAATAGCCGCTGCCGAAATCGGTGACCGCCAGTCGGAAGCCGCGCTCGCGCAGCTTCCTCAGCACGGATGGGCATCGATGCGATACATCCATGAACGTCGCCTCGTCGAAATCGAGGACGATGCTGCCGGCGTCAATGCCGTGCTTATCAATGGCGCCCGTAATCTGGGCGCTGAAATCGTCGGCCGTCTTGCGGCGCGAGCCGAAGACGTCGATACCTAGCACGGCAGGAGCGACGCCATGATCGCACCACCGCCGCAGCTGGGCGCACGCCTCGTCAACCACCCAGTCGCTGAGCGCGCGTATGGCGCCCGCGCGCTCGGCAATCGGTAGGAACGTCTGCTGGCTGATCGCGCCGCGCGAGGGATGGTTCCAGCGCACCTGTGTCTTCAGCCCGACAATGTTGCGCGCGGCGATATGCACCTGCGGCCGGTAGAGAATTTCGAACTCGCCGCGCTCGATGGCCGTTTGCAGCTCGCGCGCCAGCAGCGTGCGCAGATGCACCTGCCGGTCGAGCGCCGGATCGTGGAAGCGATAGCAGTTGCGGCCGTCGTCCTTGCAGCGGTAGAGCGCAAGATCCGCCTGCACCATGAGATCGCTCGGCGCGGCGGTGCGGTCGGTGACCATGGCGATGCCGATGCTGGCGGTTACGCCGACGTCGTCCTGCCCGATCGATACCGGATCGGCGACGGCGGTGCGAACCTTCTCGGCCAGCGTGCCGGCGTCGGCCGGCGTCGTGAGATTGCGCTGCAGGATGGCAAACTCGTCGCCGCCGAAGCGCGCGACGAGATCGTCATTGCGCACGACGCTCTTGAGGCGCTGGGCAATCGTTACGATGAGCGCGTCGCCCGCCGGGTGTCCAAGCGTGTCGTTGATGTCCTTGAAGCCGTCGAGGTCGAGGAACAGGACGGCAAAGTCCGCCTTGCTACGCGAGCGGGTGCGGTAGGCCACATCGAGATGCTCGAGAAACGTGCGGCGGTTGGCGAGGCCGGTCAGCGGGTCCTCGCGCGCCAGGGCGGCAATGCGGGCGTTCGCTTCGCCGAGCTGATGGGCGAGGCGGACGTCGATCGTCAGGATCAGCATGGTCGCGCCGAGGAACAGGAACGTCGTGCCGGCAATGATGATGGCCAGCCAGTGCTGGTCGATCGGCAGCATCGGCGTGGCGCAGATCGCATCGGGAGCGATGTGCGCCGCGGCCATGCCGGTGTAATGCATCGCGCATATGCCGAGGCCCATGGCTACCGCCGCGAGCAGGCGCTGCCAGATGCGGTTTGCGGCGCTCGCGCTGCGCAGCCGGAAGGCGAGCACCAGGGCCACCGCAGAAGCGGCGACGGCCACGAGCACCGACAGGGCGACAAGCGTCGAGTCGAAGGTGATCGGCGGACGGACGTTCATCGCCGCGACCCCGACGTAGTGCATCAGGGCAATGCCGACACCGAGTGCCAGCGCACCGGTGGCGAAGGTCCGCAAGCTTGGCTCGCCGCTGCTGACGATATGCAACGCGAAGCCGGAGACGACGATGGCGATCAGCAGTGAGGCGAAGGTCATCCCGAGGTCGTAGGCCATCGGAATCGGCAGCTGATACGCCAGCATGCCGATGAAGTGCATCGACCAGATGCCGGTGCCGAGAGCGACGGCCCCGCCCGCCAGCCAATAGGCGCCGGCCCATCCGCGCGTTCTTGAGATGTGGGCCGCCAGCGCAAACGCCACGTACGAGGCAGCAATAGCAGCGATGATAGATAGCCCCACCAGTACCGGCGAGTAGGTTCCAATCATGGCGTCGTTCGTGGATGCCGCTTTTGTTGTTAACTTATGAAATGGGCGAGGCGCAGTGCCGCCGAACGCTATAGCAGCGCTGGGTTGAAAGGCGCTTAGTCTAGGCGGGAACGATTTACGCCGACTTAGGCCGGCGTTTCAAAAGCAGACAATGCTCGCAACGTCGCGCAAAGCGCCGTCCGTACGCGGCAATTGCGTCAGTGGACCGGGCGTACGGCGGCAAAGACGTTCGTCTGCACCACGCCTTCCACCGGCGCGATCTTCTCGAGGACGGCGGCGTTGGCTTGCGCGGATGCCGGGCAGTCGAGCTGGGCGACGATCTTGTCCTCGGCCAGCACCACGACGTTGGCGAAGCTGCAAGGGCTCAGCTCGAGCGCCCTCAGCTTGTCGGCGACGTCAGACGCGTTCGCGGCGCGCAACAGCTCGATGAGGAGATAGACCTTGACCATGCGTACGCTCCCTGCCGGCGATCATCCACGGCAAACGTGCACGGGACATGAATTGATCCCGTGGGAGCGAGCTAGGAGGACCGGAAGCGAACCGGCCCGCAGAAAATAGGGTTCGTCGAGCCCGTCAGGCCTTGGCGGCCTTGGCGCCGCGGCGCAGGCCGGCGGCCTTCTTGAGGCGCTTGCGGCCGGCGGCGGTGTTGCCCTGGGTGCGGGTCGTCTTTGCACGCGGAATGGCGCGGCGGGCCTTCTTCTTGCGCGTTTCGACGTTGCGGAGGCTGCGAGTGGTCATGCCGTTCACCGGAAAAAGACGCGTTCACCAAGACTGGAAAGGCGCCCCAGCCGCAATGGCACGCGACGCGCGAGCGGCTCCTCTAGGTCATCTTGCCCCGCGGCGCAAGTGCCGGGGCGGCGCGGTGACATAAATCCGTAACAAGACTCCCTTAGCCGAGCGGTCGGATCGCCAGCGATGCCGAAACGGCACCAGCAATAACAAGCGACAGACGGGGAAGCATGTCCTCCATCCACGACGCCATTGCCGCCGAGGAAGCGCCGCTGCGGCGCGAGCGCAACAGGCGTCTCAGGCAGGCCGTGCACCGCCATAAGGCCACGTCGCGCCAGGGCATCCAGGAGCGGTTGTTCACGCTCGCCTTCAGCGGCCTCGTCTATCCGCAGATATGGGAGGATCCGGTCGTCGACCTCGAGGCGCTGGACCTCAAGGAGGGCGAGCATCTGATCGCCATCGCGTCGGGCGGCTGCAACGTGCTGAGCTATCTCGCCGCCGCGCCGGTACGCATCACGGCGATCGATCTCAACCCGGCACACGTGGCGCTCAACAAGCTGAAGGTCGCCGCGCTCACGCATTTGCCCGACTACGACGCCTTCCGCACGTTCTTCGCCGCTGCCAACCGGAGCGAGAACTTGGAGGCGTACTTTGCCTACCTGCGTCCGCACCTCGACGGGGCAACGCGCAAATACTGGGAATCGCGCGACCGCATCGGGCGCCGCCGCATCGGGTACTTCGGGTCCAACCTCTATCGCCACGGACTGCTCGGCAACTTTATTGCCGCCGGGCATCTGCTGGCGCGCGTGCACGGAAAGAACCCGCGCCGCCTTCTCGCCGCCCGCACGCGCAGTGAGCAGCGGCAGATATTCGACCGCGAGCTCGCCCCGCTGTTTCGCCGCCGCCACATCCGCTGGCTGCTCGACAGGCCGTCGGCGCTGTTCGGGCTCGGCATTCCGCCGTCGCAGTTCACCGCGCTGAAGGGCGAAGAGACGAGCATGGCCGACGTGCTCCTCGGCCGCCTCGAACGGCTGGCCTGCGATTTCGACCTCAAGGACAACTATTTTGCCTGGCAGGCCTTCGGGCGCCGCTATGCCTTGCACGACAGGGCGCCGCTGCCCCCGTACCTGCAGCGCGACAGCTTCGCCCGGCTGCGCAAGCGCGTCGGGGACGTGTCGGTCGTGCATGCCTCGCTCACCGAGCACCTTGCCGCGCAGCCGGCCGCGTCGCTCGATGCCTACGTGCTGCTCGATGCGCAGGACTGGATGACCGATTCCCAGCTTGGCGCGTTGTGGAGCGAGATATCGCGCACGGCACGTCCGGGTGCGCGCGTCATCTTCCGCACGGCGGGCGAGGAGACGATTCTCCCAGGCCGCGTACCCGACAGAATACTGTCGCGCTTCACCTACGATCGCGAGCACTGCCGGCGGCTGACCGCTCAGGACCGCTCGTCGATCTATGGCGGCTTCCACGTCTACCGGCTCGCCGGCTGAAGGAGCGCGTCGTGGCCCATTCCGGCGTCTCCGCCGCCCAGCATATGGACGCCATCTACCGCTACCAGCGGTACATCTACAATGCGACGCGCAAGTACTACCTGTTGGGGCGTGATCGGGTCATCGATGAGCTGCAGCCGCAGTCCGGCACCGTCCTCGAGGTCGCCTGCGGTACCGGGCGCAATCTGATCGTCGCCGCGCGGCGCTACCCCGCCGCCCACTTCTGCGGCTTCGATATCTCCAATGCCATGCTGGAGAGCGCGCGCGCCTCTGTCGGCCGCGCGGGGCTCGGTGACCGCATCCAGCTCGCGCAAGCAGATGCAACCAATTTCGACGCGCAGCGGCTGTTCGGCGTCGGCGCGTTCGACCGCATCTTTATTTCCTATGCGCTGTCCATGGTGCCGCCATGGCGCGCGGCGCTTGAGCAGGCCCTTAAGGCACTGGCCCCCGGCGGGCGGCTGCTGATCGTCGATTTTGGCGAGCAGGCGGATCTGCCGACGTGGTTCAAGCGCGGATTGCGCGCGTGGCTGGCGCGGTTTTCGGTGACGCCGCGCGATGAGCTGGCAAGCGACCTGGAACGCATCGCGGCCCTGCCGGGCTATCGCGTCGAGCACCGCGACCTCTATCGCGGTTACGCCACCTACGCGGTCGTGACGCGCCTCTAGGGCTTCAGCCGGCGAAGGCGCGCGCAATGAGCCCCGGTATCAGCAGCACGCCCGACCAGAGCAGCGCCGACAGGGCGCTGGCGATGGCGTAGGGAACGATCGGCGTCCCTTCCGCTCCGGCGGCGATCGGCACCAGGGCGCGGCGCATGCCGAGGGCCTTGCTGGTGACGATGCTGGCGATGCCGCTCTCGCGCACCATGGCGCGGGCGGGTGCCACGCCTTGCCCGTCGTCGCTGACGTACCATTTCTCGGAGAAGTCACCCTTGGCCGCCGCTCCGGCGCGATAGAAGTAGAGATCGGCGCACAACGCACCGGCGGCGCCGGCGATGAGGACAACCGGGAACGAGCCGCCGGCATAGAGATAGACGCCGCCGAGGAAGGCGAAAAGCACCAGCGCCGGCACGGACACCATCGACACCGCGATGCCGTTCGCGAAGGCGAACGCGAACATGATCACCGCAACGATGAGCTGATGCTCGCGCATGAAAGCGAAGATGGGCTCCTGGTAGGTGACGAACAGCACCGGCCACAGGATCACCCAGACCGCCCAGATGAAGGCGCTCGTGACGTTGGCGATCTGGAAGGGGATTTGCGGCATCGAGAACATGCCGGCGATCACCGGAATGACCGCGCGTACCGGCCCGATGAAGTGGCCGAGGAACACGCTCCACAAGCCGTGCTCGTGGAAGAATTCCTCGCCGCGCGGAATGAGGGTCGGGTGCGTCGTGAATGGCCATATGCCGGCGATGCTGTCCTTGAACCGGTATCCGACCCAATAGGAGATGGCATAGCCGGCCACGCCGCCGAGGCCGGCAGCGATGACCGTACCGGTGATGATCGGCGTGCTGACGCCGCTCGCGGCAAGCAGAAAGGCAAGGGCGGTCAGGATGGCCCAGCCGGGCCAGACGATCGACAGGAAGCAGATCGATTCGCCGAAGGCGACGAGAAAGGCGATCGGTATCGCCCAGCCTTCCCCCTGCCGCACCAGGGAGAGCACCGTGTCGACGAGGTTGTCGGTCATAGCGGCTCGCAGATCATGGGGCTGGGGCTTCCGAACCGGCGACGTGCATTCGCTCAGCCCCGGCAGCGGCGCTTCATCTCGGCGCTCAGCTCGCGCGACACCTCGGTCGCCAGCATGATGCCGCGCGATACCTGGGCCGGCGTCAGATTGTTGGCCGAGCGCAGCACGCCCGGAGCGCGATCCGCCTCGTTCTTGCCGTGCGCCAGCTCATCGCAGGTAAGGTCTTTTTTCTTGCTCTTCAATGCGAAGAGCCGCACACCCGAAGCATAGGCCTCGGCCGGCGCGTGCGCCTTGACCCAGGCGCGGTCGTTGTCATCGATGAGGGAGCGTAGCGTGCGCTGCCGCTTCGCAACGCAATCGCTGGAATCGTCGACGCAGGTGAGCCCCGAACTTGCTCCGGTGGTCACGTTGGGACCGGTACAGCCGACGGGCGCGACGGGCACGAAAAGCAAAAGCAGGACCGGCAAGTTCCGGCGGCGGTAGGAAATCATTCTTGCTCCCTTGGCGTCGCGCCGCATAAGCCCGTAGAAGGCCACCGTGGCCGCGTCAAGGCGAAACACTGCGCACCGATCAGGAAAGGCCCGCACATGGCACACGCAATCCGCATCCACGCCAATGGCGGCCCGGAAGTGCTGAAATGGGAGGCGGTCGAGGTGGGCGAGCCGGGGCCCGGCCAAACGCGCATCCGCCAGACAGCGGTCGGCCTCAACTACATCGACGTCTATCACCGCAGCGGGCTCTACAAGCTGCCCTCCCTGCCGGCAGTAATCGGGATGGAAGGCGCCGGCCGGGTCGAGGCGGTGGGGCCGGACGTCGCCGACATCAAAGTGGGCGACCGCGTCGCCTACGCCATGGCTACGGGTGCCTACGCCGAGGAGCGGCTGATAGCGGCGGACTGCCTCGTCAGGCTCCCGGACGGCGTGAGCGACATCACCGCCGCGGCGATCATGCTGCAGGGGATGACCGTGCGCTACCTGCTGCGCGAGACGTACCGCGTCACGCCCGAGACCGTCATGCTTTTTCACGCGGCCGCCGGCGGCGTCGGGCTCATCGCATGCCAATGGGCGAGGGCGCTGGGTGCCACGATGATCGGCACCGTCGGCTCCGACGAGAAGGCGGCACTGGCGAGAGACGCGGGCTGCCAGCACATCATCAACTATCGCACCGAGGACTACGTCGCGCGCGTGCGCGAGATCACGGACGGGGCGGGGTGCGATGTCGTCTACGATGGCGTCGGCAAGGACACCTTCCCGTCGTCTCTCGATTGCCTGAAGCCCAAGGGCTTGTGGGTGAGCTTCGGCAACGCGTCGGGACCGGTGCCGCCGCTCGACACATTGATGCTCACCGCTAAGGGCTCGCTCTTTGCGACACGGCCCAGCCTGGCAACGTACATTGCGCGCCGCGAGGACCTTCTCGCCAATGCCGCCGATCTGTTTGCGATGGTGAGCAGCGGGGCGATCCGCGTCGAACCCAAGCTGTACCCGCTGCACGATGCGGCCGAAGCCCATCGCGATCTGGAGGCGCGCCGGACGACGGGCTCGATCGTCCTGGTGCCGTAACGTGATGGCGCCGGCTGCGATCATGGTTAGCGCGCCGTAAGCGCGTTGGTGAAGGGAAGATGTCGGCGCGCGTTGAAGCGGCCCAATTGCCTCGAATTGGCGCGTTGGCGCGTCGGGAATTCACCGCTCAGATACTTTGCAATTTACCAGATTTCATCGCTCGCCTGCCTATCCTCGCCCATGAAAGCTCGAGCGGCCGAGAGCCGCAATGTTCGGGGTACGGGCGGGACAGTTAATGGCACGGCTACAAATAGCTCCATACGGAATCGAGGAGAGCACCGACTACGGCTCGACGCCGGATGCTCTTTTCCAACTCGGCCTTAGGTATTGCGTAGGCCGGGATGTGGATATCGACCTCGTCGAAGCGCACAAGTGGTTCAACCTCGCGGCGATGCGCGGCAACGGAGATGCCAAGCAGTATCGCTCCGAGATATCGCGCGAGATGTCGAGGCTGCAGATATCGCGTGCGCAGCGTCTCGCGCGCGAATGGCTGGCGAGCAACTGACGCGACCGGCAATGCCGGCCGCTGCCGCTAGCAGTCGCCGAACAGCGAGGTCACGCAGTCCCACGATTTCTTCACGGCATGGCCCACGGCCTTGCCGGTATCGTTGACGGCTTTACCCGTCTTGTCGGCGAACTCTTCCACCGCACTCTGCTTGGGCGGCGTTTCCTCGCCTGCCGATCCCGTGTCGGCGGGCGGCGGCGCGGCGGTCGTCTGCTGCTGCTCCGGCGGCGGCACGGCGACAGGCGCCAGGTCGTGACCCCCGGCCGGCGCACCGGCGGGTGTCATGGGCGGCGGGCGCTTAGGCTGCGGCGCGCTCGCGTCGTGCGGAGGCGGCGCGCCCGGATCGGCTAGAGAGAACATGACGGTGCGCGTCTCGCCGGGGCACGGCGTGTTCTGGCCGCGCGCGGCGCTGCAGCTTGCGTGGGCACCGGCCTTCGCCAGCTCGGTGATGCACAGGAACTGGGCGCGCGCCGATCGCGCTGCCGCCGAGGCCTCGCCGCCGATGACGCAGCGATAGGTTGCATCGGGCCCCGTGCAGGTGACGCAATATTCCTGCGCCGCCGCGCCGTGCGACAGCGCCCATAGCAGCAACGCCACTGATACCGGAGCAAGCCGCCAATGCATTCCGAAACCCCAAGGGTTTGGCCGTTCGACGGCCTTATCTTCCCACGCCCGAACGATGCGGCCGCCGTCATCCTGCGTCAAGGCTGGCGTAGGGCCTGGCGATAGCGGCTCGCACGGCTTGCATTCGGAACACCCCGCCTCTATTAGGGGCTGCTTCAGGAGCTGTGGCCGAGAGGCTGAAGGCGGCGGTTTGCTAAGCCGCTCAGGCCCGTATTTCCTAGTCCTCACTCATCCCCGCTCATCCCCGAATTGCAGGCGAATACAACTGCGTAGACGCTAGCGTGTCACCGCTGCGCACCGCGCGTCCCTGCTCATCCGGTGCCAATCCGGTGCCAATCGAATGTATCCCTCAAGGCACATGCGCTAGGAAAGCGACTTTTCCTAGGATAGTCGTAGCGTTAAATTAACTCCTAGCAGTGTTGACTAGCCTAGCTACTAGGACGATGTTGTGTCGTGCGCTAGGACGCTAGGAGACGCTAGGATGAAGACGATTGCTGTTGTGGGGCTCAAGGGGGGCGTGGGTAAAACGACACTGGCGAGCGCCCTTGCTGTGCGCGCCGCCAAGGACAGCCGGCGCGTCGGTATGGTCGACCTCGACCCCCAACACAGCCTCGCGCAGTGGTGGCAGCGGCGGGGCGGTACCGACAACCCGATGATCTTCGCCGACGCCGACACGGCGGCCGACGCCATCGAAGCTCTACGGCTCGATGGATGGGATTGGGTATTCATCGACAGCCCGCCCGCATTCGTGGCCACGGTGCGCGATGCCATAGAGAGCGCTGACATCGCTATCATCCCGCTGCGTCCTAGCGCTCTCGACCTCCTAGGAAGCGAGGATGCCGTAGCGCTCGCGCTGGAGGCAGAGACGCCGTTCCTAGTGGTCTTCAGCGACACCGACCCGAGATGGTCCGGAGCCGACGCCGCTAGGAAGTACCTGGAGGCGAGCGGCGTGCCCGTGGCGAAGACGGTCATCGCGCACCGTGCGGCGTTCCTCAAGGCAATGGCGAGCGGCAAGTCGGGACCAGAGATGGGCACTGACGGCAAGGCCGCCGAGGAAATCGACCAGTTGTGGGCTGAGATCAAGGCGGCGCTTAAGAAGGCGGGGAGCAAGAAGTGATGGACGACAGCACAGACGACTTCCGCGCGCTGCTCGGCTCGTTCAACGTCAAGGGCGACATCACCAAGCGTGCCAAGGCGGAGCGCCGCGCAATGCTCGCGCCGAGTGATCGGCGCCGGGCCAAGGGGCCGCGTCGGGATCATCAGATGAACGTCCGCGTCCGCAAGGCGACTGCTGACCTGGCGAAGAAGCTCTGCGAGAGGGATGACATCAGCCTCGCCGACTTGCTGGAGGCGCTGATCGAGGCGCGCGCCAAGGAACGGGGGGTAGCATGATCCGCGTTGCTATCACCCTTGCCGGTGCTGCCGTGGTCGGCGCTGCCGTGCACCAGAACGTCATCCACGCTGGCGGCTGGGGATCGGCTGACGCGCCGCTGATCGTGACACTTGCCGTCCTGCTAGCACTCGGGATGGTCGGCGCATCGCTCTCGTGGTCGGACGGCCGGAAGCTCGCTGCTGTCGCCCTCGGCGTGTGCGTGCTTGCCGGCGAAACCTATTGGCTCTTGCTCAATGGGGAGCGTGAGATTGCCGCGCGCGAGCTGGCGGCGGCGCCAACTGCTGAGGCGGCGCGCGTGCGAACGGCGGCAGAGCACCGGCTGGCAATAGCCGAGGCCGCTGCCGTGCGCGCTGAGGCTGCCGCGTTGAGCGAAGCTGCCAAGCCGGGGTGCGCGAAGAATTGCGCCGCATTGATGCGTGAGGCTGCCGCGCGCGCTGCCGGCGAGGTTTCCGCTGCCCGTACAGCCCTAGGGGCCCTGCCGCGCCCTGTTAGCGCAGCTCCGCTGCCCGAGCGTCTAGGCGTGGCGCCGTGGGCATGGGATTTGGTTATGGCCGCGCTGCGCTCGCTGGCGGTCGTTGGCGGCAGCATCGCCATCGGCATCGCCTTGCACCCGCGGGGGCAGAGCAATCCGCCAATTGGCGGATTGATTTCGCAACCTCAGCCGACGACGGCGCTAGTCGTCAGCGATAATGGCTCGCCGCGGGATCACGTCGCGCGGTTCCTGCGTCACGTCATCGAACCCGATCCGAACGGCGAGGCGAGCTTGCGCCAAGTCTACGGCCTGTATGCCGCGTGGTGCGCCGCCGCTGGAACGGTCCCCCTGCAAACCAACACGCTCGGCGGCGAGCTACGCGCTATCGTGGACGCGCTTGGCTTGCAGTGTGAGCGCTCGGGCGATGACGTGATCGTGCGAGGCGCTTGCGTGAGTGGCCTCAGACAGGCACCGCGGCGCCAGGCGCTCGGAAGAATGGCGAGAACTGCGTAGGTAGCGTGACGAGTGAAGCGGGCCGCATCGACGCGACCCATCATCCCAACCACCGAGATAAACCAGCGGAGGTAGCCATGGCTAAAGCATTCAAGCAGTCAAGGGTCGAAACAGACAACACCACGACGCCCCGCGAGAAATCATTTTTCGACTTGCGCGAGGGCGAGGACTGGCTAGACGCCTGGGAGCGCGAACGCAACAAGAGCCGCCCGGTGCTCCGTACGATCCGACAGCTCATCAAGGCGCTTGGCGGACGTGAGGCGGCAATTACTTTCGCACGCAACGCCCAGTCGGTCGATAACTGGCTGACGTGCGGTTCGATTACTCCGGGCTGGCACTGGCGGCTGGAAAAGGAAATGCAATGCCGCGGCTTCGAGCTGCACCCGCGCGTGTTCGGGTTTTAGGTCTGCGGGGCGGCGCCACGGTGCCGCCCGCTCGACGCTCTTTAGGCTGACGTTCAAGAGCTTTGCGGCCTCGGGCTGAGAGACTGGTTGAGCAAACCCGTCAATTGACGGAGTTTTCGCCGGGCGCCCCTCCTTCAGGTTAGCGAGCTTGGCACCCACGTCGGCCCTCTGGCTCTCGCTCAGATGACGGCGGTGCAGGTTCTTCGAGATCACGAAGTCGAGGGGCGATCCCTTCCAGCGCGGCCCTAATCCTGTGCCGGATAATATCTACCGTGATCGTCCACAGCCTCGACCACTTCCGCCGTTCCTGGAACCACCTGAACAGTCGGCATCAGCCGAATGGCTTCTTCACTCCACTTACAGCGCGAGTAGATTGAGGCGTCCTTTGTCCCGTCATAGCTGACGACTTGGTGCACCGTGATCATCTTGATCTCTCCGAATCAATGCGGGCGCCCATGCTGCCGCGATTCGAACAAGCGCCATCACAGCGAGAAGACTCAAAGCTGTGCAGGAAACTATTTTTCTACGCGTTTAAGACATTTCCTGAAGCACCCCGTTCAGGGCGTCGATTTGGCCGAGCTTCGAACTACCCCCGCGGGGTCTCACTTGTCGCGGCTCGTGGTTCGGCGGGCTGGTCGATGCTGCCGCCAGCGTGGGCCTGCAGGCGCTCTGAGCGGCTTGGCCGATAGCGGTGGCGCCACGCGGCCGGGGTAGCTCAGCGGGACAACAGCGAGCACCCATGCTGGCGAGGGAGCGGTGTCGCGGGTCATGTAGCGGCAGGCATACACATCGCCACCGTGGGCCATCACGTCGCCGCGCTCGTAGGTGGGTTCGCTCAATGGCGCACCGCCTCGAGACGGTCGGCCTCGTCGAACTCTGCTCGGGCATCGTCGAAGAACTGAATGACCTGGGCGCGACATTCGCCATAACAGCTCGCCTGGTTGGCGCGGAAATCTTCGTACTCGATGTTTGACGGGTTCTGCCGGCGGAACATTTCCAGCTCGGCATCCATCCGCTCACGGACGATGCTGTCGAAATATTCAAGCGCTTCCGCCACCGTCTTGCATTTCATGGTTGCCCCCTGTCGGCCAGTGTGTGCGCGTGCTTCCCGTCGCGACCACGGCGAACGCATAGCGTCCACGCTCCGCCGCCATTCGGTTCGGTCTGCGTGTCGTGATCGCAGTGCCAGAGCGATCCTCGGTGGGTCAGAACGTCGCCTTCGCGGTACGTCGTGCCATGCTCGTAGATGCCGCAATACTTCATCCGCTGGGAGCGAAGCTGATTGCACTCGGCTTCCAGCAGGTCGATGCGTTTGGTCAGAGTACCGACTTCCGCAGCGTGCGCTTTCTCGACCGCTCGAAACCTCTTGGCGAGGTCCGCGCCGATATCGCCCATGATCTCGACGAGCGTGGCCTGGCTGACTGCCTTCGTCTTGGACGGTATCTTGCCGAGCCGTTTGGGTGCCGGTGGCGCCTCAGGCGGGGGCGGAGTTGTGGAAGGCGCTTTTCCTTCGAAGCGGCGGCGCCTCTCGTCGCGTTTCGGAGTTAAGCTCATGCGGGCGGCGAGCCTTCCATGCCCCACAGCGCGTCAAAAATCTCGACGCAGCAGGCGCGCAGCGGCGCGAAGCCGAACCAGCGATCAGCCATAATCGCCGCACTGTTCGTCTGGAACAGGCTAACATGAGTGCCTGCGACGGGGTTCGAACCAGGCACGGCCTTGGTCGTTGTCGGGTCCGTCATGTCGAGCGTGCCGGCTGTGCTCGTGCGCAGTGCGATTTCATCCGAGACGCCAGCGAGGCCGGCGGCATCAATGAGCAGCACGCTGTCGCTCAATTCGCCTGTCGTGACCACGGGGAGGCCAGCGAGTGTGCCGCCGTAAGGCGTCATGCCGGGGAAGCGCAACGCGCCGGTCGAATCCTCCATCGTCGCGAGACGTTTCGCGGTGTCGGTGCCCATCACGATGTAGAGCCGGCTGGCCTTGTCGCTGGGCAGCGCCAGCAAGGCGCGGCGGATGTCGGCGTAAACCGCATCAGGGCCGAAGCTGGCGATAGTCGTGGCGGCGTCCAACAGTTCGCTGATGAAAATCTGATCGGTTGCCCGCGCTACCGAGATCCGCAGCGATTGCTCGATGAGGTTCGTTGACGTGCTGCGGCGAAGCAGGTCGAGCGAGAGCGCCACGAGGCCGGTGGCCTTCCGCGCATCGAGGGCGCCGCTTGACGCAATCATGCGCGTGACCGGCGCGGCAATACCCTCGCCGTGCTCTGAGGCAGCGCCGTGCCCCGCCAGCAGGCTGAACGACGTATGCAGCGTGCCCGGGCGCATATCGACCAGGATGGCGTCGAAGGCGCCGACCTCGGCCAACGCGGCGACAAAGCCGCCAGCCATCTCCTGATATTCGCCCAACGCTTCGGAATTCGGATCGGAGAGGCCGTGGCCGCTGACGAGCGCCTTGGCGCAGTTCAACACGTACTGGCCGGCGCCGATGGACTTCGCGACGGCGAGGGTGGTTTCCGGGTGGCCCTTGTTGAGCGCCATGCACCTCGCCAAAACGGCGAAGTTGCCGCGGTCAACAGCGGTTAGATCAAGCTCAGTTCGCATCTCAAATATTCCTCATAAGGCATTGAAACGCGAGACTGTTCTTCTTTTGTACTTGTTTAAGATTCGGGCGGCAAGTCACGCGTGCCGTTTATTTTGCCGGTGAGCGACGCAACGACTTTGGTCAGCGCCCGCCCGATCATCTGCGGGTTCTCCGAGGCTTCGAGGCTGAGCGCGCGATGGCTCAGCAGGAAGTCAACGGTGCGCCGGTCAATCTCCACCGGCACAACGGATATGCCGAGCGCTACGCGAGCGCGCCGGCGTTTCTGGCGGGCAGCGTTGCCCATTTTTCTCTCAATCATCGTCATGCCCAATCATCCCCCGGTTCAGAAATTGCTTTGAATGCGTTTGCAGGGAGCGCACCGTTCTCAGCGCGCGTCGTCTCGGATTTTTGGATCCCCGCCCGTCATCTGATTGCGAACAAAGCGAATTAAGCGAATTAAGCGCGCAAGCTACTGATATCGTTCAATATCTTTCTTCGCCTTTCTCGCGAACTAAGTGCGAATTAAGGTCGGCTACGCTGGTTGCATAAACTTCTTTCGGACTTTCTTCTCAGTGCTCGCGAATAAACTTCTCCAATGAAATCAAGGCGCTGAGACCTTCTTTCGCTTTATTCTCTTATTTCGCCCCATCAGGAGGTCAGACGCCACACGTTGCGGGGGCGCCCGGCAGTCGGCTCCTGTTCGAGGGTGGCGCGACCACGGTCTTGCAGGTCCGCAAGTACCGACATCAGCTTGGCCCGGTCGGTGTGGCGGCCGAGGAAGTTCCACAACTCCGTCTGTGTCTTGCTGCCGGTGCTCAGCGCGTCGAGTATCTTCTGCGCAATCGGGTCGATCTCGACGCCTCCGAAGATGTAGGCGGCGCTGTCGAAGGAATACCGCCAGAAGGTGATCGCGGCATCGACGTGCCAGCGCTCGATCCGGTCGGCTCCATCAAGTAGGGCGAACGTGGTGGCCAGGCGTAGCGCCTGCGCCTCGGCGCGCGAGGTAACGACGCCGAGGATACCGCTGTGCTCTTGGGTCAACTCGGCGTACAGGTCCACCCAGTATGATTGCGCGGCATTGGTCATCACCAGCCGCTCGCCCTTCCTGTCGTGGTTGTACGCGATGACGCGCGCCAGTTCCTTCCCGATGCGGTCAACATTCTCGTCGCTCATAGGCCTCGGGAACGGGACCAACTTCTGTCGGCGTACAGCTAGCCAGGCGATGCGGTTGGCGAAGCCGTTCCATACGTCTGTCGACGACAGCTCTGCGTTCAGCTCCTGCTGCGTAATGTGGCCGACTAGGCAGACGTGAGGGTTGGTGGCTCTGATCTTGTTGCTCTTGGTTAGGGGGGCCACCGTCCCGCCGTCCCATGTCACGCGCATGATGTTAGAGAGGGTGTTGCCTTGACGTTGGAATGACCGGAGCACCGATCCGAATTCGCCCTCAAGGCAGATGATCCGCTTGTCAACCACGCCCCCTTCGTCCTCGTCGCTCGTCTTGTCTCGGATAGCGTCGATCAGGCCCTCGCCGCTCGATAGCGGACCCTCAGACACCTTCATCGGTGCACCGTAAGGCAGGGTACCAGTGCCGAGCATTGCCCGCTCTGCCGCGTCGAAGAACCTGCGAACCGGCGCCGTGGAGGTACCCTTCCGCGCTCGCGATGAAGCGCCCACAAGGGCCATGAACAGCCGCGGGTGATGCACCGTATCGCCAACCAGCACGTATCGGTCCCGACCGAATGCCGTGGCCGCGAAGACGAGGGCGGTGCCCATGACCGCGATTGGGTCCGCCTCGCTGTGCTCTGTCGCCAGTCGGCCCATCTCGCCGATGACGCCGTATGCCGCGCCGCTCTGCATGATCGGCCACGCCTTTGCCGCAACTTCGGTGGCGTCTTCCTCATCCGTCGTGCTTGCTAATGCGCTGTCGAACTTGTTGCGCAGTGCGCCTGCGCCCCCGCTGCGGAGGACATCGTTTGCGTCAAGTGCCATCGCGGCTATCCAGTCCTAGTTATCAAAGCTGTCGAAGTAGATGATCTCGTTGGCGATGCCGCGCGCCTTTAGTCCGTCGCGCAGGCCCTCTGCCCCGCGCCGGCCGGCGTCATTGGCGTCGGCGGCAATGGTGACGAAGTCGGTGTAGGCAGGTACGTGCGCGGCGAGCCCCGGCATGCGACTGGCGCCCCCAGAGGCCCACGCTCCAAGTCCGGTCTCGATGTGGAGGGACAATGCATCCTCGATACCCTCGGCGATGACCAGGCCAAGGCCGTCATTCAGCGGCGCGAGCGTGATTGGATGCGAGTGTTCGCGACCGATGCTCCGCTTAGCGGGGCTGATCGGCGCCTTGCCGCTTCCGTCTGAGGCCAAGTAGGTGAGCTGCACTCCGACGATATCGCAGGGCCGAACACCTAGAACTCCGGGTTCAACTTCCGTTGCCGATCCAAAAGCTGCAATCAGCGTGGGCCAAAGGTGATGCGGCGGCTTGGCCGGTAGAAAGCGGATCGTCGACGGCCACGTCTGTGGTGAGAGGCCGCGCGATCTAAGGTACGCCTCGGCGAGCGTGCCGCGCGCCTCAAGCGACCGCTCCCATAGTGCGCGAGCAACGTCACGTCGGGTGCCCCGCTCCCGGCGTGGTGCCCGAACAACAGGACGAGCGACGGTCGCGCGTGGCGTCAATCTGAACGCCGGCAGGCCCAGCTCAGCGCGGACATAATCCTTGCAGACAAGGGGATCATCGTCGGCGAAGCTATGAACGATGAACCCGCCTGGCGCGTCCGGTATGAAGTGAACTTCTAGCGACCGGTCATGCGGTCGATGGCCGGGGCCGGGGCAGCGGACACGATCCCCGGCGACATCACCGCCCAGGGCTCTGGCTACCTCTCGTATGGAGGGCAGGGCGTACATCAGCGCGCTTCCGTTCCTTCAAGCATGCGCTCGAATGCGGCGACCGGAACCAGAATGCGCTTGCCTATACGGATCGTGGGAAGCTGG
>Ga0182738_1001544_pt1 | contig 28611 bp, 26 predicted proteins | sample eDN5th30CBELigMG_FD_128876 | JGI IMG/M metagenome (GOLD analysis project Ga0182738, IMG submission 128876) | Enriched Miracle-Growth compost microbial communities from Emeryville, California, USA - eDNA 5th pass 30_C BE-Lig MG (version 2)... ...
CGATATCGTCGGCGGAAATGCCGATGACTGAGGCGCCCAGCGCCTTGTAGTCGTCAATGGCCTCGGCGAAGGTGTGCGCTTCTATCGTGCAGCCCTTGGTGAACGCCGCAGGGTAGAAATACAAAACCACCGGCCCATTTTGCAGTGCCTGCCGCATGGAGAAATCAAACGCCTTTCCCGCCAGGGCCGCCTGCACGGAAAAGTCGGGAGCTGGCGCGCCGACTTCCAGGGCGGCAAGCGCTGGAGATGTCCAGGCGGACACAGAGGCTGCGGCAGCAAGCACCACCGCGTTGAATGAGAGTTTCATGGCTGATCTCCGGCATAGCCCTGGATAGGGACGGTCTTGCATCCTGGTCAGAGTACCACGTTGAAAGCCCCGCCCCGAATCTGATAGGGCTTCCACTAAATTGTATATAGACAATTTAATCATCTATTTGACAATAAAATTGGGCATCCATAAAGTGGAGGCATCTGAAAACTCAAACGCCTGACCATGAAAAAACTCACTGACTACACCTCATACGCCGATGCCCAGGCGCACTGGAGCCCCGAGAAACTGTGGGATCTTTTCGATGGCGGCGAGGATCGCCTGAACATTGCATATGAATGCATAGATCGCCACGCGACTGACGATGAAAAGGTTGCGGTGACCGTAATTCACGCTTCGGGTGAAGATGAACTGCTGACGTACCGCGCCATCTCGCGGGACTCGTCCCGCTTCGCCAACTATCTGGTCGAGCGTGGCGTGTCCGCAGGCGATCGGGTTGCCATCATGCTTGAGCCCTCCCGCGCCTTCTATGCGGCGCTGTTTGGCATCATCAAGACCGGCGCCATTGCCGTGCCCTTGTTCACGCTTTTCGGACCCGATGCCTTGCGCCTGCGGGTGCGCGATTGCCATCCCAGACTGCTGGTTACCAATGCGGACAAAATTTCACTGGCGAGCGCAATCGATGAGCTTGAGACCCTGGTGATGGACGACAGTTTTGTGGACAGCCTGCGGCAATATCCCGAGCATTTCGCGCCGGCGACCTCGGCCAGCGATATGGCTATTTTCCAGTACACGTCAGGCACCACGCGGGAGCTGCCCGACGCCATCAGACACACCCACAAGGCGATTGTCACATTGATGGTCGCCGCGCTGTATGGCACCGGCCTCAGGCCCGCCGACAAGTTCTTCTGCCCGTCCTCTCCGGCATGGGGGCATGGTTTGTGGCACGGCACGCTGGCGCCCCTGGCCATGGGGCTCTCCATCGGCGCATTTTCCGGTCGCTTCAACGCGGATCGGCTGCTCCAAGGGCTTGCAGAGCATCGGTTCACCAATCTGTCCGCGGCGGCGACACACTATCGCATGATGCGCAACAGCCCTGAAATCGGCAATCTCCATTATGCGCTGAACAAACTGTCTTTCACCGGGGAGCCCATAGACAGCTCGACCGAGGCATTTATAGAGCAGGTGTTCAACACCCCCATATGCAGCATGTACGGCACGACGGAAATCGGCGTCATTCTCGTTTCCTATCCCGGAGCGCGAGATTTTCCCGTCAAGAGAGGTTCCCTGGGCAAGCCTGTGCCGGGAACCAGGGTCCAGATTCAGGACGCCGAGGGCAAGCCATGCCCGCCCGGCGTCACGGGCGAAATGAAAGTCTGGCGCAAGGGCGAATGGGTCGCAACCAAAGATCTGGGGCGGATCGACGAGGATGGCTATTTCTACCACGCCGGCCGGGCCGACGATGTCATCATTTCCGCCGGCTGGACCATGAGCGCCGTGGAAATCGAAGACACCCTTCTTAAACACAAAGACATACGCGAGGCCGCCGTCATCGGCGTGCCCGACGCGCTGCGCGGGCAGGTGGTCAAGGCATTCATTGTCAGCGCCCGCGTCGGCGATCCAGAATTCACCACGGAAATCCAGGAGTTTGTTCGCAACCAGCTCAGCCAGCATGAATACCCGAGGCATGTCGCGTACGTGCCAGACCTGCCGAAAACCCCGGCGGGCAAGACCCACCGCAAAAAACTTCGCGAGCAGGAGGCCGCAATGGCCGAACAGGCAAGCGAACAGATTACACAATAAACAGGAGCCAACACTATGGATATGCCCACGCGTTCATTCCCCAAAATTACCGACCATGACCTGGAGCAGCTCAGCCGCCGCATAGGCGCCAAAATAGGCGATACCGCCGAACCCTGGTGCTACGAGGCGACCCGCGACAACATCAGGCACTATGCCCATGGCATAGGCGATGACAACCCCCTGTGGTGCGATCCGGCCTATGCGGACAATTCCCGGCATGGCGGCATCATTGCGCTGCCCAGCTTCCTGTTCACCACCAGCCGCATCATCTCCGGCTATGTGGGTGGGCTGCCCGGCGTGCATGCCATGTGGTCGGGGGCGGACTGGACCTGGCACAAGCATGTGCGCCGCAACGACCAGATCTCAACCGAGGCATACCTGAAGGATCTCATCCCTCATGAAACCCGCTTCGCGGGGCGTGCCATCCAGCAGGTCTATCATGTCGACTTCTTCAACCAGGAAGGCGACAAGGTGGCAGAGGCTGACAGTTGGTGCTTCCGGACTGAGCGCGATCATGCCCGCGAGCAGGGCACAAAGTACAGCGAAGTCAGGTCACGGGCGCCGCGCCGCTATACGGAAGAAGAATTGCGGGAAGCATACAAGCTCTATGCGCAGGAAGAGGTGCGGGGAGCCGTGCCGCGTTATTGGGAGGATGTCAAGGAAGGCGAAGATCTGCCCACGCTTTTCAAGGGTCCGATGACTGTCACGGGTTTCATCGCGTTTGCCCAGGGCTGGGGCGGCCTGTATATCCGCGCCAACAAACTGGCATGGCAATTGATCGACGCGCACCCCGGCGTCGGAATCAAGAATCGCTTCGGCATTCCCGATGTGCCTGAGCGCGTGCATTGGGAGGAAGACTTTGCGCTCGAAGTGGGAGCCCCTGGCGCATACGACTACGGGCCCGAGCGCAACTCCTGGCTCACGCATCACCTGACCAATTGGATGGGGGACGACGGTTTCCTGCGCCGCTCGCATTGCAAGATCCGGCGGCACAACCCGGAAGGCGACATGCTGTTCATCACTGGCAAAGTGGCGCGCAAGTTTGAACAGGATGGCAGGTTCCTGGTCGAAATCGAGCAGGAAGGACGCAACCAGGATAATGAACTGTCGGTGATCGGCACTGGGGTTGTCGAACTGCCGTCCCGAGGCTGAGCCCAGGACCCGCCGCGACGCTAGGATATCGCGGCGGCAACGCAAGCCTGCATTCCTTGACTGTCCATTTCTTTGATGAGATCTGTCTTATGAGTAACGATGCAAGTGCGGCGACAGCATCTGTCTGGCTGAACGACAACGGCAAGGCTGGGGCGCTCTCTGGCTTGAGAGTAGTGGACCTGTCGCGGGTGTTGGCGGGACCGCTTTGCACACAGATGCTTTCTGACCACGGTGCGGATGTCATCAAGGTGGAGCCGCCTTTTGGTGATGAATCAAGGCAGCTGGGGCCACCATTTGATGACGATGGGAATGCAGCCTATTTCACCGCACTTAATCGCGGCAAACGTGCCATCACGCTTGACCTGTCCGGCGGGGAGGGCAGGGAATTCCTGCTGGGCCTGCTCGAGGATGCCGATGTGGTTGTAGAGAATTTCGTGCCAGGCACCATGGGAAAATGGCAGCTCGACTACCAGACCCACCTGAAACCCAGGTTTCCCCGCCTCATCTATTGCGGCATCAGCGGGTTTGGCGATACCGGGCCGCTAGGCGGATTGCCTGGCTACGACGCTGTGCTGCAAGCCATGTGCGGGCTGATGAGCATCAACGGCGGCCCGGATACCAGTCCAACCCGCATAGGCATTCCACTGGTCGACCACCTGACCGCCTACACAGCAATGTCAGGCATCCTCATGGCCTTGCATGCGCGCGAGCGCAGCGGCGTTGGCCAGCGGGTCGAGGCGGTCCTGTTTGATGCGGCGCTCAGCCTGCTCGTTCCCCAGGCGGCCAACTGGATGCATTCTGGCGTGCCTCCTGAACGGCTGGGCAGCGCGCACCCGAATATCGCGCCATACGAGAGCTTTGAAACCCAGGATGGCCTTGTTTTCCTGGCAGTGGTCAACGACGCGCAGTTTCGCAAACTATGCCTTTGCATAGATCGCCAGGACATGGCCGACGACCCCCGGTTTGCAACCAACGCAGACAGGCTGCGGCACCGGGCAGCATTGCGCATGGAGATCGAGACTGCTTTTCGCGGATGGAACAAAGAAGCGCTCTGCACGTTGCTGATGCGTCGTGGCGTGCCGGCGGGTCCTGTAAACACCGTGCCGGAAGCGCTTGGGCTGGCGCATGCGCATCACCGCGGCATGGTGCTTGAAGACCCATCCTGCAAGGGCTTGGGCGCGTCCATCAAGTTATCCGCATCAGCCATGCAGGCAGCCAGAAAGCCCCCGCTGCTGGGGGAGCACAATGCGCGGATCAAAAGTCTATTACGGCAAAAACTGATACAGGAGCGGGGCGTCGAGCCGTGCGTCAATGGCGGCTGACCTCAGCGCCACCGCACATGCGACCCGAAGGATCAGCAACAAGGCAGTTGCGGCACAGCATCACCGCAGGAGTACCGAAGCAACCATCCATAGCGTCAAAACATAATGAAATGGAGACATACCGTGTACAAGCAAAGAGCAATCGCTGCAGTGCTGGGTCTTGGCCTGGCAATGGCATCCCTGGCGGCTGGCGCCGCCTACCCGGAAAAACCCGTCAAGATCATTGTGCCCTATCAGCCTGGCCAGGGGACGGATATCGCGACGCGCTATTTCGCCGATTATCTGAGCCGGGCCCTGGGGCAGCCATTTATTGTCGAGAACAGGGGAGGCGCCGGTGGAAATATCGGCACGCAGATGGCTGCCAGGGCCGATCCCGATGGCTATACCCTGGTCATGGGCACCAACGCTACCCATAGTCTGAATGAGTTTCTATACTCATCTCCAGGCTATGACGCCATCAAGGACTTTGATCCGGTCATCCTGGTCGGCACGCTGCCTATGGTTCTGCTTACCGCCCCAGGGTCACAGCTGAAGACCGTTCAGGATATCCTCAAGACGGCGGCCACTTCCAATCGCAATGCCGACATCGGCATGCCCAGCACCACAGCGCGCCTGGTGTACGAGCTGTTGAAGGAGAAGAGCGAGGTTCCCTTGTTTGGCGTCCCCTACAAGGGGTCCTCCATGGCAACCACTAACCTGATCGGTGGTGAAATCGCAGTATCCATAGACACGATCACGGCTGCGCGCTCCATGATCGAATCAAAGCGGCTCGTGCCTGTCGCAGTGACCAGCCTGCAGCCGACGCAGTTGCTTCCCGGTGTTCCCCCCGTCTCCAGCCAAGGGGTTGCTGGCTTTGAAGTGGTGGCATGGAACGCATTGTTTGCGCCCAAAGGAACCCCGAAAGCAGCCATCGATACCATTAATTCTGCGTTGCGGAAATTCCTGGAACAGCCTGAGACAAGAAAGCATTTGCTTGGCATGGGGTATGACGCGGGCGGCGGATCGCCCGGCGATCTGGCCAAATTCACACAATCGGAGCAGGCAAAATGGGGTCCAGTCATTCAGCGGGCGGGCATAAAGTTCGACTGAGCGTCGAGCGGGCCACATGGTTTATGATGCGGCCTTATATGGAAACCAAATCACAAACCACCGAGCCCGTCCGGGCGCCGCAGCGTATTCGGCCGGTGCCCGCGGTATCGCGCTCCATAGCCATATTGCGCCTGCTTGGCAAGACCAAGGAACCGATGAACGTCAAAAGCATCGCACAGGCGCTTGACCTGGTTCCCAGCACCTGCCTGCACATACTGCGCGTGCTGGTTGCCGAGAAGCTGCTGTCTTTCGACAGCGCTTCCAAGCGATACCGCCTGGGTACCGGAATGCTGGTGCTGGCCCGCAGTGTGATGGAAACCAATTCATTCGCGCAGGTGGTGCAGCCTACGCTGGATCAGATTTCCGAGCAATGGGGTGTCACCGCGATTGGTGTCGAGGTGGTCGATATCAGACAAATGGTGGTAACGGCATTGTCGCGATCCTCACTGCCGTTCCGGCTGCACGTCGATGTTGGAAGCCGCTTTCCGGGGCTGATCAGCGCAACGGGACGCCTTGTGGCGGCATTTGGCGCTGCTCCCCAGGAAGAGATCGAAAAGCAGTTCGCCTCCCTGCGCTGGCAGAAGCCGATCAGCATGTCGGCATGGCGCAAGGAGGTCGAGGCGGCCAGACAGGCCGGGTACAGCATGGACAATGGCCGTTACATCGCCGGCATAACGCTTGTCGCCGTACCCATCCTCGACCGTAACCAGCACATCTCACATACGATTGTGGTGGCTTTCATCGTGAACCAGATACCGGCCGAGCGGGTGCAAACACTGATACAAGAGCTCAAGGATCAGGCGGCCCATATTTCGGCGCTGCTGTACCCTCAGGACTGATTTCCAAGGCTGCCGCATATGGATGCCGATCTTGCCGGATGGCGCGAACACAAGCACAACGGGTTGATCGGCGTGCTTGGCCCCCTGTTGAGCAGGCAGGTTGAAGGGCGCTGGCTTTACGGCCTTGTCGCGCGGGAAGCCCATCTGAATGCCGCCGGGATGGCGCACGGGGGTGCCATTACCGCATTGATGGACCAGGCCCTTAGCGCCCTGGCCTGGCAGAGCGCCGGTCGAGTTCCCTGCGTAACGATGCAACTGAACATCAACTTTCTGGATGCCGTGCGCCACGGAGATTTCATGATTGCCAGTGGCCGCGTAACGCGATCCACCCGGCAGCTCCTGTTTCTCGAGGGCGAGATACAGGTCAAAGGCCATGCAGTCGCCACGGCGCAAGGCATATTCAAGGCTGTCGGGCTGCCGGCTGCCTGATCGCTCCCGCCAGCGCTCGCCTGGGCTTAATCCTGTTGAAACGTATTGCAGTGGGGGCTTTTGCCCCCCGTTGGCGCACGAGCTTATCCCTTGGCCGCAAAAACTACCATTTCTTTCACTATCACAAACGAAAATCATTAGCATTACGAATGTGATTTTTATATCCTCTGAAATGTCTTTAGACGCCGCACGCCGACCGTCCTGTCGGCCTGTTTTTTCAGAGGCTAGTTTGCATGTGGGATACAAAGCTGCTGTTTGAGAAGCACTCGCGAGAAATAAACCATTACTTGCGAAAGTGTGGCCATGGTCGCGACGAGGCCGCCGACCTGACACAAGATGTTTTCATGAGGGTGCTGTGTACCACCAGCCCGGCACGCGACCAGAACCTCAGGGCCTATCTTTATACGGTCGCTCGCAACCTGTCCACCGATGTATATCGGCGCAGGCAGATCGTCCGTTTCACAGACATTGCAGAAGAAGACTACCGCAGCATTCCCGATCCCAACCCGACACCCGAGCGTATTGCGTCCGATCGCCAGCAGCTCATGGCCATGTCCCGCGCACTGGCGGAGCTGCCGCCCAAGACCCGGCAGGCATTCGAGCTTTATCGCTTCGGTGATCTCACCATTGCCCAGGTTGCGGGCGAAATCAACCTTTCCATTTCCCGCACATGGATGCTCATACAGAAGGCTTGCGCGCATCTGCGAAAAAGCGTGCAGGAAGACGCGGCATTGGAACCGTCGTCTCCAAGAAATTTGAACTGCCCCACACGTTCTAAGTCCTGGAGCTCAGTGTGAAAAGCAGCTCCCTATCAAGCCATATCAAGACACGTCTAACACAGCATGAGGTATCAATGGTACGTGTAAGCAAAAGCCCTAGGCCAGTAGTTGGAAACCGGCGTGCAGCCTCAGCATTGCTGGGTTCCGTCTTCGCCTCGGTGGCCGTATGTTCCAATGCGCTGGCGCAATCAGGCCATGCCGCAGCATCGGGCGCATCCGGCGACACCGATGTTCCGCTTACACTCGACACCATCACCGTTGCGGGGCAGGGGGCGGTTGATCCGTCTGATGTTCCTTATGTGTCCTCAGGCTCCAGCGCCTATATCTCGGGCGAACAAATAGAACGCTTTCGCGGTACATCCGTGGGCGACTTCCTTTCTGGCATTCCTGGCGTCATGAACGGCGATGCCCGCAATTCCGGTGCGGTCGATGTCAATATACGCGGCATGCAGGGCCAGGGCAGGGCGCCCGTCATCGTCGATGGCGCCACGCAGGAAACCACCATCTATCAAGGCTATAACGGGGCTACGCCACGCAGCTATATCGACCCCGACTTCATCAGCTCCGTCTCCATAGAAAAAGGCATCAGCTCCGCAGCCGATGCCACCGGCGCCACCGGCGGGGTGGTGCGTGCATCGACCATCGGTGTGCACGATATCCTGCTGGCGGGCCGCAGCTATGGCTTCAGGCTGAAAGGCGGTTTCACCACCAACAGCTCATCTCCCCCGGCCGTGGCAACGGAAGGCGGGTGGAAGGGGCCAACCCTGGTGTACGGTAGCCCGCCCATGCTTCCGCCGGAAGATGAGCAATTCATGTCGGCAGGCATGCGCAGGCCCGCGCTGCTGAAACCTACGGGAGGTTCAGGCAGCATTGCCTTTGCGGCCACCACAGAATACATCGATTTCGTGGCGGGGTATGTCCGCAGGAAAAGCGGAAACTTCCATGCCGGGGGGCGAGGCGGCACGGCCGCACACCTGGTCATCGAGGAGCGTCGCCAAGTCAATTCGCTGTATGCGGCCAATGGCGGGCTCAGCGCCTATCGCACAGACGAGGAGGTTCTGAACACCTCGACCGACAATAAATCCTGGATGCTCAAGGCCACCCTGAAGCCTTCCCCGGAGCATGCCTTGGAGCTGGGCTTCAGACAATACAAGAGCGCATACGGAACGGCATTTGGAACACGTCTTGCAGCGGTCCCTTACCAGAACCCCTTGAGCGATATCACGCTGGACACCTACACCGCCCGGTATAAATGGAAGCCTGAGGGCAACGATCTTGTCGATCTGAAGGTGGATGCTTTTCAGACGGTTATTGATAATCGCATCAACACGGTTGATACGTTTTCAAGGATAGAATACAACGAGTTACGCCAGCCAATATACATACCTACAATTAATCCAAATGTGGAATGGATAGGGTCGACGCGGCGCGGCATAACGGCAGCCAATACTTCCCGGTTCACAAACCGGGCGGGTGCCTTCAAGCTGGAATACGGTGGCGCCTTCGTGCGGGAAAGCGTGGGGCTGCCCGCTGGCGTAGATATCGAATGGTTCAATGAGGTCCTAAAAGGGGGCTATCCCAGGCAAGGATCACGCAAAGAAGCCAGCGGCTTTACGGCGCTGGAATACAAGCCCGTCGATCGCGTAACGCTCAGCGCCAGCTCCCGCTATGCGCGCTACAAAACGCTCGACAGGTTTGCCGATGCAAAGATGCCATTTCAGCGCCGTGATCATGGCTGGTCCGGCATTGGGGGTGTGTCGGTGGAACCCGTCGAGGGTTTGAGCATTTATACAAAATACGGCAAGGCCACCCGTGCACCCAGCATATTCGAATCCCTGCAGGGCGTCTCCTTTTATTTCCCGGTGGAGCGAAACCCGATCAAGCTCGAGCGCGCCAGAAACCTAGAGTTTGGGTTCAACTATCTAAAGGATGGCGTATTTGCGCCGAAAGACAAGCTGCGTTTTCATGCCGCTTACTTTGATAATCGTATCGACGACTACATCACCCGCGCAGGCATCTCCCGAGAGTCTACTGATCGTCGGGGAAACATAAAGTATGTAGAAGTCCTGGGGCGCACCAATCTCGATTATGCAAAGATGCGCGGCTTCGAGGTCTCGGCCAGGTATGATGCGGGCCGCTACTATGGCAGCCTTGCGTGGAACCATTACACATACATCATGTTTTGCGCCAAGAAGGGGGTGTTGCTGGCAGAAGAACCGCTGTGCAGGGCAGGCGGGCTTCCGCACAGCTATAGCCTCCACCAGGTGCCACCCCGCAACGCTGTCACCCTGAATCTGGGTACGCGCTTGCTGGACAGAAAGCTTGATCTGGGCGCGCGCGCCAGCTACATCGGCAGCCGTTTTGCGCCTGGCGTTGGTCGGGCCATTGGCATGTCAGGCGTGAGACCTTCCCGCTGGAATCCCTATACCATGGTTGACCTCTATGCCAGCTACAAGCTGAGCGACAGCGTCGCCTTCGACCTGGCTGTCGACAACCTGATAGATCATTATCACATGGATGCCCTGAATGCAGCCCAGATGCCGGCGCCTGGCCGCACCATTCGCGGCAATGTGACAGTCAAGTTCTAGCGTTGGCTGCGTGATGCCATGGTTGAAGCTGATCAAATTCCCGGCATATACACCGAGCGCCTGCCGGAATCCGTCATCCGCTTGGTAGCGGGCCTCCTCGCGTTTACCGCGCACGGGGCGGTAGGCCTGTGGCTGTTCCATCAGCCGCAGGCCGAGCCCGACGCAAGCCAGGCACCCACAGAGATCATGATCGAACTGGCCGATATCCCGCTAGCGGTAAATACCGAGCGTGACCAGGTTGCGCCCGATCCGTTCACGTCCCAGGACAGCGCGCCTGCGCAAGCGTCCGAAGCGTTGTCATTGGACACGGAGCCTTCCAGAGAACATGCCCTGAACGAGCTGCTTGAGGACACCCCACCGCCGGTGGCCAAGGATGTCGACCAACGGCCGATACCGAAGCGACGCAAGCCATCCAGGCAGGCCCCGCGCGCGAAGGAAGCGGAGCCTCTGTCCGAGCCGCAGGCCGCCTCGAACCATGCGCTGGAGGCCCAGGCGCAAACGACGGCGTCCGACCGTAATGCGGCGGCTGAATTCGCAGCCACCCGGTTTCCTCCGTCGCAGGCTGTTGTGACATGGCAAGGGCGCTTGATGGCGCATCTTGAGCGGCGCAAGCGGTATCCATTTGGGGCGCGCACACGCGGGGAAACAGGCGTCGTGTATATAAGGTTCAGGATCGACGATGCGGGCCATGTGCTCACGGAATCCATTGCCCGGTCATCGGGCTTTCGTGAGCTGGACAACGAGGTGCTGTCGCTGGTGCGGCGGGCATCCCCGGTGCCCAGCCCACCCGCCGATGCACCCAGAACGATCATTGCTCCCGTTAAATTTTCAGTAAGGTAAAAGTACGTATTGCGAATGAGAATCGTTACTGTATAAAATCTAGCTTATGACGATTCAGCTGGGTTTGATCTTCCTGGCGTCGTCAGCGGCGAGGCCCGCAGGTCCCGTTGCATCAGCTATTCGGAGGTATCTCATGCAGCTCAGCTTCTGTTCTAACGTCATTTACAAGGAGTAATTTATGAATGGCGCAATGAAGAAAGCAGCAATCGCACTTGCGATCTCCGGCATCGCGGGCATTTACGGTGTGGCTCAGGCCGCGGTTCTCGGTGATGTCAGCCATGCTGACCCAGGTGGTATCCGTGTTGGGGCGTCTACCTACCCAGCAAGCGATCAGGGAAGTCCTGGGGCAGGCGTAGATGGCCAGTTGAGGAACGCAATCGCCTCCACCTCCCACTTCGCAAATACCAAGTATCGTGATGAACATGGTGTTTACGACTATAGTGGTCGCCAGCTTGTCGCTGACGGGGCCCCCGGTCCTGGTTCTCGTGGTGGCGATCACAGCAAGCTGGGCGTATGGTCCTTCAGCCAGGCCGGTAGCGAAGCAGTATGGTTCGGCGAATGGAATGCCGAATCTGCAACCGGCGCTGTTGGAAGCAAGACGCCAGGCACGCACACTGTCTGGTATGTTGGTGAAAGCAAAGATGTCGCCAGCACGCTACCCATAGGCTCGCCGGTCCGTTACATGGTGCGCTCCATCAACAACTACACGGGTGCGGCACTGCCCACCAGCACGCTGACGGCGAATTTCGCGCTTGGCACCGCCAGGTCCACGGGCGATATCGCTTTCAGCACAGGCGCCATCAAAACCGTTAACAATGATGTACGCCTGACCGCTCGCAATGTGTCCGTGGCAAGCAGCTCGGGCACGGGCGGTAACCTGGACGGCAGGTTCTTCGGAACCGGCGCCGCAGCCGTGGCTGGCATGGTCAAGTTTGCTGACCGCAATCGCGACACAGCCTTCGGCGGCGCCAAAATCCGCTAAGCAATAGGCGGGTGCGGAGTCCGGGTCTGCACTCTCTCTCCTGAGCTTTGAAACAGCAGTCTGGTGCGTGCCTGTCACGTTCCGTGAGCAAGGGCTTGTCTTGGCAGGCCCTTGTTCAGTTCCAGGCTGCATCTCACGATGCCCCCACTCTGACACTCGGCGCGCCGTTTATCCAGGATGCGCGGGTGCGCTTTCATTTTCGCAGCTACATGAAGCGTGTTTACTTCTTTTTTCTTGCGCTCCCCATCATGTTGGATCCGGCACGCGCCGTGGCACAGGAGCGAAACGAGCTTCGTCATCTGCCGCAAGAGCAGCGGATCGAGCAGCACAGCGCGGAGCGAGAGCGGATACTTTTGCAAGGCGCGGAGTCTCAGCTCGAAGGTGACCAGCCCATACTTATCATAGATGGCCAGCCCTATGCCGTAGAGAAAACCGTTCCAGGGTTGGGTCAGGCGCTGTATCTGTCGCTTCAACATCGCCAGTGGGCAGCGGCGCAAGCGTTGCTGTCGCAGTATCTGGAGCTGCCCGATCGCGATCCATTGTTGGTTCATTATGCGCAGGGGATGCTTGCCAGGACAAATGGACATCTCGTGCGGGCAGAAGACGAATTTCGGGCATTACTGCGGCTACAGCCCGGCTTCCTGCCTGGGCGGCTGGAGCTGGCCCGCGTCCTGTTCGAGAGCGCGCAGGAACCTGAGGCGCGCCGCGCATTCTCCGAGATCCATGCTTATCTGGAAAACGCGGGGCCCGGCGCCGCAGGTGTCCGCAAGACCATAGATCTCTATCTGCAAGCGCTGGATCACCGTCAGGCATGGACGGGGGCTGTGTCCCTGGGGTGGCGCTGGTCCGACAATATCAACCGAAGCTCAGCAAGCCGCACATGCCTTATTCGGGGTGGCCCGGGCATATGTTTCATAGAGCGCGCGCTCCCGCCACAGATTAAGGCTTCCGGCCCCGAGCTGGAGGCAAGCCTGCAGCGCCGCGTCCCCCTGGCGGGGCATCATGCGCTTTATGCACGGCTGCAGGCCTATGGCAGTTGGAACCGCAATCATAGCGACTACAACGATGCTTCGGTCTCAGCGCTGGCGGGTTACAGCTATCGTGATGCTCGTCGCCAGATCACTGTGGCGCCTGAATATACCCTCTATACCTGGGGTGGTCGCACTCTGTATGAAACCTGGGGGCTGAGCGCGAGCTGGCGCTACAGCCCGGCGTCGCATTCGCTGGTGAAGCTAGACGCCGATTACAAGCTCATGCGCTATCGGCAGCAAGCCTATGCCCAACACTTCAATGGCCCGGTGCGCAGCCTGAGCGGCACATATTTCCGCAGTGTGGGCGCAAGTTGGACTCTTTTTGGCGGCCTTGATGTGGAATCCAGCCAGGCCAGGGCGGACGTGCAGCGATACCTACTGTATGGTGCCCGTCTAGGCGCGTCTGTGGCCGCAAACGGGTTTACCAGCAGCGCTGTCGTATCCACCAGGCAGCGCCGCCACGGCGCATACAGCCCCTTGCTCGAAGCCCGACGACGCGACAACGAGCAGACATACACCCTGCTTCTGGCCGCCAATCGCTGGACGCTGGCGGGCTTCACCCCCAGTCTGACATTACGTCACAGCAAAGTACGCAGCAACGTAGGCTGGCTCCACTCCTACGACCGTAACGAGATCGGGTTGAAGATGGAGCATGTGATTTAAGCGCGTGCAATCGTGACGTGAGCAACTTTCTCACAACGGTTCTTGCGTAATGCAGTGTGATGCTATACGTGAGGACGCTTCTTGATCGACTATCAAGACTATCACTAGGAGTGACATTATGCGTATGAACAACCCAGCGCACCCCGGGCTAGTGCTGCGTGAATATCTCGGTGATCTGAACGTCACCGAGGCTGCTTCGCGGCTTGGCGTGACACGCACTGCGCTGTCTCGCATCTTGAATGGTTCAGCCGGTATCTCGGCTGACATGGCTCTGCGCCTACGAGATGCCTTGGGAACCAGCGCCGAGATGTGGCTCAATATGCAGACACAATATGATCTTTGACAGGCCGAGAAAAAACCCCGGCCGGTCGTCATGTCTTTTCGTGAGCCTGCTCACACCTAGAGGCAACACCAATATCGGCCGCAGTGCACAGGATCAGGCTACTTGTCGCCTGCCAGCCCCCGTCACTTCACGGCCCCCTGAATCTTGTCGCTTGCCGCCTGAAGCTGGTCGCCTGCGCTGCTCATTGCCTTATCTATTTCCTTGCCCGCTTTTTCGGCAGGGCCTTCCTTTTGGCATCCGCCCAGAGCGACGATCAACATTCCCAGTGCCAGGGCGCCAAGTATTCTGTTCTTGCCGGAGGTCATTCAAAGCTCCTTTATCGATACGGGATTAAAGCATAGCGGTAAACGGGGCAGCCTCGCTACTTGTCTGTGAAATGGGGCGTATGTGTGGCGTAATTGCTTACTTTGCCTTTGCTCGCTTTGACAACAGCTCGTCGAGCTGGTTGGCAAATGCTTTGCGGTCTGCCGGGCTGAATGCCTTGGGGCCGCCAGTGTCCACTCCGCTTGCGCGCAGTTCTTCCATCATGTCGCGGATCGCAAGCCGTTCGCGTATGGTCTCGGCCGAATACAGTTCGCCCCTGGGGTTCAAAGCCAGGGCGCCTTTGGCAAGGACGTCAGCGGCTAGGGGGATGTCCGCTGTCACGACCAAGTCTTGCGGGGCTGCCTGTTTGACGATGAAGGCGTCGGCGACATCGAAGCCCCGAGGTACTTGCCTTGCCTTGATGAAACGCGAGGGGGGCGTACTGAGCATTTGGTTTGCCACCAAGGTGACAGAAATCCGCCAGCGCTCCGCTGCCCGATAAAGTATGTCTTTGATGACGGCAGGGCAGGCGTCCGCGTCGACCCAGATCTGCATGGGTGTTTCGGCTGGCTCCAAGTCAGTTTGCCTGAGCGGGCATGCCGCAGTCGATGACCACATTGCCCAGCACGCTGCCTTGCTCTACGGCTTCATGCGCGGCAACGATGTCTTGCAATGTAAACGTTTTGCCGATGAGATGCCGCAACACACCATCCTGAAGCAATTGCTGCAGGCCATTGACGGCCCGCTGGCGCTGCTCGGGGGTAAGCTCATACACCAGGAAAAAGCTCAGGGTGATGGAGCGGAACAGCCAGGCGCCAAAGTTCAGTGGAACGGCATCGCGCAAGTTCGAGCCATAGCATACAAACTGTCCGTGCGTTGCAAGCACACCCTGGTCCACAAGTGCGCTGCTTGTGGAAAAATCCATATCTATCAACGCATTGACACCTGCGCCGCAGGTCAATTCATTAATCCGATCGGCAACCGATTCTGTCTTGTAGTAGATGATGTCCTCAAAGCCTGCGTCTCTCAGTACCTGGGCTTTCTCTTCGGAGCCGATGGTGCAGATCACGCGCGCGCCTTGCTGGCGGGCCATCTGGGCAGCATAAAAGCCGACCCCTGATGTGCCGCCTATGATCAGCACGATTTGGCCCGGTTTGATGCTGGCAAGTTCGACGGCGCGGTAGGCTGTCAGCGCGGGAATGCCCATGCATGCGCCGGCCTCGAATGATGTCGTGTCGGGAAGATGAACAGCCTGCTCAGACGGCAGGGCGATGAATTCCGCCGCCGTGCCCAGGGGCCGTTTGTACTGGCCATTCCAGATCCAGACGCGCTCGCCCACGCGGGCAGCGTCCACGCCGTCGCCCACTGCGGTAATGATGCCTGCACCGTCGCTGTGCGGGATGATAATGCCTTCGCGCACCGGGCGGCTGCCACCGCGAGACTTTACATCCGATGGGTTGGCGCCGGAGCAGGCCAGCCTGACCAGAACCTCGCCCGATCCAGGTTCGGGCGCAGGCTGTTCCCCGTATTCAAGTACATCCCCGGCGGCGCCGTTCTTCTCGTACCATGCAGCTAGCATCAGACTTCTCCAGAATTCAACAGGTGGCTGGCGGGCAGCGCCGGCAGGCAAGACACTATGCCTTGTCCAGGCAAGCCTGCATCAAGGCTCTTGCGCGTTCGGCACTCAGAGGCTCGCCGTAAAACAGATTGCGGTACATCACCGGCGCCACGTAGTGATCCATGATCGTGTCCGCATCGGGGACCTGTTGTCCACGCTGTACAGCCCGATCGATGATGGTCTGTATCTGTTCGCGGACATAGGCACCGCACTGAGCTTTCTCGCCGCCGGCGGCTGCCGAGGCCATCACGTCGCGCACCATGGCCTGCCCAGGCTCCGATGCCATTTCCTCAAAGAATTGCTCGGCCCAGGCGTGCAGGTCAGCGCGCACATCGCCTGTATCCACCGGTTCGCCATCGGGCCTGAGGCGGGCCAGCGCAACATCCGCCAGCAGTTCGGCAAGGTCGCCCCAACGCCGGTAGATCGTAGACGGGGTGACCCCCGCCCGCGCGGCAATCATGGGAACCGTGACGTTGGCGCGACCAACTTCCGCGATCAGTTCGTTGACCGCTTTATGGACGGATTCCTGTACCCGGGCGCTGCGGCCCCCAGGGCGAATGCATTCTCGTGTACTCATGAAATGTACGTTAACACAAATAATTTGCTTTAAGAGAGGAAAGCGCGCAGAATCCACTAACGCAAAATATTTGCGTTAAATGGAGCAATATGATGTCCTGTAGCGAAATATCTTATACCCCGCCCTCGCGTTCCCGCTGGGTCGCGCAACCCTTGAGCCGGTCTGCGGCGCTGTGGGTGCAGGCCTTCGTTCTCGTTACCTTCATGGCCGCGTCCAGCGCTCCGACGCCTCTGTACAGTCTGTACCGGGAAAGCTGGGGGTTTTCCGCCATCACCCTGACGGTCGTCTTTGGCGTATACGCGCTATCTCTGTTGCTGGCCTTGCTGGTGGTGGGTTCGATATCCGACCATGTCGGGCGGCGCCCGGTGATCATTGGCGCGCTTGTGCTCAATATCGTCGCGATGATGCTGTTCGTGGCTGCCAACGATGTTTCGATGCTGATTGCGGCGCGATTGCTGCAGGGTCTGGCGACAGGCACGGCCACCAGCGCGCTCGCTGCGGGGCTCATGGATGCGGATCGTATCCGCAGTCCGCTGATCAACAGCATTTCACCTATGATCGGGCTTGCGTTCGGTGCGTTGGGCGCCAGCATGCTCATGCAGTTTGCGCCGGCGCCGCTGCATCTGGTGTATGTCGTTCTGATTGTCCTGATGGTGCTGCAGACCATCGTGGCCTGTTTTCTGCCGGACATGTCTGAACGGCGCCTGGGTGTATGGGCGGCAATGCGGCCCACGGTCACGGTGCCTGCGCAGGCCTGGCGCGTACTGTTGCTGACCGCCCCGCTTGCTGTGGCGGGATGGGCGCTCGGGGGATTTTATTTTTCCCTCGGTCCGACGCTGGCGGTGCAAGTGACTGGCAGCCATGCTCCAGTGATCGGTGGCTTGATGATCTTCACCTTGACCATGGTGGCCGCCGCGGCTGTCTTTCTGCTGCGTGCGTGGCCGCCGCAACGCATGCTCAAGCTCGGCGCTGTCACGCTGATGCTGGGCGTGGCAACGACACTAGCCGGCGTTCATGCCAATTCCGTGCCGCTTTTGTTTATCGGTACTGGCATATCAGGCATCGGCTTTGGTGTGGGTTTCCTGGGATCATTGCGCACGCTGATGCCTGTCGCCTTGCCCCAGGAGCGCGCCGGGCTGATGGCTGCCTTCTACATCATGAGCTACCTGGCACTCAGCATACCCGCCATGCTGGCCGGCGTCATGACACACGCTTTCGGGCTGGGCGCCGCCGCCAGCTACTACGGGTGGGCATTGATCGCACTGGCCGCCTTGGCGCTGGCGGGGCAGATGATCCAAAGGAAAGCATGAGACAAGAACCGGCGCCGCATAAGGTTCCGCGCATGGTTGCAAGAGCTGCCGCTTTTGTCAGCGCATGTGCAGGGCTTCGTGCTGTCGTCCGGTTCTCTTGCAGAAAATCTCCTCGTACAGATCAGTGCCGTAACTGGTTTCCTGGGGCTCTCCCGGTGTCAGCCTGAACGTGCGCGTGCCGTCTGGCTTGCGCTCGGCCCGCAGGTATAGTGCCTGTTCAACAGGTTCGGCAAAGAGTCCGTGTGCAAGCGTGTATTGATGGGTGACAAAGAAAACCTTTATGCCCTTGTCCAGCAGCGCGTGCGTGATCATCTGTGCCACATCCGAGCCTTCCCGCTCATTGGTCGAGGCAAATGATTCGTTGAAAAGAATCAAAGCATTGGGCGAGATCTGATCGACAATCGAGCTCATGCGCTTGAGTTCCTCATCGAACTTGCCGCTTTCCATCGTGGTGTCTTCCTCGCGTTTGTAATGTGTGTATATGCCGTCGGCCAGGTTGGCGCTGAACGCGCTTGCGCAAACAAACATGCCACTTTGCATCATCAGCTGCGCGACGCCCAGGCCGCGAAGAAAAGACGATTTTCCGCCCTGGTTCGCTCCAGTGATGACCACCAGCCTGCTGTCGCCGATCTCGATGGAGTTTGATACCACGCCGCGCTTCAGCTTGAGCGCCAGGCAGGCATCATAGAGATCGGTAAAGTTCTGGCGCTGCTGACCCGGCTCGGGGAAATCCGGAAAACATATGGGCCCGCCCAGCCGGGACAGATGCTCATGCAGGTTGATGCAGCATATATAGAATGCGAGTTCGGCGCGTAACAGAGTAAAGAAGCTCGCAATGTGCTCGGCGGACTGGGCGACAGCGTTGGCGACTGGGTTTACCCCTCTGTCCGCCAGCTCCGAAAGACATCGGGCGCCAGTCTCGTCACGTGGCGCAAGCGTGTACTTATAGCTTTCGGGCCGTCTTGATACCGCGCGGACAAGCCAGTTGCGCTGATCGATATTCGGGGTTCGCAAGGTATAGTCGTTGCCGCGATTGCCCTGGCCAAGGTGTGCGCTGACCAGGATGCCTCGACGGAACTTCAGCTCTTTCAGATGGCTCTGGATCTGCTCGATATAGCCTTCGTCAAGTTCCTGATCAAGGGTTTCGTACAACCGGCGCCATCCTGGGGAGGAAAACCTTGCACTGACGCTTCTGGCGATATCTCGCAGCTCGATGAGTTTTGGGACAAGTGCGGCGATTACATCCATCGATCCGTGCAAGATGCCCAAGGGATAATGCAGGCCAGTTCCCCAGTAGTTTTTCTTTCTGATTTCAAGGGCATCGATAGACAATTGATAAAGTTGCCGTACGGTCTCGCTATTGGCCAGCGCATCCCTGCATACCGTCTGGCGATGCGCAATGGTTTGTGTCTCGGACTTTGTGGCAGTCAGCAAGGCTGTGCGCGCCACGGTCTGGAGAAACTCGTCTTCGCCGGCCATCGCGGCGATCAATGTGTTCAATTCAAGGTCGTCGACCAGGTCGCGGCCATTGAGCGGTAGAGCGGCACCCAGGTCGAAATCACGCTCCTCGTACATCAGAAACACTTTCATGATTCATGCGCTCCATCATGCGTTCAGGGGTCAGGCCATATTTGTCTGCCAGCGACATAGCGTAAGAGCGCCCGGCGGCAGGCGCCTTGATGATCCGGAATGTTCGTTTTTCGTGGACGGCGTCCACAGAACTGATCATGCTGACGACACTTTTCCCATATGAGGCCAGCTCATCAATGAATGTCACCCAGACACCAAGGACATCCAGCCCAATGGCCTCTTGCATGACTTTCTCGCTCAGGAAAAGCGCATCGGCCAGGGATGTCGATGTAAAGATCTCATTCATCACCAGGACGCTGCGAGAGGAGGCGGATCTCAGTATGTGATGAATACGTTCCAGGTCGTCCTTGAGCTTGCCGCGCAAGTTGTTGATGTCTTCCCGTCGTTCAAAGTGCGTGAATATCTGGTCGGCAAGCAGTAGTTTGGCCTGCGTGCCGGGGACGGGGCAGCCCAGGCTCGCCAGATAGAATTGCTGCCCGAACATGCGTGCGAATGTAGTCTTGCCGCCCTGGTTCGGGCCTGATACAACGATCATCCGTTCGCCGTCATCCAGCTCAAAATCATTGCACACAACTGTTTTGCCCTCCGACATCAGCTTCTTGCCCAATGCCAAGTCAAAACAATTCTTGGTATATACATGCTTGTCAGCTTCGCTCACCTCCGGATAGCAGAACTGCCGGCCAACAGTCTCGAATTGCTTCATATGCTCCAGATAGGCCAGGTAAAACTGAATCTCGCGGTCAAACTCCGCCACAGTCGCGTCCAGAAAACCTTGTGTCCTGGCATACAGATCATCCAGGTGTTGAAAGGGGGCCGGGTTCAGTTTCGCCACAAACTCCAATACCTTTGCCTCGATCTGATTCATTTCAGGATATTCGTGAAATGTCGCGCTATGGTTTTTCACCGCGCCCTGGCGAAATTTTTCGAATGTGGCCGCTATGGTTTTGCTGTAGTCTGTTTCGTTCTCATAATGGCGGACGCTCAGGGTATCTCCATTGACATGAATGCAGTAGGCAAGGCCATTGAGCTGCGCCAGCAAGGCGTGTGTCTCCTCGTGTAGCGCCTTGAATTGAGGGGTGTCGATATAGGACCGAAGAAACGTCTGGAAGCGCACTCCCACGGCGCGCGACTTTGCCTGGCCGGCGTGCAGCGCCCGTCCAAGGCCAATAACCGCCTCGCAGTAGATCACGATGGCTTCAATATGCCAACGCTTCATTTGATGGGGATAATAGAGCTTCTCTGCCTGAGTGAGGCAACTGCGCATCTCCCGCATTTGCGCCGACAATCCTGTTAACGCCTGTTGCAGCGTGGGCTCTTGCAGATCACGAAATACTTCGTGGCGGTACTGGACTTCATCTTGGGTGAGCAGGGGATGCCGGAATATGCCGATCAGGTTATATTCCGGCCGCGTTCCGATGATGGCATCGACCGCCTGGTCCAGATTCAGGTCGACAAAGTGGTCTGGCTGAGGAGGTATTGCGTGTGCCAGCGCGATACTGTTTTGAGGGTCCAGGAAGAGCACGCTGGTCATAGGCGCCGTGCCCGGCATGCAGCCCGCCGCCCCGGGAGCCTCTTTCGGCCCGCCGCGCCATATTAAGTGGGTATCTGAATTTGCCATTACGCTTTCCGACAGGGTCAGTTGGCGGCGGCGGAATTCGTGCGAATACCTACGAACCTCAGCCACCGAGGTATGCGTAGGCATCATCAGCCCGGAATAGGGCGGTTAAGGGAGGAATGCCATCTCCATTTCCCATTTTAGCCTTTCGTGTGAAAGGTGGCTATCATCACGACGGAACCGCGGCTGGAAGAGGCTGCTTTGTGCTTGGCCGGCGCTACTGATCGCGGGGCGGCGCGATGTCCAGCCGAGCCGTCACGGGTATGCCTCCTCAACCCAAATGGATGGCATTTACCCTGCGTCTATTGACATTGCTTGAAGCTGGAACAATAATGTCCTAAATTGAATTCAAATTGAATTCAATTTAGGACATTCAAGGATGAGTCAGGCATGGCAAGAAGAAAAGTCGTGGATAACGCCCAGGTTGCCTACGAACATATCAGGGAAAAAATTCTCGACGGCAGCTACGCTCCGGGAGAGCGTCTTACCGGGCAGGATATTGCCGAGGAACTCGATTTGAGCCGGACGCCAGTCCGGGAAGCATTGGGGCAGTTAGAGCAGGGCGGCCTTGTGCAGAAATCCGGGTGGGGCTACTCAGTGCGCGTCATGACGCTGCAGGATATCGAGGACCTGTTTGATGTTCGTGAAATTCTCGAAGTCGCGGCGGCCCGAAATGCTATGCAATTTGCGGATGACGAATGGGTGGCATCGCTGGGTTTGATCGTGGATATATCACGCACGCACCTTGAGGCGGGGCGCATCGTTGAATCAATTCGAGCCGCTCGGAAAATGTATGTGTCTGTGGTCGAGCGCACCGGCAATAAGGTTCTGGCTGGCATGCTCGCCAGCATCAATGACCAGATCCAACTGGTCGGAGGCACTTTGGTCACCCGTTTTCCATGGCGGGCGACGGAGGTGTTGAAAGAGAACCAGGAAATAGTAAGGGCCTTCGAGCAGCGTGATGCTGATCTCGTCGTGTCGGCCGTATCAGCGCATATCCGCCGAAGCCGCGAGTTGCATCTCTCCAGCAAGGGAGACATCCGGGCGGCGTAGCGGCATTCAGGCAGGAATATCCATTCCGAAGCCAAGATAACAATATCAACGAAGGGAGAGGGGACATGAGAATCGTACATCGATTCATTCTGGCGACTGCAATGCTGGCTGGTGCCGCTCATGCGGCGGGTTTTCCCGACAAACCGGTGCATTTGGTCGTACCGTTGGCGCCAGGAGGCACGACGGATATCATTTCGCGCCTGATCGCCGACAAGATGTCTGTGTCGTTGAAGCAGCCGGTAGTAGTTGAAAATCGGCCTGGGGCGGGTGGGACCATAGCCTCGAACTATGTTGCGAATTCTTCTCCCGACGGATACACCATCTTGATGGGTACCATCGGCACTATGGCAATAGCGCCGGCAATGTATCCATCATTGAACTATGACCCTGATACTGCATTCGATGCTGTATCCAGCGTCAGCACCGGGCAGTTTGTTGTGGTGGTCAACCCGGATGTGAAAGCCAATACCTTGGAAGAACTAATAGCGCTTGCCCGTAAGAAACCGGGCTCGCTGAACTATGGCTCAGCCGGTAATGGTAGTACGCCCCATCTTGGGATGGAGCTGCTCAAGCAGCGCGCCGAAGTAAGCATGGTGCATGTTCCCTATCGGGGCAGTGGGCCCATGGTAACGGCAGTTGCTTCCGGAGAGGTTCAGGTAGGCATGCCCGATATACCTTCCGCGCTGCCCTTCATTCGCGCCGGCCGTTTGCGTGCATTGGCAGTAACGGGCCAGGAACGAGCCAGTTTCGATGCAGACATTCCCACCGTGGCGGAAAGTGGATTTGGCGATTTTGATGTCTCAGTGTGGCTGGGCATCGTGACGGCAAAAGGCACCCCGCCAGATGACATAGAAAAGCTCAATGAAGCGGTGCGTTACGCGCTGGCGGATAGCGACGTGAAGAAAAAACTGATTGAACTGGATTCGTTTCCCAAGCCATCAACCCCCAATGAGTTTGAGGCGTTCTCCGACAGTGAACGTCTGAAGTGGAAGTCAATTGTGGATGCGGCAGACGCGCGCATCAAATGAGGCGCCTGCCTTGTGCTGGATAACTCTACCTGGAAAAGGAGTACAAAAAATGGATAGCAAAATCGATACACGGCCTCTTCATTTCAAATCGCCAAGCTATCGCAGCGCGGCACTGCGAGCCAGGCGGCTGACGCCTGTGCAAGATGAAAGCGCGTGGAATGCTTCTACGTTTGCGGGGAGCGAGGCGTGGGTACGGCATCTGGACGCGGAACACCTGGCGGAGATAGATGCCGCGATCAACACCCTGGTACGGCAAGGGCGTACGCTGGACACCGTGACGCAGACCGATTTCAAGGCGGACCGCTTTGCTGCCTTCCTTAAGGATTTCACCGAACAGGACGTCGCCAAGCGAGGGTTTGGGATGATCCGTGGATTTCCTTCGCAGGATTACAGTGCCGCACAGGTGGAGATGTTTTTCTGGGGGCTTGGGACACTTATGGGACGTTGCGTTTCTCAGAACGCGGCGGGAGACCGCCTTGGGCATGTGCGCGACCAGGGGCTGAACTACAACGCGCTAAACGTCAGAGGTTATCAAACGCGAGCCCACTTGCCTTTCCATTGTGATCCTTCCGATGTGGTGGGGCTGTTTTGCTTCAACCGGGCACGCTCAGGCGGCTTGAGTTCAGTAGTGAGCGGAATTTCCATGTACAACGAAATATTGCGCGAGCGGCCCCAGTATCTGGATCTGCTGCATCGGGGATTTGTCTACGACCGGCGCGGCGAGGAAACAGAGTATCAGTCTGCATTGAGTGATTTTGTCCCGATCTACAGTTACTTTGGCGGTGACCTCAGTATCCGTTATGTGCGTAAATCGATGGAGACTGCCCAGCAAAAGCTGGGCGTGGATTTCACCGATGAGGAATACGAGGTTCTCGACTACATGGAGGAACTTTCCCAGCGGGAAGATCTGGTGTATTCCATGATGCTTGAGCCGGGCGATATGCAGTTCTGCAATAACTATCTGGTGCTGCATTCCCGGACGGATTACGAAGATCACGACGAACTGGAAAAGAAGCGCAATATGCTGCGATTGTGGATTCAGGTGCCCGGTATCAGGAACTTGGCCCCAGAATTTATTGAGCTTGACAATGATTCGGGCTGGAGCAGGCGGGAAGGCATCCCTGCCAAGGGTGCTCCGCGTCCGGCCGATGCGTTGATTGCTTGAGATGGGCTGCCGAATGCTGATGTTCTGAGTGTCTGCTTTGCGTTTTTGTCTGGGACCGATATGAAACTTGTGCGATATGGGTGTAAGGGGGATGAAAAGCCTGGTGTGCTGGATCCCCATGGTGAAATTCGTGATCTGTCTGGAAAAATTACGGATATTGATGGCGCCTTCCTGGCTGCGGGCGGTCTTCGGATTCTGGAGGGGCTTCAGGTATCTGAGCTGCCCATCGTGCAGGGTAAGCCTCGACTAGGCCCGTGCGTGGGAAAAGTTGGAAAGATTGTTTGCGTAGGGCTTAACTATTCTGATCATGCAAAGGAGTCTGGCGCGCCTGTTCCTTCCGAGCCCATACTGTTCTTGAAGCCCTCAAGTAGCACATGCGGCCCAAACGACGATGTCGAGATACCTGTGGGAAGCGTTAAGGCTGACTGGGAAGTTGAGCTTGGGGTTGTGATTGGAAGACGAGCCAAATATGTCGACGAGCACAGCGCGCTGCAATATGTGGCAGGATACTGCGTGGTGAATGACGTTTCCGAAAGGGAATTCCAGCTCGAAAGGTCAGGCCAGTGGGACAAGGGCAAGTCGCACGATACCTTTGCACCAATCGGCCCCTGGTTCGTTACTGCCGATGAGATTCCTGATCCACAGCAGCTGGGCTTATGGGCTGAGGTGAATGGTACGCGCTATCAGGATGGCTCTACTGCCAATATGATCTTCGACGTACGAGCGCTTGTATCTTACATCTCCCGATTCATGACGCTGGAGCCGGGAGACATTATTTCCACCGGCACGCCTGCGGGTGTGGGAATGGGCCAAAAGCCAGTCAAATACCTCAAGGAAGGCGACTCCATGCGGCTGTGCGTGGAAGGGCTAGGGGTGCAGGAGCAGCGTTGTGTTGCTGCCGTGGCTACTTGAGCGCGCCGGGCCAGTGCTTTTGCCTGCATGTTTCAATCCCGCGCCACCGCAGTCAGACCGGCGACGAGCTGATCGATGAAGAAGGTGTACAGCACCGCGATTGGAATGCTGGCGATCAGCGCGCCGGCAAGCAGCGGGCCCCAGTGGTAGACATCGCCGCGAATCAATTCGGTCGGCACCGCGATGCTGACCGTCTTTGAGGCGGAGTGGGTGACAAAGGCCAGCGCGTAGATGAATTCGCTGGTCGAGAGCGTAAAGGCGAATACAACGACGGTCATCAGGCCGGGCATGGCCAGCGGTAGCACGACATGAACAAAGGCGCCCAGGCGGTCGTGGCCGTCTATCATCGCCTGTTCTTCCAGATCGCGCGGAATCCCCTTGAAGAAACCCATCAGCAGCCAGGTGCAGAAGGGGATGGTGAATGTTGGATAGGCGACGATCAATGCCCAGAGCGAGTTCTGCAGACCTAGATAGGCGATCACTTTCGAGAAAGGAATAAACAACAGGGTCGGGGGAACCAGGTAGCTCAGGAAAATTCCTATGCCCAGCGTTTCCCCCCAGCCGCCCGCTATGCGTGCCAGGCCATAGGCGGCGGGTACCGACAGCAGCAGCGTGATGATGACGACAGCCAGGCCCACCCATACTGTATTGAGCAGCCACTGGACGAATTGCGTCTGGCCGAACAGCAGTGCGATGTTGGCCAGGGTAGGCGGGCCAGAGAACCAGAAAGGGTTGGCGTCGGGCGAGAAGATGGCGCTCTGCGTCTTGAAGCTGGTGATCAGCATCACATAGAAAGGCAGTGCGGAAAACACCACGAACAGGGCGGTGGCCAGATAGAGTCCGGCTTTGCGTCCGGGATGCCGGGCTGAAGTTGCATGCATGTTCAGACCTCCCTGCGCCGGATAAGGGCCAGGATGAGAACGGATACGGCGGCGAGCACAGGCAACAGAAAGAGCGCCGTTGCAGCGCCGCGGCCGAGCGAGCCTCCCTGTACGCCGGTGAAAAAGGCCAGTGTCGGCAGCACCTGCGTGGCATTGGCCGGCCCGCCTCGCGTCAGGATGAATACCGTCACAATGTCTGTGAATACGAACACGAAGGTGAACAGTATCGTCACGCCGAACACCGGTATCAGCATGGGCAGCACGATGTGGAACAGCCGGCGGAAGTAGCCGGCGCCGTCGATCTCGGCCTGTTCCAGTATGTCGCGCGGCACGCCGTTGAGGCCGGCAAGAATGATGACGGTTCCCAGGGGAAGCAGACGCCAGACATTGACCAGGATGATGGAAAACAGCGCAAAGCCGCTGCGCCCCAGCCAGAAGGTGTTGTCGAAATCGCCGAACAGGGCGCCGGGATGGCCCAGCAGGCCAAGGCCGCGCAGCACCCAGTCGATCGGGCTGAAGGTGGAATCCAGCATCCAAAGCCAAGCGATGGCGCTCAGCGAGGCGGGCGCGGTCCAGGGCAGCAGTATCAGAAATCGGATCAGCCATTTTCCCCGGGTAGGGCGCACCAGCAGCTCGGCCTGTATGGTGCCCAGCATCAGCACGCCCAGCAGTGTGCTGGTGGTAATCAGGAAGGTATTGCCTACAGCCCGCATGAAATCGGGTGTGTCCAGCAGCGCGATGAAATTTTCCAGCCCGATGTAGCGCATCACGGGGCTGCCCGTGGTGACATCATTCAAGCTGTAGACTACCGCCAGCACTATAGGTATGCCCAGCAGTAAAGTGATGTAAAGAATCGCCGGCAATACCATGCCCATTGCCAGCAGGGTATCGCGCTGTGCGAGGCTGAGCGTGCGGGCAGCCATGATTTCAACGCTCCGCCCGCAGGCCAGTGTGCGGATCGAAGCGCTGCAGCTGCGCCTCGGGCACGCAGAACGTACGAGACATGCCGGCTGCAAGCCCTCCCGCCAGTCTGTCAGGCAGCTTCAGAATCACCTCTGTCTGGCTGTCTGGAAGTACACCATAGATCAGCGCGTCCGAGCCCAGCCGCTCGACTTGCTGTATTTCCATGGAGAAGGGGTATTGTCCTGCCGGCGCTTCGCCCTGGGGAAGCCATGCATCCTCTGCATGAAAGCCCAGCAAGCAGTCTCCCCCAGGGATAAGGTTCATGGGCGGGGATCCCATGAACTGGGCAACGAAGGTGTTGGCGGGCTCGTGATAGATCTCGTGCGGCGTGCCGATCTGCTGTATGCGGCCTTTGTTCAGAATGGCAATGCGCTGCCCCAGGCCCATGGCCTCGACCTGGTCGTGGGTGACGTACAGCGTAGTGATGCCGGTTTGTTCATGCAGGCGCTTGAACTCGCGCCGTGCGGAATGGCGTAGTTTGGCGTCGAGATTGGACAATGGCTCATCCATGAGGAACAGGCTGGGAGTGCGAACCAGGGCGCGGGCCAGGGCCACACGCTGGCGTTCGCCGCCCGACAGCTCGCGTGGCTTGCGGTGCAGCAATTGGTCGATGCCAAAAAGCGCTGCCGCCCATTTCACTTTTTCCTGGATCTGCGCGGCGGGCATGCGCACAGCCTCCAGGGGGAACGCGATATTTTTCGCCACAGTCTTGTTGGGATACAGGGCATAGCTCTGGAAGACCATGGCGATATTCCGCTTGCGAGGTGGGTCTTCGTTGGACAGCCTGCCATCTATGCGTATTGTGCCGCCGCTCGGACGTTCAAGCCCGGCAATGGTTCGCATCAGCGTCGACTTGCCTGAGCCCGAGGCGCCCAGCAATACCAGGAACTCGCCATCGGGCATGTCCAGGCTGACGTCATCGACAGCTTTCACCCGGCCCCGGTCGAAAGTTGTGCTCAGGTGCTCAATGCTCAGGCTCGCCATGGTCTTTCCCGCTCAGGCTTTCTTGCCGCCGATCAGGCCGCGACTGCGCCACTGCGCGTAGATGCTTTCGGTCTGCCTGGCTGCTTCGTCTACTGCCTCCTCGGCACTCATGTCGCCTCTTGCCGCCTTGGCCATCATGTTGGGCAGTATGAATGTATTGAATGTTTCGCCCACGGCAGGGTTGGAGTAGCCGGGATGCCCGAGGTTGGTCGTCCAGTCGCCTGCGGAGGTCAGGCTGGCCAGCTTGCCGTCGGCTTCGCCTTCAAGCAGGAAGGGGTCGTGTGCAAACCAGGCGTCGTTCAGGTTCTTCAGTGTGCTGGCGCCCTCGATGGCCGGATATCCTCTGTCTCCTTTCGGGATAGCTGTTCCGAAGTAGCTGGGCGAGTTATACAGCTTGCTGTGATACATGGCCTGGTCATAGTTCTCCGTCAGGTGCAGGATGAATTGCTTGGCTGTGTCCTCGTTGGCTTTGGCGAACTTCGGA
>Ga0182738_1001545_pt1 | contig 28611 bp, 19 predicted proteins | sample eDN5th30CBELigMG_FD_128876 | JGI IMG/M metagenome (GOLD analysis project Ga0182738, IMG submission 128876) | Enriched Miracle-Growth compost microbial communities from Emeryville, California, USA - eDNA 5th pass 30_C BE-Lig MG (version 2)... ...
CGATTCGGACGCGCGGCACGCAGCTCGAGTTGAATGGTTCGCCGCTGTTTCTTACCGGTATCGCTCGGCACGAGGAATGGCCGGACACCGGCAGAACCGCCTCATGGGATCGTATCCTCGCCGATCTGGAGCAGATTCGAGCGATGAATGCCAACATGGTGAGGACGGGCCACTATCCTAACCATCTGCATACCTACGTTTTGCTTGATCGGCTGGGATTGCTGGCCATGAGCGAGATTCCGCTCTGGCAGTTCGAGACGGCGCATTACGAGGCGCAGAACGAGAAGCGGCTGGCGGATCAAATGTGGCGGGAGATGGTGTTCTCGCAGTACAACCGGCCGTCGGTCATTATGTGGAGCACGCAGAATGAATCCAAGGATGTGTGGCTCCGTCTCGCTTATAACGAGCGCCTGACGGCTGATCTGCGCGGCAGCTATGACGATGGGCGGCTGCTGACGCAAAGCTCGGCTGCGGATCAGCCAGGCCCGCACGATCCGTCGATGGCTCCGCTCGATGTAGCAGCATGGACGATGTACTTCGGTATTTTTCACGGCGGCACTTATTACGAAGGAACACGCGATTTTGTAGAGGAGGCTCATCGCGCCTATCCGAATAAGCCGATCTTGAATACCGAATTCGGCCATTGGACGGCGGGCGCGGATTCAGAGGAAGACAAGCAACTCACTACTTATCAAGATACAATGCGGGCGCTTATGGAGCATGCAGCGGTGAGCCTTGCAGGGGAGTGGCGCTCGGACGGCTATGTGGCGGGCATCGACTTCTGGATTATGTACGACTGGTACGTGAATCACAACAATTGGATCGATACGTTCGGTATTTTCCATATGAATCGCAAGACAGAGAAGCAAGTGGCTGCCCATATTCGTACCGACTACGGCTCGATAACAGGAGACAGCGGCGGCGTTGTCTCGAGGCGGGAAGGAGTTTGTGATGAATAGAATCGTTAGCAGCGTGATGGCAGGCTTATTACTCGCCTCGACGGCTGCATGCGGTGGAGCAGGGAGCGGCTCGGCGTCCAATCAGGTACAGGTATGGCTGACGACGCCGGAAAAGAGCAAGCTGCTGTCGCAAGAGGAGAGCGTGAAGCTGACGTCCGGTGAGGACGCACAGGATGGCGATATCATCCTCGATGAGACGACGAAATACCAGCAGATGGACGGCTTCGGCGCATCCATGACCGATTCGTCTGCTTACTTGATCGCCAGCCGAATGACGGAGCAGCAGCGGGAGACGCTGATGAATCAGCTGTTCGATCATGAGCAGGGCATCGGCATCAGCTATATGCGCATCCCGCTGGGCGCATCGGATTTTGCAAGAACGCTGTATTCCTATGATGAAATGCCTGCCGGTGAAACGGACCCGCAGCTAGCTAATTTTTCAATTGATCACGATCGCGAGTTTCTCATTCCGACGCTGAAGCAGGCGCTTGCGATCAACCCGGATCTGAAGCTGATGGGCAGCCCGTGGAGCGCGCCGGGATGGATGAAGACGAGCGAGTCGATGATCGGAGGCGGACTGAAGCTGGAAGCCTATGAACCGTATGCGAACTACTTCACGAAGCTGATCAAGGCGTTCGAAGCGGAGGGTGTGCCGTTCGATGCGGTAACCCCGCAGAACGAGCCTCATTATGTGCCGGACAATTATCCGGGCATGCGGATGGAGCCGTTCGAGCAGGCGGAATGGATCAAGCGCAATCTGGGTCCTGCCTTCGAGAGGGAGGGCATCAAGACGAAGATCGTCATCTGGGATCATAACTGGGATGAGTATTACTATCCGATGACGGTGCTAAGTGATGCAGAGGCGAACCGTTATATCGATGGCTCCGCGTTCCATGGGTATGCAGGCGAGGTAGACAACCAATCCAAAGTGCACGATGCGTACCCGGATAAAAATATGTACTTCACCGAAGTTTCCGGCGGCGCTTGGGCAACCGAGTTCGGCGGCAATTTGAAGTGGGATATGCACAACTTGGTTATCGGCGCAACGCGCAACTGGGCGAAGGCTGTATTGAAATGGAACCTGGCACTTGATGAGCACTACGGGCCGACGATCGGCGGCTGCCAGAACTGTATGGGCTTCGTGACGATCGATCAGCAATCGGGCGATGTAACGTTCAATTCCGATTATTACTCGATTGGCCATGCGAGCAAATTCGTCCGTTCGGGCGCCTATCGGATCGAATCGGGTCCCTCGGATGAACAAGGGATCGAGCAGGTCGCGTTCCAGAACCCGGACGGTTCCATTGTACTTATTGCGATGAACAGCGCGGGGGAGGAGCGGGAGCTTCATGTTCGCCATGGCAGCAAGTCGTTCTCCTATAAGCTGCCTGCGGGCGCGGCGGCAACGTTCGTGCTGCCTGCCGTTGATAAGAAGGAATAGAGAGATGATGACAATGATCAGGAGGGAAATCCATTGACCAATCATGAAGTCGAAGTATGGATCAGCTCTGAGCTGGATCCTGGCCGCAGCCGCTGGTTCGAAGGGCCGCATATGCCTGATTATGCGCTTAGCGTGCAGCCGAAGCTGGCGTTGACATCACCCGCACCATCGACAGCAACTACGATTATGGTGAAGCCGGAGCATACGTATCAACAAATGCTTGGCATCGGCACCTCGCTGGAGGAGACGACGATCCATAACCTGTCGAAGATGGATAAACAGCAGCAGGCCGCTATTATTCAGCAGCTGACCGATCGCGAGAGCGGTATCGGGTTCAATCTGTTCCGGCTGACGATCGGAACGTCGGACTTCACGGCGCAGCCGTTCTACACGTACAACGATCTGGAGGAAGGCGAGACCGACTTCGAGATGAAGCGGTTCTCGATCCAGAAGGATATAGATCTGAACATTATTCCGACCGTACAGCAGCTGCTGCAGGCTGCGCCTGACACCGTATTCTTCGCTTCGCCGTGGAGCCCGCCTGCTTGGATGAAGACGAATGGCAGCCTGAAGCGCGGCAGTCTGAAGGAAGGCGCCGAGTATACCGAAGCGCTCGCTCGTTATTATCGGATGGCGATTCAAGCGTATGAGCAGCACGGCATTCCGATTTATGCGATGACGCTGCAGAATGAGCCGCTGCTGGAGATCGATTATCCGAGCTGTCATATGACACCAGCAAGGCAGAAGGAGCTTGCGATTGCGCTTAGACGGGAGTTCGAGGCGCATGGCATGAAGACGAAGCTGTGGATTTTCGACCATAACTGTATTGATGCATGGGAATATATATCGCCGATTCTTCATGACGAAGAAGGCCGAGCTGTCGTGGACGGACTTGCCCTCCACGATTACGAGGGATCGCTGGCGATTATGAGCGAGCTGTATGCTGCCTACCCGGATAAACCGATTTATTTAACGGAGCGGGCCGTGTGGGGGACGGCGGGAGCCGACCGAATGGCGCAGTACTTCCGCAACTATGCCGCCAGCTACAATGCATGGGTGACGATGCTGGACAGCCGGATCGGCACGCATCAATGGGTCGGTACGCCTGGACCAACGATGCTCGTGCAGGATGCTGCGGAGCCGAATCGGTACTGGCGGACGCCGGAATATTATTTGCTTGGGCAATATGCGCGATTTGTTCGGCCTGGCGCCTTCCGTATCGAGAGCACGTACGGCTCGGAGGATACGGTGACGAATGTTGCTTTCCGCAATCCAGACGGCAGTCTCGTTGCCGTCGTCATTAATCAGACGGACGAGGAGCAGCCGTTCCGTGTGCTCTGCGAAGGCAAGCAATTCACGGCAGTGCTTCCTGCACGTGCAGTCGGCACTTATGTGTGGTGCGGCTAGTAGAAAGCAACTTTTGGGTTATCGCATCAATTCCAACATTCCTATGAAGGGGAGTAACCATTCGAATGAGACATTTCCGAATAAGTAAACCCATTGCATTCATCCTTATGCTTAGTCTCATGCTGTCCGGCTATGGCGGCTTGTATGTCACGAAGGCTTCCGCTGCGGCGGAGCCGGTTCAGGCGTGGGTGACAGAAGGGAATAAGAGCAAGCTGCTCAGTGAAGAGTCCGGCATCACCTTCGCTGCCGACGGCGCAGCTGTAAACCCTACGATTGAAGTAGATGAGCGTACGACCTACCAATCGATCGATGGCTTCGGGGCATCGTTCACCGACTCCTCAGCGTGGCTGATTCAGAACAAGCTGGATGAGGCTTCACGCAATGAACTGATGAATAAGCTGTTCGGCCGAACAGGCGGTATTGGCATCAGCTATATGCGGCTGCCGATGGGCTCGACTGATTTTGCGTTAAACAACTATACGTATGATGATGCTGCACTAGGCACAACGGATGAAAATCTCGACTATTTCTCGATTGCGCACGATCAAGCTTACATCATTCCAACGATTAAGCAGGCACTTGCCATCAATCCCGATCTGAAGATCATGGCGACGCCATGGAGTGCGCCGGCATGGATGAAGACGAACGAGTCCTTGATCAAAGGGAAGCTGAAGCCGGAGTATTACGCGGTGTACGCGCAGTATTTCGTGAAGTTCATTCAGGCTTATGAAGCGGAAGGCATCGCAATCGATGCGATTACGCTGCAGAATGAGCCGCATTTTGAACCAGGCGGCTATCCGGGTATGCGCATGGAGCCGGAGGATCAAGCAGCGTTCGTCAAGGTGCTCGGTCCTGCTTTCCAAGCAGCGGGTATTACGACGAAGATTATCGTCTGGGACCACAACTGGGACGAGCCCAACTATCCGATCGACGTGCTGAACGATTCGGAAGCGAAGCCCTATATTGCCGGCTCAGCCTTCCATGGTTACGCAGGCTCGGTTGATAGTCAGGCGCTGGTCCATGACCAGCATCCAGACAAAGATATTTATTTCACGGAAAGCTCGGGCGGTGAGTTTGCCAATGTGTTCGGCGATAACGTCGTCTGGGATGTGCAGAACCTGATTATCGGCGCGACACGCAACTGGGCGAAGACGTCGCTCAAGTGGAACCTTGCGCTCGACGAGAACCATGGCCCAACGAATGGCGGCTGCATGGACTGCCGCGGCATCGTGACGATCGACAGTCAGACGGGCAGTTATACATTGAATGAGGAGTATTATGCATTCGGCCATGCCAGCCAGTTCGTATTGCCGGGCGCTGTACGGATCAAGTCGAACACGTTCGGAGCGGGAAGCATCGAGTCGACTGCGTTCCGCAATCCCGATGGCTCCAAGGTGCTCATTACGCTCAACTCCTCGAAGCAGCCGCAGCTGTTCAAGGTTCGGTGGGGGACGCAAAGCTTCACGTATACGTTGTCGGCGGGTGCCGTTGCAACGTTCGTGTGGAATGGCACGCAGGACAATGCCAGCTTTGTAACCCCTTATTCGAAGGTTGAGGCGGAAGAATACACGGCCATGAATGGCGTGCAGCTTGCGGTGACGAGTGACAAAGGCGGCGGCCAGAAAGTGAGCACAGGAAGCGCAGGCGGTTATATTGCCTTCGACAACGTGTCGTTCATGAACGGGACCACAAGTGTGAAGGTAAGAGCAGCGGCGAGCCAAGATGCGGTGATCGACTTCCGTCTTGACAGCCCAACCGGACAATCCGTCGGCAGCGTTCACTTGAGCAGCACTGGCGGGCCGGATGCTTGGACGACCAAATCGGCAGCTGTCCAATCCGTATCCGGTGCGCACACGTTATATGTCGTATTCACGGGCTCGGTGAATCTCAACTGGTTCCAATTCACCTTCGACAACATCCAGAACAGCTTCGACTACTTGGCGATGTATGGCGGCTTTGAACGAGGCACGCTGGAGGGCTGGCAGGAGAAGGTGCCAGACGGACAAGCTTCCGCGCACAAGGTAGACAACGGCTCTCCACGGAGCGGCACGTATAAGCTGGTTCATTATCTCGGCACCGATTACGAGCAGTCGACGTTCCGCACCGTTCAAGTACCGAACGGCACGTACCGCGCATCGGTCTGGTATCAGAAAGGATCGCGTTCCGATGTCCAGCTCGAAGCTGCGAACTATGGCGGCAATGCGCTGGCCGTGAACGCCGGAACGCCAGATTACGTCGGTCAATGGACGCAGCTTGTTGTTCCAGAGATTAAAGTGACGAACAGTCAGGTGGACATCGGCGTTCATTCGACCATCGCAGGCGGTGAATGGGCGGCGTTTGACGATTTCGCGCTTGTCCGTGTGGTGACGAAGGCTTCGGCATCCACACGCGGCACGAATGCGCCGGCAGTGCCAACAGGCGCAGCGGCTGTGCCTGGCGTGGATGAATTGCATGTCGGGCTGCAGTGGAATGATGTTCCAGGCGCGGCGGGATACAAAATCTATCGTTCGATCCTCGATTCGGCCAGCGGCGTTGATTCCATCTACTCCGATTACCAAGAGGTCGGCATGGCGCCAGCGGGCGCTGTTTCATACATCGATCGCGGTCTTCTTAGTGACACGACCTATTATTATCGTGTTGCTGCATTCAATGAAACAGGCGAATCGGCTGCTTCCGATGCGGTGTCGGCGCGGACTGCTGCCATAACCGACAACGCGGCGCCAGCTGTACCTGCCGGTCTGACGGCAGTGGCAGGTGTGGAGCAGGTGCAGCTTACTTGGGACACAAACCTCGACAGCGATTTTCTGCTGTACAACGTTTATCGCAATGGCGTGAAGATCGCTTCGGTCGATCCTGTAACCGAAACTCGTTATACCGCTGTTCAGCTGCGAGCAGGAGCGGTGTACAGCTTTGAAGTGACGGCAGTCGACCAAGCGGGCAATGAATCGGCTCGAAGCGCAGCGGTTACGGCAGTACCGCAGGCAGCTGGCGTACTTGTGCCGCTGGATAACATGGACTTCGAGCAAGGAACGTTCGAGGGCTGGTCAGAATGGCATCCAGATTCGCAGGGAATCGCGAATTTCGTAGACCAGGATGCGCCTCGCAGCGGGAAGTTCAAGCTGACGCACTGGAACGGCTCTGATTACTTGCAGTCGACGTACCGTAAGTTTGACCTGCCGAACGGCGTCTATAAGGTTCAAGTGTGGGTGCGCACTGGCGGCGGACAGAACACGCTCCAGCTTGAAGTGAAGAACTACGGCGGCAACCAACTGACCAAGGATCTGCGAAGCGCCAGCGGCGGTACGTATACACCATTCAGCATCGATAATGTCGTCGTAACGAATGGCCAGCTCGAGATTGGCGTCTTCTCGGATGCGAAGGCTGGCAACTGGACTGCGATCGATGATTTCGAGATCTATCGTTATCCGACGCAGGTTACCGGAGTGACGCTGGATAAGAGCAGTCTTGCGCTTCATTTGACATCTAATAAGTCCGAGAAGCTGACCGCTGTCATTAACCCGTCGGATGCATCGAATAAGAATGTCGCATGGAGCAGCAGTGCCCCGGCGGTTGCAACCGTATCGGATGACGGCACGGTAACGGCAGTGGCCGCTGGCACGGCAACCATTACCGTGACCACCGAGGATGGGGAGTATGCAGCATCGGCGAACGTAACGGTTACGGCTGATCAAGATACGCCGCCGGTCGTTGTCCCTTCAATACCTGGAGGGTCGAGCCGTGCGAATGAGCCGACAATTGAGCATAAGGCCGGCACGTCGATCATTAATGGCCTGACATCAGAAGCGGGGGATGCATCAAGCGAAGGGACGGCTCTATTCCATATCCCAGCGAAGCTGGTGCAAGAAGCGGCAGAGCGTTCCGATACGAATCGCATCGTCGTGCAATTGCCAGCATCCTCCGCACAGCTGGACCGCGTAACCGTATCGCTCCCTGTATCGGTGCTTGGCGAAGCGGTGCAGAATGGCGTGGAGCTGTCGATCAACGTCAGCTGGAACGGTATCAGCTATGAGCTGCCGATTGGATCGCTTGGATCGGCGTTGGGAAGTCTCGACCCGCATGCTGAGCTGCACATCGAGATTGCGAAGGCCGCAGGCGACAAGAAGGCAGCTGCAGCTGCAGCGCTGACAAGCCGTGGTGCAGCACTGGTGTCCGACTTGGTGGAATTCAACGTATCAGTTGCTGCTGGCGGATCCGAACAGGAGATCAACGATTTCGGCACCTACACCGTCACTCGTGTACTGCCGCTGCCCGCTGGAACTAATACTGCCAATGCAGTTGGCGTGTCTGTTGATGCATCCGGCAAGGTGCAGTTCGTATCAACTGTATTTGGCCTATCGGTTGAAGGCAGCGGTATACAGGCGGTCATGACGAATAACCACAACAGCGTATATGGTGTTGTTCAATCATCGGTCAGCTTCAACGATGTTATGTCCAATCATTGGGCTCGCGGATCGATCGAAGCCTTGGCTTCGAGATTCATCGTGCAGGGCACGGGCAAGGAAACATTCGCGCCGAATCGTGCCGTGACGCGTGCCGAGTGGACGGCAATGCTCGTAAGAGCACTGGATCTGATCGAGAAGCCTGAGAAGGCGGCATTCGCCGATGTTCTGCCAAGCCAATGGTATGCAGGGGTAATTGGCGCTGCAGCTGAAGCGGGCTTGGTTGAAGGCTTCGAGAATGGCACGTTCCAGCCGAACGCGCATGTGACGAAGCAGCAGATGGCCGTTACGCTGGCGAAGGCGATTGCTTTCGGGAAACAGCAGGAGAATGCATCAGCGGACGTGCGGCAGCTGGAAGCGGCGTTTAGCGATGCAGCAGACATTGCTGACTGGGCGGAGGCTGCGGTGGCGCAGGTGTATGGCGACGGCATTATTCATGGCGATTCGCAGGGCTTGTTCCTGCCGAATAAGCCAACCTCTAGAGCAGAAGCTGTAACGGTACTATATAACCTCTTAGTCGCGATGAAGCGAATTTAAAGGACTGGCGAAGACGCCTAGCTGTTATAGGCTGGGCGTCTTCATTCATGTGTAGGAAGGGAGGTGGTGGCCTATGTAGTCCGATATTGCACGGCTGCTCAATTACCCGACGCTCAAGCATCATCTTTGCACTGCACATCGATTCGATCTTCTTGCAGGACATATTCATTTTATCGGAGGAGGTATTATGAAGACTATGAAGACGAAGAGGCTCCTTACAATCGCAGCGGCGCTGGCGATTGCCGTTCCTGCCGCAACTGTGGCGCCATCCCCAACACAGGCTGCAGGCGAGACGGCGCAAGTATGGCTGACCAATCCGAACAGCAACATATGGCTCACGAGACAGTCCGATGCTTCTTTTGCCGCATCAAGCGCAAATGCAGATTACACGATTACCGTCAACGACGGGGTGAAGTATCAATCGATGGATGGCTTCGGTGCATCGCTGACAGACTCGTCCAGCTGGCTGCTGTACTACAAGCTTTCGGCGGCTAAGCGTGCAGAGGTCATGAACAATCTGTTTGGCCCGAATGGCATCAACATTAGCGCGCTTCGTCAGCCAATCGGAGCGAGCGACTTCAACTGGGAGAGCTGGACGTACGACGATACGACGAACAATGTTGACGATATGAACCTGAATTTCTTCTCGCTGTGGCGGGAGGATGCATACATTCGCCCGATGCTGGACCAAGCGTATGGCGTGAATCGGGGGCGGATCAAGATTTTCGCGGCGCCATGGAGCCCTCCGGCCTGGATGAAGACCGGCAAGACGCTGTTTGGGGACAGCGGCGGCTCACTGCGTACAGATGCCTACAATGCATATGCCAATTATCTCGTCAAATACTTGCAGCAGTACAGGGACAAAGGGACGCCAGTCTACGCGATGTCCGTTCAGAACGAGCCGAAATTCGGACCGCATTATCCAGGTCTCATCATGTCAGCGACGGAGCAGGCCAACTTCATCAACGTTCTGGGGCCGAAGCTTTCGCAGAACAACCTATCGACCAAAATCATCGCCTATGACCACAACTACGATGACATCAGTTATCCGACTGCCGTGCTCAATAACGCCTCAGCTTATGTTAGCGGCAGCGGTTTCCACTACTACTCCTCACTCAGCCATTCGAATCTGACGACGCTTCACAACAATTATCCAAGCAAAGACATCTGGTTCACGGAAGGCGGCAGCGGCACGTGGATCGGCGGCGGCACGGACAAAGGGATGTTCCAGGACCTCATGATGCATTCGATTCGTTTTCCAAGAAACTGGGCAAAGTCGTACATTATGTGGAATGTCGCATTGGATCAAAATGGGGGGCCCGTTCTTGCCGGCGTCGGCAACACCAACCGCGGGCTGCTGACGATCCGATCGGACGTGAACGACAGCGTGACGTACAATTCGCAATATTACGGCCTCGGCCATAGCAGTAAATTCGTTGATCCAGGTGCGCTTCGGATTGACTCGAACACCTATCAGGACAGTATGGAGAACGTCGCTTACCACAATCCGGACGGCTCGATCGTCGATATTTTGTCCAACCGTCTGACTAGCAGCAAGTCTGTAAAAATCCAATGGGGCTCGCAATCGTTCACCTATCAGGTGCCAGCCGAAAGCGCGATTACGTTCAAATGGACGGCGGGCTCGTCCACGACTGCACCACCGGGTACACCTGTAGTGCCGCAGCTCAATACGAACTACAAAATTGTGGCCAAGCATAGCGGAAAGGTACTGGACGTCACCGATGCATCGACAGCAAATGGCGCTAAGGTGCAGCAGTGGGAATATGCGGGCGGTAACAATCAGAAGTGGTATTTGAAGGATGCAGGCAACGGTTATTACAACATCATTAACGTGAATAGCGGCAAGGCGCTCGACGTTACCGATGCTTCGACTACCGATGGTGGCAGTGTGCAGCAATGGGCCTTGTCCGGAGTGGGCGGCACGAATCAGCAATGGCAGGTCGTCGCAGTGAGCGGCGGCTATTACAAGCTTATTAATCGCAACAGCAGCAAAGCGTTAGATATCGCCAACGTATCGACAGCTAACGGCGCTGTCGTTCAACAGTGGACGTATACCGGCTCGGACAACCAGCTGTTCTCGTTCCAGACGCCATAATTTCGTAATAGGTATCGGAGGCAGCCGCAGTTGGGCTGCCTTTTTGGCATTGATTAGTTTGTCAGGTCGAATGCTGCAGCTTCTTAAGGAATATTGTAGGAGGAGAAGTCATTTCCAAATGAGGGTTGACAATGCAATTGATAATCGTTATCATTGAAAACAACCAATTGATAATCATTATCACCGCATTGGGATAGGAGGCTGGTAAGATGGAGGGCGGAGAGACGCTCAGCAAGCAGACGCCTTGGGATTGGATGACTTATCCGTTCTCGTCAGTAAAGACAGATGGGAGCCAGCTATACGCAGCCTCGCCTGGCAATGGCATTTATTGCACCAATGAGTCTGGCGAATGGCAGCATATTAGCAGGACGCTGCCTGATGAGCTCGTAGTCAATCGACTGCAGCTGATACATGGCAAGCTGTATGCGTGCTCGAATGAAGGCTTATATACATTTGAAGATGGGCAGTGGGAGCAGCCAATTCACGCAGTCCCTTGCTACCAATATAAAACATCAGGACAATGCAGCTTTATGAGTACCGATTATGGACTATGGCATCGGTGTGGTAATGGCGACTGGCATAAGGTCGCATTCTCGGACCGCAAAGTGTACGATTTTATCAACGTGCCGCAGTTTCTTATTCTCGGACATGAGGATGGCGTCTCCGTCTACGATCGTTTCACCGATGAATGGATTGATTTCCCGCTCGGTGTAGGCGTCACCTCGCTGTCAGTCTATCACGGTCATCTGCTTGGCGCAGGCGAGGGCGGCGAACTGATCGTCGGCAACAAGCAGGGCGGCTTTGATGTTGTCCAATTTGGTAATCGGCTTGTATTCACACTCATTCGGCATGGACGCGATGTCTATGCTTGTACGGATAAAGGATTGTATCGGATCGGCTATCTATGCGGTCAGATCACGATGTTCGCAGTTAAGCTGGGCTTCCCGGTGACGGATGTCGATACGCATGATGGCCAGCTGTTTATGGCAACCTTGTTCGAGGGCATTCAACAGATGAATCTCCCTTAATAAGTAAGGCCCGACGTCGCAGGCGTGTGTGCGTCGGGCAATGATGGCGAATGCTTCATCACTCATTCGCGTTTCACGTTTCGTACTACCCCCTTTAACTTGATTAAGGCAGCGGCGCTAATGTGCCGCGCCGCTGCCTTACCTGCTGGAGATGCCGGCAGGTCTTTTTTTTTTATTCGGGGGATGGGGGGGATTAGGGACAACGCGCTAACGGTTGCAGGAGTGCCTTATGCCCCTCTATAGCGCCGAGATATCAAATTAACGGTTGCAAGGAGGGCTTATTAGCTCGAAAGTGTCGTAATCTCGACCGTATAAGCTCCAATAAGCCCGCTGACAACCGTTACGCTAATAAAAATGCTGATTTCAGCCCAATAGCTGCTGTGGCAACCGTAAAAGCTCCATGCGCCAGCCCATCTGGCGCGTCGACCTAATTGCGGTAACGAACCCAGACGGACATTTCACCTGGCGTACGATTGCCCCACAGCGCATAGGGTACCGCGCGGATTTCAGCCGCCTCAGGCTGCGGGATGGATGCTGCACTGTACAGCTCATCCGCCTCAACAACCTCTGCATCACGATAGCCTTCACCTACGAGCACAACAGCACCTGGAAGCAATTGGTCGTTCTGCTCGGTTGTAAACGTGCCATCGGCTTTAATCGAGAGCGATGCAAGCTTGCTCCCATTATCGATCTCCTCGATGCAGTATACAAGCGGCCCGCGCTGCAGGGCGAGTCGTCCTGCATTGTAGCGGAGCTCAGCATTCGCCGTCAGGCGAAGCACAGGCATGTCGAGCGTCAGCTCGATCGTATCCTCGCTGTTCCACTCACGCGTAATAACCAGGTAGCCATCCCGAGCTTCAACAGCGCTGTCTGCAAGCGATTGTCCGTTCAGCAGAACGGTCGGGCGGCTGCCATTCGTCCAGCCTGGCATGCGGAATGCAAGCGAGAATGAAGCCGGACCACTCAGCTCGCTGAGCTTGAACGATGCGCTGCCGCTCCATGGCATCGCCGTCGTCTGCGTCAGCTTGAACGAGGACTCGCCAAGCTGAACGTTCGCTTCGCTGCCGATGTACAGATGCGTATATGCCGTACGGCTTGCTGCATCCGTCGTGTAGATGTACTCGCCTAGCGAAGTGAGCAGGCGCGCGATGTTCGGCGGGCAGCAGGCGCAGCCGAACCAGTGCTGGCGAACCGGCTTCACGTGATGCTTGCCTGGATTGCATGAGCAAGCGTGAGGCCAGACCTCAAGCGGATTGACGTAGAAGTAGCTTTTGCCATCGAGCGCGATACCGGAAATAACGGTGTTGTACAGCGCGCGCTCCAGCACGTCCGCATACTCCGCCTTCGGCTCCAGACGCAGCATTCGGCTTGCGAAGAAGACAAGACCGATCGAAGCGCAGGTTTCCGCATAGACGGTATCGTTCGGCAGATCGTAGCTTGCCGTGAACGCCTCGCCGTGATGCGTCGAGCCAATGCCGCCCGTTACATACATTTGTTTGCGCGTCATGTCCTTCCACAGCGTCCGGCAAGCCTCGAGCAGCGTTGGATCATTGTTCAAGCCAGCGAGGTCTGCCATTGCAGTGTACATATAGACGGCGCGGACGGAGTGGCCGACAGCGTGCTTCTGCTCGCGTACAGGCACATCCGCTTGGAAATATTTCAGATCCGGCTTGCGCGTATTGTCCGGCATATGCGGGTTCGGCGACCAGATCGACGTGCGGCCGCGCTTCTCGAATTCATCGAGGAAGAAGGCAGGCGAATTGCCGCGCTCATCAATGAAATAGGCAGCGAGCTTCAAGTAGCGTTCCTCGCCTGTTGTTTGATACAGCTTCACGAGCGCAAGCTCGATCTCTTGATGTCCGTCATAGCCTTGGATCTTGCCGGGCTCCGTGCCGAAGGTGCGGTCGATGCAGTCGGCGAAGCGGCAGGCAATATCAAGGATTTTGCGTTTGCCTGTTGCATGATAGTACGAGACCGCCGCTTCAATGAGGTGGCCTGCGCAGTACAGCTCATGCGCCTCCGTCAAGTTGGACCAGCGTTTATCCAGTCCGTTAATTTGATAGAAGGAATTCATATAGCCATCAGGCAGCTGCACCTTCTCGAGCAGGTCGATCGCTTCGTCCGCGATCGTTTCCCAGTAGGGATCCGGATGGGTCGAGAGGCGGTAGCCGACGGCCTCCAGCCATTTGTAGAGATCGCTGTCTTGGAATACGAAGCCGTTGAAGCTTCCTTGCTCGATGCCGGCTGCGATGCGCAGGTTCTGAATCGCGTAGCTTGGCGCGGCGCCTTCGACTCGGTCGTTCAGCGCTTCCCATTGATAAGGAATGACCGCTTCACGCGCGAGATTGGCATAAGAGGTCCAGAATGGGTCGTGGATGGAGACACGCTTCAGCGGGACAGCGGATGCAGCACTAAGCTTGTCGTTCAGACGATCGATTGCCATAATGTCAGTCTCCTTAATTTTGCAAGATTCGTTCTACTATATGAATATATGAGTTTGCTTTACAACCCTATTTTATTTGATAAAATGAAAGGGAAACAGCAACTTATACAATGTTAATTTTGCATAATTACACAGTCTTCTAACTCGAGAAAGGGTTGCTCCCTATGACGAACCAGCAGCTGCTCACTTATTTATCGCCGCCGTTACCTTATTTTATCGAATCCAATCGTACGACTTATGCGGCAGGAGAAGAACATCCGACGAGGGCGAACCTCGGCGTGTTCGATATGTTATTTGTTCATAAAGGTATGCTTCATATCGGAGAAGAGGACAAGCAGTGGTCGCTAGGAGAAGGGCAGATGCTTATTCTTCGGCCGGATCGCTGGCATTACTCGACGAAGCCGTGCGAGCAGGAGACGGTGTTCGACTGGGTACACTTCCAGGCGCCGGGCAATTGGGAGGAGACGGATGGGCCGCAGTCCGGCACGCTTCGCGGAGACTATTACACGTATGCGATCCGGCTTCCGAAGCATATGGTTCTCACTTATCCGGATGAGGCGAAAGAAATGTTCGCAGGCTTGCACGAAGCGGCGAGCGGTTCTTCCCATGCTGCATTCTGGGAGCGTCAGCAGCGGTTTCTTCATCTGCTTCAGATGCTGGATGAGGGCTGGCGGACGGACGAAGCGAAGGCTGCCGTATCCGTTGCTGAACGGGCAGCTGCCTATATGAAGCTGAACTACCGTTCACCCGTTAGCAATCGGATGCTGAGCGATGCGCTGCATCTCCATTCCAATTACATAGCTCGCTGTATGACAGAGGTGTTCGGCTGCACGCCGCAGCAGTTTCTGCTGTACTACCGGCTTGATCAGGCGAAGCTGCTGCTTATTAAGACAGACTGGCCGATCGCGCGGGTAGCGGAGGAGACGGGATTTAGACAGACGCCGCATTTTTCAAGATTATTCTCTGAGCATACAGGACTATCACCGCTTCGGTTCCGCAAAAGGTTCACCGTCTAGAAATTGCGCCCCTGTATGCATAATGTTCATGTATTCTGCCAAATACTACCGTATCCTAGAGTGAAGGCAGGCGTGGCATGTGGAGCGATTTGCGCTGCGGTCGGATGTTACAGATATCGTGGATCAGTTTAATGTATGGAAGGTAAAGAATTGCATGGCCAATCGGTTCAATATTGCGCCGAGGCAGGAAGTTTCGATCATTATGACGGATCGGCTGCGCCAGCGGACGGTCGATTCGGCGCGGTGGGGCTTGTATCCGTTCTGGGCGAAGGAGTCAGTGAACGCTGACGGCGAGCGGGTAGAATCGAAGCGGTATTTTTACCGCATGCTGAAGAGCCACAGATGCATTGTGCCATGCACAGGCTTCTTCGGCTGGAAGCAGGATGGGATTGAACGGGATCCGCGGGCGATGCATATCGTTGTGGATCGTCAACCGCTGTTCGGAATGGCGGGTATTTATGATATATGGGTCAACCCGCATGGCGTCGAGGAGCGGGCATTTACCATTCTGACATTGCCTGCATCGGGTCCGATGGCGGCTTGGCAGCCGAGACTGCCTGTCGTATTGGACGCCGAGGCGGTGGAGGATTGGCTGAATCCTGACATTACCGATTTTGCACAAGTGCGTACGTATGTTCAACCGCTGGAGCCGTTCCAGCTGCGCTCGTATCCGGTTACGAATGCGGTTAACGATGAGGGCTATGAAGCGCCGGATTGCACGCTGGAATTGAATCTGGGAACGATATAGCGTACTGATATAGTAGGAAAGCAGGGTTGTGTCATATTGCGAAACATAGGAATTGTTGTATGGTGCGTTGTTATTTTGGTGTGCGTCTGTACGGTTAACTTTCAGCTGCTGCTTGATCATGGGACGGTGTCGTTTCAGCTGAACAGGCATCCGAACTTAAGTGATTACTTGATGGTTAACGATATTTCACTGCACAGCCAAACCTATATCACGCAGAAAATCGGGCATTTCTCCTGCTTCTTCATTCTGACGCTGATCGCTGCGTTTGGAGCAAGAAGCCGTGCGGCTTTCAGAGGAGGGGTTCTGTTCGCGCTTGGCTTCGCGGTGTTTACGGAGCTGCTGCAGCCGTTCTTCGGCCGTGACGGAAGAATCGTGGATATGTTCATCGATAGTGCGGGCATTCTGCTGGCTGCTCTGATTGTGCGATTGACAGGAAGCGTGAAGCGGAATTCGCGGAGCAACCGCATGTACTATTGAACCAAGCAGAAGGGACAGAGCCATCGGCTCTGTCCCTTTGTTGTATGTGTACAGCCTCTGTTGTCTAATGAATCGGTGTGATCGATTTCCCGATCGCGCTCATCACTTTATCGCCGATAAGGCCGATTCGCCAGACCGCGACGCCTTTGAGACCGTAGCGTTTGGCTAGACCGATCTTGCTGCCGATCGATTGATCGGTTTCGCTGCCTAGCGAAATGCCAAGCACCAGCTTCGACTTCGGCACCTCCTTAAGGGCAAGCTGAATCGCCTCGTTAACGAGTGTGAGAGGCTCAGGAGCCTTGGCATAAGGTTTATAGTCATAAGCCATAATGATGATTTCATCTGCATATTTGGATAATGTCGAATAATCGTAGCCGTGATACGAGCTGTTCAGCGGGTGAAGGGCCAGCGTCAGCGATAGGCTTGCCGCTTCAGCCTGTTGATCGAGCTTTTGTACGAAAGCATTGAAGGTCTGCTGCACAGCTTTGCGGTCACCTGTCAGTCCAAGCCCTTCAAAGTCGAGTGTTATCCCGGTAAAATGATGCTCCACTGCGAGCTCAACCAATTGATCGATCACACGTTTCTGTTGAGCCTCATTACTTAACAGCTTGGTCAATTCGCCATTGCCATCCATGGCCGCCACCATCAGGCTCGCGCCGCTGCCTTGCGTTGTCGTATCACTGATGATCGTATCCGGCGTAATGCTGCCGGCCGCCTCCGGCCAGTAGAAATCTTTGCCCTCCAGCGTAAGATCGCCAGTTGAAGGATCAATCCGTGACCAGCCGTAGGAGACTGCGTCGAAATTTCTAACGAGATCAAGCTCGAAGAAGGAGCGGATCGCATAGAAGGCTGCCGTATACATCGGTTCAACGGGCGAAGTAATCGTAACCGTCTGCGAGGGGCCGTTCCAGCCGACCTGTGCGCCGAATTGCGTACTGAAGAAGCTGAGCGGAACAAAGAAGGTGCCGTTGCGGTTAATTGGCGCTCGGGCAAGCTGTTTCTTCTGGCCATTAACCGTCGCAGTCCGCTCGGATTGACGGAGGACCACCTCCGTCGATGAACCGTTTCTGACCTTCCTAGCTGTTAACGTATGAGTCTGATTATTCCATGCCACTTGAATGTTCATCGCTTCGGCAATCGCGCGGAAAGGCACCATAATCGTTCCGTCCGAATTGAACGGAGCGGCAGGGAAAGGAAGCGGGAAGCCGTCAAGCATAACGGTAACCGGCTTGGCCGAAGTGGCAGCGGCTGCGGTCGATATGGCCGGCACGGCTGTTAGCAGCATCGCCGCCGCGCAGCATGCAAGGAACAAGTGTCGCAATTTCTTTCGCATCGTCTATCTCCTTATCGTTTAACGTTTATTCGATCATAACGCTAAACGCAGGCGCATAGTTGCATGATTTCTATAAAAAATAGGGGAATGGTATTCGAATCTGAAGCTAATATCGGAATAACGTGCAGATCATAGATCGATTTAGGGGGCGGCAGTAGGATGATCAGACCCATTCAACCTGGGGATAATCGGAATATGGAAGAAATCATTCGGAACTGTCTAATCGAGTTCGGCGGGAACCGTGCGGGGCTTGCTTGGGAGGATGCCAGCTTGAGTCAATAATTCGATTATTATAATCGGGAAGGCAGAGCTTATTGGGTTGCGTTGGATGACAGTGGGAAGCTGCTCGGCGGCAGCGAACCGCTTCTATGTGAAGCATGGCTTTCACAAGTTGAAGGCGCCGCTTGCCGGGTCTGAGCATTATGCATGTGATGCATGGTATATTCGCGAGCTATAAAAAGCGAATCGCTGCACAATCGCCGGGTGGTTAGGATAAGATCGATTGAAGCATCCTATCCAGCCCACCCATCATTCATTTACTGCTCCGTCTCGCGTCCATATTTGCTTGGCGGAACGCCGACCACTTTCTTGAACATGCGCGAGAAGAGCAGGGCGTCCTTGTAGCCGACCGAGCGCGCGATTTCAGCGACCGTCAACCCCGTGCTTCGCAGCAGCTCGCATGCTTTGTCCATCCGATAGCGGAGCAAATATTGCTGTGGCGGCAGGCCGAGCGACTCGCGGAACAATGTCGCGACATATTTGCGGTCCAGTCCCAAATAGTCGGACAGCTGCTTCATCGACACCTCCTCGTCATAGTGGCGATGGATGAAGTCGGCGGCGCGGCGCACATATTCCTCGCGAGGCTTTACCGTATCTGGGTTGTTCGCCGGGGCGGGAGCCTGCTTAATGAGCGCGGCCAGCAGCTCGAACAATACGCCCTGCAGCAGCAGATCGCCGCCCGGGCGATCCGCCATATCGGTCAGTCGATCGAACCAGTTCTCATTCACGACAACCGGGTTATCGAACACTGGCTGATCCGGCAGCGCTGTTCTTGCAATAATCGCGCCAGCCTGGCTGCCGTTGAAGCCGAGCCAGCTGTACACCCATGGTTCATCCGTATCTGCGGTATAATGAACGACCTCGTTCGGCGGGGCGTAGAAGCCCTGTCCGCCACTAAGCTCGTATGTAACGCCTCGGAAGCGAAGCAGCCCCTTGCCGCTGTGGATAAAATGAAGCTTATGATGATCGCGGACACCAGGTCCCCAGTTATGTCCTGGCGGGCAGGGCTGTGTGCCCCAATACGAAACATTCAGATCATTCGCTCCGCTGGAGGGAGCTGTTTGTTTGCGGATACCGTCTTTGGTTGGCTGTATGGTCAAGTTATACACCTGCTAACTTTCATGTTGGAATTCTGACATTATACCATATTAACGAGTCATTCTGGCATTGGGCAATGTTGTTATCCAATGCTACAATATTGGCATATCGGACGAGGAGATGAATAAGAAATGGTATATGTAGCAGACGAGAAACGTTACGACACCATGACATATAATCGCAGCGGCCGAAGCGGCCTGCGCCTCCCGGCGCTGTCGCTTGGACTGTGGCACAATTTTGGCGGGAACGATAAATACGAGAATGGGCGTGCGATGGTACGCAGAGCCTTCGATCTGGGCATTACGCACTTCGACCTCGCGAACAACTACGGTCCGCCTCCAGGATCGGCCGAGACGAGCTTCGGCGAGATTATGCGTCAAGACATGGCGCCTTACCGCGACGAGATGATCATCTCAACGAAGGCGGGCTACCATATGTGGAAAGGGCCTTACGGCGAGTGGGGCTCGCGCAAATATATGCTGTCGAGTCTGGATCAGAGCTTGAAGCGGATGGGACTCGAATATGTTGATATTTTCTACTCGCACCGTCCTGACCCGAACACGCCGCTGGAAGAAACGATGGGCGCTCTGGACAGTGCCGTCCGCTCCGGCAAAGCGCTGTACGTCGGCATCTCGAACTACTCGCCTGAGCAGACGGAAGAGGCTTCGGCCATTCTGAAACGCCTCGGCACGCCATGCCTCATTCACCAGCCATCGTATTCGATGCTGAACCGTTGGATCGAGAATGGCCTGCAGGATGTACTCGACCGTGAGGGCATCGGCTCGATCGTCTTCTCTCCGCTTGCTGGCGGCGTCCTGACGGACCGTTACCTGCAAGGGGTACCATCGGATTCCCGCGCAGGGGGCTCGAGCGTATTCCTCAATGAACGCGACCTGACCGAAGGCAAGATGGCGAAGGTCCGCAAGCTGAACGAAATCGCACAAGAGCGCGGACAGTCGCTGGCACAGCTTGCACTCGCATGGGTGCTTCGCGGCGGACGTGTAACGTCTGCGCTGATCGGCGCAAGCCGCGTGGAGCAGATCGACGACAACGTAGCAGCGCTTAACAACTTGTCGTTCACCGAAGAAGAGCTCCGCCGCATCGAAGATATTCTCGCGCTGCCGAACTAATCGACGCAAGGCGGGAGACCATAATCCAGAACAGAAGCCTTCAGTTCCGCTTGATGCGGCTGAAGGCTTCTGTGTGCATACCGTACAGGTGAGCTTCGATTTATCGGCAGGCCGCTGCTCGCTACTTGAGGAACCGAATCGTAAGCGGGTATTGGTAATGCCGTCCCTCATAGGCACGAAGAGTTCCGATGATGGTCAGGACGATCCAGGCGATCCCGATAATAATGGATGTCAGGATACCGATGAAGATGACGATCAGAATGCTGGAGATAATGCCATAGATCAAGATGCTGATTTGAAAATTAAGTGCTTCCTTGCCTTGTACATCGACGTAGGAATACTGCTCCCGCTTAATGAGCCAGATCACGAGCGGCCCAATAATGGAGCCGAGCGGGATGATTAGTCCGGCGAAAGCGAGCAAGTGGCACAGCATCCCATACAAGCGTTCATCGTTGGACAGTTGACCAGGTAACATCACTTACCTCCTCGAATCCGGCGTGCCTCCCGCACGGATTGGATTGTTAGCCTATTGATCCACGATATGCAATAAGCGATCCAGACATTCGATCTAATGGAGGAAGTTCAACAACTTAATAAAGCTTATGAATCACATCTTCAAAATGCGGCTCCTCCATATGCACATCCTCAATGTCCCCGTACTGCTCCAAGAGACGGAGCGCCTCCATCGCGCTGATCGCTTCGCGATTGCACTCGGCTGTAAGCATACGTCCATCGACTTCGGCTAAGCGAAGCGATGTATGATCCGTATTGAAATCAGCAGGAGGCCATACTGGCGTCTGTCGATACGTAACCCGAATAAGCGTCGGCAATCCGATGCGGCGGCGAAGCTCGTCGATCGTGCCATCGAAGCCAAGCGTTCCTCGATTGATGACGATCACTCGGCTGCACAGCTGCTCGATATCGTCCATGTCGTGAGTGGTGAGCAGCACGGTTTTGCCAAGCTCGACGTTAATGTTATGCAAGTATTCGCGTATGCTTCGCTTCGCCACTACATCAAGACCGATCGTTGGCTCATCGAGGAACAGCACGTCCGGGTCGTGCAGCAGGGCGGCTGCTAGGTCGGCGCGCATCCGCTGACCTAGCGACAGCTTGCGGACTGGCGTGTCCATAAACTCGCCGAGCTGGAGCAGATCGGCGAGTTCGTCCATGCGCGCGTCTTTACGCTCGGTGCCAATGCCGTACATTGCGGCGAGAATGTCATAGGAGTCGCGTACGGGCAAATCCCACCACAGCTGTGTCCGCTGGCCGAACAGAACACCTAGCCGTCTAGCGACTTGTCGGCGGTCACGGTGCGGATTAAGGCCGTCGATCTGGACTACGCCGGAGGACGGGTGGAGGATGCCAGCGAGCATCTTGATGGTCGTCGACTTGCCGGCGCCGTTCGGCCCGATGTAGCCGACGAATTCGCCAGGCAAGATGGAGAAGCTGACGCCTCGTACCGCTTCCTTCTCTGTATATTGGCGGGACATCAGCGTGCGAAGCCCGCGGAAAGGTCCTTCCGGTGCCGGGAGCGGCGAGCGGAAGCTTTTGGACAATTGATGGACAGTAATCATTGGTTTCATTGCTTCTCGATTCTCCTCTTCTTCAGCTGCCTGTGCTTTGATAACGGCTAATCCCAAATCGCCATACGAATAGAGCCAGCGCGAACAAGGCGCCGGCAATGCCCGCTGTCAGCGGCAGCATCCACCAGCCTGTATCGCCGCGCAGCACGAACAGCCCCGGCATGTAGTTGGCGAAGCCGACGGGAATGATGCCGACCAGTATGCCCTGCAGCCAGCGTGGATAGATGGACACTGGATATTGGACAGCGGTGCGGGCAGCGTCTTCCGTAATGTTCTGCAGCTCGGTAATTCGTGTTAACCAGAAGCCTGCCGAGGCAGTCAGCAGACCGATGGAGAACAGCAGAAGCGCGCCGGCTATTATAACGAAAATGGTGAGCGGGATGGACAGCCAGCCGATCTGGCCTTCCCGCATAAGCGCCGACATGCTGACGGTTAGTATCGCAATGCCTTGGAACACTTCACCGAATCGGATCGACACGTTGCGCGACATAAGTGCGGTCAGTACAGGAATCGGTCGCAGCAGCAAGCCGTCGAGATCGCCGCTGACGAGGTAGCTCTCGATGTTGTGGACATCGCTGGCAACCGTTCGATAGATGGCTCGCGACAACGACAGCACGCTGTACAGCCAGCCGGCTTCTGCAAGGCTCCAGCCATTGATGTGACCGAATTTGAGCAGGATGACGGCGAGCATTAGAAATTCGACGATACTGATGATAGCTGTCATGACAGAGGAGAACCAGAAATTGAACCGATACTGCATTCGGCTTCGAATGCTCGCTCGGAACAGCAGTCCATACATGCGTAATCCGCTCATCATCCGCCTTGCACCTCTACTTTGCGCCGCATCAGGCTCGTAAGTCCGAGACAAAGGGCAGTCAGGAGCACGGCCCATGCCAATGACCCCAATAGCGACAGTGGGGAGGATATGCCTAGATAGATTCGGGTCGGTATGTAGTGCAGGAATGGATAGAAGGACCAGCGGGCGATGAAGGCAAGCGGCTCCGGCAGCCATTCCAGCGGGATGAGAAAGCCTGACAGCAGCATGCTGAAGGCATGGTTCACCCAATACAGCCAACGTGATTCCGTCGTCCATAACGCCACTGCGCCTATGATGTAATTCACACAGATGGATATGTAACCGGCGAGAAGGAGAGCGGCGGCTGTTGACAGCCAAATCATGAGCGAGCTTGGGATGTACATGGGGAGAACGATAGCATACAGGGCATAGATCGGGATGAATTTATAGACGAACTGATAGGCGATCTGGCCCCATTCCTTGCACATGAGCTGGTAGAACAGGTGGACCGGCCGCATAAGCTCCAGTGCGATGCCGCCCGTCCGAACGGATTGCTCAATGCCCAGACCGTTGGTCAGAAAGGCTGCGACCCATAAGCTGCACTGGTTGAAAGCGACATAGCTTACGATCCCCGCGCTGCCGTATTCACCGAGCGGCTGATCTGCAGCAATGGCTGTCCAGATGGACGTGTAGATGAAACCGAAAAAAGCGCTTGCAATGTTGTGGATCATGTGTGCGCCGCGATACTGCAAGTTGCGGGCGTAGGTTCTGTGGGCTAAAACGTAGAACAGCATGACAAGAAACACCTCCATCCTTTAACGGTAAGGCGAAAGTGCGTAGAGAGCGGAAGAAGAATATAGCATAAGGTGGATGGGAAGAGCAATCATTATTTTGGAAAAACGGTGGATTTGGCGAAAGGGGACCTTCATCGAACGATCCGATGCCGGCTGATGTGATTGTGAAGCCCTCTAGCTGGGTACTGAAGCTGGAGGCTATTCGAGGAGAAGACGGTACAGCAATAGCGCATAGCATCGACGCTGCTGGATGAGGAGAAAGCAGTACAGCGGATTTATATGCTGGAGTGTTAATGGACGGATGTGTAGATGAAGGGATGAAAACTCCGATTGGGCAGGCTGCATGATGCGCTTGCCAATCGGAGTTTTTGGCGTGTTGTGCAGGAAGGAGGAAAAATCAGCTTGCGCCCAGAATGCGGCGGAACTCGCCGGTGAGCAGCGGCACGATGTCGAACAGGTCGCCGACGACGCCGTAGTCCGCGACGCCGAAGATTGGCGCGTCCGGATCTTTGTTGACGGCAACGATGACGCGGGAGCCGCTCATGCCGGCGAGATGCTGGATCGCGCCGCTGATGCCGCAGGCGATATACAGCTGCGGCGTGACGACCTTGCCGGTCTGGCCGATCTGCAGCGCATAGTCGCAGTAGCCGGCATCGCAGGCGCCGCGGGAGGCGCCGACCGCGCCGCCGAGCAGCGAGGCCAGCTCTTGCAGCGGCGCGAAGCCGTTGGCGGCGCGCACGCCACGGCCGCCGGAGACGATGACGTCGGCTTCAGCCAAGTCGACGGCGCCGGTCGTCTTGCGGACGACGGATCGTACCGTCGTCCAGAGTGTCGGCGCGCTGTAAGCCAGCGCCGACACCGCGCCTCGCGCGGTCCCTGCCGGCAGCGTTTCCGCTGGCGGCAGGTTGTTCGGGCGCACCGAGATTACCATCGGTGCGCCCGGGGCGATGCGCAGCCGCTCGACGGCTTTGCCGGCGTAGAGCGGCCGCGCGAACACGACGTCACCGCCATCGCCAGCTGTTACGATGGCGGTGACGTCAGCGGCGTGGCCCGCGCCGATGGCGGCGGCCACGCGGGGCGCGACTTCGCGCCCGAGCGCGGTGTGGCCGAGCAGCACCGCGTCTGGCCGCACCGCGGCAATGGCTGCGGCGATGGCCGCCTGCACCGCCTCGGGCGCGCCGTCACGCAGCGCCGCGTCGTCGGCGACGTGCACGACGGCCGCGCCGCGCGAGGCAAGCTCCGCCGCAGCCTCGGCGAGCGCGGTGCTGTCCGCGCCGGCGAGCAGCGCATGCACGGCGCCGCCTGCGGCAAGCTGCCGCGCCGCGCCGAGCGCTTCGAGCGCGACGCGGCGGAGCTTGCCATCCTTGCATTCTGCGTAGACCAAGCAGGTTTTGCTCATAGATGGAGACCTCCTTGTGCGGATGGATAATCAAATATCTCTATCACCAAACCGAGCGCGTTACGCTCCCACGAGCGCACCACGCTCATGGGGTGCATATCTGCACCTTCTTGAGCGACCAGCGGCCGCATTGCGCAAACGAGTTGCAAAACTGCACCTTATTTCTCCCATTGTCCGCCCCTACAGTACCTTGGCCTCTTCATGCAGCAGCTTCGCAAGTTGAGCTGCGAGCTCGGCTGGTGTGCCACCGCCGAGACGTTTGCCCGCGGCCCGCGGCGGCACCGCCTCGACCGACAGCCGCTGCGAGGTTGGTGCAGCCGCATCTGCTGCCAGCTCGCCGCGGCTGATGACGCGCAGCGGCTTGCGCTTCGCCTTCATGATGCCGGGCAGCGACGGATAGCGCGGCTCATTGAGACCTTGCTGCGCAGTGACGAGTGCGGGCAGCGGTATCTCAACGGTGGCAGTGTCGCCCTCGATGTCCCGGTCGGCAACAAGCGTGCTGCCGTTAACCTCCAGCTTCACAACGGCTGAAGCATGGGGCAGTCCCAGCCGTTCCGCGACTTGCAGTGCGACGCTGCCGGAGCCTGTATCGACGGCGAACAAGCCTGCAAGCAGCAGATCCGGCTTCAGCGGCCGCACGGCGGCAGCGATTGCTGCGGCCAGCGAAGCGCTGTCGTCGCCCGGCTCGAGCTCAAGCCGAATGGCCTCATCGGCTCCCATCGCAAGTGCGGTTCGGAGCGCCTCTGCGCTTTGCTCGTTGCCGCAGGTGAGAGCGGTAACCGTGCCCCCATGCTTTTCCCGCAGCCGCAGTGCCTCCTCCAGTGCATATTCATCATACGGATTGACGATCAGCTTCACGCCGTCCTGCGACACCGTACCGTCTTGGACGATAATTTTCTCCTCGGTATCGAACGTTTGCTTCACGAGCACGACGATGTTCATAGTCGTTCAACCTCCTCCTGATCGGTTCAGTCGATCGATAGCCATCAGTGCTACGATATGACTTCGTACCATCGAATAGACTAGCGGGTCAGCATTGTCCGCGATAGACCAAGCTCATGTGGCAGGAGCGGAAGGGGGCGCAGATGCATGTTCAATGGCCGGTACTCATATACTGGAACAACGCGCAGGCGTGAAAGCGCTTTAGTGACTTGTCCTAGCAATCGAGCGCTTGAAAGGGGCGGTGCTGCGTTGACGGGCCATTTTGCAATTGAGCTGATTAGGTGGTTGTTGTTCGGTTTTGTGTTAGGGTCGGCGCTTGGATGGTTCGGGCTGGCTGTGATGAATCGTGTCTCCTACATGCGTCTTGGTCAGGACCATTTTCGGCCTCCGCCGCGTGAAGGCGGCAGCGGCAGGTCAGCAGCTGCGCAGACTGCGGATGTTGCGGGGCAGGTGTTCGGTCATCGGAAGCTGCTTCGGGATGTTCGGAGCGGCGTTATGCATTTGCTTCTTTTTTACGGGTTTATTGTGCTGCAATTTGGCGCAGTGGCGATTATTTGGGAGGGTCTTACAGACCGATTGGTGCCTTATGCGCGCTGGGATGCATTCTCTCTATCGCAGGAAATAACGGTAGCAGTTGTGCTTGTCGCTGTGCTGTACGGCGTTGTTCGCAGATACGGGGAACGGCTGGAGCGGTTACGGAGAGGTCTGAAGCCTGCCGTCGTATCCTTGTTCATCGGCGGCATATGTATAACGGTGCTGCTGACGCTTGGTTTTGGGCGGATCGCCTCACCAGATACTTCGCACAGTGCTGCGTATGCACCACTCTCAGCAGCGATTGCCGACCTGCTCGAGACGATCGGTTTCACCGAGCAGACTGCATCATACGGCTATGAAACCGCTTGGTGGCTCCATTTGCTCGTTTTGCTCGCATTTTTGGTGTATGTGCCGCAGTCGAAACATTTTCACCTTATGACCGCACCTATCAATCTGTGGCTCGGAAGGGGAGTGACAAGAAGGGCGCTCCAGCCTATCAATCTGGAGGACGACAGCGCCGAGTCCTTCGGCGTCGGTCAGATCGATCAATTTCGTCGGAAGCAGCTGCTTGATCTGTATGCGTGTGTTGAGTGCGGGCGCTGCACGAATGTGTGTCCAGCCTCTAATACCGGCAAGCTGCTGTCGCCTATGCATCTGATTGTAAAGCTGCGTGATCATTTGACGGAAAAAGGAGCCTCGGTTACTAAGCGCCAGCCGTACGTTCCTGCATGGGCGTGGGCGGCAGGGCATACGAAGGATGAGGAACAGGTACACGTGATGGGCGCATCTATGCCGATCTGGAACGGCAGCCGTGATGCGGCGGATACGTCGATCGCTCCAACCATGGAGGCACAAGCAGAGTCTTGGCAAAAATCCGCCGGCACCGCCATCGATGACATAGCATTGATAGGCGACGTTATGACCGAGTCGGAGCTTTGGTCGTGCACGACCTGCCGCAATTGTGAGGACCAGTGTCCGGTCGGCAATGAGCACGTGGACAAAATCATCGACATGCGCCGTCACCTCGTCCTGATGGAAGGACGCTTGCCGGCTGAAGGGCAGCGCGCGATGCAAAACATCGAGCGCCAGGGCAACCCGTGGGGGCTGCCGCGCGCCGACCGCGCTGCTTGGATGGAGGCTTGCAAGGAGCAGACTGGCATCACGGTTGAGACGGTGCGCGACTATGAGCAGCGAGGAGAGCGGCCGGACTGGGTGATATGGGCAGGCTCGATGGGCGCTTATGATGTTCGGAGCCGCAAGGTGCTGTTTGCGCTTGTGCAGCTGCTCGATGCAGCGGGCGTCCGCTTCGCGACGCTTGGCGCGGAGGAGCGCAATTCCGGCGATACGCCGCGGAGGCTCGGCAACGAGCTGCTGTTTCAAGAGCTGTGCGCGGAGAACATTGCAACGATCGAGCGGTACAACATCCGTCAGATCGTGACGGCATGCCCGCATACGTTCCATGCGATGCGCAACGAATATATTGATTTTGGCCTGCCATCCGACGTCGAGGTCATCCATCATACGGAGCTGTTAACGAGGCTGCTGGATGAGGGAAGGCTGCGACCGGTCAACCATGTTGACGCTCGTGTCGTCTACCACGACTCCTGCTACATGGGCCGCTATAACGGTTCGTATGCAGCGCCGCGCCGCATTTTGCGCGCTGTGCCTGGTGTGTCTATCGTCGAGATGGAGCGCTCCGGCCGCAACGCCATGTGCTGCGGCGCCGGCGGCGGGATGATGTGGATGGAGGAAAAAGCCGGCGTCCGCGTCAACGTCGCCCGCGTCACCCAAGCGCTCGCCACCGAGCCCGAAGTCATCGGCTCCGGCTGTCCTTATTGTCTGACCATGATGGAGGACGGACTTCGCCAGCTCGAACACGACACCGTCACAGCCCGCGACGTCGCCGAGCTCCTCGCTGAATCTGTGTGCGGGAAGTAACAATGTCCCGTGTGCCGCGGCCATATTTCTCTCCACGGTTCTAACGGACCGAGGAGGCGCTATGAGCAGCAAACTGAGCTTCGGCAAAATGTAATGGACTCAAATGCGCTTGTCTGTTGGGTTTTCTCGTAATCAGTAACCATTCCGGCTCAA
>Ga0182738_1001546_pt1 | contig 28576 bp, 25 predicted proteins | sample eDN5th30CBELigMG_FD_128876 | JGI IMG/M metagenome (GOLD analysis project Ga0182738, IMG submission 128876) | Enriched Miracle-Growth compost microbial communities from Emeryville, California, USA - eDNA 5th pass 30_C BE-Lig MG (version 2)... ...
CTATGGCTATGGCTATGGCTATGGCTATGGCATCGCTGTCGCTGTCGCTTGTCTATCGACACAGGGGTGTGCTACGATTTTTCCGTACCAGCGACTAGGAGTAGCTCCAGTCTAATGTCTGGTCCCTAGGGCGTTATATCAACTTACGCATGCCCGGTCGCAGGCTCACGCCCGACCGGGTGTTTCGTATCTGTCATCTACAGACTGCAATCAGCCACGCTTCGAAAGTCGGTTTTTCTCAAAATCCAGACGTGAATCGGGATTCCGCTGCGCCTGCGGTTCCGAGACCAAAAATGAACATGGTGCCTTCGCGCGGCGGATGCTACGGTATCCCTTTCTCACACTAGAAATCAAGCTATGACTGACAGTCAGATGATCGCTCTCTTGAAACCCGTCCAAACGGCGTGGAAAAACACATGCAAGGACTACGATTCCTTTGCGCTAAATTCGGAACGCTGCCTCCAGGCCGCGTTGTATTTCCATTTGCGCTCCGCATTGCCTAAACGAGAGGGTTACGTCATTTTTATCGAAGCGACCGTCCACTTGCCCGCCGTCGCGAGCGACAAGACCACCGAGACTGTCGTATCTGAAGCAAAGCGTGTCGCCATAGACACATTGATTTGCAAGGGTGACGAGATCTTGATTGCAATGGAGCTCAAGTACACGCCACGAGGCTTTCCGACTCAGGCCGGGATTAGCAAGGATCTGCTTAGCCTTTCGCACATTCGGAACCACGCGGCTAAGGCGCGGCGAGTGGAAATTGAAATCTCTCGCCATCGCGAAACCAGCATTGGGAACGAAAAAGTACTGACAATCAGTCCGCAAGCGAAAATGCTGCTTGGAATACTGTGTCGAGAGCCTACCGGGGGCATGCAGGATCGGGTATTTTGGGAACGACATGCGCCCGTCGAGGGGCCGTGGGCGCAGCGAGCGCGAAGCCTCCCGCCCAGGCTGGGTTTATGTCTAGGCTATGCATCCACACCGGGCAGCGGTATCAAAGCACGGCCCCGATTTGTCGGCCAGCCGTTCGCAGACATCGTCTAATCGCCTTCGGTCACTTCAGGCATCTCAGCAATTGCGGGGCGGGGCCATTGGCCAAGGTAAGCTGCCCGCAGGCTCTTGCGCGCGGGCCAGGGCAGGCGTCCTACAATCCTACCCGCTTAGAACTCCATCACATGCTCACGCGAGCGCGCGCGCGAAGGGATGTTGGAAAGCCAACTGATATTCATACGGCTGGAGCGATGGCGTAGCTAGCCGGCAACCGAGAACAAGGAAACGCATGTCTTTTAGAATGACCATCACAGTCGTCGCTACGTTAACGCTTGCTTCGATATCGGGTGCGACAGGAATCTATGTCTGGCAGTTTGGAACTCATTTATCGACTATGCAAGACACGTGGGCACAGTTTGGTGACTATTTTGGCGGAGTGCTTAATCCGATTTTTGCCATGTTTGCCTTCCTTGGTCTTCTATGGTCAATTACTTCGCAGGCGAAGGAATTCCGGTCCTCAGCAGAGTTGCTGCAAAGGCAAACAAAATCGGCTGAGGAGCAGTTGGCGATGCTCCGCATCGACCGCTTGCGCGATGACTTGCTACACGTCATTAAGGAAATAGATCTGCGCGCGGAACAGATATTGGAGATCGATATATCGATGCAAGGATCTCCGACAGTCAGTACGATTAGGCAGATGCAGTCGGAGGCTCAACGTCTTCGTCGTCTTGGCGGGGACTCGCCTGCTTATCAGACGTTCCTGCACGTGGCGAAAACACCCGGGACAGTTGTCGAGGCTCCGATACGCGAACTGATTTATTTGATTGAGAAAATGCGCGAGTTCCTGGACAACTATTCTGCAATTCAGCGGGCAGAACCTTCGCCCACACTGGTTTACTATGCCGACAAGAGCATCCGCCTTATGGATATGATGGAAGATGTGGGTGGGCTATCCGACGGAACAAGAGCTTTCTTCGAGACGATATCTTCAACAGCCAAAACGGGTCGGCTACCGGCATAAAGTAAGAGCGAAAGCCGTCATGCCCTGAAGGCAGTGTGCAATTTTGGCGAACTACTGCACCGACGACCCGCCGGACGACCCACAAATTCGAAAGGCCGTTCTACCGCTGCAAACGGCCATTGCAGGTGGGTAGAGATGACCGGCGGGCATGGGTCGAGAACGGCCACTTGAGAGAAGTCGTTCACGCGCGGCTTAGTTCAGGCGTTAGCAGTTTGCGGCTTCTTTTTACCACGGCTTATCAGTTACTGATTTGAGTATTACGAACTCAGACTTGATCTGACATGCGCTGTCAGATGCGTTAGGATTGAATTAGTAACTGCCGCTTTCGGCCAGGAGTTGCCCTTAAGGGCTCCTCATGAAAGCAATTTCTGGCTTCGGCCTCATAGTTGCGGCCAGCGTTCAGTCAAACGCATGGGTAGAGCCGTTGCAGTGGGAGGCCCAACCGCAAAAAGGCCCAAACCGACGGTTGGGCCCTTTTAAGAATCTTGGAGCGGGAAATGGGCTATTCGTTCCGCCGCTATCACCTTGATTCAAAAGGTGTTTTCGACACGCCTCGTTGTTGAGCGAACTACATTGTGTACTAGCCGATAGTGCTTGGCAAGGCCGTAGCTTGTTCACTTGTTGGCCGGTGGCGCAATTTTCCGTAATGCGCCGCCAGGGTCGTATACGCGAAGTTGGGTCGCTGGCCGAACCGAGCTCCGATAGACCACCAGATTGGTTCCTCCAGGGTGTGCCTGTGACGGGAACAAGATACCGTCCAGCCCCTCGGCCAGCACGTCGTCGGCCATGTACCAGGTTGGTGGCTCAATGGACTTTCCGAACCATTCCGCTCGCCAATCCACCGAGAAATCGGACCACAGCGCCGGCCACTTCTCCGGGTCGAAACCCATACTGAAGTCAGCCACCCGCAGCTCACGGATGAAGAAGGTGCAGATCGTGCCTGGAGGCAACCAGGGGTTGTCCTGCTTGTACTCCGCCAGTGCGGTGGCCTCGTCCGTCGACAGGTAGAGCGCTTCCTGCCCTGGCCGGTTGAAGCGACCACCCTGGCGTGCCGCGCCCGCGCCGGACAGCGGCGTGCCAGCATAGACGGGCGTAATAACGCGATAGTAGGCTTCCTCTTCGGCTTTGCCGAGGGTAATGGCCGGGATCATCCTGCGGCGCCGCCCGCGAGCGACTCCAGATAGGCGATGACCGCGTCGGCCCGTCCCTCTTGAATGAGGGTATCCGCTGTCTTGTAGCCAAAGGCGCGTAGCGGCTCGTTGCGCAGCAGGAACGCCGCCCGCTTTTCGTCGCCAGTCATCTCGGCGGCGACGGTCAGCACCCTGACCATGTCCTGCAGATACTTCTGCAACTGAGGCGCCTGGGGCCTTGCAGTCGGGGTATTGCGATGCACGTGCGCACGCTCAGCCAGTTCCTGGATCTGGAAGCCGAAGAACTCCCCGATTCGGGCCGGGGACAAATACGGCGTATCCGGCTCACGGAACTGCTCGGCGAAGGGTCGTTGCAGTACGGTGCTCATAGCACATACTCCATACAATTTATATGCACTTATTTTGCACTATTATCGCTCTCGGCACAACCTGGCCATCCGAAGCCAAGCGTTACCTGCGACCGGTGCGATCCGTCCTGAGCTGGCATCAGATACTTCGTGCCATTTGGTCATGCAGCCCGACCGCGCGGAGCCGCTTTTGGCATGCAGTCTTGTTATGGGAGACATGCATCAGTAGCTGATGCCGCACTGCGTGGCAATCTGCACACCAATCATTGGATTAGCGGATAGAAGCGCCTTGATCGTTTGGTCGTCATAGAAGTACCGATAAATCTGCGGGTTGATAACGCGGCCTATGTCGGCTGCGCATCGGCATTGCTTTTCGGAATAGCGGCCTTTATGGGTTGCGACACAGCCCTGCACAAAGCTGGGATGTGCTGGATCGGAGATGCCATCGAGCTCCAGGAATTTGACCAGCGCATTTGTAACCGGCCCGAGCTTTTCACAAGACACCTGCCGGGCCTCAAGCAGACCGGCCTTGAATGCATTATTGGCAGCTGCCATATCTCCAACTGCGAGCAGCGGGTTATTGTTGCTTTGCCTGCCGATCGAAAGTACCAGGCTCGATGAGATGATGAGCGTTCGAAGTTGGGATCGCTGGTTCAAGTTTTCCGGCAGGTGACACTCTTCCAGCATGCGCTCTGCCATGCCGGCCAGGTAGAGTACTTCGTTGGAAGTCATATCGCGCAGCCGGCACATGTTGAGCATGCCATACAATGGCCTGCCGAAAGCATAGTCGGTGTATTGCTTGGGAATGTCCGTACATAGCTTCACGCTATCGAGGCCGAGCTGATCCAGCTCCTTGGCTCTGTTTATCGTCTGGAGCCTTGCCTGGGCGCCGATAGCCTTTCTTTTGATGGCTTCGTGCAGAAGATCCATGCCTTTTACCGTATCCTGCTCGACGCCTTTGCCATCCAGATAGGCCTCCGCCATGCGCAAGTAGGCCTCGCTGTCTTGTTTCGACAGTGCAAACTCGTACCAATAAACAGCTTGGCTATAGTCGACTGGCGTCCCGAGGCCATTGCTATACATATCTCCCACCCGTACGGCAACATGGGACATATATTGTTTATCACCCGCCTGCTTGTACCAATACAGGGCTTCTTCGAGATTTTTTTCCGTCCCAAGCCCTTTTTCATAGGCAATTCCCAAGTGGAACTGGGCCAGGGGTTCGCCACGTTCGGCCAGTGCCCTGAGGTATTTCACGCCTAAAGCCGGATCACTGGGCGTACCCTTGCCATCTCGCAGATCAATTCCCAGGCTGAGGTATTTATAGTGGTTCTTATCAAAATCGGGGGGTAAGTTGCCTGCTGAGGCTGTCGATATTGCCGCAGCCATCACCAATGCGAGCGCGGCCGCCAGGCCACGGATACGTATATACGTTGTCACGCGCATAGCTGTCCCTTATTTTTGTTGGGCGCGACAGTGGATACCATGGCCACCGTATCACGCTGCTTAACCTGTGTAGCGCGAGCGGCGGAAAAGATATATCGGCCGGATGGCGGTCTACCCGATCGCTGCGTCCTACCCCGTGCTACCTGTGACAGGAAGCACGATACCCGTCACATAGTTGTGACCACGCCGGTGACGCCAGGGATACGTATGTCGCAGACAGTTCTTCAGGCTGACCCGGCGTCCCATTGCAGCATTATTTCCAAAGGGTCTGATTTGTAGCCTGTCTGTCATAGGTGTTTACACCTAGGCAGAAAGACCTATATTTATCAATATATTTCTAAAAAGCGTGCTAATACAGGCGCTTGCAGCGTTAAGCCAATTTATTTGATCAGGATAACCACTAGAAAATCAACACTATAGAAAAATATTCTCGTTGGCTGGGCGTTGAAGTCTGATTATTATTTCGTTACGAAAACTTATGTCTGTAAAAATTACATTTAGACATAAATTATCTAACACGATCCCTCTCTACAACCTTCCGGTTGCATAGACTCCGAATAGGAATACGCCCTAAATGATTGCCCACGTTAAGAAATATGCGCCTGTCTCCAGCGAAAACGGCCCGCATGGTGTGCCGCAGCAAGCACGAGCTGCTGAGTAAGGAGCATAAGAATGAATCATATTTATCGTGTGGTTTTCAATAGGGCGATGGGCGTAATGCAGGCTGTCTCCGAGATCGCTAGCTGTGTGCCTGGGTCGCAGCGGCGGGTTCGACGTGCGGCCAGCGCGACATTTACCCTGACTGCGGCCGCGATGGTCTGTTCCATGGCGTATGCGGCCCCAACGACACCGGTTGATTCGTTGCAGAACTCAGGGGCAGGTGGCTCACGTGCTCTTTTGGCAGGCGTCGGAGGCAGCGGTGGCAGCGGCGGTGGCGGCGGCAGCCTTAATGGCTTGGGTTCTGGCCATGATGCTGGCATCGGGGCCGGGCACGGTGGCAACGGAGGCACTGGTGACGGCGTTTGGGGATTCGGCGGCGGCTCAGGCGGTGCGGGCGGGACGGTCGGTAAAACAGTGGCGCCATTCTTTGGCGTGGGATACGTCGGTAACGCTTCTGGTGCAAACGGTGGTAACGGCGGCGATGGTTTCCTGAATGGTGGCGGAGGAGGCGGTGGCGGTGATGGAGTCCATGCCAATAAGTCCATCATTCTTTATGCTTCAGGCACCATCAACGGTGGCAATGGCGGAAGCGGTGGAAATGGTCCTCTTGGCTTGATAAACGGCGGTGGCGGTGGCGGCGGAGGTAACGGTATCTCCTTCGACAATACCAGCACGTTATGGAATACCGCGGATATCCGTGGCGGTGATGGCGGCAAAGGGTCTTCGGGAGGCGGTGGTGGCGGTGGTGGACATGGCCTGTTCACCGAAAGCTATGTCATTGTGCAGAATAGCGCGTCGATAGCAGGCGGAAACGGAGGTAACGGCACCCTGGGCGGCAGTGATGGCAATGGAGGCGCGGGTGTCTATGCAGGCAATGGCGGCCTGATCAACAATTCCGGTGACATTGCCGGCGGTAACGGCGCGATCGGCGGCGCCGGCGTCTACGCAAGCCAGGCTGGCTCTGGGTCGGATCTCGGTTTTGTCCTGAATAATTCGGGTGATATCAAGGGCGGCAGCGGTGTAAGCGGCGGCGCGGGGATAGATCTCAATAATGGCGGCCTGATTAGCAATGGCTCGTCCATTAGCGGAGGCTATGGCAAGGTTGAAGGCGGTGCGGGCATTGTTGCCGGCAACGGCGGCACGATCACAAATGGTGGCTCAATCAGCGGTGGCCACAGCAATGAGCAGGGCGGTGCGGGCGTCTCTGCCAATGGCGGCAATATCGTCAATGGCGGTGTCGTTGCCGGCGGCAAGGGTAAGCGAGGCGGCACGGGTGTGGTGGCGGGCAATGGCACATCAGTTGTTAACGCCAGCTCCGGTGAGATACGTGGCGGCAGCGGCAAGCAAGGCGGCCAGGCAATAGCCGCCAGTGGGGCCAATATTTCGAATGGCGGCCAGGTATCGGGCGGGCAGGGTGCCGGGCAGGTCAAGGGAACTGGCGGAGACGCTATCAGCGTTGACGATACCTTTGTTCTGAATGAGGGGAATATCACCGGCGGCAATGGCCTTGGCGGCACAGCTGGCCTGGGTGGAAATGGTTTCATTGCCAGCAACTCGTTTGCCATGAATATAGGCGATATCGCAGGCGGAAACGGCATCGGTGGCAAAACAGGCACCGGTGGCGAAGGTCTGGTTGCGATCGAGAGCAATGTCGCCAATCGTGGTGATATCAGCGGCGGCACAGGTATAGGCGGCGAGACCGGATCTGGCGGCGCTGGCTTGATTGCTGTGGGCAGCGAGGTAGCCAACCGAGGTGACGTTACTGGCGGTTCAGGCGTCGGTGGCGAAGCGGGCGTGGGCGGCGTAGCTTTGCTTGCGATCAATAGCGAAGTTCAAAACCGTAACGATATCGTTGGTGGCGAAGGTGTTGGAGGTCAAACCGGCACAGGTGGCGCGGGTCTCATGGCCGTAGGCAGCAATGTCGCCAGCCGTGGTGATATTTACGGTGGCGAAGGCATCGGTGGCAAGGTTGGCACCGGCGGCGCAGCTTTGGTGGCAGTCGAAAGCAATATCCATAATCGCGGCGACATCAATGGCGGCAATGGCCGTGGAGATGAGGCCGGCAAAGGCGGCGTAGCCCTGATCGCCGATAACTCTTTCGTCAGCAATGCACATCGTGGCAACATCGAGGGAGGCAACGGCATTGGTGGCAAGACGGGTGCTGGTGGAATAGGCCTGGATGCAAACAACTCAGTTGTATTGAACCGTGGTGACATCGACGGCGGCAATGGCGTGGGCGGGGTTTATGGTTCGGGAGGCGATGGGGTAAACGCCGTCAATCAGACCGTCGTCTTTAACCGTGGTGACATCGACGGTGGCAATGGCACGGGCGGGGTTTATGGCTCGGGAGGCGATGGGGTAAATGCTGTCAATCAGACCGTCGTCTTTAACCGTGGCGACATCAACGGGGGCAGTGGCACGGGCGGATTGTATGGCAATGGCGGTGACGGGGTAAACGTTGCCAGCCAGGCAGCTCTCTTCAACCGTGGCGACATCAACGGCGGCAGTGGTTCGGGGCTGCTGTCTGGCGCCGGTGGCGCGGGTGTTCGCGCCGATGATCAAGTTGTCATTGTGAATGGTGGTGACATCGCCGGCGGGCACGGTCATAGCCTGGCGTTCTCATCTGGCGGTGATGGCATCAACGCAAACAACGACGTGCTGATCGCTAACCTGGGCGATATCACAGGCGGCAAAGGCAAGACGGCAGGTTCTGGTGTCGTAGCCAGTAATGGTGTCTTTATCGCCAATGCAGGCTCCATTAACGGTGGTCGAGGCACAGGCCGAAACTCCAAGGGCGGCGCCGGCGTCCAGGCAGATAACGGCGGCACCATCATTAATATCGGCTCGGTCAGTGGCGGAAACGGCGAAACAGCGGGGGCGGGTATCGTCGGCACCGGCGGTATTACCATCCATAATCAAGGCGCAATCAGCGGTGGGTTTGCCAGCGGCCATATAGGTGACGAAGCTTATCGCGCGCGTGCTGTGGACTTTTCCGGCGGCGGCAACACGCTGAACCTTTATGGCGGCTATTCAATCAACGGGAAAATCAACAGCAGCAGCGGTACGGCCAACGGGGGCGACACGCTCCGGCTTGCCGGCAATGCTGACGATACCTTCAATGTTGACCTCATCAGCGGCGAAACCAATTACTTCAACCATCTGGAGAAGCGCGGCTCCTCGACATGGGCGTTGACAGGTAAAGGCCAGACCAACCAGAACTGGGATGTGTTTGCAGGCACCCTGATCGCCAATGCCGCCAGCCTGCGGGGCAATGTCGCCAACGCAGGAAAGGTCGTGTTCAATCAAGGCACAGACGCTGTTTATGGTGGCAATATCAGCGGCTTGAACGGCAAGAACGGCACTGTGGTCAAAGAGGGTGCGGGAGCGCTTCGCCTGACTGGGTCCAGCAGCCTGGATTGGTCTGTCAATAACGGCAACGTGATCAGCTCGGCGCAATACTTCACAGGCAACGTGCAGATTGCCAAGCTGGGCACCTTCACGTTTGACGAATCCACCGATGCCATATACGGCGGCAACGTATCCGGCGACGGCCATCTGGTGAAAGACGGGGTAGGGCGCTTGCTGCTTGGTGGCAATAACACTGGCTTTAGCGGGGACCTGATGGTCAACCAGGGCGTTGTCAACCTGGGCAAGAATCCAGATGCGCATATCGCTGGCGCCACAACTGTCGGGGCCGCAGGCCTGGTTGCGGGCTCTGGAACCATAGGCTCAACCGTCATCAATAGCGGCGGTATCCTTGCCCCAGGCAATTCCATTGGCCATATCAATGTGGCTGGCGACCTGACGATGAAGGCCGGCTCTGTTTATCAGGTAGAGGTCAGCGGCGCCGACAGCGATACAACCCACGCTACCGGAAAAGCCTACCTGGATGGCACGGTTCAGCATATCGGCATTGATGGCAATATTAAGCTTTACTCCACCTATACGATCATCACTGCCGATCAAGGGATCAACGGCGCGTTCTCCGATATCACCTCATCGTATGCCTTCGTGGATCCAGAGCTTTCTTACGGTTCCAACGACGTCTACATGACGCTGATACGCAATGACGTTCCCTTTACCGCTTTGGCTGATACCACCAACCAAAGAGGCGCAGCCACTGGCCTTGCAGGGCTGCCTCGTGAAAACGCGGTATATGACGGTATCCTTCGGATATCCGACGACACAGCGGCGGTGCAGCAAGCGTTCGACAGCCTGTCGGGGGAAATTCACGCAACCACCTCATCGGCCCTGCTTAATTCCAGCAGCCTGGTCCAGCGCACCTTGTCCAACCGCATGCGCGGCAATCTAGGCGCAGGCATGCTGGCCGGTGCGCCAACGGCGCAGGCATCGGGCGCGCTGCCGAGCTCGGCAATGCCGACTTCCGCAGCTTATCCGTTGTGGGCGCAGGTCGTCGGCAGCTGGCAGCAGCAGAAAGGGGATGGTAATGCGGCGACCTCCAAGACTGATACCGCAGGCCTGTTCATCGGTGGCGACACGAAAATTGGCGCAGGTTGGCGGGTAGGCGGTGCCTTGGGCTTTACCGATAGTACGGTCAAGCTGAATGATCGCGACTCCAAGTCCGATGTTGACAGCTATACAGCCTCTATCTATGGCGGCAACAACTGGGAAGCTGCCTACGGCTCCGTTAATTTCCTGGCTGCTGCGGCATACACGCTGCACAAGATCGACACGCGCCGTGCCGTGACTGTCGGGGGCGCTCAAACGCTGAAGGCAGATTACGACGCCAGCACGACACAAGTGTTCGCCGACCTTGGTTACGCAATGCCTGTGGGCGAGCGTGCTCAGGTCGAGCCATACGTCGGTTTGGCGTGGCTGAATCAACATTCCGAGCGTTTTAGCGAGTCTGGCGGGCCTGCAGCGCTGAAGGGCGGCAGCCATACCGACGACATCCTCACCACGACACTGGGTATACGCGCAAAGACAACAGTGGAAATGGGCAGCAAGCTCGCCAGCTTCACGGGTGGCCTGGGCTGGCGCCATGCCGCCGGCGACCTGGATGCAACCCGCAAGCTGGCGTTCCTGCAGGGCAATGGCGCCAACTTCGAAGTTTCGGGTGCCCCCATTGCCAGGGATGCTGCAGTCGTAGATCTGGGGGCTGAAATTGCCATTGGCAGGAACACCGCAATGGGCCTGAACTACAGCGGCCAGTTCGGCAACGGCAACGTAGACAACACCGGTTCGCTGTTCCTGAAGATGCGCTTCTAAAGCCTTGAACGGCAGTCGAACGCACCCATGCTTGCTCTGTCAAGAGTAGGGTATGGGTGCGTTCGAAGCCTGTTTATCCGGATCAATTTTTGTAGCTGGCTTTGTTTGTAGCTGGCTTTGCGCATTTCAGTATTCAGCTTGTGGACGCACGCTGCCGATACAGGATGATGCAAGATCTGTTTCATATTCGGGTACAACAGTTCTATAGAAACAGTACTGCATGACACAACCCGCGCCAGCTGCTCGTTGTAGCGACTACTGGTATGCGGACGCATCGGATCTGCTGCATCGTTGAGCGGGCAGTTTCTCGCAAGGCAAGAAGGAAGCGTTTTCGTTGACATTTACTAATAGACTGGTCTAGTATTTGCCATATATCAATGGAGCCCAGAATGAAGACGGTTGATCCTGTTCAGAAAGCCGAGCGTGGCAGCGCCCGCGACAGCCTCATTCGCGTGGGGGTCGAGCTATGCACAGAGGCGGGTTTCCAGGCGACAGGTATCGAGCAGATATTGCGGAAGGCCGGCGTGCCCAAAGGTTCCTTCTATCATTATTTTTCCAGCAAGAAGGTGTTTGGGCTGGCGGTAATTGACGCTTATGCAGATTATTTCTGCATCAAGCTGCGGCGCGTGTTGGAGAACTCGCACGTACCTCCACTTCAGCGCCTGGAAAATTTTGTCAAAGAAGCGGAAAAGGGGATGGAGAAGCACCATTTCCAGAGGGGATGCTTAGTGGGCAATCTCGGGCAGGAAATGGCTGGTCTGGATGATGAATTTCGCGAGCGGCTCGAGGCGGTACTCAAGCTCTGGGAGGCACAAACCAGCAGGTGCATTAAGGAGGCCCAGGAGGCAGGGGATCTGAGCGTGGCACATGACGCGGATCTGCTTGCCGAGTTCTTCTGGATAGGCTGGGAAGGCGCTATTCTTCGGGCCAAGCTGACGCGCTCATCCCGTCCCATGCATGTATTCGCGCAGGGTTTTCTTGCACAACTGAAAACCTAAAAAATTTTTGCTTCTACTAAACCGACCGGTCTAATTTATGAAAGAGGAGATAGCTGATGTTCAAGGCTGTGATGTTGCGGAAAGCTGAAGATGGGTCAACCGTCGCTGGCGTAGAAATGGTGGATAGGTCAGATCTGCCCGAGGGGGAGGTGGAGATCAAGGTTGCATACTCAACCTTGAACTACAAAGACGGGCTGGCTATCACCGGACTGGGGCCCGTAGTGCGGCAATGGCCCATGGTTCCCGGCATTGACCTCGTTGGCATAGTGACAAAGAGCAGCAGTGCGGACTTCCCGGAAGGAAGCGAGGTGCTAGTAAACGGCCATGGGATGGGTGAATTGCATTGGGGCGGGCTGGCGCAATTTGCGCGGCTTCCTGCCAAATGGCTGACTCATAAGCCCGAGGCCTTGAGTGCCCGGGACGTGGCCAGTATTGGCACGGCTGGTTATACCGCGATGCTGTCTGTGTTGGCGCTGGAGCGCCATGGCGTCAAACCTGATGCGGGGCCGGTTCTTGTGACCGGGGCCAATGGGGGCGTGGGCAGTTTCGCTGTTGCGCTTCTTGCCCGTCGTGGTTATGAAGTCTGCGCATCCACTGGGCGCCTGGCGGAAGATGAACGGTTGAAGGCGCTTGGAGCCACCAGCGTTATAAACCGGGCCGAACTGTCAGAGAAAGGCAAGCCTTTGCAGAAAGAACTGTGGGCCGGCGCCATAGACTGCGTTGGCAGTCATACCTTGGCAAACATATGCGCGCAGACAAAATACGGTGGTGTTGTCACCGCCTGCGGGCTGGCGCAAGGAATGGATTTCCCAGCCACGGTTGCTCCCTTCATTCTACGGGGCATCACGCTTGCTGGCATTGATAGCGTTTATGCAACTAAGACGCTGAGAGAAGACGCATGGGGCTGCTTGGCAGGGGAAACGGATCGTGATCTGCTCGAGCAAATTGCCGGCCGTGTGTCGCTGGAAGACAGCATCGATTGGGCACGCAAGCTCATGAATGGGGAAGTCAAAGGCCGTATCGTTGTCGACCTGGCGGCTTGAAATGGAAACCAAGGCTATTTTTGATGCCAGGCTGGAAAGTGGCGAGGTCGATCTCATAGAGAATGCCAGGCGGTTTGGCAGAGAGTACCTGACCGATGGCGGGCTCATAGATATGTCGTTGCATCGGCGCCTTATCCGGCTCGCTGGCAAGTATGGTCTGGCAGGCATCGAGGTGCCCAGTCATCTTGGCGGAGCTTGTGCCTCTTATTCCACGAGAATGAGGGTATGCGAAGAGTTGGCTCACTTTCATGCCGGGTTCGCATTTTCCCTCGTCAATCATCACAACATCATTTCCAGAATCGCGCTCAATGGGGGACACGAGACACAGCAGTTGATTTCATCCATGCTGAATGGTGACCGCATAGGATGCACTGCGATGACAGAGCCCCAGTCGGGCAGCGACTTTACCTCGATGCAAACTAAAGCTGCGCGCGCGCAAGACGGGTGGGTGTTGAACGGCGCCAAGACATGGATCACCAACGCCAGCCTGGCTGATGTCTTCCTGGTATACGCGCAGACTGATGCTGACAAGGGTGCCGATGGTGTGGCGGGATTCATTGTGCTTGCCGATGATGCGGGCTTTGTGCGCGGGCAGCCTTGTAAGGCATCTGGAATTGATGGCATGGGGGTAGGCGGATTCACGCTCGAAAACTGTGCTATTCCTCATGAGCGGGTTCTCTATCCGGTTGGAGATGGTTTCCGTGCTGCCATGCGAGGCGTGAATCAGGCGCGGGTTCACGTAGCGGCCATGAATGTTGCGATGGTAGAGCGAGCCCTGACGTCTGCGCTTGACTATGCGAGCACCAGGCAAGCGTTTGGTGCTTCCGTCATTGAGTTTCAGGGGTTGAGCTGGTCTCTGGCAAATGTTGCCACGCATTTGCAGGCTATGCGTTTGCTGGCCTATGACGCTGCCCGAGCTATTGATGCGGGTACAGATGCGCAAGCCATCGCCGCCATGGCAAAAAAGTATGCCAATGACAACAGTGCCAATGCAATTCTCGCTTGTATGCAGGCAATGGGGGCGTACGGAATAACGGAAGAGGCTCGGCTCAGCCAATTGCTGGCATGGGCAAAAGCATTCTGCTACACCGACGGAACCCCAGAAATGATGAATGAGCGCATTGTCCGTTATATGCGCAAGACACGAAGGAAATAGATTCAAGCTGCCGAATAAATCCACTCACAATCCGAAAAGGAGGAGACATCATGAAGCTGCAACGTTTGTTTACCGCGACCGCGCTATCGCTTGGCGTGGCTGCTTTGTCCGCCAGCCCCGTGTTGGCCGACGACAACTATCCATCGCACTCGGTACGTATGGTTGTGCCTTTCCCGCCTGGCGGCTCTGTCGATTACATTGCGCGCATCGTGATCCCAGAGTTCGCAAAAAAGCTTGGCGCCAATGTATTCATTGAGAATAAGGGCGGAGCCAGCGGTGCGATCGGTAGCGCTGACGTGGCCAGGGCGGCTCCTGATGGGTATACCCTGCTTATGGTGTTTGATACACATGCAGTCAACCCATATATCAATAAGAGCCTTCCGTACGACACCTTCAAGTCGTTTGACTACATTACTGGGATGACCCGTGCCCCCATGGTGCTGGCTACCCGCAGCGATTTTCCCGCTGAATCTCTGCCAGAGATGATCGGCTATGCCAAAAAGAACCCTGGAAAAGTAACTTATGGATCTTCGGGTGTTGGCGGATCAAATCATTTGACTGCGCTTTCTTTTTCTAAGGCAGCGGGAATCTCCACCTTGCACGTTCCGTACAAGGGAGGTGGCCCCATGCTCACTGCGGTAATCGGTGGACAGGTCGATTTCGTAGTAACCACGTTTCCGCTTGTCGTTGAGCGCATAAAGACGGGCCAGCTCAAGGCACTCGGTATGGGCAGCCAGCAGCGCGTCCGTCAGCTGCCAGAGCTGCCAACCGTTTCGGAGGTGCTGCCCGGCTATACAGCTACGTCGTGGATAGGGCTTGTCGGGCCAGCAGATTTGCCTCCAGCAGTGGAGAAAAAGATCAACCTCGCGATGAACCAGGCCCTGAATTCACCAGCGGTGAGGGATAGATTAGTCAATGAAGGATTTGAAATCATGGCGGGCACGCCCAACGAGTTCAGAAGCTGGGTTCATGATCGCTACGTTGAGGCAGGGAAGCTGATAAAAGCCGAGAACATCGCGATGAGCCAATAGCCTGTGTCAACTAAGACGGGAGGAAAAAATGTTGGATGAAATGCCGCTGCATGAGTATCTAAGGCTACACGCTCGCCTTACACCAGAGAAGACTGCTATCGTCTGGTATGGTCACGAGATGAGCTACGCGGAACTGGATCATCTTACAGACAACTGCGCGGCATTTCTGTATGAGCTAGGGGTACGCAAAGGGGAACCCGTGGCGCTGTTCATGCAGAACTGCTGTCAGTATGTTATTGCTCACTTTGGCATTCAGAAATTGGGTGCGATCGTCAGCCCCTGCAGCCCCCTCTTCAAACATCATGAGCTCGGCTATCAGCTCCAGGATCTTGGGGCTCGTGTGATCATTGTGGCCCAGGATCTGCTGCCGATTGTGCAGGCGGCACGGCCTCAATCGCCGCTGGAGCATGTCATTTTGACTCGCTACAGCGATTTCCTGCCTGAGGTTCCAGCCTATACGGCACCTGACGCTATAAAACCCGTCATGCCCATCAACCTGGAAGGTGTGCGTGATTTCTGCAAGGAAATTACCAGTCCTGCAAGCTCGGTTGTTCAGCGGAACACGCGTCTGGATGATATCGCGCTGCTTGCTTATACCTCAGGAACGACAGGCAGGCCGAAAGGGGCCATGCTGAGCTACCGGAATGCGTTGTTCAAGGCCAGAGGAGGCGCTATCGCAAGCGGGCTATCACAGGATGATATACACCTGGCGATACCGCCGCTGTACCACATCTCGGGCATGCTATGCGGCATTAATATCCCCATATATCTTGGAGGAACCATCATCCTGCATTATCGCTTCAATCCACGGTCGACAGTCGAATCGATTGAGCGATACCGCCCCACCTACTGGAAAGCAATTGCTCCGATGCTGCTGGCGATAATGGAGGATCCTCAATCCCAGGGTTTTGACCTTTCCAGCTTGCGAAAATGCCCCACGACAAGCTTTGGAATACGAACCACTCCAGAGCTGGCGGAACAATGGCGCCGTTTTGCCGGCGGTGCGCAAGTCTTTGAAGCTGGGTATGGGCTTACCGAGACACATACATTCGACTCTGTTACTCCGCCCGAGGCTGTGCGCTGGGGAAGCAATGGCAGGCTGCTTCCAGGAGTGGAATGCAGGATTGTCAGTGTGAAAGACCAATCGGTATTGCCGGCTGGCGAAGAGGGCGAGATAGTGCTGCGTAGCCCCGGCTCGTTCAGCGGTTATTGGAATCAGCCGGACAAGACATCAGAGACGCTTGTGGATGGTTGGGTACGTACCGGTGATATAGGCAGGGTGGACGCTGATAGTTATCTGACTCTGTCGGGCAGGATAAAGGATCTTATCAAGGTATCTGGCTATAGCGTCTTTCCCGAAGATGTTGAGTCTATCCTGATCAAGCATCCGGGCGTAGGGCAAGTTGCGGTAATTGGCGTCGATGATGCCAGGAAGGGGCAGGTTGTCGCGGCGTTTGTAGTGCCCAAGCCGGGCGTCGAGCTGTTGACGGACGAGCTGCTGGCCTGGAGCCGCGAGAATATGTCGGCCTATAAAGTGCCCAGGGCGATCCAGGTCTGTGAGCAGCTGCCTATGACTGCGTCAGGAAAGGTGAAGAGGAATCAGCTGCGGCTTGAGCCAGCGTAGACGCACATCGTCAGGCTTTATGCCGGCGGCAAACCTGTTGTGCAACATCTATGAATTTCTGAACGGCGGCGGCACGTACCGTTTGGGTATTCCAAAGGATGCCAATACTTCTGGACTTGGCAAAGCTTCCCTTGATTGGAATTTTTACCAGCGAGGCTGGAGTGGCTGCCGAGCTAGCCCAGTCGGGGACAACAGCAACGCCCAGACCCATGCTGACAAGCAGCGCTATCGTTTCAACTGATGCCAGTTCACAGCGTATGCGTGGTTGCACTCCAATCTGTCGCAAATAATTTACTGCGAGATGCCCGCCAGACAGATTCCTGTCATAGCCAACAAGCGGATACTTTCTAAGCAGGGAGACAGCATCCTTCTCAGGGAAGGCTGAGTTGGAGAGGACAATCAGCGGTTCTTCTCTGATTTTTATCCATTCAAAATTCTTCGGCGTCTCGAAGATGGGTTTGATTACGATCGCCGCATCCAACTCACCTTCGAAAACCTTCCGGTACAGATTGACTGAGTAGCCGTTTGTAAGCATGAATGAGATATCGGGATGTTCTGCGCACATGCTGCGTATGACCTTGGGAATAATCCCTGTCATTGCAGAGTCGAAAGCGCCGACGTTGATTTGGCCCTGTATGGCACCACTCTTTGCCACGCTGTTCAGGTCGTGGATCTTTCGCAGGATGTCTTTTGCCTCGTTGAGGATGCTGAGCCCTTCCTTGGTTGGCATGAGCGTATGTCCTGAACGTACCAACAAGGGTAAACCTACCTCCTGTTCCAGCTTCCTGATCCGCTGATTGATGGCTGCGGGTGTCAGATTTGTTCTGCGTGACACCTCCGCGATAGATCCTTGGCTGACGATATCGATGAAGTTTTGCAGGGCATTGGTGTCCATGAACTCGTCTCACATGTAACGTTAAAAATAATATCTTTTTAATCAACAGAAAAATTATACTTTTCACTTCCTCTATGAACAATAATGACTTCGTCGCCAGGGGAAAAGTCCTCTGCGACAAAGGAGGAAGCAATGCAGTTTGACGGAACGAACTATGAAAGCCTGACCGAGGGGCAAAGCTTTTCTACGGTTGAGTTCAGTATTACCAAATCCATGAACATGGATTTCCAGTCTTGTTTCAGTTTTAGTTTCAGTGACGATGAGTCAGCGAATACTGGACAGGAGGAAGACAGAAATGAATTCGTTAACCCGGTGTTGATTGCGAACTTCAGTGTGATGAAAGAAGCGTTGGCTTGGCCGACGGGTGTTCTTCATGCTCGAGAACTGATGTGTGTCTATGAGGGTGTAGCTTGTGATGAGCCTTTGCTGATGAAGATGAGGGTTAAGAACAAGCTCATCAAGAAAGACAGGAAATTCCTGGTTCTAGAACTTCAGGCATATAAAAGGCAGTCTGGAATCATGGCCCTGGAAGTGGAACGAACATTGGTGTGGCCCTAATGCGCTCGGGGGAAATAATGAAAGCTGTTGGTGATAGTTGTTCGGTTGTGGTTGCTGCTGTGGGACAAGAAAAGATTAACCGCTTTGGCGAGGTGCATGGCACCAATGGCCGCACACACACTGACCCGGAGTTTGCCGAGAACTCTGTGTTCAAGGGCGTAATAGTTCAGGGAACACTGGTTCTTGCTCCTGTTCTTGAGGCGCTCAAGCGTATTTATGGTGCAAAACGATGGCTGGCGGGAGGAGAAATAGAAACCAAGTTCACCTCATTCACCAGACCGCATGATGTTGTCACAGCTGTATTCGAAGTTAAAGAAGTTGGCGAGGCTGGCATGACAATAGCCTATGTCTGCACGAAAGATGATGGAACAGTTGTGCAGATGGGAACAGCCAAGGCCTGATAAATACTAGGAGACAAATATGATCAAAAGAAAAATGGCAGCGTTACTGTTTGGATATGCATTGCTGGCTTCTCCGGTGGCATTTGCCAATTATCCGGATAGGCCCATCACGCTGATTGTTCCGGCAGCTCCCGGTGGTGCGGCTGACACGTTGAGCAGAATTGTCGGTGATACGCTGAGCAAAGAGCTGGGGCAGCCTGTCGTTGTTCAGAACAAGCCCGGCGCTGCTGCGGCGATAGGCATGAGTGAGCTGGCCCGCTCAAAGAACGATGGGTACACATTAGGAATGGTGTTTGCCGGGCCTATGGCAGTCAATCCGAATCTGTATAAAACATTGCGCTACGACCCGGACAAGGATTTTGATCCTATAAGCCTTGTGGCAATTTCTCCGCTTGTAATTTCAGTCAACACTTCCTTGGGAATCAAGACACTTGAAGATCTAGTCGATTATTCCAAGAAAAATCCGGACAAAATTACCTTTGGTTCTGCGGGAATCGGATCGACCCAGCACCTGTGCATGGAGCTCTTCAAGGTAACGGCCGATGTCAACATGATGCACGTTCCCTACCAGGGAACGTCGCCGGCCACGATGGATCTGCTGTCCGGCGTCATCCCGGTCATGTGTGACAACGTGATCAGTATCAGCCCGCAGTTCAAGACGGGAAAAATTGCGCCCCTGGCAGTCACGACTACAGAACGGCTGGACGCTTTTCCAGATGTGCCAACCGTAGCCGAGTCCGGTTATCCCAGCTTTCAAGCGAATGGATGGTATGGAATGGCAGCGCCGGCTGGTGTGGACCCGGCAATTATTAATCGTATCAGCAAAATCGTTAATCAAATGATCCAGTCTGATGCGGTGCGTAGGGAGCTGACTGCGCAGGGGATGATACCTGCCTCCAATACGCCAGAAGAGTTTCGTGCCTATATCAAGGCAGATCGGGAAAAGTGGGCCGACGTAGTGAAGCGCGCAGGCATCGAGCGGCAATAGTCTCAGGTTGACAACAAGGTGGTCTAAGGATGGAAGTCGTCAAATATAGGAAAACCGGGAACATCGCGGAAATTGTTATTGACAATCCGCCCGTGAATGCGACATCCCATGCGGTCAGGGAAGGCATAATGGCCGCCCTCAAGGCTGCAAATCAGGACGAGCAGGTTCAGGCAGTGGCTCTTCAGTGCGAAGGCAGAACGTTCGTAGCGGGGGCTGATATCCGCGAGTTCGGGCAACCTCCGAAGGATCCGCATTTGTCGGTCGTCAACAGCACCATCGAGCTATCACCGAAGCCAGTCATTTGTGCGCTGCATGGCACTGTGCTGGGTGGCGGCCTGGAGATTGCGATGAGCTGCCATATGCGGCTGGCGTTGGTTGACACCAAACTTGGATTGCCAGAAGTGACTTTGGGTATCCTGCCCGGAGCGGGCGGCACGCAACGCCTGCCGCGACTGATAGGCACGGAAGCGGCAGCGGAATTGATAGTGACGGGCGAGCTGATCGACGCCAGGCGCGCTCATGAGCTGGGTCTGGTGGATGAACTGGTGTCTGGCGACCTGCGTGAAGCCACCCTGGACAAGGCCCGTAAAATGGCGAAAGTAAATCAGCCCATTCGCCGCACACGAGAGCTGAAAGCCGATGAGCTGTCGAGCGAGGGGTTGAAACGAATAGAAGGCAAAATTCGCCGTCGCGCCAGAGGACAGCATGCGCCGCTCAAGTGTCTGGAGTCCGTTCTGGCCGCGAATCAACTGTCTTTTGAAGAAGGGCAGGAACAGGAAAGAGGTTTTTTCCGTGAACTTGTCGTATCGGAGCAAGCCAAGGCGCTGCGCCATGCTTTCTTTATCGAGCGTGAGGCAACAAAGCCCCGGAACCTGAATAAGCCGGCCCAACCAGGACGCATAGAGACAGTTGGGATTGTTGGCGCTGGAACAATGGGGGTCGGAATCGCTATCGCATTTCTTCGAGCCGATTTCCCCGTTACCCTGACAGACACTGCGCGGGCCTCTCTAGACAAGGCCAAGCAGAGAATAATATCTGTTCTGGCTACGGACGTTGAAAAGGGACGCTGTAACCAAGCGCAGATGCAACGGCGTCTGGATAAATTGACAGTCGATACCGAGCTTGCGTCCTTGGGGAGCGCGGATCTGATTATTGAGGCCGTCTATGAGGACATGGCCGTCAAGCAGGCCGTATTCGAAAAGTTAAACGGTATTGCCCGTGACACGGCCATACTGGCATCTAATACCTCCTATCTGGACGTCAATCATATAGCAGAGGCTGTCAAGCGACCTTTGCCTGTCCTTGGACTGCACTTTTTCAGCCCTGCGCATGTCATGCGGCTGGTTGAGGTGATACGCACCGACAGCATCGCGGATGATGCTGTTTTTACTGTTCTGGCAACCATCAAGCGCTTGGGGAAAATACCTGTGTTGATGCGAGTATGCGACGGATTCGTCGGCAATCGGATGCTGACGCAGCGCACACGGCAGGCGTACTTCATGCTCGAAGAAGGGGCATTGCCGGAACAGATAGACAGGGTGTTGTATGAGTTCGGGTTTCCCATGGGGCCTTTCCAGATGTCAGATCTGGCCGGCCTGGATGTGGCATGGAGAAATCGGCAGTCGCGGCTGGATTCGTTAAGTCCGCGAGAGAAGCGATGCGATATTCTGGATCAACTGTACCAGCAGGGTAGATATGGACAGAAAACGGGTAGCGGGTTCTATCGCTATGAAAATGGGCGCGACTCCAAGCCGGATGAACTGGTTGCAGCGCTCATTCAGACACATGCGAAGCATATAGGCTTACAGCGCAGAGATCTGAGCGATGAGGAAATTCTTGCCCGCTGTCTGCATCCCTTGATCAATGAGGGCGCGCGGCTGCTTGAAGAGGGAATAGTGGATCGTCCAGGAGACATCGATACGGTATGGCTGCATGGCTATGGCTTTCCTCGATATAGGGGGGGGCCGATGCTGTACGCCGATTCTATAGGTCTTGGAACTGTGTTCGATACGATGCAACGCTATTTCGATGACACAGGAGAGGCTTTCTGGCAGCCTGCCAAGCTGCTAGCCGATCTGGCTCGCTCGGGAAAGGGCTTCTATTCGGCGAATTGAGTCCAGTCGATATTATTGATCACTGACGGAAAAACATAACATGACATCGCGACAACCCCCATTGAACGGCATCAGGGTGCTGGATCTGACCAGGGTTCTGGCTGGCCCTTGGTGCACACAAAACCTTGCAGATCTCGGGGCTGAGGTCATAAAGATCGAGCGCCCCGGAAAAGGTGATGATACGCGCGGCTGGGGCCCCCCTTATCTGAAGAAACCTGATGGCGAGGCAAGCAAGGAAGCTGCTTACTATCTCTCGACAAACCGCAATAAGAAGTCCGTATGTGTGGATATTTCCACCGACGAAGGGGCCTCGATGATTCGGGAGCTGGCGCGGTCTTGTGATGTTCTCGTCGAGAATTTCAAGGCCGGGGGGCTACAAAAATATGGTTTGCATTATGACGCCCTGAAGTTGGTTAACCCACGCTTGATCTATTGTTCCATTACCGGGTTTGGCCATACTGGCCCTTACGCCGGAAAAATGGGATATGACCTCATCATTCAGGGTATGGGAGGGTTGATGAGCATAACTGGCGAGAAAGATGACATGCCGGGGGGAGGGCCGCAGAAAGCGGGTAATGCTGCGGCAGATTTGATGACAGGTATGTATGCCTGTCTCGCCGTGGTATCGGCTTTATTCGAGAGAACAGTCAGCGGCCAGGGGCAGCATATCGACATGGCTATGCTCGACTGTCAGGTCGCTGCCCTGGGCGCCCAAAACCTGAACTATTTCTTGTCCGGAAAGGTACCAGAAAGAGAGGGGACGGGCCACCAGAACCTTTGCCCGTATCAGGCATTTCGTGTGCGTGACGGATCGGTCATTGTCGCAGTCGGCAACGACAGCCAGTTTCAGAGTCTTTGCCGGCTGCTGTCTCGGCCAGACCTGGCGGGCGATGAGCGTTTCATGAGCAATACTGGCAGGGTGGTAAATCGCAAGGTGCTTTTACCGATTCTCGAAATGGAGTTTCTGAAGTTCGGGCGCGATGATCTATTGTCTGGCATGGAGGCATCGGGCGTACCGGGAGGGCCTATAAATGATATCGGCCAACTGTATGAGGATCCGCAGGTTATCGCCCGGGGAACCCGATTCGATATGCCGCATGCCTATGGGGGGGGGGTATCTATGGTCCGCAACCCTATGCGGTTTTCGGAGAGCCCCGTGACATATCGCATGGCGCCGCCATTGCTCGGTGAACACACTGAGGAGATTCTGTCCTCGCTTTCTCAATAGAGGAATACAGGCATGATGCAGAAAACCTCAGGGCCCGAAGCGCAATATTTTGAGGCGCTGAAGTTGGGCGTGTTCCGTATCCAGAAATGCAACTCTTGTAGCAATCATGTGTTCTTTCCTCGCATCCTCTGCTCGCATTGTGGGTCGGGAGCCCTGCAGTGGGTGGAGCCGAGCGGCCGCGGCGAGATCTATTCCATTACCGTCGTTCGACGAGATTCAGAACAGGGAGGCGACTACAACATTGCTCTGATTGATCTTCCTGAAGGTGTTCGTCTGATGGCCCACGTAGTCGATGATTCGGGACTGCGGCCGATGATAGGTGATGCTGTAGCACTGATCCCCGTGTCTGAAGCGCCTGGCAAGACGCATGACACGCTGTATTTCAAGGTAACAGACAAGGTTCAAGGATGAGTGAGAGCTCTTTGCGCGGTCGCTGCGCAATTACAGGCATTGGACAATATGGTTTGGGCAAGGCAACAGGATTTTCTGAAATGGAAATCTTGGCCAAGGCAGCCAGTCTGGCAGTGGCTGATGCCGGACTGAGTATGAGGGATATCGACGGCATTGCCACAGCCAGCGTCTCCGCTACTATGTGGGCAATGCCAGTTATTGAATATCTTAGTATCAGGCCCAGTTTTATCAATGGAACGATGCTGGGTGGATCCAGTTTCGTTGCTCATCTTGAACCGGCGATGCACGCACTGGACTCAGGACAGTGCAATGCTGTGCTTGTGTGCTATGGCAGCACACAACGAACAGCCCAGGTTGGCCGGCGGCAGGTAACCGAGTATCGAAAACTGCTTGATCCCCAGCCATATGAAATGCCCTACCAGCCGCTGAGCCCATTGAGTTCGTACGCTCTCGCGACAGCGCGTCATATGTATCAATACGGAACGACCAGGGAGCAACTGGCCGAAGTGGCGGTAGCGGCCCGCCAATGGGCCATGCGTAATCCTGAAGCGCAGCAACGGGAACCGCTGACAATAGACGATGTGCTTAACGCACGAATGATCTCGGATCCCCTGACGGTACGAGACTGCTGCCTGGTTACGGACGGAGCAGGTGCATTTGTCATGACGCGGGCAGACCGCGTGGGCGATGCGCCACATGCTCCCGCCTATGTTTTGGGAAGCAGCACAGCAGTCTGGAACCGCCAGATTTCATCCATGCACGATCTGACGGTAACTGCCGCACAGCAGTCGGGCAAGTTGGCTTTTGCTATGGCGGGTATGCAGCCTCGCGATATGGATGTTGTGCAACTATATGATGCATTCACCATCAACCCCATTCTATTTCTTGAGGATCTAGGGTTTTGCGAGAAAGGGGAAGGAGGATCCTTTATCAGTGATGGTGCAATCGCACCAGGCGGCTCCCTGCCTGTAAACACCAACGGAGGTGGGCTCTCGTGCGTTCATCCCGGAATGTATGGAATATTCCTGATTATCGAGGCGGTGCGACAGTTGCGCGGGCAATGCGATGAGCGGCAAATCGAGGGCGCGGAGGTTGCACTCGTGCATGGCAATGGAGGCACTTTGTCAAGCCAGTCTACGGCTATCCTGGGCACGAAGGCAGCACTCTAGCATGAACAACTGCTGAAAGAGATGTTCGCCTAATGTTTGGTATTATTTCCCACCCCATAGTCATGCATACCTTTTAGGATGTCAGCGATGGCCATTTCGCCAGACGTGCCACTCTACCTTGATTTCACAAGCCAAGAAGAAATTGACGCAGCCTATGATCCAACTCGTAATGTCCCCGATGTGGTTTGTATACGAAAGCGCTACGAAGAGCAGGGGGAAAGGGCGCGGTGTAACCTGCCATATATAGCCAATGTGCCGTACGGCCCCACACTGGACGAGCATGTTGACATCTTCCCTTCTTCGGAGCCGGATTCACCCGTCTTGCTGTTCATTCATGGGGGATACTGGCGAGCAAACAGGGCGCGTGATTCAAGTCAGATCGCCCTTGGACCTCATGCCCTTGGTATGACGGTTGTGATAATCAATTATTCGCTCTGCCCCAGGGTGACAATCGACGAGATTACCCGCCAGACACGCGCCAGTGTCGCATGGACATTGGCCAATATTTCGCAATATAACGGCGACCCGAAACGTTTGCTTATTGCTGGGCATTCGGCGGGCGCACATTTGGCAGCCATGTGCTTGCAGACACGCTGGGCCGAAAATTATGGACTTGATGCGCAACCCATACGCGCCGCCTTGTTGATCAGCGGGATCTACGACATAGCTCCACTGCGTTACAGCTACCTTCAGCCGCTGATCCAACTGGATGAAGGCATTGTACGAAGGAATTCGCCCATGTTTGGCATGCGCCATTCGGATACGAAGGTATTATTGACTTGGGGAGGCAAAGAAAGCACCGAATTCTCGCGACAATCAAGAGAGTATTGCTCGCGGTGGCAGCAGATGGGTAACGCTGCTGAGCTGTTGGAGCAGAGGAAATGTGATCATTTTACAGTGATCCATGGGTTCGAGAATGCCGACAGCGAGCTATGTAGATGGCTGCTGAATGAGGCCTGATTGTCAGCTATTGAGGATTGGTGTCTTCATAACCGCAGGGTGTTCTAGGGAGGATGAGCATACCAAACACTGATTTCAAGAAGCTCCGGGTGTCGAACCATCAGCCTTTTCCCTAGGTCACCACGCAAGTACAAGAAGCGAGCATGCTCCTTCGCAAACGGATTCCGAGACCCGTGCGCCGAAAAAAATGCGGGCACCATGACGGCGCCATAGGTAACCTCGCCGAAAGTTATCGTCCTTGCTTGGACTGAAGGCAGCCAACAAAAAAGCGCCGACAGGTCTGGCCGGCCTGGAGCCGGAGGCGAGCGGGCACCTGTCTGCTATTCGTGGAAGTCAGAAACGAAACGTGCAATATAAGGCAGGTGGGTCTCGGTGTTCACGCCGGTATCTCGTCCAGGATTTCACCCTCGACACGCCCTGTAGCTTTTAAGGCCTGCAATTGCGTCCGTTCTGATTCGTAGTCGAAGGCATAGATAGTTACACAGAATTGGCCATAGACGCTGGTGAATACAACATCACGGGGTGTCCATTTGCGACCATGGGTATCGATGGCAATCTCAATCATCTTGACTCCTACTGGGTGCGATGCACTTACGCCTTTTGTTCAGCATAAAGCTTGCCACCTGCCTCTTGGAGGGGTACCGCGCTATGGACACGAATTATTGCCTCTTCAGATAGACCGACTACAAGAAAGGGGCGATGATTAGCCAGCTGGCGCGGCAAGGGGCCTGCCGCCAGGAAATAGGCATGGAAGATGCTGGTTTCTGGTGTCGTTTCTAAACCGATATGAGGAGCTGACTCATGACACACACAAGCGGTTCGGCGAAGATAAAAGATTGGCCGCGGGAGTCCAGGGAAGCCGCGCAGCTTGTGCTGGACAAGTATGGCGAACCGGACGAGGAAACACTTACAGAACTGATTTGGCATCGGCCCGGGCCATGGAAGCGGATTATTGCTACGAAAGCCTCTTATGAACACAATTTTCCGACAGCGCATATAGATTGCGTTGAATCCGTCATTGACTATCGTGTTCCCGTTGACAAGTGCGACGAGCTAGCCCGATTTGATGGCAGTGTGATCGTCGAGCGAACAGCTGGCGAGGTGTCTGCCCGCTGTCATGACGAAGAGGCCAATTTTCTGGCATTGAATCTGATGCACGACATCGTCACCGGAGCCAAAACCGTCGAGGAGGCGCGAGCCTACTACGGCAAGGAATTTCTTGATTATCGACGTAGAAAGCCCACTCCCTACATGGACGGGCTGAAATTCACGCCCTGCGGCAAGCCGACCGCGGATCCGGACGAGGCCATCCTGACCGTGGATCAACTGGAAAAAGCGAAGCAAGAGGGCCGGCGGTGACTGTGGAAGACGGGCTTACGCCTTGCCACGCGTCATCTTTTCTTTATGCAACCTGAGAGGAGTGTCGTCCGCCGGTTTAAACGTTGACGAAGATGCACCCTCTGGGTTGGGGTTGCCATCAAACTGTGTGGCTTTTTGGCCTTTGGCCTCCTGACGGCTATGGCGGGCGTTATTGGCATTTGCTTCTTCGGTTGCTGACTGTGGGCCCTGCTCGGGGCCCATGCCTTTTTCATGGCGGGTCAGCTTATCTTCCCTGGCGGCTTTGTGCGCGGACGTATCGGTTTGCTTCATGGCTGGCTCCTTGTGAATACACAATATTCAGCAAGTCTCGGGCCTGCGCCGGCCAGTCTGATGGAGCCGTGGATCCACGGGCTATGGACGATCATGAACCAAGTGTTGCCAGGCAGCAGGCTTCACGTTGCGGGTAATGATGTCTGCCCCCCCGATGATGAACAGCAGGCTGAGGGTAAAAAGACCGACGACAGCGATGAGCCGAAGCAGCGGAATGCTTTGGCGCAGATGCATGAAGAACACCGCGACGAGAGCGGCCTTGGCAAGCGCTATGACTATGTTCAGCACAGCATTGGCGGCGCCAAGTGGTATGAGCGAGGTGGTAGTGGTAGTGGCTAGCAACAGCATAAGGCTGAGCCATACGAGTATGAGCGGCTTCATACCCGCCTCCGGGGGAGCGCCGTTCTGGCGACGGGTGGCGGCCGGATGGAGATGATAGTCATGACGCTCTCCCGGCCAGATAGAGCGCTGGAAACAGGAATATCCAGATCATATCGACAAAATGCCAGTAAAGCCCGGTTATCTCCAGCCTTCTCACCGCGCCATGCCCGGGTTCATGCGCAAGGTAGCGATGGCAATACAGCACCAGGGCAATGCCTATGATGAGGTGCAGCGCATGAAGCAGGGTGGAAAAGAAATAGATGAAATAGAAGAGCTGGGCTGCGGCGAGATCAATGGCGCCATCCATCTGAAAGGAGGGGCCCGGCACCAAATGTTCGTGCCAGTCTTGAAGATACTCATAGCTTTTGACGAGCAGAAACAGCAATCCCAGCAGTACCGCGGCATTGAGCGCGCGTCGGGCCTGTACGCGTGAACCGTTCTCGGCATACAGGAGTGCAGCGGCTACAGCCAGGCTGCTGGTGAGAAGCACCGCAGTGTTGAACGTGCCGCAGGCCAGGTCTGTGCTGCGGCTGGCAGCCTCGAAGGCCTGCGGCCATTCATATCGCCCATACATATAGGAAAAAAATATCGGACCGAAGAACATGATCTCCGATCCAAGGAATACCCACATGCCGATGCGGGCGCGGGCATCGATCTGGGCCTGGGGCGAGCAGGCGGTATTGTCTGTATTCATTCTTGAACCCCTTTTTCCGGGATATAGTCATAGGGTTCCGCAGCTCCGTTTGGAATTTGATCGAAATTATGCTGGGGTGGGGGCGAGGGCGTCGTCCATTCGAGGCCCGTGGCCTGCCAGGGGTTGTCTGAAGCGGGTTTTCCATGCCGGAGCGACCACAGCAGGTAGCCGATCGGCAGCAGATAGCCTATGGCCAGCACGGCGGCTCCGCTCGATGACAATATATTGAGTACCTGAAACTGCTCCGGATATGTGTGGTATCGCCGGGGCATGCCATCGTAGCCAAGCAGATACTGGGGAAAGAACGCGAGATTGAAGCCGGCAAAGATGATAAGGGCGGCTACCCGCGCCCAGGATTCTGCATACATGCGCCCTGTGATCTTAGGCCACCAATAATGTATTGCGCCCATATAGGCCATGACCGCACCACC
>Ga0182738_1001547_pt1 | contig 28575 bp, 28 predicted proteins | sample eDN5th30CBELigMG_FD_128876 | JGI IMG/M metagenome (GOLD analysis project Ga0182738, IMG submission 128876) | Enriched Miracle-Growth compost microbial communities from Emeryville, California, USA - eDNA 5th pass 30_C BE-Lig MG (version 2)... ...
ACGATGGTGAGCTGGATCCAGCGATCGTCAGAGGTGCGATAGATGTTGCCCAGCGCCGAGCGGGGGCGGTCGGGCGGCGGCCGGTGCGGCAGGAAGGCGCCGACCAGGGCGGCCTGGGCGATCACGCCGCATGCCCACAGGCCGTTGCCGAGCAGCGACGTGCCGACCCACGAGCCTTCGCCGGTCTTCATGCGATGGATCAATGCCATCAGGATCGAGGAGACCAACGCCATCGCCGTGGCGCGGTCGCCCTGCGCCGGGCCCGGCACGCCGGGCGGGCCGCCTTCGTAGCGTTGCGCGTCGAGCAGGCCGGAGCGGGCGAAATAGGCGGTGGCGTCGAAGCCCGGCCGGTCGCGGTCGGGGCCGGTCTCGCCGTAGCCCGTGAGCGAGGCGTAGATCAGCTTCGGGTTGACCTTCTTCACGTCGTCGTAGGCGAGGCGGAGCTTGTCGCGCACCGGCGGCGGGAAGTTGCAGATCAGGATGTCGGACGTCCCGATCAGCCGGTCGAGCGCGGCGCGCCCCTCGGGTTTCTTGAGGTCGAGCACGATCGAGCGCTTGTTGCGCGAGTCCATCTGCCAGGGATAGTTGACCTCGGCCTTCGGATAGTTCGACGAGTCGTGCATGATCGAGCGGTTGGGGTCGCCGTCCGGCCCCTCGACCTTGATCACCTCGGCGCCCCAGTCGCCCAGCACGGTGGCGGCCGCCGGTGCGGCGATGAACGAGCTGATATCCAGTACGCGCAGTCCCGCCAGAGGCAGGGCAGAGTCGGTCATTGCTGATCCTCGAAATGCGTTCGGGAGATTAAGGACGCGGGCCTCTGGTGTCCGTCAAGACCGGCCGCTAGCGTGCGTTCCGGCACGCGACGCGCACGGGGACGGTTCATGGCGGCAAGGAAGCGCAAGCCCAATTTCCTGATCGTCCTGATCGACGATCTGAGGTTCGACGAGCTCGGGATCTGCGGCCATCCCTACATGAAGACGCCGAACATCGACCGGATCGGCCGCGAAGGCGCGAAGTTCGACGCGGCCTTCCATACGACGCCGCTCTGTTCGCCCAACCGCGCCTCGATCCTGACCGGCCAGTATGCCAGCCGTCACGGCATCATCGACAACGTGGCGCGCGATGCGCACAGCCACCGCCTGCCCAACTATCACGTCATCCTGCAGCGGCTGGGCTACGAGACCGCCCATGTCGGCAAATGGCACATGGGCAATTCGGGCGGGCCGCGGCCGGGCTACGACCGCTGGGTCAGCTTCCCGGGCCACGGCTCGATCCTCGATCCGGTGCTGAACATCGACGGCGATGAACGCCAGCACCCGGGCTACATCACCGATCTGCTGAACGGGCACGCCGTGGCCTTCCTGCGCCAGGAGCGGGACAAGCCGTTCGCGCTGTTTTTCGCCCACAAGGCGGTGCATCCCGACGCCTACCAGGCGGCCGACGGCACGCTCGACTTCAGGAACGGCGGCTACCTGCCGGCCGCGCGCCATGCCGATCTCTACAAGGGCGAACACTTTCCCCGGCGGCCCAATGCCGTGGCGCCGTCCGAGGTCGTGAAGCAGAAGCCGGCCTGGACCGAGGCCCACGCGCTGCGCACCGGCCCGGCCTCGCGCAAGCTGCTCGACGGCGTGCAGGCCGGCACGGAAGAAGAGATCCGCCTGCGCGCCGCGATGATGGCCTCGGTCGACGAGGGCATGGCCGAGGTCTTCAAGGCGCTCGAGGAGACCGGCGAGCTCGACAACACCTTCCTCCTGTTCCTGGGCGACAACGGCTACTTCTTCGGCGAGCACGGGCTCGGGCCCGAGCGCCGCTTCGCCTACGAGGAGGGCATCCGATCGCCGTTCCTGGTCCGCTATCCGGCATGGTTCGAGCCGGGCACGGCGAACGACGATCTCGTGCTGGCGCTCGACATCGCGCCGACCGTGCTCGACCTCGCCGGTGCCAGGGCCGATGACTTCGATCACATCCAGGGCCAGTCGCTCAGGCCGCTGTCGAAGGGCGGCAGCAAGCGCGGCTGGCGCACGTCGTTCATGTGCGAATACTTCAGCGAGAATGCCATGCCGTGGCTGATCGGCATGAGCTACAAGGCGATCCGCACCAAGCGGCACAAGTACATCCACTGGACCCAGAAGTCGCTGAACGGCATCGAATGCGACGAGCTGTACGATCTCGAGAACGACCCCTACGAGATGAAGAACCTGCTCGGCCGGCGCGGCAGTGAGGCCCTGATCAAGCGCCTGCGCCGGCAGCTCGCCCAGCTCGTCGCCAGCTCGGTGGGCCTATGAGGCGGCCATCTCCCCGCGCTCCGCGCGGGGAAAATTCAGACCTCCTGACATAGACCAGTGTGGGAATGTCCGGCTTGGTCAGCGCGGACACGATGAGCGTGCGCCGGGTCGTCCTCATTGGACCGCGCGCATCCTGCGCGCTCATACGCGCCCATGAAGGCGCTCGATCATGAGCGCGCAGGATGCGCGCGGTCCAATGAGCATGATTGGGCAAGGCTGCGCCTCGGCCCAACCGGGCGGGTCCAGCCTGTGTCCGGCGTTGGAAATCTGACGCGTCTGCATGCCGTTCGGCGACTCGGGCAGGCCAGAGCAGAGATGGATTCTCGGCGCGAAAAGCCGGACAGGTAATGGTCCGCACCCTCTCCGGCTGGAAGGCTAGCATTTTCCAGCCTCCGTGCGGGTTATGTCAGGAGTTCTGAAATTTGGCGAGGTGGCGCGCAGGACGCAGGGCTGTCCGGGGAAAAGGCGAAGAATCTTTGCAAAAGCCGCTTTCAGCGCCTATCTCCTCCGCTCCCTAGCGAAAGCACAAGAACCATGGGCTACAGAGTCGCCGTCGTCGGCGCGACCGGCAATGTCGGGCGCGAAATGCTGCAGATCCTGGCCGAGCGGAACTTCCCGGCCGATGACGTCGTGGCCCTGGCCTCGTCGCGCTCGGCCGGCGCCCAGACCTCGTTCGGCGAGGACAAGGTGCTGAAGGTCCAGGACCTCGCCAAGTTCGATTTCAAGGGCATCGACATCGTTCTGTCCTCGCCCGGTGCCAAGGTCTCGGCCGAGCACAGCCCGCGCGCCGTCAAGGCCGGCGCCATCGTGGTCGACAACACCTCCTACTGGCGCATGGACCCGGACGTGCCGCTGGTGGTGCCCGAGGTGAATGCCGACGCCATCAAAGGCTACAAGGGCCGCGGCATCATCGCCAACCCCAACTGCTCGACCATCCAGATGGTGGTGGCGCTGAAGCCGATCCACGACGCGGCAAAGATCAAGCGGGTCGTCGTGTCGACCTATCAGTCGACCTCCGGCGCGGGCAAGGAGGCGATGGACGAACTCCTGAACCAGACCAAGAGCTTCTTCGTCAATCAGGACCTCGAGCCCAGGAAGTTCACCAAGAACATCGCTTTCAACGTCATTCCCCACATCGACGTGTTCATGGACGACGGCTCGACCAAGGAAGAATGGAAGATGGTCGTCGAGACCAAGAAGATCCTCGACCCGAAGATCAAGGTCCATGCCACCTGCGTGCGCGTGCCGACGTTCATCGGGCATGCCGAGGCGGTGAATCTCGAGCTCGAGGAGCCGCTCGACGAACATGAGGCGCGGCAGCTTCTCGCCGCGGCGCCCGGCATCCTGGTGGTCGATCGCCGCGAGTCCGGCGGCTATGTGACGCCCAAGGAGATCACCGGCCAGGACGGAGTGTTCGTGAGCCGCGTGCGGACGGATCCGACGGTCGAGAACGGTCTGGCGATGTGGATCGTCAGCGACAACCTGCGCAAGGGCGCCGCGCTCAACGCCGTCCAGATCGCCGAGGAGCTGATCAAGGGCTACATCTGAGCGCTGGGCGTGCGGTTCTCCAGAGTCGCTCGTGAGGCAAGCTGAAGAACAGAGCGGCTCCGGACGCCATGATTCACCTGCGCTCATTGGACCGCGTGCATCCTGCGCGCTCAAGCTCATGAGCGCGCAGGATGCGCGCGGTCCAATGACATGAGCGGCTTTGGAGAGCCGCTCTCCCAGCGCTCGACCGTGCGTGCGGGGTTGGCTACGGTGGCGGGATGATCGACGCCAAATCTCTCGACCTGATCCTGCGCAACGGCCGCACCCACAACGTCTTCCTGGACAGGCCCGTCAGCGACGAGCAGCTGCGGCAGATCCACGAGATCATGAAATGGGGCCCGACCTCGCAGAACTCGCAGCCCGCTCGGGTCGTCTTCGTGCGCACGAAGGAGGGCAAGGAGAAGCTCAAGCCGGCGCTCAGCCCCGGCAACCTCGACAAGACGATGGCGGCGCCGGTGACGGCGATCGTCGCCTACGATTCGCGCTTCTACGAGCACCTGCCGCGCACCTTTCCGCACAATCCGGCGGCGAAGGACAACTACATCGGCGAGGGCAAGGAGGAGGCCGCGCTCAGGACGGCTTTCCGCAACGGCACCCTGCAGGGCGCCTATCTGATGATCGCCGCTCGCGCGATCGGCCTCGATGTCGGCGCCATGAGCGGCTTCAACAATGCCGTCGTCGACCAGGCCTTCTTCCCCGAAGGCCGCTTCAGGTCGAATTTCCTTTGCAACATCGGCTATGGCGACCACGCCAAGCTGTTCAACCAGAACCCGCGCTTCGACTTCGAGGATGTCTGCACGTTTGCGTAGCTAACTCTGCTCGAGTCATCGAGCAGCCTCGCTTCCTGTCGTCCTGAGCGCAGCGCCCAGTTGCACGGCAGGTGTCTGATCAGGATGACAAGGATGGGCGCGGAGGACAGACCACATGCCTTGCCGTTCCGAGGCGTAGCCTTGCCCGATCATCCTCATTGGACCGCGCGCATCATTGGACCGCGCGCATCCTGCGCGCTCATGATCGAGCGCATTGATAGGCGCGTATGAGCGCGGTCCAATGAGGACGACCCGGTGCACGCTCTCGTCGTGGGACGAAAACATGTCTTGCTGGTCCGAGGCGTAGCCTCGCTAGGTCAGCTCCAGCACCCGGGCCCAATGGCGCCAGGGCAGCGGCAGCAGCGAGATCAGCGCGACGATTCCGAACGCCAGGATCACTGCGCCGGCGATGCGGTTCAGCCACAGGAGGCCCGTGCCGGTGAAATGCTGGCGGAGCGCGACCGAGGCGGTGCACAGGATCGCCCACCAGCCGAGCGCGCCGCAGAACACGCCGGCGACGAGGGTGGCGGCGTCGGGCAGGCTGCCGCCGACGCCGGCCAGATCGCGTCCGGCGAAGGCCGCGCCGAACGCCATCACCGTCAGCGGGTTGAACACGGTGATGAAGAAGCTCGAGCTGGCGAAATGGAAATGTGTGGCGACCTGGTGCTCGCGGTCGTCGGACACCGGATCGCCCACCGTGCGCATGCGGTGGCGCATCGTCGACCAGCCCATGACGATCAGCACCAGCCCGCCGATGCCGCGCAGCCAGGCTTCTCGACGGGCGACGAAATCCTCGACGAAGCTCAGGCCGAACGCGGCGACGGCGCCGAACACCGCGTCGCCCAGCGCCGCGCCCAGGCCGGTCATGTAGCCCGCGACGGCGCCGATCGTGATCGAGCGGCGGATGCAGAGGGCGGCTGCGGGGCCGACCGGCACGGCGATCAGGAAGCCGATGATGGCGCCTTCGACCAGCAGCACGATCGGATTGTAGGCGAAGCCGGGAACGTGCATCGCGACGCTATAGTCTCTCGGGCACGAAGCGTCGCGGCGGCGAAACCAGGCACTCCTGCGCGGCGACGAGCTGCAGCTCACGCTCGCCCATTGCCCGTGTCGCCTCCAGCACGGCGTAGATCGAGGACGCAGCCTTGCCGAGCGCGGAGGCGATGTCCCCGCTTTCCAGCCAGTGCGCCGTGAACAGGGCCGCCACGGTGTCTCCCGTGCCGTTGGGCATGATCTCGAAACCGATCAACGGCGTGACGATGCGCCAGGCTGCGTCGGCCGTGACCGCCAGCATCTCGATCTGCTCGGCGTCCGCGTCGGCGCGGCGCAGGCTGGTGACGAGGGCGAGCCGCGGGCCTTTCAGCAGGCTGCGTGTGGCCAGGAGCGCATCGTCGAGCGTGGCGACCGTTCGGCCGGTCAGGTGCTCCAGCTCGAAATGGTTGGGCGTGATCAGGTCGGCCGCCGGCAGGGCGCGGTCGCGGAAGAAGCCGTCGATGCCGGCCTTCACGTAGATGCCGGTGTCGGTGTCGCCGAGCACCGGATCGCAGCACCAGATTGCCCGGGGATTGGCAGCCCGCACCTTGCGCACGGTCTCCAGCACCACATCGCCCAACGCCGCATCGCCGACATAGCCGGTGAGCAAAGCGTCGCACCTTGCGAGCAGGCCGAGCGCCTCGATACCCTGCACGATATCTGCGACCTGTCCCGCGGGCGCGGTCCGGCCGCGCCAGGCGCCATAGCCGGTGTGGTTCGAGAACTCGACCGTGTTCACCGCCCAGACCTCATGGCCCAATCGTTGCAGGGGAAAGGTTGCTGCCCGATTGCCGACGTAGCCGTAGGCGACATGGCTCTGAAGCGAGAGGAAGCGCATGGCCACGGTCACCTTGCCACAAGGACGGCCCTCATTATAGTCCGCCGCGTTTTCGGGGAGTTCGCCATGCCTGACGTCCGTCCGCGCCGCAGTGTGCTCTACATGCCGGGCGCCAACACACGCGCGCTGGAAAAGGCCCGGACCCTGCCGGCCGACGCCCTGATCTTCGATCTCGAGGATGCCGTGGCGCCCGACGCCAAGGAGGCGGCGCGGGACAATGTGGTCGCGGCGGCGAAGAGCAAGGCCTACGGCAGGCGCGAGATCGCCATCCGCTGCAACGGGCTCGGCACGCCCTGGGGCAAGGCCGACGTGGCGGCGATCGCCACCTCCGGCGCCGATGCGATCGTGGTGCCAAAGGTCGAGAGCGCGGCCGACGTGGCCGCCATCGTCTCGCTGCTCGATGCCGCCGGCGCACCGGCCTCGATGGCGGTGTGGGCGATGATGGAGACGCCCAGGGGCATGCTGCATGCAGAAGAGATCGCCGGCTCCCACCCGCGCCTGACGCTGTTCGTCATGGGCACCAACGACCTGGTGAAGGACATGCGGGCGCGCCACACGCCAATGCGCCTGCCGATGATCACGGCGCTGGGGCTCGGCATCCTGGCCGCCCGCGCCCACGGCCTCACCATCCTCGACGGCGTCTATAACGACATCCAGGACACCGACGGCTTCAGGGACGTGTGCCGGCAGGGCCTCGAGATGGGCTTCGACGGCAAGACCCTGATCCATCCGAGCCAGGTCGAGCCGTGCAACGAGACCTTCGCGCCGTCCGAAGGCGAGCTCGCGATGGCGGGCAGGATCGTCGCCGCCTTCAAGGCCGCGCAGGCCGAAGGCAAGGGCGTCGTCACGGTCGACGGCCGCATGATCGAGAACCTGCATGTCGAGCAGGCCGAGCGCGCGCTGGCGATGGCCGCGGCGATCAGGGAGCTGCAGGCTGCATGACCAAGGCCAAGATCGAAACCGGTAATTTCTTCGAGGACTTCACGGTCGGCCAGGAGTTCCGTCACCCCACGCCGCGCACGCTGACCGAGGCCGATGCGGCGCTGAACATCGCGCTCTACGGCTCGCGCTTTGCGATCAACTCGTCCGATGTCTTCGCCCGCGCGCTCGGCCTGCCGCGCGCGCCGCTCGACGATCTGCTGGTCTTCCATGTGGTGATCGGCAAGACGGTGTCCGACATCTCGGTCAACGCGGTCGCAAATCTCGGCTATGCCGAGTTTCGCTGGGGCGTGCCGGTCTTCCCCGGCGACACGCTGGCGGTCAAGTCGACCGTGCTCGGCCTGCGCGAGAATTCCAGCAAGGCGAGCGGCGTGGTGTGGGTGCGCTCGGTCGGTACCAACCAGCGCGCCGAGACGGTGCTGGACTACATTCGCTGGGTGATGGTGCACAAGCGCGACCCGGCTGCCGAGGTCGGCGCGCCCGTCGTGCCGAAGACCGCGCCGTCGGTGGCACCGTGCGACCTGATCGTGCCGGACCTCGCGATGACGGGATACGACGACGAAGCGGCCGGCTCGCCCTATCGCTGGGACGACTACGAGCCGGGCGAGCGCATCGACCACGTGAGCGGCATCACGCTCGAGGACTCCGACCACATGTTCTCGACGCGGCTCTACCAGAACACCGCGCGTGTCCATTTCGACGCCCATGCCGGCAGAAGCACGCGCTTCGGCCGGCGCCTGGCGTATGGCGGGCATGTGATTTCGCTGGCCCGTGCGCTGTCGTTCAATGGCCTCGCCAACGGATTCCGCGTCGCGGCCATCAACGGCGGCAGCCATGTCGCGCCGACTTTCGGCGGCGACACGATCTACGCCTGGTCGCAAATCCTCGAAAAGGCGCCGCTGCCGAAGCGGACCGACCTCGGGGCGTTGCGAGTGAGAACCATTGCCGCCAAAGATTGGCCTTGCGCCGACTTTCCGGGCAAGGGAGCGGACGGCAAATACCATCCTGCGGTCGTGCTCGACCTCGATTGCTGGCTGCTGATGCCGCGTCGTTGACTTGGGGGGACATGGGGTTAAAACGCTTGTCAAACAGAGGACTTACGCGATGAGCGTCGCCAACCGGCCGGTTCACCGGCCGCTCTCTCCCCATCTCCAGGTCTATCGTCTGCAACTCACCTCGGCGCTGTCGATCCTGCATCGCGCGACGGGCATCGCCCTTGCAGTGGGCGCGCTCTATCTCGCGGTCTGGGTGATGTGCGCGGCGGCCAGCCCGCGGACCTACGCCACCTTCCAGGACTTCAACGCCTCGATCGTCGGCCGGTTCGTGCTCGGCGGCTGGCTGTTCAGCGCCTTCTATCACCTGTGCAACGGCATCCGGCACCTGTTCTGGGACGCGGGCTACGGCTTCGAGCTCAAGGACGCCTACCGCAGCGGCTGGATCGTCGTCGGCGTCTCGCTGGTCGCCACGGCGCTGTCGTGGATCATCGGCCTCAGGCTGCTCTAGGGGAGGCCGACATGGACGATCGCAGAACGCCTCTCGCCCGCGCCCGCGGCCTCGGTTCGGCCAAGGACGGCGTGCATCACTGGTGGGTCCAGCGCCTCACCGCCATCGCGCTGATCCCGCTCGTCGTGTGGTTCGCCATCTCGCTCGTGATGCTGAGCGGCGCCGACTATGCGGTCGTGCGCGCCTGGATCGGCTCGCCGCTGGTGATGGTGCTGCTGATCCTCACCATCGGCATCGGCCTGCATCATGGCCAGCTCGGCATGCAGGTCGTGTGGGAGGACTACACCGGCGGCGCCCTGCGCGTCGTAATGATCGTTTTCACCAAGTTCCTCGCAGCGCTCTTTGGCCTCGGCGCCATCGTGGCGATCCTGCGTATCGGTCTCGGAGGCTGACATGGCCGACAGTAGCGGCAAGAGCGACGGAGCGGCGCCCGGCACGGTGAACATCGGCGGCCGCGCCTACACGATCGTCAACCACGAATACGACGTCGTCGTGGTCGGCGCCGGCGGCGCGGGCCTGCGCGCCACCTTCGGCATGGCCAACAAGGGCTTCAAGACCGCCTGCATCACCAAGGTGTTCCCGACCCGCAGCCATACCGTGGCGGCGCAGGGCGGCATCTCGGCGGCGCTCGGCAACATGGGGCCGGACGACTGGCGCTGGCACATGTACGACACCGTCAAGGGCTCCGACTGGCTGGGCGACCAGGACTCGATCGAATACATGTGCCGCGACGGCATCCCGGCGATCATCGAGCTCGAGCATTTCGGCGTGCCGTTCTCGCGCACGCCCGAGGGCAAGATCTACCAGCGCCCGTTCGGCGGCATGACGACGGACTACGGCAAGGGCATCGCCCAGCGCACCTGCGCCGCCGCCGACCGTACGGGCCATGCGATCCTGCATACGCTCTACCAGCAGTCGCTGCGGAACCACGCCGAGTTCTTCATCGAGTATTTCGCGCTCGACCTGATCATGGACGAGGGCGTGTGCCGCGGCGTGATGGCCTGGAACCTCGACGACGGCACGATCCATCGCTTTCGCGCCCACAAGGTCGTGCTGGCGACCGGCGGCTATGGCCGCGTCTACCAGACCGCCACCTCGGCACACACCTGCACCGGCGACGGCGGCGCCATGGTGCTGCGCGCCGGCCTGCCGCTGCAGGACCTGGAATTCGTGCAGTTCCATCCGACCGGCATCTTCGGCGCGGGCTGCCTGATCACCGAGGGCGTGCGCGGCGAGGGCGGCTACGTCACCAACGGCAACGGCGAGCGCTTCATGGAGCGCTATGCGCCGTCGGCCAAGGACCTCGCCTCGCGCGACGTCGTCAGCCGCTCGATGACCATCGAGATCCGCGAAGGCCGCGGCTGCGGCCCGAACAAGGATTACATCGAGCTGCATGTCGAGCATCTCGACCCGAAGGTGATCCACGAGCGCCTGCCGGGCATCGCGGAAACCGCGCGCATCTTCGCCGGCGTCGACGTGACGCGCCAGCCGATCCCGATCCTGCCGACCTGCCACTACAACATGGGCGGTATTCCGGCGAACTATCACTGCGAGGTCATGACGATCAAGGACGGCGACCCGTTCACCGCCGTGCAGGGCCTGATGGCGCTGGGCGAGGCCGCCTCGATCGGCGTGCACGGCGCCAACCGGCTGGGTTCGAACTCGCTGCTTGAGCTGGTGGTGTTCGGCCGTTCGGCCGCCAACCGGGTCGCCGAACTGATGAAGCCCGGCGAGACGCACAAGGACCTGAAGAATGCCGGGGAAGCGGCGGTCGCCCGCCTCGACAGGGCGCGCCACGCCAACGGCGGCACGCCGACGGCGCAGCTGCGTGCGATGATGCAGAGGACGATGCAGAACGACTGCGCGGTGTTCCGCACCACCAAGACCCTGGCCGAGGGCTGCGCCAACATGGACAAGGTGTTCGCCGGCAAGGGCGACATCCGGGTCAAGGACCGCTCGATGATCTGGAACTCCGACCTGATGGAGACGCTGGAGTTCGAGAACCTGATCGTGCAGGCGCAGGCGACGATCTATTCCGCCGCCAACCGCCACGAGAGCCGCGGCGCGCACGCGCACGAGGACTTCCCCGAGCGCGACGACAAGAACTGGCTGAAGCACACGGCCGTCTGGGTCGACGAGGAGACGGGCAAGACCCGCATCGACTACCGGCCGGTCAACCTGCAGCCGATGAGCAACGACGTGCAGTCGTTCCCGCCCAAGGCGCGCGTGTACTGAGGAACAACGATGGCTGAGTTTGCACTGCCCGCCAATTCCAAGATCGGCGTCGGCGAGACCTACAAGGCGGCGGCCGGGACCAAGAACATCAAGACGTTCAAGGTCTATCGCTGGACGCCGGACGACGGGAAGAAGCCGAGCGTCGATACCTACGAAGTCGACATGGATACGTGCGGGCCGATGATCCTGGACGCGCTGATCAAGATCAAGAACGAGATCGACAGCTCGCTCACCTTCCGCCGCTCGTGCCGCGAGGGCGTGTGCGGCTCGTGCGCGATGAACATCGACGGCACCAACACGCTGGCCTGCACCAAGTACATTTCCGACGTGAAGGGCGACATCAAGATCTACCCGCTGCCGCACATGCCGGTGGTGCGCGACCTGGTGCCCGACCTCACCGTGCCCTACGCCCAGCTTGCCTCGATCGAGCCGTGGCTGAAGTCGACCAGCCAGCCGCCGACGCGCGAGCGCATCCAGTCGCCGGAGGAGCGCGCGAAACTCGACGGCCTGTGGGAATGCATCCTGTGCTTCTGCTGCACGACCGCGTGCCCGAGCTACTGGTGGGCCGGCGACCGCTATCTCGGACCGGCGATCCTGCTGCAGGCCTATCGCTGGCTGGCCGACAGCCGCGACGAGGCGAAGGGCGAGCGGCTCGACAATCTCGAGGATCCGTTCCGGCTCTATCGCTGCCACACGATCATGAACTGCACCAAGACCTGCCCGAAGAGCCTCAATCCGGCCAAGGCCATCGCCGAGATCAAGAAGTTGCTGGTCGAGCGCACGATTTGACCGTCTTGGGCGGAAAGCTATAGAATCTGGCCAATCAGGCCAGATTCTCGTGACCAAGATCTTCAACCTCTCCGAAGCCAAGGACCAGCTCTCCTCGCTGGTGGATCGTGCTGCCTCGGGAGAGGAGATCGTGATCGCCAAGCACGGCAAGCCGCTGGCCAGGCTGGGCCCGATACCGGGCGCGAGGAACAGGAAACCCCGGGAGCCTTCCAACGCGCTTGGCCTGACCTATATGGCCGACGACTTCGACGCCCCTCTCCCGCCCGAATTGCTCAAGCTCTTCGGCTACGATCCCTGACGTGGATCTGCTGCTCGATACTCACGCATTCATCTGGTGGAATGCAAAGGACGGTCGTCTCGCCAATGTGGCTCGTGATGCCATTCGCGAACCGGGCAACCGTGTCGTCGTCAGCGCGGCCAGCGTTTGGGAGATCGCGATAAAGCGGAAGATCGGCAAGCTCTCGTTCCGCCATGACCTCCTGGCGGCTATCGCCGCAGACGGTTTCGAGACGCTCGACATAACGCCAGCGCACGCCGATGCCGCCGGTTCGTTGCCGCTTCATCATGCCGATCCGTTCGACCGACTTCTCGTTGCCCAGGCCGGCCTTGAGCAATTCGTCCTCGTGACCCAGGACAGGCAGATTCTCCCCTATGGCGTGCCCCTGATCGGCGTCACCTGATCTGAAGCTTTTTGCTATGCTTCTCTGGCCACAAGACAGGGGAGGGATCGATGTTTCTCAAACGGGTCGCCGCGATTGCGGCGCTTTCATGCATGGCCACGCTGCCCGCGTCGGCCGGCCAGACCTTCGATGCGGTCAAGGCCAAGGGCTTCGTACAGTGCGCCGTGAATACCGGGCTGGCGGGTTTCTCGTTCGCCGACAGCCAGGGCAAGTGGACCGGGCTCGACGTCGATCTCTGCAAGGCGATCGCAGTCGCCATGTTCGGTGACGCCGAGAAGGTCAAGTTCACACCGACCACCGCGCAGCAGCGCTTCGTGGCGCTGCAGTCGGGCGAGGTCGACGTCATCACCCGCAACGCCACGCAGACCCTGCTGCGCGACACCTCGCTCGGCTTCAACATCGCCGGCGTCAACTTCTACGACGGCCAGGGCTTCATGGTGCCGGCCAAGTCGGGGCTGAAGAGCGCCAAGGAGCTGAGCGGCGCCACGATCTGCGTGCAGCCCGGCACCACGACGGAACTCAACCTCGCGGACTATTTCCGCAAGAACAAGATGACCTTCAAGCCGGTGCTGATCGAGAAGCTCGACGAACTGCTCCAGGCCTACGCCTCCGGCCGCTGCGACGCCTACACCACCGACGCCTCGGGCCTCGCCGCGGTGCGCGCCGGCCAGCTCTCCGGCAAGGGCGAGCACACCATCCTGCCCGAGCGCATCTCCAAGGAGCCGCTCGGCCCGATGGTGCGGCATGGCGACGACCAGTGGCTGGATCTCGTGAAATGGACCCTGATGGGCATGATCGAGGCCGAGGAGATGGGCATCAGCCAGGCCAACGTCGAGGAGATGGCGAAGAGCGACGATCCCGCGATCAAGCGCTTCCTTGGCGTGACGCCGGGCTACGGCAAGGCGATCGGCGTCGACGAGAAGTGGATGTACAACATCGTCAAGCAGATCGGGAATTACGGCGACAGCTTCGAGCGCAACGTCGGCGCGAAGACCCCACTCAAGCTCGAACGCGGCCAGAACGCGCTGTGGACCAATGGCGGCCTGATGTACGCCATCCCGTTCCGGTGATCTTTCCTCGTGCTCCTCTCCTCGATCGGGGGAGAGGAGCGCGAGGGTTAAGAGATTAGGAACGTCAGTCCGACGTCCGCTCGAACCGCATGTTCTTGATGCGGCCGGTCGAGACTTCGAGAGCGACGGCCTTGCCGGCCGCATCGCGCACGAGACGGGCGAGTTGGGTGGTCTGCAGCCAGCCACCGGTGCCGGTGATCTCGACCGTCTCCGAATCGACGCCCGCGACCGTCCATGACGCGCCGCCGGCGATCAGCGGACCGCCGACCGCGAGCGCATAACCGTCGCCACTGCGCGTCATCCGCCAGACCGCGCCGGAGTCGGCTGACGCATAGCTGCCGGCGATCTCCGGTGGCACGGCCTTCCGCTCGCCGAGCTTGCTGAAGGCGAGCACGCGGCCTGCGCCGAGATCGACCTTCAGCCCATCGTTGCCCGGCTTCAGCATGAACTCGAACGAGCCGCGCTCGGCGCCGAACCAGCCGCCAGCCCGCCGGCCCAGGACGAAAGGCAGCCCGTTCTGGGTCACCGTGGCCTCGCCGTTCTTCCAGGCGAGGTCGAACAGCGACGGCTCCCCGGCGTTGAACCAGGTGCCGGCGATGGGCTCGATCTCGGCCTGGCCGATCGCATCGAGCGCCGGCGCCATCCGCCCGTCGCCCTCGAGCGCATCGGCCGCGATCCTGTGCGCCAGCCGCCATGGATCGATCGTGCCGAGGTTGGCGATTACCACGACGGTGAGTTCCGCCGCCGGCACGCGCAGGAACTCGGTGCGGAAGCCCGGCCACAGGCCGCCATGGCCGGCCGTCTCCAGACCGCGCAGCTCGCCGACGCCGACACCGCGGCGATAGCGGTTGTCGTGGCCGCCCGCGAGCGGCTCGGCGGCGACGAGCTGGGTCGGGATCGACTTGCCGAGGATCGGCGCATCGAAGTGCCTCGACCAGACCAGCAGGTCCTCGACAGTCGAGGTCAGGCCGCCTTCGCCGCCCTGCGGATAGGCGTGCGCGGCCCGGCGGAAGCCCTGCGTCTCGTCGCCGAGATAGCCGTTGGCGAGATTGGGGATCACCGTGTCGATGTCGGCCGCCAGCATCGTGTCGGTCATGCCGAGCGGCTTGAAGATGCGATCGGCCAGCACGTCGCCCAGCTTCCGGCTCGTCACCTTCTCGATGATCAGGCCGAGCAACAGGAAGTTGGTGTTGCTGTAGAGGAAGCGGCTGCCCGGCTCGAAGTTGAGATGGCGGTTGCGCGCCACGGCGTCGAGGAACTCGACGGCTCGCGCCGGCTTGTCGAGCCCGTGCCCGCCGAGCCGCAGCAGTTCGAGGAAGTCGGGCAGGCCGCTCGAATTGCGCATCATCTGGTCGATGGTGACGGGCAGCGGCTTGAGCTGGGGCAGGTATTTGTGCGGTGGATCGGAGAGGTCGAGCTTGCCCTCGGCGGCGAGCATCAGCGCGGCGGTGACGGTGAACTGCTTGCTGACCGAGGCGATGCGGAAGCGTGTCCTGGGGGTGATCGGCACGCCGTGCTCGATGCTGGCCAGTCCGTAGCCCTTGCAGACCTCGATCTGTCCCGCGCGCATCACCGCGACGACGGCGCCCGGCGAGCCGGGTTTGGTGTAACGGGCGAACAGCGCATCGATGCGGCGTTCGAGGGCGAGGGACGCAATCGTTTTCGACATGGCGCGCAGTCAATCCATCCGGCTCGCACTTGTAAAGCCGAGGCGCTACCGTGGCCCGAACAGAAAGGAAAGCCGACATGGAACGCCGCTTCGTGAAGGTCGAGAAGGGGTTGGGCCCGCAGGGCCGCATCGCCGTCGTGCGTTTCGATCGCGGCGACGGCATCAATGCCCTCAGCAACCAGGCGATGCGCGAGCTGCGCGACGTGACGCGCGATTTCGAGGACGACCTCGAAACCTCGGTTGTCATCCTCACCGGCTCGGCCAAGGCCTTCTCCGCCGGCTTCGATCTCAAGGACCCCGAAGGCCGCCAGCGCGACACGCTGTCGGTCGGTGAGCGCATCCATCGTCAGCGGCTCGGGCCGAAGATGTGCAAGGCCTGGCAGGACATGGACCAGGTGACCATCGCCGCTGTCGAGGGCCATTGCATCGGCGGCGGCGCGGCGCTGGTCGTGGCGCTCGACTTCCGCTTCTGCGGGAAGAGCGCGCATTTCCGCATTCCCGAGGTCGAGCTCGGCATGAACATGAGCTGGGGCTCGATCCCGCGCATGCTGGCGCTGATGGGACCGGCCCGCACCAAGCAGGCGGTGATCCTCGCCTCCGACCGCATCGGCTCGGCCGATGCGCTGGACTGGGGCCTGGTCGAGAAAGTCGTGGACGATGGTCGGGTGCTGGCCGCGTCGATGGCGTTCGCCGAGCGCATCGCCCTGCAGCCGCCGATCCCGGTGCGCATGAGCAAGGCCTCGGTGAACCGTCTCGCGCACGCCCTCGACGATCTCGCCGCGCACATGGACGCCGACCAGAACGTGCTGACCGGCCTGACGGAGGACTACAAGGAGGGAACCTCGGCCTTCCGCGAAAAGCGCAAGCCGGTATTCAAGGGACGTTAGCCTTCCACTGGGGACGCGCCACGCCAGTGGCGCGTCATGCTCATTGGGCCGCGCGCATCCGGCGCGCCCGCGATCTCGGGCGCGCCGGATGCGCGCGGCCCAGGAGGCATGAGAAGACGTGCCACTGGCGTGGCGCGCCCTCGGCGGAGATCAGAGCTTTCTCGCCTTCAGCGAGTCGACGATCGTGCGGCGTTCGTCGTCGGTCATCATCGGCCAGCGGGCGATCTCGTCGATCGTGCGCTTGCAGCCGATGCAGAGATTGCTCTTGGCATCCATGATGCAGATGCTCTTGCACGGCGACATCACGCGCCGGGCGGCATGGGGCTGTGGCACCGGCTCGGCCATCCGGGGTCACGACTTCTTGCTGAGGTCCGCGAGCTGGTTCTGCAACTCGTCGAGCTTGCGCTTGAGATCCTCGATGGCCGCGTCGCTGCCCGGCGCCGGCGCTGCCGCCGCGGGCGCATCGGCCTTTGGCGGCTCGGCGGAACCGTTGGGCTGGGGCGCGGGCGGAGTCATGCCGGCCTGCCCGGCGGCGAACGGGTTGAACATGCGCATGGCGTTCTCGAACATCGCCATGTTCTGCTTGCCCATCGATTCGAACTGCTGAAACGGGTTGAAGCCGAACGCATTCTGCAGATAGCGGCGCATCTGGTCCTGGTTGCGCGCGAACTGGGTCATCGACATCTCGAGATACTGCGGCACCACGCCCTGCAGGCTGTCGCCGTAGAACGAGATGAGCTGGCGCAGGAAGGGGATCGGCAGCAGCGTCTGGCCACCTTTGCTCTCCTCCTCGAAGATGATCTGGGTCAGCACCGGGCGCGTGATGTCGTCGCCGGTCTTGGCGTCGTAGACCACGAAGTCCGTCTTCTCCTTCACCATCTGCGACAGATGCTCGAGCGTCACATAGGCGGAGGTCGCGGTGTTGTAGAGCCGCCGATTCGCGTACTTCTTGATGACGACCGGTGCGGGTTTCGATCCGCTCTCCGGTGCAGGCTGATCGGCCATTACGCTGCGCTCCTCAACACCCTGCGGTGACCTTAGCCCCGATGCCGCAGTGCGACAAGCCGCGCGCTGCCCTGCAACCTTGGAGTGGCCGGGGAGCGAGGCGTTCGCCCGCCGATGCGCTATAGTGCCGCCATGGCCTCGGAAAAGGACGACAGTACCGAGTTCGACGGGCTGGCGCGGCGGTATCTCGATCTCTGGCAGAACCAGCTGTCGGGCATCGCCGGCGACCAGGCGCTGGCCGAGCAGATCGCCCGGCTTTTCGCGGCTGCGAACGCACAGGTCGCAGCCGTCCTGCAGGCCGCCCAAGGAGGTTCGCATGCAGCATCCCCGCCTGGGACCGCGACCGCTGCCGCTTCATCTCGGCACGGCGCTGATGACCTGGGCGAGCTCCGAAAGCGCGTGGCAGCTCTGGAAGCGCGACTCGCCCAGCTCGAGTCCAGGCTCGACCGCGCCTGAGGCCCTGGCCGAGGTCCTGAAGGACGTCACCGCGCTCGAGGCGCGCGCCGGCAAGGGCGGCTTCGAGCAGGCGCTTCATCGCGAGATCGGCCGGCGCATGGATCGCCTGGCCGAGGGCGTGCTGGCCTATCGCCGGCATCCGGTTCATCGCACGCTGGCGGACCCCGCGGCGGTCTGGCAGGAGGGAAACACGCGACTGCTCGATTACGGTCTGACCAATCGGACTGCCCGCAAGAAGGGAGCGCGCGCGGTGCTGGTCGTGCCGTCGCTGATCAACCGCTGGGAAGTGCTCGACCTCAGTGCCGAAAAGAGCCTGCTGCGCGCCATGGCGGCGAATGGCCTGCGGCCCTACCTGGTCGACTGGGGCACGCCAGATGCGGACGAGCGGCGCTTCGATCTCGCCGCCTATGTCGCGCGGCTCGAGCGGGCGGCCGCGTACGTCGGCAGGCGCGCCCGCCGCGCGCCGGCGGTAATGGGCTATTGCATGGGCGGCACGCTCGCGGTCGCGCTCGCTGCGCGGCAGCCGCGCCGGGTGGCGATGCTCGCGCTGCTCGCCGCGCCGTGGGACTTCCATGCCGACAAGACCGGACACGCCTTCCTGCTCTCGACCGGGCCCTTGCTGGCGCAAATGGCCGACAGGCTGGGCGAGTTGCCGGTCGATGTGCTGCAGACCCTGTTCTGGTCGCTCGATCCGTGGCTTGCGATGAAGAAGTTCGGCCGCTTCCTCGGCATGGACCAGCAGGGCGAGCCGGCGCGAGACTTCGTGCTGCTCGAGGACTGGCTGAACGAGGGCGCGCCGCTCGCCGGCCCGACCGCGCGCGACTGCCTGGTCGGCTGGTACGGCGACAACCTGCCCGGCAGCGGCAAATGGATCGTCGGCGGCAAGCCGATCGTGCCGCGCAAGATCACGAAGCCCACGCTGGTGATGATCCCGTCGGGCGACCGCATCGTGCCGCCGCTGTCGGCGGCGGCCCTGACCGATCCCAGGCGCGGCCTGAAGAACGTCACGCGGCTCGACCTGCCGCTCGGTCACATCGGCATGGTGGTGAGTGGCCGCGCGCGCGCGCTCTGCTGGACGCCGCTGATCGACTGGCTTAAGGCGCGCTGATGCCGGGAGCGGAGCGACGCATCGACTGGCGCCTGCCGGCGGTCTGGACGGTGCTGTTCGCCGTCTCGATCGCGACGCGCACCTATGTGGTGGTGGCCGACGAGGCGCGTCGCGGCCATGTCATCGGCTTCGGCCGGCCGCTCACCGAGGAGATCACCAGCCACCTCGTGATCGCGGCCCTGCTGCCCGCGCTCTATTGGCTGCATCGTCGCTTTCCGATCGGCGGTGCGCCGCGCCACCTTCTCGTTCATGTCGCCGCGGTCGTGCCGTTCAGTCTCGCGCACACGACCGGTATGGCGGCCTTGCGGCTGCTCTGGCTCAACGCCGTCGTCGGCATTCCCTACAGCTTCCCGCTGACCTTCGACCGGCTGCAATACGAGTTCGCCAAGGATCTCGTCACCTACCTCATGCTGACCACCGGCGTGCTGGCGCTCCACTATCTGATGCAGCGCTATGACGCGGCCAAGGCCCGGCCGGAGAGGCTGGCTATCGCCGGGGCCGCGCCTGCGCCGCCCGAACGCTTCACGGTCCGCAAGCGTGGCGGCAGCGAGGTGGTGGTCGAGATGGCCGACATCGACTGGATCGAGGCGTCGGGCAATTACGCCATCCTGCATGTCGGCGGCGAGACCTTCGAGATCCGCTCCTCGCTCACCAAACTCGAAGGCGAGCTCGATCCCAAGCGCTTCGTTCGGGTCCACAAGTCACATGTCGTGAACATAGCGCGGGTGGCGGAAGTGACGCCGTGGGTCAGTGGCGATTGGCGTATTCGCCTTCACGACGGCGCGCAGGTAAATCTGAGCCGGCGCTATCGGCAGCGCTTCGAGGCATTGGCGCCCTTACGGAGCTGAATGAACCGTCGCCCGGATCTCGACTGGTTGAGGGTCATCGCCTTCGGGCTCCTCATTCTCTACCACTCCGGCATGGCCTGGTCGGGCTGGGACTGGCACATCAACAGCCGCGAGAGCCTGCCGTGGCTGACCGAGGCGATGCGCTTCACCAACCGCTGGCGCATTCCGCTCATCTTCATGGTGTCCGGCGGCGCGATCGTGCTGGCGCTCGGCCAGCGCCCGGCGGGCGCCTTCGCCCGCGACCGCGTGCGCCGTCTGCTGCTGCCGCTGGTCTTCGGCATCCTCGTGATCGTGCCGCCGCAGGTCTATATCGAGCGGCATTCCGCCGGACAGTTCGCCGGCTCGTTCGTCGAATGGCTGCCGCAGGCCTACGTCGGCCTCTACCCGAAAGGCAACCTGAGCTGGAACCACCTGTGGTTCGTGGCTTACGTGCTGATCCTGACCTTCGTCCTGCTGCCGGTCTTCCTGTGGGCACGGACGCCGGGCGGCCAGGCGCTGCAGGCCCGGTTCGCGTCGGCGATGAGCGCGACCGGGCTGCACTGGCTGATGGCGGTGCCGCTCGCCGCGTCGATCACCTTCCTGTCGCCGATCTCCCACAATGTGAATGGCTTCATTGGTGACTGGCATGGCATCGCGACCGCGGCCCTGCTGCTGCTCTATGGCGGCTTCGTGTACGGCACGCCGCGGATGCTGGCGACGCTCGACCGCCAGCGCTGGGTCTCGCTCGCCGTCGCCGTGACGGCCTTCGCCGCGCTCGACCTGATGGTGTTCCACGCGCCGCCGGGCTCGCGGGTGCGCCTGCTCGGCGTGCCGGTCTTCGCTCCCTTATCGGCGATCAACACCATGGCGTGGCTGTTCGCCTTCATCGGCCTTGCCAACCGATATCTGCAGAAGCGGCCCCGGATCCTCGTCGAGGCCACTGAACTCGTCCTTCCGTTCTACGTGATCCACCAGACGGTCACGGTGATCACGGTGTACTGGCTGCTGCAATGCGACGCGGCACCCGTGCCGGCCTATCTGCTGACGGTGCTGGCGACCTTCGGCGGTACCTGGTTGATCTGCGCATGGTTCGTGCGGCCATGGTCCTGGGTGCGGCCGCTGTTCGGGCTGAAGCCGCTGACGGCCAGGCCGGCGGCCTTGCCCGCCTCGACAACCGGCCTATAACATCGCCCACAGGGCGGCCTACGGAGGAACTCATGGCAACCGACATCGTCATCGCTAGCGCAGCGCGTACTCCCATCGGCTCGTTCAACGGCGCGTTCAGTGCCGTCGCGGCACACGATCTCGGCAAGGTCGCGATCAAGGGCGCGCTCGAGCGCGCGCATGTGAAGCCCGAGGAAGTCGATGAAGTGATCATGGGCCAGATTCTCTCGGCCGGTCAGGGCCAGAACCCGGCCCGCCAGGCGGCCATCAACTCGGGTATCCCCGTGGAGAAGACGGCGCTCGGCATCAACCAGCTCTGCGGCTCCGGCCTGCGTGCCGTCGCGTTCGGCTGGCAGGCGATCCGCAACGGCGACGCCAGCATCATGGTGGTCGGCGGCCAGGAGAGCATGAGCCAGGCGCCGCACGTCGCCCACATGCGCGACGGCACCAAGATGGGCGACTTCAAGATGGTCGATTCGATGCTGAAGGACGGGCTGTGGGACGCCTTCAACGGCTATCACATGGGCAACACCGCCGAGAACGTGGCGCAGAAGTACCAGATCACCCGGGCCGAGCAGGACACCTTCGCCGCCGGCTCGCAGAACAAGGCGGAGGCGGCGCAGAAGAGCGGCCGCTTCAAGGACGAGATCGTTCCGGTCACCGTGAAGACCCGCAAGGGCGAGGTCGTGGTCGACACCGACGAGTTCCCGCGCCACGGCACGACGGTCGAGGCGCTGGCCAAGCTGCGCCCGGCCTTCACCAAGGAAGGCGGCTCGGTCACGGCCGGAAATGCCTCCGGCATCAACGACGGCGCGGCCGCGCTGGTGCTGATGAGCGCCGACGAGGCGAAGAAGCGCGGCGTGACGCCGCTCGCCAGGATCGTGTCGTGGGCGACCACCGGCGTCGATCCGAAGGTGATGGGCATCGGCCCGGTGACGGCCTCGCAGGAAGCGCTGAAGAAGGCCGGCTGGACGGTCAAGGACCTCGACCTGGTCGAGGCCAACGAGGCCTTCGCCGCCCAGGCGCTGGCCGTCGGCAAGGAGCTCGGCCTCGATCCGGAGAAGCTCAACGTCAACGGCGGCGCGATCGCGCTCGGCCATCCGATCGGCGCCTCCGGCGCGCGCGTGCTGACGACCCTGCTCTACGAGATGCAGAAGCGCGACGCCAAGAAGGGCCTCGCCACCCTCTGCATCGGCGGCGGCATGGGCATCGCCATGTGCGTCCAGCGCGACTGAGGCGAGGCCTGCCTCATTCTCTCATGCCTCTCCCCTATCGGGGGAGAGGGGCATGAACGTGAAGAGGGGCGAAGTTGTCGGTTACTTCGCCGCCGCGGCCGACTGCTTCACGATACCTTCCCACTTGCGAAGCTCGGCGGCGAGATAGGCTCGCGTCTCTTCCGGGCCGCCTTCCTTCTTCTCCACGCCCTGTGCGGCGAGCGCTGCCCATACCTTGGGATCGTGCAGGCCTTTGGCGATGGCGCCGCTCAACTTCTCCACGATCGGCTTCGGCGTGCCGGCCGGCGCCAGGAAGAAGTAGCCGACCTCGACCGTGAGATCGGGAAAGCCTGCCTCGCGCATGGTCGGCACGTCGGGCAGGATGGTCGCTCTCTTCTCGCTGGTCACCGCGATGATCCGGCCCTGCTTGCTGGTCTGGAAGGGCAGGCCCGAGGGAACCGGCGTGAACAGCACCTGGATGCGATCGGTGATGAAATCGTTCGCGGCGTCGGTCGTGCTCTTGTAGGGCACCATCACGATGTTGACGTCCGCCGCGCGGTTCAGCATCTCGCCGAGGAATTGCGGGACGCCACCGACATAGCCGGCATAGTTCAGCTTGCCTGGCCGGGCTTTCGCCAGCGCGACGAGCTCCGGGAGAGTCCTGGCCGGCAGCGACGTCGGCACCAGCAGGGCGTAGGGCAGCGTGCCGCTGATCGCCACCGGCTCGAAGTCCCTCGCCAGGTTGCTGGCCGGTGCGCCGACGAACTGGTTGACGATGATGCTCGTGCTCGTGATGTAGATCGTGTAGCCGTTCGGCGCGGATTTCGCGACATAGTCGGTGGCGATGTTGCCCGTGGCGCCGGGCCGGTTGTCGACGATCACGCTCTGTCCGAGCGTGCCCGTCATGTGCTGCGCGAGCTGGCGGCCGATGATGTCGATGGCCGTGCCGGGCCCGAACGGGCAGACGATGGTGATGGCGCGATTGGGGAAGTCCTGGGCGATCGCGGATCCCTGCGTCGCCACCAGGGCGGCCGCTGCAATGCCGATGCCTGCCGTCCTTCTGGAAACCGCACGCGGATTGTTCGAAACCTGCCGGCCGATCGTCATTCTCGTTCCTCCGTGATTGTCCACTGGCGCCCAGCTTAGTCGTTCGGCGGGCGAGGCGAAGGCCGAAATCCCGTTACGCCATGTTCCGATCTCACGCCGCGTCGGCGTTGTTGCGAGCGTAGCGAGGAATTCATGAGCTGCCCCATGGGCTACTCGCCCCTCTCGGGCGCGAAGAGGGGCCGTGGCGCGACGGCCCTTTGCCAATACGAGGCCGCCTGCGGATAGAGGGGCCGGCGAGGGCTCCCTAGGTTCCGGGCCAACCATTCCGGAGCGTCCATGCCTTCGTCCGATCAAGATAGACTGCCGCCGACCTTCAACCGGCTGGCCTGGTCCAATCTCGCCGCGCAGTCGGCCGATCAGGTGGCGCTGGCCGCCGCGCCGATCGTGGCCGTGCTCCTGCTCGGCGCCGGCGAGGGTCAGACCGGCCTGCTGCAGACCGTGCTCACCCTGCCGTTCGTGCTGTTCGCCATTCCGGCCGGCCTGATGGCCGACCGTCTGTCGCGCCGCCACTTGATGGTGGGAGCGGAGGCCCTCAGGGCAGCGGCGTTGCTGGCGACGCTGGCGTTGATCCTGTTTGGCTGGATCACCCTGCCGCTGCTCGCGGCGCTGGGCTTCGTCGCGGTGTGCGGCACCGTCGTCTACAGCGTCGCCGTACCGTCGCTCGTGCCGTCGCTCGTCCCGGCGCAGACGCTGCCGGCGGCCAATGCCCGCATCGAGCTCGCGCGCACGGTCGCCTTCACGAGCGGCCCGGCACTGGGCGGCCTGCTGGTCGGATGGATCGGCGCCGGCCCGGCATTCGGCTTTGCCGCGGCGCTCTCGGCGGTCGCGGTCGGGCTGCTGGCGCGCATCCACGAGCCGGTGCGGATCGCGGTGCAGCGTCGCCATCCGGGGCAGGAAATCCGCGAGGGCGCGGCGTTCGTCTTCCGCCACGCCTTGTTGCGGCCGGTCTTCATCACCCAGTTCATCTTCGGCGCGGCCTGGTTCCTGATCCTCGCGGTCTTCGTGCCCTATGCCTTCCGTCATCTCGGCCTCTCGTCGAGCGGCGTCGGTGTCACCCTGGCGATGTATGGCGTCGGGATGGTGGTGGGTGCGCTGGCGGCGACGCGGATCATGCGCCGGCTGCCGTTCGGCACGGTCATCGGCCTCGGCCCGGTCACCGGCTTCATCGCTTCGGCGGTGATTGCGCTGACCACGGTCTTCCCGACGCCGCTGCTCGCAGGCCTGGGCTTCTTCCTCCTCGGCGCCGGCCCGATCCTGTGGGTGATCAGCACCACGACGCTGCGCCAGTCGGTGACACCGCCGCGCCTGCTGGGCCGCGTGTCGGCGATCAACATCCTGTCCTATGGCGCGCGGCCCGTCGGGGCTGGGGTCGGCGCGCTGGTCGGCGGCCTGTTCGGGGCGGAAGCCTGCCTCTACCTGGCGGTGGCGGTGTTCGGCGTGCAGATGCTCGTCATCCTGATGTCACAGGCGGTGAGCCTGGTGCGCCAGCCGGAGATGGCTTGCGACTGAAGAGCAGCGAGGAAATCCATCGCGGAAATGGGAAGTCCCACGGAGATGATCTAAGCTGGCCTCCCAAGGCAAAGGGAGGTTCGCATGGCTGGACGTGTGGCATTGGTGACGGGCGGGACGCGCGGGATCGGCGCCGCCATCTCGAGGATGCTGAAGCTCAGGGGCTACAACGTCGCGGCCAATTATGCCGGCAACGACGTCGCCGCCTCGGCCTTCAAGGAAGAGACCGGCATCGCCGTCTACAAATTCGATGTCAGCAACTTCGACGCCGTGAAGACGGCCGTTGCGCAGATCGAGAAGGATCTCGGGCCGATCGACATCGTGGTCAACAACGCCGGCATCACCCGCGATTCGACCATGCGCCGGCTCGACCGCGTCATGTGGGACGCGGTGATCGACACCAACCTCGGCTCCTGCTTCAACGTCAGCAAGGCGGTGTGGGACGGCATGAACACCCGTGGCTTCGGCCGCATCGTCAACATCGGCTCGATCAACGGCCAGGGCGGCCAGTACGGTCAGGTCAACTACGCCGCCGCCAAGTCGGGCATCCACGGCTTCACCAAGGCGCTGGCTCAGGAAGGCGCGTCGAAGGGCATCACGGTCAACGCGATCGCGCCAGGCTACACCGACACCGACATGGTCTCGGCCGTGCCCGCGCCGGTGCTCGAGAAGATCGTCGCCAAGATTCCCGTCGGCCGGCTCGGCAAGGCCGACGAGATCGCGCGCGGCGTGCTGTTCCTGATCGCCGACGATGCCGGCTTCATCACCGGCTCGACTCTGTCGATCAACGGCGGACAGCATATGTACTGAGGTCGGCGTCATTGGACCGCGCGCATCCTGCGCGCTCATGAGCGATCGCGTCGATTGACGCATATGAGCGCGCAGGATGCGCGCGGTCCAATGACCATGATGCGTCACCCAACCCTGAGCTTCTTGTTGGTGACGCGCCCCGTCACACCGGACCTGATCAACAACCGGAGGAGAGCGCCATGCCCAGGCTGGTCGAGTACGAGGACATGGCGCCGCGCGCCAGGGCGGTCGTCGAAGGCATTGCGACGGCCCGCGCAATCGATCCTGCGACCATCAACAATGTCTGGAAGGCGCTCGCCCGCGATCCCGGCGTGATGGAGCAGTTCGCGGCCGAGATGAAGGCCGCGTTTGCGCCGGGCAAGCTCGATCCGCTCACCAAGGAACTGATCTATCTTGCGATCTCGATCGCCAACCAGTGCGACTACTGCATCGCCTCGCACGGCACGATGGCGCGCAGCAAGGGCGTGACCGACGAGATACGCGAGGAATTCATGCGGGTGGTCCTGGCCGCCCAGAAGGGCAACAAGATCGCCCTGGCCTATCGCGTTCCCGTGGACGCCGCCTTCGAGGAGAAGTGATCGTGGCACTCGCATCGACGGTCTGGGATGCCAACCTCTACCTGAAGTTCGCCGATGCCCGGATGCGTCCGGCGCTCGACCTGATGGGCCGGCTCGATCCGGCCAATGCCGCGCGCCCGGGCCATGCGATCTACGATCTCGGCTGCGGCGCGGGCAACATCAGCCGCATCCTGGCCGAACGTTTTCCCGGCGCGCCGGTGGTCGGCATCGACTCTTCCGAGCAGATGCTCGAGAAGGCGCGCAGCCAGACCGCCGACCCCCGGGTCGGATTCGCCAAGGGCGACCTCGCGCACTTCAGGCCCGACGCGCCGCCGTCGATCCTCTACAGCAACGCCGCGTACCAGTGGCTGCCCGGCCATATCGACATGTTCCCCGGCCTGATGAAGCTGCTGCCGCCGGGCGGCCAGCTCGCCATCCAGATGCCGCGCAATCACGAGGCACCGTCGCATGCGCTGATGCATCAGGCGGCGAAGTCCGGCCCCTGGGCCACCAGGCTCGCCGGCATCGGCGGTATCGCGCGGGTCGAGGAGCCGGCGCGCTACTTCGACGTGCTGAAGCCGTTCTCGTCCGATCTCGAGGTCTGGGAGACGATCTATCAGCAGGTGCTGACCGGCAAGGATCCGGTGGCGCAGTACACTTCGAGCACCGGCCTGCGGCCGTTCCTCGAGGCGCTCGCCGAGCCCGAGCGCACGCAGTTCTACGAAACCTATGCCAGGCTGATCGCCGAGGCCTATCCGACACGCGTCGACGGCATCACGCTGTTTCCGTTCCGCCGTCTGTTCATCGTGGCGCGCCGCGCATGAGGCGGCTGCTCGCGCTCGTCGCCCTTCTTCTGCCGATATCGATGGGAGGGGCGGCGGCGCACGCGGAACCGCAACAGATGGTCGCCGCCGCTCATCCGCTGGCGGTCGAGGCCGGCCTCGATGTGCTGAAGCGCGGCGGTTCGGCGGTCGACGCCGCCGTCGCGGTGCAGATGATGCTGGGCGTCGTAGAGCCGCAGGCCTCGGGCATCGGCGGCGGTGGCTTCCTCCTCTATTACGATTCGTGGACGCGCGGCATCACCGTCTATGACGGCCGCGAGCGTGCGCCGATGGGCGCCACGCCGGGCATGTTCCTCGACGCAGGCGGCCAGCCGCTGCCGTTCTTCGATGCCGCGGCCTCGGGCATGTCGGTCGGCGTGCCCGGCACCGTGGCGCTGCTGGAGAAGGCACATGAGGAGCATGGCAAGCTGCCGTGGGCCGACCTGTTCGGCGCGTCGATCGCGGCGGCGCGCGACGGCTTTGCCGTCTCGCCCCGCCTCGCCGCCTGGCTGGGAACGATCAAGGCATTCCGCGACGAGCCTGCGGCGCGCGCGACCTTCTTCAATGCCGACGGCAGCCCGAAGAAGCAGGGCGATCGGGTCGTCAATCCGGCGCTCGCCGACACCCTGCAGCGTATCGCCAAGGAGGGTGCGCGTGTCCTCCGCGAGGGGCCGATCGCCGAGGAGATGGTCGCCCGGGTGCACGATCACAAGCGGCCGGGCACGTTGGCGCTCTCCGACCTCGCGTCGTACCAGCCGGTCAAGAGGGACCCGCTGTGCGGCCCCTATCGCATCTGGATCGTGTGCGGCATGCCGCCGCCGTCGTCGGGCGGCATCGCCATCCTGCAACTGCTGGGCCTGCTCGAGCCGTTCGACCTGGCCAAGGACGAGCCCAACGACCTCAGATCCCTGCATCTGATCGCCGAAGCCGGCCGACTCGCTTTCGCCGACCGCGCGCGATACGTTGCCGATCCGGCCTTCGTGCCGGTACCGACCGCGACTCTGATCTCGCCGGCCTACATTGCCGAGCGCCGCAAGCTGATCTCCGAGAGCCGCAGCATGGGCGAGGGCGGTCCGGTTGCGCCGGGCTATATCGAACGCGGCACCAGTCATATGACGATCGTCGATCGGGCGGGCAACGCGGTCGCCTTCACCACCACCATCGAGGCGCCGTTCGGCGCGCAGATGATGGTGGGTGGCTTCATCCTGAACAACGAGCTGACCGATTTCTCTCCCTTCGCCGAACGCGACGGCAAGCCGGTCGCCAACCGGGTCGAGCCGGGCAAAAGGCCGCGTTCGTCGATGTCGCCGACTTTCGTGCTCGACCGCGACCGCAAGCTGGTGCTGTCGGTCGGCTCTGCCGGCGGCCAGCGCATCATCGGCGATACGCTCCATGCGCTGATCGGCATGCTGGACTGGAATCTCTCCCCGCAGGCCGCGCTCGACCTGCCGCGGGTCGCCAACATGAACGGACCGACCGAGATCGAGGACAAGGGCACGCTCCCCGCCCAGGCGGACGCCTTGCGCAAGCTCGGCCATCGAGTACAAGTCCGCCGGCATGAAGGCGGCCTGACCGCCATCCGCCGTTCCGGCGATGGCTGGGAAGGCGCTGCCGACCCGCGGCGCGATGGCGTCGCCAGAGGAGACTGATCTTGGTCAAGAAGCTGCCCAGCGTTCTGCTGCGCTCCGGCGAGGACCGGCGGGTGCGCGACGG
>Ga0182738_1001548_pt1 | contig 28575 bp, 19 predicted proteins | sample eDN5th30CBELigMG_FD_128876 | JGI IMG/M metagenome (GOLD analysis project Ga0182738, IMG submission 128876) | Enriched Miracle-Growth compost microbial communities from Emeryville, California, USA - eDNA 5th pass 30_C BE-Lig MG (version 2)... ...
ACTGACAAATATCATCTAATCAAATAAGTTTCAAGAAAATCAGATATTTGATGACATTCTTGGATCCTCCCGATGGCTATTCATATCGTAAGAAAATGGCCAGAAATTTCAATAAAAAAGAATCCCTTTAACAAAAAATTTTCTTAATGAAAAAATGACATAGAATCGCTGTCTGTCAAAAAGAATTAATTCAGATATCATGCCAAAAGAAGAGGAAATCTACCAAGCCTTTTCCTTGCTAGACCGGAGACGTTAAAAAATCTAGATCTCTGTTAATATTGGCAAAAATTTGTTGATAATTGGTTCTGAAAAAAATACGTTGCATTATTATTATTATTCTTACCATCAATCAAAATGTTGCTATTGTTACTATAATGTAAACTTTGGCTATTAATCTTGGGTTTTGATTGTCTAGATCCCCAAGAAATCTTCTCTTTTCACCACCTTTTCTTTATAAATGAGTATCTTCCTTGTTTTCCCCCGAGACAAGAAAAGGATGAAGGAAATTTCATCACACACATTGTTTTGAAAAGCCAAAGAAATAATTAGCTTTTTATCTTTCATAAAAATCCCAATTTTTAATTTCTTACAGAGAGATAGAAAAAAAAAAATATCCTGTTAAAAAACAAAGAAAAATTACGAAAATTCAAAAAAATGTATCGTACAAATCGAAACTCTGTTCGTGAAGAAAAAATGCTTGACATAGGTTCATTTCTTTCCATTACAAAGTACTGAGAATAGGCAAGGGAGAACTTATCAAGAAACTCCAAAATCAATCCCATAACCTTACTCTTGACCTCGAATCTTTAAAACTTTGCCAAAATAACCTTCCATATGATAGTAAAGCTCCTTCCTTTTATTCTTTTATTTATCCAATTTCCTAGCCTCTATTGCTGATAATGCCAAGAATAAGCTTGCCGTATTATTAGAGGGTATGATTGTAAAGATTCAGGAAGAGTTAGAGGACATTGTTGGAATGATCAATACCGTATTCATCATTATTTGAATTTTGAGACCCTCATAATCTCATTAGCTTCATCATTGTAGAGAAATAGATGATGATATTTTGAAAGAGGTTGACTTGTTCAATCTTAGATACAGCAAATTGGCTTTACAGACTGAAAAGGTAAGAAAAAAGCAAATGAAAGAATAGACTTAATTCATCAAGATTTTCGTTTCGGCTCCTTCTTTCATGGAATTAAGAGGCAAAAGCGACACTGGATACGTCGCTCCTTATAACGTCAATGAAAGAAAAGTTGATAGATCCATGAGAAGTAATTTTTCTTCAGTGCATCTCGTTTACATTCCTTAGTTTCCAAAGATTTTAACGCAGAAAGTCCTGTCAACAACAGAGACAGAGGCGCTACAGCAGCAGCTAACAAATCTTTCTCAGGCTATGAAAATGAACCTCGTCCATATATGAAAGATACTTTCAATTCTAAAATCACCAAGAACCTCTCCAGTAAAAAACTTGAAGCTATTGAACAAAGCAAAAGCACCAAATCTATCAGAAAATCTCCTAAAAAAGTACCCTTTCACTTCCACTTTATCTCTAATTCTTCCCTTTTCAAGTCAAATAATGCTTTTAATAATGTCGATCCCGAATGGGTTGATAGTCTTTTGAACCAATTCAGCGTTGATGATGATAATAATAAACATCAAAAACTCACTGTTTTAAAGCGACAAAAGGCAACCTCCAGAGGCGGAAGCCCTTCTGCTAAATTCTCTAGCATCCCCAAAAGCTCTTCTCAAACTGTCAGAAAAACCTCTTTTGACTTCCCTCCTGGTATTGCTTTTCCTTTTGTTAAGTGTTTAATGAATAATATAGCTACAGATGTTGTCAGAAGAGAAATGCAAAGCTTAAAGAACCTTTATTTGGAACTCAAGGAAAAGCTTGAAAATCACTTCCATTCAGAATTCGGTAAAAATTTCCTCATTTCACATGCTAAAGTTGTCGTCCTTAATAGAAACTCAAATTGATAAGATAAGAGGTGAAAATGCAAAGATTCTTGCTGATAATAAAATCATTCAAAAGGACAACTCCGAACTTATGCATACTCTCTTTAATATCAGTAAAAATCTTGCTCCCAAAATTCTCCTTTCTCAACAAATTCTCATAGGAAAGGAATTAAAGGAATTGAGAGAAGAAAATAGCGTCTTAAAGAAAGAGGTTTCTAAGCTCAAATCTTCTTCAAATGGAGCTTCTCACCATCATCACCATCACCAGCATCAGCCCAGTTTCCCTACTCAACAAAGTCATAGTCAACTCTCTCAATCACCCCATATAGCTCACGGAACTCATAGCATTCCTACTGAAGAGTAAAATGAATATTTAGAGCTGGATTCAACAGGATTTTAGGATTAGTAGACCAAGCATTAGAAGTGGAAGAAAAGAGCAAAAGCCAACTGAAGAAGAGGGGGATAGAAGACAATCTTCAAGATATTTGATTTCTTCAAAGAAAACGCAACAGCAACCAGAAGGAGGAGAATCAGAAGAAATGTAAGAATAGTATTTTCTTTGGGAGTTAATTTTTGTTAGGCTTGCCAGTTGGGTGAAACGTAGACTTGAACATTAATTGATCCCGTTTTTGAATAATAATAATAATATTGTTAAATACATTTTTATATTTTCTTTCTCAGAAATTCGAGAGAGATTTCTGTCTCGAAACATATTTCATATGCATTTTCTAAAAGAAATTTTCTTCTACAAAATGAAGAAAATAATTCAGAAATTCATTCTCTCTTTTTTTTTTTAAACAAAATTTTTTTCCCCTTCTGACAAGAATCTTCTTCAACTAAAGATCACCACAATTTTTTTCCTTTTACTACAAGATTTACTACCTCTCTATCTGTTGATTTAGCACCCAATTTCACATTGTCTTTTCAAACAAAACTGCTCCAACACAACAATGTTAGTTTAGCTGAAAGAAAAATCAAGAGTGTATCCAATATTTGATTTTTTATATGAAAAGGGATGGATGAAGAAAGTAGGGTGAACAGAATATGAATATTGAGATGTGAAATCATTGAGATTGGAAATTCTTTCTTCACAAAGCAAAACTTCCAACACAGAAACAAAAAAAGGTTGAATATTTCAAAGGACATCTATTGGGGAAGAATTTGCCGTGTCTAACATCAATGAGGGAGGAATGAGCATAACAAGCACAGACAATTTTCCATCGATTAAATAAAAAGTTTAATTTCCTCAATAAGATCGTGAATAGTTAATTCAAGCATTTCGCAACACTCATTTTTTATCCATATTGCTTCTCCCAAGAAAAGAATTTTTCACCCCTCTTTTAAATGCCCCTTATGCTCATAAATATCCCTCACCTTAAGTACCAATTTTTCCCTTAAAAATCTTCATCTTTGATGGCTTAATAAATCATTGCCATGCATGGATTAATCTTTTTCCTCTAATTATTTATGACTCATATTTTTTAAAAAAAGCCTCATAAAAAAGGCACTTTCCACATTTATCCATATCTCTCCACAGAGATTTGACCGAAACAATATTTCTCTTCATCTTGGCCATAAAATCTCAGAGAATGGACCTTCACTTTTATTTAAAATCTTCACTTTAAGTGTATTAATAAAGCGCCCATAGTTAATTTTTGTTTTGTGATTTTGTGAGATCATTTTATAAACTAGTCCTTTAATCAAAGGCATAAAATCATTAAAAGATTTAAAGTCTTTCCATAAATCATCACAATGACCAAGAAGTACGCTCGTGAACCCGCTGTCCCCGCTAAGGGTAATCTCTTTCTCTCTCTCCCATTCCCCTCTTCCTAACCTCTATTATCAGCTGTCAAGGCTAGAGGATCTGACCTCAGAATCCACTTCAAGAATACCTTCGAAACTGGTAGAGCTGTCAAGGGTATGTACTTGAAGGCTGCCATCAAATACATGAAGGACGTCTTGGGCCACAAGAGATGCGTTCCCTTCACCAGATATAGAAACCACACCGGCAGAACCGCCCAAGCTAAAGAATTCGGCTTCACTCAAGGTATAAATGAATGAAATGCTCAGGAAGTAACTCCTTCTTTAGGTAGATGGCCCGAAAAGTCCGTCAAGCTCATCCTCAGCTTGTTACAAAACATCCAAGCCAACGCTGCCGTAAGATATTTGCAAAAGATCATTGAGTAAAAAATATGAATAGGTCAAGGGTCTCGAAGAAGACAAGTTGATTGTCAGCCACGTCCAAGTTAACAGAGCTCAAAAGGGTAGAAGAAGAACCTACAGAGCCCACGGTAGAATCGGACGTAAGAAAATGAAAAAATGGAAATGATGAACTAATATCTCCTTTTTAGCTTACCTTTCTTCCAACTGCCACATCGAAATCTTCGCCACCACCCAAGAAACTGACGTTAAGAAGGAAGCCAATAAACAAGCTGTCCCCAAGCTTTCCAAGAAGCAAATCGCCAAGACTAGACTCAGAGCTGGTGAACACTAAATTATGTGAGGTGAGTGAGTTCAGGTGAAATGGAAAAAGTTCGTATATATACATAGGATTTCAGGTTGATCTTTTGCTTATATAAAATGCATCTATCCATGATAAAACAATAAGACAAGCAACATATGGACTAAATTCCTCTAGATATAGATGATGTACCAATTCAATAATGTGTTTCCTTTTGTTCTTTGATAAGAGGAAAAGCCACAAAAATCTTAGAAACCTTAGCTTTTAGTCAAATTTAATCAATTTCCTTGAGTCTGTCTCTTGGAAATTTTTTCCCTTTAAAGAAAAATCACATCATCATTTCTGCAGAATTTCCTGCCATATTCTCAAAAGGTACACCACTTGAACAAAACAATAAGTAGATAGACAAATGCCGCACCCTCAAATTGTAGCTGATAATGATGGTGATGGTGATTTTTCATGTCCGATTTTTTTTTAGGCAGGCACGCGAAAGATTTTTTTCAAATTAATTTTAGGCCTCAGGTTGGGATTTGCCACCAGAAAAAAATTTTGTTCATAAGAGAGCTAAGGAAAACAAGTTTGGAGGAGATGAGAAGTTAACTTGGGGATTTCCTTTTTTGGGGCTTCAAATATCCAAAAGAAAATTTCCTTGAATTTTCTTCACACAATTAAATTTTTTTGACGAAATCTTCATTCGTCAAGTCACAAGAAATTTTTTATGGAAAAAAAAATTGAAGAAAATTTCAAAGAGCCAATAACCCTTTGTAAAAAAATTCTCCCTTCAAGAGCTTTGAAAAAATGACCTCAAAGTCAAAACCTCATTTCTTGATTTTCAAAAAAAAAACATTTTCCAAAAAAAAGATCATTTCCAGATATCTAACAAGATTTATTAATCATTTCATAAATTGAATTACTCCTATTATTACAATTTTTTATATGAAATAAAGTATTTCCACTATATTCTAAACAAAATATATGAAATGGACTGGAATGGAATGGGAAAAATCAATCCTCCCCTTCTCAGTAAAAATATACAATAACAAGAATTTCAAAAAAAATTACAAAACCAACCCACCAAACTCAAGCCTCTTTTAATTTATAGCTGCCCTTATCAAGCCCATTCGAATTCTCTTTTTTCTCAGGAACGATCTTATAAAAGTCCATAATGACATCTTTCGCATTCAAAAATGCTGCCACTTGCTTCATACTGATCGACACCTTCAACCTCTTCAACAAGAAATTTTCTGCTAAATTCATAAAGAGATTCTCTAATCCCCTTATATCAATCGCATTTTTATGATAAGATATTTCTGCCAAAGACTTGCTCTTCTTCAAATGTGCCATCAAATAATCAAAAGCAGCTCCTGTTAGCCTCACATTATTCGACAGATTTAACTCCTTCACTCCATAAAATGTTGTCAAAGATTTCGCTAAAGCTCTCAGCCCATTATCAGAAATCATATTATCAGCCAAATTCAACTGCAATAAATCTTTATGATCGTCTATTGTCTTGTCACCCAATCGCTTATTTATCTGCTCAAATACTGTTATCAAAGTAAAAATACTCTGATCTCCCATTCTTGTATTACAAAGATCTAACTCTGTCAATGGCAAAATCGTCCTTTTCTTCAAATCAGCATTCATCTTTTCAAACCTTGTCAGCATTCCTTCAAGCAATTTTTGCACACCTTCATCTCCAATTGGATTATTCGAAAGCGTCAGTTTCTTCAGCGAAAACGAGACTTCTGTCTTCAAATATGAAGCAACAAACTCCATAGACTCCTGAGTTATTCCATTAGAGTCCAAATTCAGCACCTCTAACCTGCTGGACTTTCTCATATTGCTAAGGTTAAACAGCAAATCTTCAAGCTGTTTTCCTTTTATCTGGCATTTCGTAAGGTTAAGTTCCTTTAACTTCTGATGAGAATGCAAGCTTTCCGCAATGAATTTTTGAAGGATAACGTCATGTATATTATCTTGTGAAAGGTTCAGTACCTTACAGTCCTCATCTTCAAAATATTCCACCAAGTTCACATTAACCTTCTTTTGATTTTCAAACACAAACTCCATATATTTCTTAAAAGCCATTTCATTTGACAAGGCATTTTTCCATTCAATATCATTTTGCAGAATAAGCTCTCTTCCTTTAAGCTGCTGAATCGTCAAACATCTGCTCGAAACAGCCGGCACAAATGTGTCCTTCATCGGTATTGTTGGTAATGGGATCACTCCTTGAGGCTTCTTTTCCATAGGATTTATATACCAATACAAATTAAAACTCCTCAAAATCAGCCATCTTTGATGGCAAACCTTCGCTTTATTCGTCACTTTTTGTACATATCCTGCTTTTATTGTCTTTCCAAGTCCTGGATGGTTCGCTCCTGCAGGGATCTTCAAGCCAACTTTAACGCTAAATAAGCTCGAATATCCAGCAAAATCAAACGGATCTACAGAAGACTCCTCCACAATTTTCAGCTGATTCTTCTCTTGGAACCATTGATCTTCCTGGTTATAACGATCCCGCTTTCTTATTAGCTCTTTATTTCTCTTCGCAACCTTCACTACAGGGACGTCATCCCTTGGGTCATACCGGTACACTTCTGTTCTATTCTTCAAATACCGGTTTTTCAACGCCCTTTTTATGATAATCCAAGTCTTTATCATAATTATCAGTTTCCCACCATCTCCCGAAGGTTTCACCCCATTACTATTCGAACTTTTTGTATTTAACCTACTTCTCATCAGCACACTGGGCCTTCTTCCATGGAAACTGACCCTCGAAGCTTGTCTTGATCGAGATGGATTCGTCATTTTTTCATCTGACATCGGGGTTTTTGGGTCTATACCAGTGAGACTTGTATTATTGCTTCCATCTTTGAATAAATCAAATGGCTTCAGTAAGGTGCCTTCACTGAGATTTGACTCTGAGTTTTCACGGCTTATAAATGGGTTGTACGTATACACTTGTGGCTTAGGGATCTCTTTAGGTTTTTGGTAAGTGTAGCTATATGGAAGAGGAAGAACGGATTCTTTTGGTTCGTCAGAATCATCCGAATCATCAGAGTCGCTATCAGAATCTGTATCTGAATGTGCTGCAGTTGCTGTTGCCGGTTTAATTTGAGGGCTTTTCATCATGGAGGAAGCAGGGGAGGAATCCATAGAAAGCAAGAGCTGCTTCAGACCGATCAAATCGTTCTCTTTCTTCATCCCGAACTTCTCTTTGAGATTTTTGGAGTTCTGAGCTTCCTTTTTCCAAAAGCCAATTGTCTCAGCGACCTTATTACATCTTGCAGTGGTCCCCATTGACGCAAATTCTTTTGCTTTGTGAATTATGGGAGCTTGTTGTTTCGGAGGTTTGAGAGCAAAGTAAGCATCATCATCAAGTTCGCGCGTGTTTCGAGGGGTTTCAACAGAAAATATCTCTGACCCCCATTCAAAATTATCGTGGTTAAAATTGTCAATATTCCCTCTGTCATCTTTGCCTGGAGGAAATCCTTCAGACCGATAGTTATATTTTGTTGTTGTTGTCGTTGGCGAACTGTCTTGTCGCCAGTCTTTTTGTATTGGCGTTGGAGGCTTCGATTGTAGTTTATCAAACTCTGGAAATATCTTATAGATTTTTGTTGTACTTGTTGGCTATACAAAAATTCGTTATATTCTCAAAAGAACTTATTCTCTTTACCTGCGATTCGACTGCTGTTGTTGACCGTGAAGGCGAGATTTTATTCGTATCTGAATATTGCGAGCTTGTCTATAAAATCGCGTCAATTTTTGTACACTTAGAGAGGTCTTTTCTTACCTTGAGGCCTTTTTCTGTTATTAAAGGATATGGAGGATAATTCTTCGCTCTATTTCGTGTATTCTGCTGGCTCGATTTTTCCTATGATATCATTATTATTCCCATTGTCCGATTATTCTCTACATCATGAATAGGAGTTCTATCACGAGGTTGGACTTCCCTTGGAGAGTCTAATAATAATGTTTTCCCTGTATAATTTAAGGTTAATCTTTTTTGAGAGTCCTTTACCATTTATTTGGACCTTCACAGCATCTCTAAGACGGCTTAGAGGAGCTTTTGGATCGTGTTCTATGATGGTAGAAGGGCGTGTTGGGAGTGGACTTTTGTTCGGCTGATGTATTCGTTGATTAGAGAAACTTACATCAGCGACCTTTGTCCATTGACTAAAAAGTTTGTTTCCCAAAAGATTTTTGGGCTCTGATTGCTGATGTCGCATTTATTGTATAGAGGTGATTTTTTGTGTTTTGTAGTCAGAGTTAGAAGGACATGCAGAGGGTTTAAACGAGCCTTTTTTAATCAAAAATTTTTATTTGTTAAGTCGATAGGTTTTGCCTAGATATTCAGAATAAAACGAGAAAAATATTTTACTGTAAGTAAACAATTTTGGGATAGGTTAATCAATTTAAGGAGAGATGGGAGGGAGAAAAATATTTAAAGGCTGATTTCTGGAAAGTTAATCTCATACATCTTGATAGATATTCCTTCTGGGGTCATTGATTTGTGAAGAAGAGTCAGCAAGAGATTGTATGAGCCTGTTTTTGTGATTCAATGAGAACTGATATCTGAACAAAAACATCAGTCAATTGATGCCCTGAAGGGCAGCTTGAAAACGTCGAAGATATGCCGAGTCTTTATAGACAATCTCTCGAAAAATTTCAAGGAGAAAATTTTGTCTAGATTTTTTTGCAGATTTCATAAATTGAGAAAACCTGAATTTTTTTTTCTCATTGAAGAATAAGGAATTTCTTCTACATTTTTTTTAATGGATTCCTTCAATGAAATTTGAAGAAAGAAGAGAATTTTTCAAGAGATCCCAGAAAGAGTCCAAAAACCTCTGAACAAAGAAATATCAATTTTTGCAGAGAAAGTTTGAGAAATGAATCATTTTTGAACTGATGAAGAGAACCTTCAAAAGAAAAACCAATGCGTTACCCTAAAAGAGACAATCTTATTCAAATAAATTTCTTCATTAAAATAAAATCTCAGTCAAACTAAAATAACAGCTATTTCATTAAGAATTATTCTTTGGAGGTTTTACACAGAGGAAAAGGTTGTTTTGAAAAATAATTTGAGGATATTACTTGGCCAAAAGCTTTAAATTAAGATTAATACAAAATATAAATATGGACTTCTTATAAAAGAATATCATGGCCTTTTTCTTTTTCTCTCCTAGATTTTATAACCTATACTGTCTCCATTCGATTCCTCCACATCAATCCACTTCCCCTTCTCTTTGTAAATTCGAGCTATAGACCTTCTTTATAAATTGTTTAACGGATTGAAATTAAATATTAGAATATTTTGTCAAGTAGAGCACAGTTTGGAAAATCCATTAAAAACTCTTCTTTTATCTTGTTTATGGCTTCTGATATCTCAACTAAACTCATGTTTTCCTCAAAAACTTACAATCCCACAAGGCTTGAAATCTGAATGAAAAGGCATTATTAAATCTTACTTGTAGAAACTCTCCCCAGTCTCAATAAACTATTCTCAAAACAACTCACCTCTTGGGCCCCCACAAAGGAATCTCTTAGCCCCACATCTCCTTCAATCTACGTCAGTTTATCCCGCGTTAAAATCCATATAAACTCTTTCTTATTCCCTTTCACTCTTCTAAACTCTCTATAAACTCTTTGTCTATTTCTCTCAAGAACACTCTTTCTCTTCTTATTTCCACCTCAACTCTCGCCACAATAAAAACCCCTTATTTTCAACTACTACTTACAATCTCTCCAAAGAAACATTCAACTCAACCTACCCAACTTCAACTCTAGTTCTCGGTCAACCAGACATCTATCCTCATAGCCAAATCTCTACCTTTATATCTACCTTTTGAGCCCCTCTCTCAATAGATTCGAGAAAGTTCGATTTACATCTTAATCGTTATAAAAACTGACAACGATAAAAATTGAGCCATATGTAAAATTTATCCTATAGTATAAAAAGATTTCAAATGAAAAAATATCCACGTTTTAGCGAATTATATATTTTACATTAGACTCTTTGCACATATAAATAGCCCGCAACACTCGAAAAATACAAAATATTAATTTTCTTTTAAAACACAAATAAACCCATATCCTTCCATGGAAGCTACTCAAAGAGAAAGAACCTACATCATGATCAAGCCCGATGGTGTCCAAAGAGGTCTCATCGGTAGAATCATCCAAAGATTCGAAGATAAGGGCTTCAAGCTTGTCGGTCTTAAGCAAGTCACCCCCAAGAAGGAAACCCTCGAATCCCACTATGCTGACCTCTCCTCCAAGCCCTTCTTCGGTGGCCTCATCCAATACGTCGGATCCGGCCCCGTTGTTGCCATGGTCTGGGAAGGTACTGATGCCGTCAGAACTGGCAGAAAGATGCTCGGTGAAACTAGACCCTTCGACTCTGCTCCTGGCACCATCAGAGGTGACTACTGCATCGATGTCGGCAGAAACATCATCCACGGTTCTGACTCCGTCGAAACTGCCAACAAGGAAATCAACCTCTGGTTCAAGCCTGAAGAACTCTCCACCTGGACTTCTGCTCAACAATCCTGGGTTTATGAAAAGAACTAAGTTTGGAATGCCTAAAGATATCTTGCTTGTCTGCTGATATTTATGATCTGATACCATCTTTTATGTAATGTAAACACTTATATAGAAGTGGTTACGATTTTATACAACACACTATAAAGTATGTAAAAGCAGTAGATAAACGATTCTTAGTCATATCAAAAGTGATATACCAAAATTTAATCTCTCTCTCTCTTTTAACCGATGAAAGGAGAATAGTCTTCTTCGTCGTTTCTTTGAAAAGGAATTTACCAATCCCTTATCATAATCTCCTTATTATGAAGGAAAATATAAAGAAATTGCAGGGAACATTTTCTCTTGAGCCTCAAAGCTCAGCTCAGCTTTTAATATTCAATTGAATAAGACAAAGATAAGTGCTGAATTATGTGAGAAAAATTAAAGGCACTTCTCCCGTAAGTTTTCTTCACCCAGAAAAGGGTACTTTGAGAGAATAGAACTTCTTTTCATTAGACCTCGTCTTCGTTGAGAGTTGATATGTTTTTCGATGTCGTTGGAGACAAAATAAACTAAATGCTTATTAATTATGCGCAACGTGTATAAAAGTTCGTTGAATATAATATTCTGGAAATTTGAAAAAGTCTAAAATTAATCAGCCTGGAAATTCATTTTTATATCCGTTTTGAATTTTTTTTATTTCATTGAACAAAATCTTGACAAATGTTTCTATAAAAAAGCAAATGAATCCCTCAAGAAAAGTCTTTGAAAAGCTGATGTTGTCGCTCTTTGGAAAGATTTTTATTGAAGAACGTGGAGGCTCGTAAAAATTGAAATACTGAAAATTATACCAATCAATTTCAAGGCATATTTTGATCCAAAGAGCTCATTCAGTTGATGCCTCAACCTCCAAAGTCTCATTAGGGCTTTGTAAAAATATCTCATTTTCTCATTTTCTCAAGTCTTTCTTTTTTGACAAAAGAATAAAAAAAAAATTTTCTCATAAAATTTTCGCACTCTGAAGAAAAAGCTTTTTTAAAAAACAAAGAAAATTTTGCATTATTATTTCTGAAAATCTTTGGAAATATCAGGAAAAAACTCCTTTGTACACAGTACTCTTAATAAATATGAACTGGAAAAATCCAATAAAATGAACATATGAAAACCAGAAGAGACTAAATTTATATGAATTCAGTTCTTCTCTTTTTCAGTAATACAAGTCTATTCATTGTATGTAATTTACTGAAGCATAAATAACATCAAGATAATATACAATAATCAATTAGTAATAAATTCAAAGAATTCACATATAATCTTCATATTTCTTTTCATGATTTGAAATTTTTGTCATCGCACACACCAAATCATATCCAATCTCCTATTAATTCACTTATTTTTTATTTCAAAAGTTATCACTTACTGAGGAGACTACAGAGTCTTTTTGATATTTTGGATGCTTTAAAACAAAGTTTCTGGCCCATGCTGCTATTGTTGGCATCTCTCCTATTTTATTTCTCAATAAAAAGGTTATTTCTCAGTTTCTTACCTTTCGCTCTTTTGCTCAAGATATTCAAGAATCTCGCATTCTCCTGAATAATATCATCTGATTTGGTTTCTTCATCCTCATCCCCATCATCTCCTTCTCTTTCTCTTTCCTTCCATTCTCTTAAATCCACTCCATATTCTTCTTTGCAAAAATCATAAATCAAATTCATCAATCCCACAAACACATCAGCCTATGAAAATTATCAATTAGTCATTCCACTACTATAATGCTACTTTTCCATGAAGGATTTCATCAAGGGTAAGTTCAACCCATTCATCAGGGCTATCTTTTTGAATATCCTTTCTAAACCAGAATTTCTCTTTTAAGATCGCATCCCTCTTATGTCCTCTTTCGATATTTTCATCAACCTTTGAAATAGGAATATAAAGATTATATTCCTTCTTTTTGACCATTGACACCATGAAAAATGCAAACATTGCACATGCTACGTTCTCTTCTGATGTCAATTGATTCTCTGGCGTCCTCAATTCTACTCTCCTACAGCAAACTTAAGCCCTCATAAAATCAAAATAATACCATCCAATATCAGAATTGAAACTTGGAGGAGGTTTGAATCGAACAGAATTCCAATTAGTGCTTTGAAGATTCTATTAAAACTTTTAGTAATTTCTCCTTCTCATAAAAATACTTCAAAATGATTCGTATTGCACTTATCATCAACATAAATTTTATCAGGGAAGACAACCAAAGGATCTCGAGCAAACAAACATCCCAAGTGCTTCAATAATTTCCCATCAATCCCAACACCCAATTCTTCAGCTTGTTCTGCTGCAAACCTCATTAATTCTTCGTTCATTGGGCATTGAATATCATTGTACTCCTCCTTACACTGAGGCCTGTCTGATATATATTGACTTATTGATGAATATCTTGACTTTCCAATATATTTGGCGTGATTTGGCTATGGAAAAAAATAAGAAACCCCTTAGAAGCCTAAAATTACATCTCGCTCTTCACTGGTTCTACAGTCAACACTAGCAGAGAGAGTATTCCATCTAACATCTACATCTGCTAATTTTCCTTTCAAAATCGCTGTTGCTGCTGTCATTGGTAACTATATCTCTCAGTAATTCATTCTACTAAAATCTCACTTTACCATTATTGAAGATAATACTGCTAATTGGTCAGTTAAATATCTCGCTTCCTCCACATTCTCTGTCCCAAAAGTCACTTGTAAACAGCCACTTCCCATCCCAAAATGCAACGCGTCCATGTAGATAAACCCAGGATAAGGCTCGTCTTTTGTCGCCTCTCTTAAAGTGTTTTCATCTTGATATATTGGAGCGAGAATTTTGACTTTCTCTCCTCTTCGTTGTCGAACATTTTCGACACTTGTAGGAAATCTTGGATGGCAACTAATAATTTCGTCATGGACAAACTGCGAATGTGAAAAAGGATTCAGTCTTTTATAATCTATCGTCATTTCTAAACAATCATCTTCCTTCTTTGGTGGTAGAGTTTTTTGTGGACCATTTTCTATCCTTGGCACAAAATAATCTCCAACACCCAACAAAGGAAATGCTGTCCCTGCGAATAGCACATCCCCTTCATTACACATCTCCTGGACCTTTGCTCTTCTTAGCTCCATATTCTTCAAGACAACTAAAGGATTTCCATCGAATTTGTAAGGATTATTGGGAACAGTTTCGATCATCCAGGACCCGAATTCTGGCTGAAGATTAAAGTCATCAGATTTGAGAGTATTAAAGAGGTAGTCAGTGTTGATTTGAAGCTTGGCAGATTTGGCCTTTGGGTCGATGCTAAGGAGGTGAAATTCGATTTCATCGCCCCAGAAAACTTGAGATTGACAAGAGTCTTTGAATTTTTTGTAAAGTAAAAGAAATTGGATAATGCCATGTTTCTTGATGTATTTGATAAGAGGCTGAGACTCGAAGTAATCGAGTGTTTGGCCACAATCAGCAAGGAAACCCATTTTGAAAGAGTAAATTAATTATGCTTGTTAAATGAAAACTTTCAGAAGTCAATCTTAAATTTTATCCCTCAAGATAAAAACCGGCCTTTTATAAAAAACTCTCCTGAAAGAACCCTCTAGCAAAATATTATAGAACAATCTGGCAAGATTTATATATCATTCATTAACCGATAAATCTCGAAATTTACCTTTTCCACCTTGCCTTTAATTCTTCCTTTTCAAGCCTCAACTTAGGCGCCTTCTAGCTGAGCATCTCTGAATCTCATTCATCAAAAGCGTTTTTTATCAACATGAGATTTCGTTGCGTTTCAACGGAAAGCATCAATAAAACGCAACAAAGTCTCACGAGACTTGAAGTATGACCTCAAGAAAATTCAGTTTTTTGCCCGAAAGACTGACGTAACAGATCTCAGCGAATCAGTTCTAAATCTAATATTTTTGATCTTCACTGAAATGGACATTCAAATATTGAAGCTATCCTTATTTTTCTAAACTAAAAACAGGAGAATTTCTTCAGTTATTCCTCTTACCACTTTCAAGCCTCGAAAATATTCAGACAAGCCGGCGATTTTCACTTTTAGAGAGTAAAAATATGTTTTCTTTGTGAATATAATTTTTTATCCAATTAAATATTCAGTTGGATCTCATCTCACCCAAAAATCAAGAAAATAACGAAATATTCTCGTGTTCCTTTTAAAAAGTCAAACTTGGAAGAAACCACAGGTTGCAGAGTTCATTTTCATCAACGAATCATTTCTGTATATTTGCGTCGCAAAATCATCAGAAAATATTGATGGCTGGTGTTTGAATGAACCTTGAATATTTACGAGATTTGATGGAATCCAGATTACTAATTTGTTCAATTGATGAGCTCTAAATTCAAAGAAAATGTTGCTTCAAAGACTGAATCTGGAAATAATTCGAAGAAGATTTTTGAAAAGAATTTCTGCAAGGACTTGAATCAATTTCAGTATCTTTTATTTTTTTTCTTGAAAACTCTCTAAAGAAACAGGTTGGGAAAAGTCTCTTGAGAATTAAATTATGAGACACAGACCACATATTCAATTCAACGCCTCATTTCATAGAGTAAAAATTATAATGAAGAAACCTTGAAGAAATTCAATGTATTTTTTGTTTCCAATAGGAGAAAATCTACAAAGACTTCTTGGATCAATTTGTCAATGGTTCTTGGATTTTTACACCTTCCAAAAACTCTTGAATCACCTTCTGAGAGTCTGAGTCGAAATTGGACTTTGGAGTAAGGTGTGAATTTTTTGCAGAAAAATTTCCTCCTATTGAAAAAAAGCTCCTATCAAATTTCTCAATAAAGAAACAATTTTGTGGATGAAAGAAGAAAAGATAATTCAAGAGAATATCGGTAAGACCTACAAGGGTCAGAATTGAGCTCTTGGAAAGGCTTTATTCGACTTCGGCTTCGACATTTTCTTCATTGCCATGATTGCCTCCTTCCTTATCTAGCTTGTTAACCATCAAATTTTCTCCACGAAAAAATACAATTCTAGAGGGATTAAGATGAATAAGAAAAGAGAAAGTTTATGTGTAAAGGTTTTTATTTGTAGTGAAACCTTTGAAGAGTTATTTCTGGCTTCAAAATTTTAATTTAAGTGAGGAATGTTAAATTTCATACAGAAATAAGTCAGGTTATAACAATCATAAAACAATAGAATTCAAAGATCCTTTCACCAAATTTCCTTGGCTAAGCTCTCATCTAAGAAGATTAGAAGTATCTCTTCAAATTTCATTAAATCTTCAGACTGTTTAAATTCTCAATCTGTGAAAGGAAAAAAAGGTTGCTTTTCTAAAAAAAATCGTAAAATGATATTCCTTTGCTTTGAATTTTATATTTCACGAAACTAACCTTATTTGAAAAGAAACTAAAGTTGAGACTGAAATTAACAAGGATTACTTCGTATTTTTCTCGCAAAAAAAAAAAAAGTTAAATAAAGATCTCTGGATTTCAAAAAGGTTTTCCAAGGAGAAAAAGGAAAAGATAGAAGAGAAAATATGAACAGCAGGGATTACAAAAGAGAGTCCAGAAAATATTGCTTATGTTGATAGTTTTCTTTTTGAACTTTTCATGTTAAATTTTCGTCAGTTCAGGCTTGTAATTTCGAATTAAAAAAAAATAAAACAAACTCTTGAGAACAAAAAGGACAGTTTGAAGGAAAAGAGAGCTTGGGCAGAGCTCGAAAGAATAGAACGTAATTATGAGTTCAAAAAGAATTTCCATTCTTCTGTGTTACATTTAGAAATCCTGAAAAAAACATAGCTTCTAGCTCATATCTTTCTTTACAAACTCAACAAAAATTCATAGAGTGAAATTATCTGAAATCAAGAATATACAGAAAAAGATCTAAATCGTTAAAACAAACATCACAACTTTGCTTCAGAGATTCGCCCAATGTTATTCACTTCACAAAAATATAGGACACGACAGTTTGAAGGGGGAGCAGAAAAGACCTTTTTTAAAAGAAGACAGATCCAATTCCACAGTTCCATTTTTCTTCAAAGAATGTCAAGACTACTTTCACCTCTCAAAACTCTGACTTGGTCATCAGCATTTCAGAGATAATTCAACTGCTCTTGATTTGACTGAACAAAGAGCTGAGGTTGGTGACCCAAAATAAATGAAGTTTTCTGCTAAAAATCTCATATGAGAAAAAGCAGTTTTTTATAAAGAGATAGCTAATTATCGGTCCCAAAACCCCTCCTTTAAAAACTGAAAATAGCAAATTCAAATTTCATTTCAATACTAACATGAAACAGGCCACTCAAATGAACAAAAAAAATTTTGAGATTTGTAGGAAGAGATTTTTAAGTTGAACTCCCAACATGGCCTTGACTATTTTTCGGCTTGAGAAGTGGAAATTAAATTAACAGAGTCGTTTTTAAAAGAGCAATTTCAACCGGTTTTTGTTTTGAAAATAAGAAAAAAACACTCAACTCATTCAAACCTTCATAAAAAGTCCTCAAAAAAATTAATCAAACATATCACCCAAACCTTCTTTATTCGAGAAATTCTCAAGAGCAAAGTGATTTTCACGAAAGAAATACCTCCTTAAATTTGAAATTCAAGGTGAGACAATTTCTTTAGATTTTCAAAGATCAGAAAAGCCTTTCAAAGAGTTTCGGTTTTAATTTACTGATCAATACATTGTGACTAATGGTTTCATAATCAGAAATTTTATTCTTAAACAGTTAAAATTGCCTTGCCCACAAATCAAAACTTCTCTTGTCCTTCGCAAAACTCATTCCTTTCTATTATTAGCCAACCCCTTTCCCTTCTTCACCTCAAACTCCCCTCCTCAAAAACACAGAGTAGACAATATGCCCAAGTTTATTCCCTCCAAATTTTCTTCAATTAGGGGAAAGTTTTATTGTTTTAATCATCAAGCAAGCCTCAAAAAGTCATGAGAAAGTCCCAGACAAACCTGCCCTGAGCAAGAAAAGGCCAACACCTTCTGATCAATCTCACTCGAAAGCAGATGAAAGCTCCCATAGGATCCGATTTGAGGCCAATTTGAGGTCGATAATGGGGTAATGTCAGGATGACTGGTGATTGGAAATAAAGCTATTTAGGAAAATTCAATAAAAGGTTTGATGAAAAGCTATCATGAAATTTATGGTGATTTTGATCGCCCAAAGTAAATTTTGTTGTCATGCCCCGTCTTCTAAATATTAGGAAAAAAATTTTAGGATTAGGGAATTGTGTGATGAATTTTAACTTCAGTCCACTTTTATTAATTGGCATCCTCAAAAACACCATGAATCACTCCTCAAAGCTAAGACTTCCCCCAAAATAGACGAAACTCAAGGCTCACAGCTCAAGGTACTCGGAGCCATGGGATAGCTTGATAAGTTTCTGAAGGGAGTATTATTCCCCGGTTTATCGTAATTTTTTCATCAAAGAGCAAATTAAAGAAAAATCACAAGAGATCTTAATCGACCCTAAGTCGAGATTCCTTTCTTTTTTCTGCCTTTCATATTATTGGCAGAAGCTCTTTTTCGAGAATGAGGAGAAATAAGAACAAAAAACACAGTATATAGACTGATCCTGATGACGTAAGAGTAATTAAAAACCAAAAACTCGAAAAATTTTTTTGTCTCTTTTTGAATGATGTCATCATCGTCGTCATCTCATTTCTGTACGAGACTTCCAAGCCAGAATTATACAAATAGATCTCTTCGCCTTCTTTCCTTAAAAATTATTGGCCTCAGAGATCCTTCAGAAGCTGATCAGGATGGTCTAAAAATCTCATTTTGAACATTTCTGACCAAGGTTGAATCAGGAAACGACAATGGTCCTGTAGACTGCTTGATGATAATTTAATCGAAATCAACTGTATTCCAATATTGGCGCTATTTTTGAATTTATTAACTTTATTATATAATGAAACTTCTCACCTCAGTATAACTTTCTTCTGAATAATCCCCAGGTCAGGTGCCAAAATCTGAGGCTTTATATAATTAAAACATCAATCATACCGTAGAAAGCTGAATCTCAAGAAAATTAACACTTTTCACTTCAGTTTAATTCATCTATTATATCTACTTTCTTGATATAATAGCTCTAAACAAATCCCTGTCTCCTCGGTGGCATCCGAGGATGAACGATTTGAGTAGCTCTGAAGGTTTCAACTTCAAGTCAGTTCGTCAAAAAAGTTTTGACGATCAGAGATGGGAGTGGCGGAAAAGGAAATAAATGTTTTAGGCAAGAATTAAAGTTTTATTTATCAGGAGTTCAACAAAAATTGCTTTTCCTTTGAAGAATTAAAAAACTTTAATTTCTTCTTAAAGACGCTATTAGGGTTATCATTCTCTCTCAAACAAATCCTTTCTTTACTTAGAGACCTCGAGAGACCTATGAAAAAGAAAGCTCTACCTTCTGAAAAAACCCTAAAATTTGAATTTTACTACGACCAGGTATAATAAATTAGGGGGTGGGGTGAGTATTAGCAGGCGAAAAGCTTCTCTTAAGAGATTTTCTCTTATTTAAAAATTAATCAGAGGTAAAGGTTCAAAACCCCGTAGTCAGTGAGATTGGGTTATTTTTATAGTTTTGAGATAACAGAGTTAACATTTAATATATAGATAAGATATTTATATAGCAATATTATTGATATGTTTAGATAAATAATAGCTTTCATTTTTCCCTTTTATAAAAAGTGAATATTAAATAAGCCAACTTTTTTTATAAAGGAGCATAATTCATTTAAATAAAAACGCCTTGATCCTTCTGATCTTCTCTTTCAACGAAGGAGAAACACAAAAAGTCAATTCTTTTTACTGTAGAGAAAATTTTATATACAAAATTTAATTGTCGATTTGCTTCTCATCATTACATCAGTCCCAGCACCTCTCCAAAAAAACAACCAAAAAGCAAACACAAAACATCAATTAAAATTTCTGAAAGAGAGTATTTTAAATAGCGGTTTTCATTCAGATTTTAATGATCTGATTCCTCAGTGCTTGCACCTTCATTGGCCATCTTCACCAAACAGGGAAGCCTTGATCTAGTCTTTCTCTTCATACAATGGCAATCGGCATCCTCAGTGCACCAGATGTCAATATTTTCAAGGTCTTCCGCATAAGAAGTGCTCTTTAAAGCGGGATTCAATTGATTCTCTTTTCTATTATTATCATTAGAATTACGGTAATTTCATTATCAATACCTTGCACAATGTATAAATTGACAGCGAATTCCGTAAGGACACAAGCCGTTTTCGTGGAATTGAACACATTTCTTTGTCTTGTAGTTTGAAGAGATGTGAAGCTTTTGACGAATTTCAGCCTTTCCGTGAGCAAAAGCGCAGTTGTCACCAAATGTACAATGACCAGTTTCAGCCCAATATTTACAGACCTAAACGATTCTATTAAACCAAAACATCCGTTAGCCAAGTTTACCTCAGTCTTGTATTTAACTCTGAAGTCAGTCTCGCCAGGATTGAGGTTCTTCTTCTTTGAGCCAAAGAACTTGTTCTTTGAATTCTTGTAAGAATTGTGCATGTTTCCGTTCATTGAGGACATGGAGCCCATGGAATTGAAAGCAGAGAAAGAACTCATAGTGGATTGATCTTCATAAACGTAGGCAAGAGTAGTTTTCTTGTAAGGAGTGAAGCTATTAGGGGATTAGCACTGAGTGGAAAGGGAATTAATGAATACTCGTTGTCATTTTCTTCGAAAGTGGAGGCTGAAAAAGAAGTGGGGTCATTATTTTCATAATTTGAAAGTCCATTGAAGTTTTCAACAGAAACAATCTTTTTGAAGCTTTTGGCAAACTTGGGCTTGTAGATTTGCTGTCTGACCTCTCTACCGAAACCTTCATTGGCTTCATAAGTGTCAGGGATAGCTTGGACGCTCTAAGGGGAATGAGAATTAATGAAAGGGAAAGGATGTTTACATTGTAGAAATCATCGAAACCGTGAGATTGTTGATAAGCAAGCATGTTGACGTAGTCAGAATGTATTTTTAGATTAGATGAGGATTATTACTTTTTAGATTATTATTCGAGAGATGCGTCTTAAGAATGTTAGGAATGACGTCTGACGTAAATTATATAAACGAAAAGAAAGAAACATTAAATACTGACGTCACTGTAATTAAAATAATTCTTTGAAAGGGTTAGTTTAAGTGTAACGAGAATTTTAATCAGGCCTTTTAAAATCAAATTAATGATTTTAACACAAACAAATTTTGCCTTTTTGTATTTTTTCGTAAGCTACTTTATTTTTTGTGTATGTTTTGATTTCTTGAAAATTTACATACAGATTTTTTTCCCTTTTAAAATTTCAATATCATCATAAGCTTCTTATATATCACTTTCTTCTCTGAAATATATGCAAGTCATTACCAAATACTTAACAACCAACGAATAATAACTCATTCTCTCACTTGGAGCTCTTATCTAAAATACATTCGAACAGGTATCTTTTCAATTCTTAATGAATCACTCTTTCTATCAATAATCAGTATCAATTTTTTTCAACTAAATTACCTAATTTTGAGCTGGTACATCATCTCCTTGTCTTCCACTCTTATAAAAACATTTAGAAAAATATTAAAAATATCGCCTTACTGTGTGGGTTTCACCATTCTTTTCATCTCTTCTTTCTCTTGATCTCTCTCTCTTATGGCTCTTTTTATGCTTTCTTCCGCTTGATCCTGATCTTGATCGACTTCTTCTGTGTCTATGTGGATCATAAATATCATTCCCATTCAAAACCTTACCTATCTCTATCACGGTCTCTTCTATCTCTATCACCTCTATCCCTTCTATCATCCCTATCTCTGTGGGACTTTTTTCTATCTCTATCTCTGCTGCTGCTTCTTCTTCTGGGACTTCTACTTCTTCTAGATTCTCTTGTATCTCTGTTGTCTCTTCTATTGCTTCTACTCCTTGATCTCTTTCTTCTTGATTCATGTCTATCTCCAGAATGTTCTCTGTCCCTATCATGATCTCTTTCTTTTTCTTTGTCTCTTCTTTGAGGATTATTCATATTTCTCAATTCGTCTCTTCTTCTCTTTAAATTCTCCAACTCTCTTCTCAAAATTGCAAAGCCAGTGTGCAACTTGCCTTCATAATGGGCTTGAGATCTCTTTTCAGTGTCATTAAGTGCTTGCATGGCTCCGCAAATTTCGCAGACTTTCATTTGTCTATTACTGGCTCCTAAATTTGGATCGCCGGCCAATTTCATTTCTTCCTTTCTTTTCTTTAAGGATTCGATTTGAGACATGCATGCCTCTAACTCTTCCAATTTTCCTTCATCACCCAAAATTTCGGTCTGGGCAACCAATTTGCCAACTTCTTCATCAATTGCATCGAGCCTGGAATTTCTTGTTAGAAGAAAAATTTTTTTTGACTTTACTTTTCTTGAAGTTCTTTGGGTTGTTCAGTGACAACATAGGTTTGGTCAAGTTTAGTTTGAGCTTTTTTGATTTTGCTATCCACACCGTGCAATAAACTCTCAAACAAACCTAAACAAGGGGTATTAGATTATGTGTTATGCCATAGAAAATTCTTCAAAAGAAGAGGAAAAAAACATAGGGCCAGCCAAATAAAGGCAGGGACAAAAAAATATTGTTACTTTTAAAAGAGGCCTTTTATTAGAATTTTTAAAACGCTTTATACGACTAAGGAAAAATTGAAAAAAGTCGGTAATCATTTTTCTTACTTATCGTCTCAGAAATATACTTCTTTTCAAAATTTGCTCGATTCTCATCTTCAACAAACATCTTCTTGTAATGATCATCGTGTCTTTTGGGGCATCTATTCATTATTTCATTACTCTTTAGCTTCTTCCTTAATTCCTTACGCTCCGAGATCGCATTTTGTATTGGGGAATAAATCATGAGGGCATATGGCCACTAATTGGTATTTACAGACCTATTCTCAGTTATTCAAAGGAAAAAGGATAAAAGGGGGACTTCAGGATCGTCGTAGTGTTCCTTTTTCTTCTTTCTTTCGTTGAGAGGAACGTTTCTTTCGGTCCCCATCAATTCATCAAGCTGTGCTCTAATTGCGTCCATTCCGCCTCGTGAAAAATTATTTGAATTTTATAATTTTATCCTTTGTTTAATTTAATTAACAAGATCCAAAATGACTCTTCTCACGCGTTGATTTGATCTATTTAGGTTTTCTGGTACTTGACATTTATTTTCCATACTTATATAGTTAGAAAATCCAGGATAAAGACAAATAAAGAGAAGAAACTTTCTTCTTCGCATTTTTGTTTTTACTTAATTAACAAAACCCCAAGGATAAATATCTAAAATAAATCAGCCAGAAAGAGTCTAAATCTAATGATATGAAGATTTTTTTACGATGACGTAAGGGATCAAGCGGATGAAGCCTTGGATAATTTAATCTTCAGGTTCTTCACCCTCTAGGCGAATACCTTTGGTTGTTCAAAAGAAAGAAATTTCCAGAACTAACCGAAGGTTTTTCAAGTCTCCCAGTATTTTGTTTGACTATTGAAAATCCATTTGAATTTTTGAAAGTTCATTGGTAGCTTTGTTTGACATAAACATAGGGGTGACCAGTAGAGAGATGTACAGATGTACAGATTTAAAATCTATGCGAGGGCGGGTAAAAAAGATTATTTGCTCATTTCACCCTTTAAAATCTATACAGAATTCTGGCCAAAGTCGAAATCATATCTTCGGCTTTACGAAGGCTGAAATGAAAATTTTTCTTATTACTTTTTTTTGAAAGAAAAGAGCGGCGAAATTGATATCTATCTAAATCTTTCTAATTGGCGATACCCCTATTTTACATTTGAAATAGAATAATTATCATATTCTATTAACAAAATTAAAACCTAAAAAAACTAAATTAGACATTTCATCGAATCAATGGGCTTTTTAGTTGACATTGGCCAAACCTTCAACTTCCACGACTCCAAGCCTCTTATCAATTACATTAAAAAACACGGCATCCTTCAATTCCTTCACCTTTACCAAAAATTTAAAGATCTCCAACAAGAAACTCTCTTCTGGGGGGATGAAATTGAATTCCACTTGCTAAATATGGACTCTACTTCCAAGACTCCTCGCTTACAAACAAATACAGAGGCCATCTTCCTCTCTCTAAGCTCCGAATCAGACTTTTGTTTACAGCCAGAATTCGGCTCCTGGATGATTGAGGCCGTTCCTGCCAAGCCCTATGAATTCAATGGAGATCCTCTTCAAGTCTTTCACAATATGAATGTGAGAAGAGCAAAGATTAATAGTATGTGCAGAGAAGGCGATATTTTGTTCTCAGGAACGGCGTTCCCGTTATTAGGAGTGGGAGATTATTATGTCCCCAATGTAAACAGGAGAAAGGAATGTGGGGATGTGATGAAAGAGAATCCCTTTTCAAATTCACAATTTGTGCATGATGAGATAATTAATAGCCACCCAAGATTCCCGACTAATGTGGAAAATATAAGACAAAGAAGGGGAGAGAAGATGTGCATTTTGATGCCGATCTACAAAGATGAAAAGACTAGCATGGAACCGACTTCACAAGAGCCATGCCCAGGATATATTTACATGGACGCTTTGCATTTTGGGATGGGAAGTGGATGCTTACAGGTGACGTTTGGGGCGAAGAATATTGATGAAGCGAGATATTTAACGGATCAGTTAGCTGTATTGTCTTCGATAATGGTAAGATTTTATTAGGAATTAATTATTAAGAGGAATAGTTACCAATGACAGCTGCGACTGCGATCTTCAAAGGGAAATTAGCCGATGTTGATGTGAGATGGAATACGATATCTGCTGCTGTTGACTGCAGGAATAGCGAAGAAAGAGACGTAATATTAACTGTTTTTTCCTCATTAATTATAAAAGGTGAATCATCCTTCGTATATTCCCAAGTCAAGATACGCGTCAATAAGCCGCTATATCTCCACAAGGCCTCAATGCAAAGAAGAATACAACGATATTTACTGTCCACTTGATGAGGAAATCATGCAATTTGCAAAGGAACAAGCTGAGGAAATGGAGCTGGAGATCGATGAAAATATGATAAAGCATTTAGGGTTCATGTTTATCAGAGATCCAATGGTGATATTCCCTGATAAAATTTTCCTTGATGATGCCTGTCATGTCAACCATTTTGAGAATATTCAAAGCACAAATTGGAATTCCGTGAGATTTAAGCCTCCTCCAAGCTTCACTTCAAAAGTTGGATGGTAATTTTTTGAATTTGAAAAGGAGATAATTTTGCTTTAGGAGAGTAGAGTTGAGGACACCAGAGAATCAATTGACTTCTGAAGAAAACACGGCTTATTCAATGTTTGCATTTTTCATGGTGTCAATGATCAAAAAGAGAGAATATAACCTCTATATTCCCATCTCAAAGGTTGATGAAAATATTGAAAGAGGACATAAGAGAGACGCGATATTGAAAGAGAAATTCTGGTTTAGAAAAGATATTCAAAAGGAGAGCCCTGATGAATGGGTTGAACTTACTCTTGGTGAAATCCTTCATGGAAAAGTAAATATACGAGAATTTCTTCTTTTTAAATCAATAGGCTGATGTTTTTGTGGGACTGATGAATTTGATCTATGATTTTTGTAAAGAAGAATACGGAGTGAATATGCAAGAAGAATGGGAAAAGATGAAAGCTGAAGGAGAAAAATATAAACCAGAAAATAAAGTCGCGGAAAATATGAGGTTCTTTGATATCCTCAGCAAAAGAGTCCAAGGTATTTTCTTTGATCAGCCAAAAGCTAATTCCTATGAACAGGAAAAATGCCAACTGTTGCAGCTTTTGTGAGAAATTTTGTGCTTAAACATCCCAAATACGAAAAGGACTCCATCGTCTCAAAGGTAAAAAAAAATTTTTGCCCACTTTTTATTAACTTTTTGAAAAGGAAATTGCCTATGACTTGATAAAAGCAATGAATTCAATCTCAAACTACGAGTCAAAATATACAGACTACATGTAGGTTATTACTCTTATTCATTGATTATTTCGAGTGGAATCAATACACTGATCTAATATACACTTATATTTGGCAAAGAAATATAAGAGTATATTTATATCTAGTGTTTGAATTCAACATACTATCAGATTTACTGCCCTTTTATTACTTGAGTATACAATACACATACATTATTAATTACTTTCTTATTATATATGCAAAACTCTTAGAGAAAACAGCATGATTTTTATTTCTGTATCTACTATATTCGTAGAAAACTCTTTATACTTATGGTATATATTAACTTACAACTTAATGGAAATGTTGAGTGTGAAAGAAAATCTTCAGCAAAATATTTTTTCAAACAAAAAATTTATAAATTTTTTTTTTGCAAGTCTTTTTTTCAGAAATTTTCTTTAAAAAAAATAAAATTTTTTCTTCAAATTCTTTGACACAAAAATCAGTTCAAAATTTTCAAGTCTGATCAAACATTCTTCTCTTTCAGGATTTTTGATTTTTTTTGCACGAAAAATTTCTCCCCTTTATTGATAAAACCCCTCATTCTATTCAACTCTACAACTATTCAAAAAAATTTTGTGAGTGAGCGAGCGAGCTAATTATATGTTTAAAATTTGAAATTTATTACAAATAAAAACTCTACGACTTCAGCCAAAAAAATTTAAATAATGGAAGATTTTACTATCCATTTCTCCTCCAAAGTTCTCTCTTTCCCCATCTCCCTCTCTCCTCACCCTTTCTAGGTCGGCCTCCAAAACATTCAAACCGGCAAATACCTTCATGTTGACTCCAAAACCCTTCAATTCACCGTCACTGGAAAACATCCTTTCATGAAAGTAACCTCTTAGCCCATCGTCCTTCCTCCCTTATCATTCCCCAAGCTTAAAAGTAACGATGAAGTGGTCCCAGTCAGTGAAGAATTCACCATCGTCAGCCAGCAAAATCTCAACAGCACTGCTCCCCTTGCTTTCGGCTCACCCGTCTGCCTTATCGCCAAGTAATATTTGACCTCTCAAAATCTCTTTATCTGTGAATAGTAATGGCATGTACGTCGTTTCATTATCATCAGGAGAGCTCAGATTAGAGAACGCCCCTTTTGAAGACAACTCCAACAGCTTCAATAAAATCGCTAAATGGACCATTATTGATGCTACCAATGCCGCCAATAGAGGATCTGTCTACAGTTACGACGAAGTCGCTCTCAAATCTCCTTTTGGTAAGAATTCTCCTTGCTTTTCCTTCTCTTATTTCCCAAGGCCAATATTTGATTCAAGATAATGGAAAAGGAATGGCAACAGGACCTAATGTAAACAAAGAATCAATGTGGAAAATCAATAAATCCTCTGTTCCCTATATGCCAGACTGGGCTATTTTGAGACCTTTGATCTCAGATAACTATCTTGTGCAGCGTCATGATGGTCCTCAGGGCAATAAAACTCTTCAATTTGGCCGTGACTTCAGATCTCTTACTGGTAAGTATTTGAATGAGGGGGGCTCTCTAATTCTGTGTTTCAGATGAAAGAAAAGAGAATCTGGGAGGAATGAACTCAATGTACCAAGAATATAACCTTATTGAAGATATTTTGTTCTGTATGATGGGTATTGAAGGAACATATATCAAGAAAGTCCAAGGCCACAAAGCCAAAAATTTCGAATATGCTATTGAACCCAACCTTGAATCCTCTGGATGCGGTAATTTTCTCTCCAAAGTAAACCCCTCCTCATATGTGAATAGATCCTTCAATCAGACAGCTGGTGGCCAAGATCTTGCCCATCTGCCAATATCATGATAAATTGAACGCTTTTATTAACGTTCACTCGCTCTTTGAGTATGGACTTGTGAGCCAGGCTTTGTGCTCAGCCTTGAAGATTTTGATCAGAGAATATATTCTCTTGATAAATCAGCTTGATAATGAATTTAGCAAAGGAGAATTAAATCTTCAGAAATTGTGGTTCTATGTTCAACCTTCTCTTCGTATTATGGAGAATTTGATGAGAATTGTTGAAGAAACGAACAATTTGAGAGGAGGAGCTTTGGTTTCAGCTTTGTATAAATTGATGAAGAGCGCTACTGATCAGCAAACATTACAAGTTTATCAATTCTTGCTGAATAAAGCCTTCATGCCCTTCTGTGAAATGCTTAGCAAGTGGGTATATCACGGAATTATTGATGATACCTATGAAGAATTCTTGATCAAAGAAAGAAAAGACTTGGCAAAAGATAATATTAGCACTGATTATAAAGATTTGTATTGGGAAAAACGTTTCACCATCAGAGAAGATCAAGTAAATGTCTTCAAAGGAAAGCTTATTAAGTCATTTAGATCCCAACATTTTTGAATAAAGTGAGCGACCAAATTCTTTTCACAGGAAAGTATCTCAACGTCATCAGAGAATGTGGCAAAAAAGTCGAGTTCCCCTATGCTGATGAACTCTCTAAAAACTACGAGCTCTACATGGAAATCTTGTAATTCTCCTTTGGTTGATAAAATCTTATTATAATAGGGATTTTTCCGATCCTTTAGGCAAAGCCTATGAATGGGCAAACCAAAACTTAATCAATCTCGTCTTGGTCGAAGAGCAATTAATGGCCCGTCTCAAGTCCATAAAGCATTATTTCTTCATGGATCAGAGCGACTTTTTCGTTCATTTCCTTGACTCTGCTGATGAGGA
>Ga0182738_1001550_pt1 | contig 28542 bp, 9 predicted proteins | sample eDN5th30CBELigMG_FD_128876 | JGI IMG/M metagenome (GOLD analysis project Ga0182738, IMG submission 128876) | Enriched Miracle-Growth compost microbial communities from Emeryville, California, USA - eDNA 5th pass 30_C BE-Lig MG (version 2)... ...
ATTAAACTCCCTTCATCAGAATTCCAGACCTCGGCTCATTAATTCAGAATAAAAAATTCCTTAATCAAGGTTAAATTTACAAATTAACCCCTCGTTTTTTTTCCTGGAATTGACTTCAAATATTCGCCAGCTATCTGTTCAAAATACTTCACCTAATTGAGGCTCTGATGTTCGCTGTCATTCAATCTCATTATCTTTTCTCTCTTCTTGAATTCGACAATCCTAAAGTTTCAAAGAATCAAACATCTATTTTTATACAAAAAAATGCAGTTACCAAATCATGTCAAGATTAAAATCTATAGTCATTGAAAGCTGCAGATAAAATGCCTCTTCTAAGCTCAATTAGCCCATGACAAGTCTTTTCATATCACAAAAGCTTGGTCTGATATGATGGATGAAACTAAACGCCGAGAGGGGAATTATTTTAAAAGAGAAATCAATAGGTTAATTAATTAAGAGCTTATTTTCATAATATTTTTGTTCGCTTTATTCAAATAAAACAGCCATGTTTGGGTTCAAAAATAATAAACAAATAAAATGCACTGCTCTAAAAGAAACAAGGATCCAAGAATAACAATCTTTTCTCACTTTTCTTTCATCAACAAGAGAGATTTTCCCTAAATTTTTTCTCTAGTAAAGTAGAAATTTTATCGCACTCAGAGACCTTTTTAATTTATTTCCTATTTGAAGTTTTTAATCAACGTATCCTATTCACTCTTTTTAATAATTTTTTCTCTTCATTCAATGAGAATTAAAAAAACTTTTTTTTTCTTTTAAGTCTTAGTTAGCGCTTCCAATGCATTTCAAAACTTTGAGAAATCCATAAATAGGTTGACATTGAGGACCTCAACGAAGTTTCCAGAACAGGATAAAAATCCAGCCATCCGGAAAAACCAAGACAATTTGATTTAAACCCGGTTAAAGGGGGTAAAGGCGACTTCCATGCGGAAACTAAAAATAAAGTAAAGTGAGATAAAACTAAATACAAAAATGGATCAAATTATATAAATCGTTAATTCAACTGTTTCTCAAAGAAGTTTCCCCAAAACATCTTCTCAAATCCAACTCTCTAATTCACACCTTTTTCATTCCAAAATCCTCATCTTGCCCCCTTATCCTCTCTTTTAAATCTCAAATTTTGTTTCCCTCGCAAAACACCTATTTCTCTATCTTTATTTAGTCCAATTATCAAAGCTCTTTTGAACCAAGCCTTCATCAATCTTCTTCAGCATAAAAAGACACGTCACTCGAAATTACAATAAACATCTTTGGATTCCTCTGCAAGGAAATTTTTATCGAGTTCTTTTTCAAGAAGATGAATGACCCATTTTTTCTCTGTCAAGTTTCTTTTTTTTAAAAAAGAATTCTCTGATTTTCACTGCCTTATTGTTCCTCCATCCATTCAGTTCATTCATGATCTCAACGATTTCCTTTTTAAAAATATTTACCAGTTTTTATTTAAAAAATAAAAATATTTAAAATCTCAGCCCAAACTCTATATTTATCACCCATCGTTTCATAACATCAAAAAGAAATTTCTTAATCGCTAAATCTCCGTCATGATATTCCATTTAACAAGCTAGTTCTCGAGAAAATCACCACCAGCGTTAACAATCACTCTCTCAGATTTTCCCGCTTTATTAATTGCTAATTCCTAATCTCAACCCATTCTCGCCTCGCCTTATAAATGAATCTTCTAGAAAATGCAAATTTAACTTCACCTTCAAACACGCTATAAAATTATTGAGTTCAACCCTTCTGAGATTAATTCCTTGCCGCACAAATAGTAATAATTCGGAGTTTCGGGCAAAAGACGTTTTTCAGGAGTTCGCCTGCAGACCAACAAAAATGAGTTTTGGAGGAAAATGTACAGTGTAAGATAAATTCAAAGAGCCAAAATGGAGTTTTTATCCCCAAAAAATGGATCAATCTCTGAAATGCTAATTTTTCGAAGCTCTTCTTTGATGTTTGAGATTCTCAAGTTTTTTAAAAGGATATTCTAAAAATATTTTTATGTTTAATTTTAAAATTTGCCGTCATTTATCTCAAAAATTCATGTACATTTGGAGTCATAATCGACGTTGCTTTGCAAATTTGTAATAGATATTTATTAATTCATAAATAAATAATCTTCCATAAATTGATATTCTCACTCATTTAATACATGCATAACACTGGATTTCACACCATTAAATGCAGATTTCTCCACATGGATGAAAACTCAGACTCCCTCAAAACTCTCCCCAAATACAATAACTGCTATTTTCATAAAATTGACTGTCAAGTCTCAGACCTACAAACCGCTAAAATTCGCTCAATTTTCAAGAAAATCAAATTCGTCAGAGCTCTTGAAATTAAAGATTACTGTCGACAAGACATAAATCTTGTCACCTCAATCTTCAAGTCCCAACGCAAAAACATAACAAGCGTCAGTATGAACGACTCCAGCATCACAAAGCGCTTCCCAAAACTAAAGAGATTCCTTCTCAATGCGCAAGCCTATTGGTCCTGGAGGACCTTCATAACCCTTCAAAACCTCGAGTCCCTCACGATGGAATTTTCCAATATATTTCTCTTTAGATTTCTCGGGGGACCCCCGAAAAAGACCCTCAAATATCTCAATTGGCGCTTCTGGTCACATTTAAATAATCAAAAGAACCTTCAAAATTTTGACTTGCAATTATACAACAGGCTTGATCCAGAAATTTATACCTTCCTTCAGAAACTCAATACTCAAACCACCTTCTTAGAATCCCTCCATTCTTTCACTCTCTTCTTAAATCACCTTGAAATCACCATCTCTGACTCCCTTGAGTTCAAAAGCGTCTACAAACACATCACCTCCTTCAAAATCCATGAAGTCCCTTTTGCCACGCTTGAAAAACTCCTCGCCTATATCGGCCAATTTCAGAATCTACAATATCTGAGTCTTCTGAAAACTGTCAAAGGACGTCATGAAGAAAATGCAAAGGTCAATCTTGCCTTTCTTCAAGATTTCCAACGCCTCCATCAGCTGAAAACCCTCGATTTAGCTCTCAATCTCAACCTTGAAACCTGTATGATTACCTTCTTAAAACACTTTACTATCCCTCAACAGCTAACGACTCTAAAACTGAGCTTTTTCGAAACGAATTGGACCGTTCTAATTCCCAATTTTCATGATGAGAATTTCAAAGCCTTTAATAAATTTGAGACGCTTGAATTAAATCAAAGATTTTACCAAATCTGGGATGATGTCAAACACCTCAACTCCCTCTCCATTTGCTTCGCAGAAATCGATAATAATTCTCTACCAAGTCTCTACTTTATCGCCCCTATTCTTCGCAGACTTACCAGCCTATCTATGCTCTACTATGCAAATTGGCGCAATATTGACAATGGCAAAAAGAAAGCATTAGATTTTAATTATCTATGGGAATCTATCAAACACCTAAAGCCCACCCTGAAAAAGCTATATGTCGAAACCTTTGCTATAACCCTCAGAAATCTTCCACAGGAAACTCAACAAGACGTCCTGCAGCTTCAAGAATTGGGATTATGCGGATTTATTCTCGGGGATAACCACCTTTGGGATCTATACAGGCCTTTGGAGGAAAGACCTGTGGAGCTAGCTAGAAAATCTCAGTTAGAACTGGAAAGGATGGTGATAGACAGCGATGAAACATTTCCAATTTTCTTGGAAGATTTATTAAGCGCGCCAAAAAATATTGAAGTCTCAATTAATGTTGATGTTCGAAAACTTGACGCCAAAAAACTTGTTCAAACTATTTGTAGTCAGATCCCCAGAATGTTTACCAAAACCAATATTCAGCTTAATTTCTCCAACGTTCCTGAACTTGATCCAACCAGCGTCGAAGAACTCAAAAGACTCCTCAAGGCTCATAAAATGCCCAGAGGTCTCAGCACTTTTGTCAATCCTCCTGAAGAAAGAGACCTTCCACAACTTCAGGGTCCACCTGTAGGCCAACTTCAAGAGGAACAGATACAGGAGATTGTACAACTACAAGAAAGGGCTCATGATTTAAGGGAGTTGGTGGGAAATATCCCACCACAACAGGAAGAAGAGGACAATATAGGAGGAGCAAGGTTTTCGGAGAATGGAGGAAGTAGCGATGATTCTTCTTCAGATGATGATAGTTTTGACTTTGAAGGAATGTCCTTTGATGATCGCTTTGAAGATATTGACGAAGATTTATGAGAGACGCTTTTCTCTATTGGATAATTATTCTAACTGCTATCAACAGGGAGCAAAAATGGTGATAATCAATCTCTGACGAAGGGCATTTGAAATAATGATGATAATAGTTCTCATAATTTCTGAAAAAGGAAGGAAAGCATTATTCTGATAGTAAATAAAATTAAACATAAAGACCTTTGTTTATTGAACAGTAATTTTGTATTTTTACTCTGTAACAAACTCTCTCTCTCTCTCTTCAATTGTAAATTATACATATTTATTAAAATTCAAGTCCTTTGTTCGATCGGTAAAATTCAAAAAGAACACACCCAAGAAAACTTTCCTTCGATGAGAGAAAAGGATTGTATTTAATTATTTTTCTCAAGGTCTTTATGTACAATTTATTGTTAATATGGAATTTGCTTAAACATGAAACAAGAAAATCGCCATATTCCCTCATTGAAAGTTCGATAATAGTCCAGATGATTTCAATAATTATATCTTCGAGAAACCACTAAAAATAGTAGATTTTGTAAGATAATTCGATTTTTCTCGACTTAACCTGAATTAATAACTTTTCTGCCTCCAAAAAAGATGAACTCAAAGAGTCAATATGAATTTTATATAACTTACTATTCAAAGCCTCGTCAAAGGAACATCAATGAGCTAAATCTTCTCCCTTTGGTGACCCATTAACTCATTGACCTCACTGTGAACCTTCATGAAAAAGATCAAACAAATTATCAAGTTTGTTTATTTGAAATGTTTTCTCCTGCTTTAAAAACCTCTGCCCTATTCCTCAAAGCATCTCTCGGACTCATTTTTGATCCTCTATCGCTCTACTTCCCCCTAACGATATGGAAGCTACTTCTCCTTCCTTTCTTACAAAATACACTCTCTTTTATCATGCATCTTTCTTAGATTTAACAAACCTCCGAAGACCTCTAGAAACGAATTCCAATTCTTTCATGAGAGGATTCTCACCCCTTCCCTGAAAAAGAGCTAACCATCTACAATAATCTACTTTAATCAGGGATTTTTATTTTGTCGTCACTGACAGAATAAATTTTAATAATTAGCCCTCTTAATCTCATTTCAAAAATTGTCCTTCTTTTGACCACTAAATTTGTTCTAAAATCTCAAGGTTGTAAATCAAGCCCATCTTCACGTCCTCTTATCACTCTCCTTCCTTCATTTAGCTTTCAAATCCTTCACAATCCTTCTTTTCATCACCTTTCTAATTAGCCAAACCTTTAATTTTGATCTCCATCGATCCCAAACGCCACTTAAATCAACAGCTTAAAAAATCGTTGAAATCTTACGCCAGTGGCTCTCCATTCACCCCAGAGCTCATACCTTCGATCTATGAGGTCAATATTTCCTTCTTAGCTGATCATCATCTTCTTTGAAAAAACTATGCCAGAAAAATTGAAATATTCGAGGCGCGCAAGCGATATTTTTACAAGATCTTTGCCGGCATTTTTTTAAAGGATGAAGATTTTATTGAGAGCAGCGAAAAGAGAAAGAACGAAATACGATCCACGATCTATATGTGAAGATTTAAAGTCCCCACCAAGCTAAACTTTGTTTGTCCTTCAAAAAAAAATTTTTACATGTGTCTTAAATTTATATTTTTAACTCTTCTGTTATTAAAGCATGCTAATCTTAGAAACACCAAGCAAAAGAAAACGAACATGCATAAAATAAAAAAAATAGGATAGATGTAGCAGGACTCAGCTTTTGAAGCATTTGACAATAATATAGGGGACTTTGGTAAGTGAGGTTGCTTTGAGCGGGCGAATAAAGCATCCCCGAGCAAATTTTTCGAAAGACGACCTCAGTTAAATTTTATTTTACTTTATTTTGCATTTGAACAGTTTCGACGAGTTTTTATCAATGAGAAAAATAGCTCATATCAAGTACTGAAAACCAGTCAGCTTGATCCGTTTTGCTATTACTAATCAAACTCTTGAACTCCATTGCTTCTCTCCGGGAGATGTTACTCTCAAAATTCTCGACTTGAATCCAATGGAGATCAATCTAGAATAAATCGAGATCTCAAAAGAGGAATCTCTCAAATCTTCATCAAAGCGCCTTTAGATATGTTTCAAGCATCTAAGCCTTAGATATTATTGCCTTTAAGCGGATATTTTAGACATTTTAGTGAACTTCAAATTGTGATTTCTAAGATTACAATAGCTCAACAAAAACTGAATAACTCTCAAACAAATAGAGATTATTTGAGGGAGAGGTAGTTCGCTCTTTAGGATAAGAAAATTGGTTGGTATTTCTTTGAAATATATGAGTGTTTGGAAAAAAAGAGGATTTAGTATTTGGTTAGGAGGTCAAAATTTCAGAAGCAACTTGCAAAACCTTAATTTAGAAAAGAAGACAGTTTCAGTCAATTTTTGCCATTGGTTTGAGATTTCATTTTTCACCTTCAATTTTCTTAAAACTAATTTATTAAATTCCCTTAAATAAAAACTACCTCTTCAATATAAGAAAAAAGCACAATATATTTTTTGAAGCAGAACGGTCATTTTCTCACTCAACTTTTCATTGGCGAAGAATTTGAATTATTCCTTTCTTGTGTATCTCAAATATTGATTATAATTAGTTTTTCAGAATCCTTCTTGGAAATCAAAGGAGTTTTCCAATTTAATAATAATTTTAAGAGATAAATATCCACGCGTCCTGCTGTTATATTAATGTCTATTGAAATATGTGCAATGGAAAATTCCATAAAAGACAAAAATATCAACTTGAGGTCCATTGTCTTTAGAGTTTTGAATTTCAAAGATAAGGAGTAACAAACTTCCAATCAAGAGGCGTTAAAACCTTTTGAAAATGAGTTTTTTAGGGAGCAATATCCTCTCAAGAGAAATGTATTTGCATCAGTCGAAAAGCTGTGTAGCAGAGCCGTTAGAAACCTCCATTCTGAATGCCTTGAAGAAAAAGATTTTTTCTCGATGCTCAGAAAGAGCTTTTTGGAAATAAATTTTGATTTTCAAGGAGAGATAAAGGGTTTAAGGTCGATATTTTGAAGCCTGAGGTGAAGAGTGAATTTAAACGCTAGAAGAGAAAGAGAGAATATGGGCTTTTCAGAAAGATTCACGACAAACATAAACCTTGAATTTCTGAGCACCAATTTTTTTACAAAAGGAATAAAGGTTAAATCTAAGGAGGAAAGCCAACCTCTCCCTTTCCTTTTTCTGTTTGTACTCTAGCCTTCTGGATCTTTAGGCATCATGTAGACAATGTGAAAGCTCTTGGGCCCTATTAATTAAGCTTTAAAACTCGAGCAAAAAACTAATCAACTCGTCTTGAAAATAGTGAGATGATGTTCTTCGCTGCGCGAAGCTTGGGCAAAGCAAAGCATAAGCCAGCAATTCTCCCAAGGTTTTCTGCGAGAGCAAGCCAAAGAATCATCATTCTCTGGGAGTAATCTCAACCAAAATGTGTTTTTCTCATTGATCTTTGAACTTTCTGTTTTTCCAGGAAAATAGGCAAGAGAAATTATTCCCTGGTCAGAGGCTTGTCTCGATGGAAAAAATCTTTGAGATGGATGAATTCTTCAGAAACGAAGATAATTTTATTCCCATAGAGACTCTTTTGAGAGAATTCTCAGGATAAAAATTGTGAAATATATAAAATGATGCGATGAAAAGAAGTTTTTCTCCCTTGAAAGTCGGAGTCGAAAATACACTAGAGGAGAACTTCTTGAAAAACAGCTTTCATGGTCGAGTCTGAATTGATTAAGGAGTCATGACCTAGTATTCTGTGATTGAGATTGAAAGGTGTTTTTGTTGAATTAAAGGCAGCAAGGGTTTTTTTAGTAAAATTTATTCGAACGCAATATTAGAAGCTCAAAAAACTACGTTATAAAGTAGCTATCAAGTCCAAACTCACCATTTTCTATTTGTGAATAAAATTATTTTTCTTCTCAAAATAACCAAAAGCGAGAAAGTCAACTGAATCGTTATTAGGAATTTATAAAGCAAGAGAGACCCAGCAAGAGCAATAACTTCTCACTTTCATAAAGATATGAAATGTCCCTTGCAACATCTTCAAAATATTTGTTAAACTAAATAATTCGAATCATAGATAAATTATTTCCCAAAACATCAAATATCTGACAAAAGTTATTAGTTTTGCATGTGTACTCTTGTTCTATTGAAATAATAAAAACGTAAAAATTATTTTTTCAAATAGATAGAGAAATAAACTCATCAAACATACTATTCTTCTTCACTTTATTTGCCATACATATCCTTTTACAAACAATACTTTACTCTTCTAAAATCAACAACACATCACAATTATTTGTCTAACTAGAAGCTCAATCAACCCCTAGTTCTTTTTATTTTCTTAATCATCACAAACAAAATCATTTATTTCCCATTTATTTTTTTTCTTGTTATCTTCAGAGTGATCCAATTTCCTCACCCTTTACATGTAATGAATAGTTTCATTGTCAATTGTATTGATGGAAAACGATATGAAAACGGGATTTTCACCAACAATATTCGTCAATCTTCTTCTCTGACTAAAATCAAGCCTTTGTGAATTCACAGCATATAAAGAAAGCAACGATTCCAACTTCAATTTCCGAGTAAATCTTTCCAACTCATCAATAAACACGTCACCAACAATCTCTCTCACATCCAAATAAACTTCCAAATACAATTTTTTCGATTTCTTCAATATATTCTCAAATAGTACAAACAAATCTTCTCTCCCCAATATCTTAATCGTCTTTATTGTTATTATCCTCATAGTCTCCAATTTATCCACTTTTCTCGTTCTATTTATCATTTTATCAAGCCCATTATATCCCTTCATCTCTCCATATATCCCTAAATTCTCCAGCTGGGCCATCTCTTCAGCATCCCCTTCAAAGCTTTGTAAAGTAATACTCTTATCGTGAATTTTTATTGTTCTCAAGCTTTGTCTAAGATTCTTTATTGAATTCCAGAATAATCCAAAATCAAAATCTTCCTTCTTTTCTATTCCGTCAGCAGATTCATTTATATAATTCAAAGTCTTTAATGTTGAAAGTCTTTGCATCAAAGAATTCAGGAAGTACATTGTAGGAACCTCCAAGTCATTTGTCTCTTTAAAGATAATATGCAAATCTTTTACTTTATCCAAATTTCTCCATCTATTGAAAAAGTTCACAAAGCAAGAACTCCTCTCAAATGGATTCTTCTCTTCTAAATTCATCTCCAATTCCTGTAAGACATCTTTCCAAGTCACAGAATGTAATGTCAACTTTATCGACTCAATATTCTTTGGCAAAGAAAATGTCTCCAAGAAAAATTTCAAATGCTCAGCAAGTCCTAGCACAATCCCCATCGAAATCTTCTCAAGCTTTTTCAATCCTTCTAAACACTTAAACATCTCAAAATTAACCCCTCTTTTCTGTGTCTCATATTCCAATCTCTCATATCTCTTTTTGTCAATCTCTAAAAATCTCAAATTCTCAAACCTCCCCATATCTGATAAAACATAATGCGCAGCTGGCAAGATAGCATCTCCAATCCTTAATTTCGTAATGTGTCCATATAAATTCGGGTATCTGAAATCTTCTGACGCTAAATCTCCTGAAGATGTCAAACTGACATCCACAGAAATCTTCTTTTTACTCTTCAGAAAATCTCTTTGTTGGTTCAATTTTCCCATTACAAGAGACAGGACTCTTGAATTAAAGCTTCTTCCTCTTATCTTCAACACTTTCAAATGCTTTAATTTGCTCAGATGAAGGATCATCTGATTCATTAGTCTCTTACACCACAACTTTTTTTGGTTCTGAACTAGCCAAACCTTCCAAAAATACTCTTGAATATTCGCTACATTTGATAATCCTCCTTCTCTTGTCATTTCTCGATACCAATCTGATCTCTTTGATACAATAAATGTAATCAATTCTTTCTGTAATTCATCTTTATAGGGTATTGTTAACACGATCTTCTCCAAATCCTTCAAATGAGAAAGAACTCTCCAGCTCGCAGAACTCAATAAATCCAGCTGGTAATTCTTCACTTTTGGACAGAATCTTATCGCTTCTGGGACAAATCCCTTGAGATATGATAAGTATTTTCTTTGAGATTGTAATATCTTTAACATTGGTTTCAAAGGAGCTTGGTCAAAACCAGAAAGTTTTATTGAAGAAAGTCTTTGGCAACGTTTTAGTTTTCCATTGCATTTTGGATTATGAATGGTTTTTCTTCGAAGAATTAAAGATTTGCAGTATTTCGGGAAGCGAAGAACAAAAGTGTCGGAATCATAAAGAAGATTTATGAGGGGTTGTCTGAGAAGCTTTTTAAAAGTCTCCGGTTTTCTTCGTGGAAGGTAACTCATTGAAAATGAGAAAATTATTTAGAGAGTCGGTAGATAAAGTTTTAAATTGGTTTTCCCAACGATATCCCGGAGGTTTTGAAATACCAAAATGGGAATAATTTTTTCTCATAAACGTTGCAAAAGCCATGAATAAATAACACTAGGAGCCTCGATCTCCAAGGGTTAATTACAAAGGCTCTTGATCAATAAAAAAATGCTGTGGAAATGTTCGATATGATTTGTTGAGAGCCAGATTTTTAATTATTGAAAAAGATAATTAAGCAAATATCGTTGGTGTTGAATTTTGTTCGATTTCTTGCGGGAAACCACAACAACTAACAATGGAGCTTATTTAAAAATAAAATGTGAGAGTCAAAATCCTCTTATAGAGAACTCGTAGGACCCGTTTTTCTGGAGCCAAACTTCAGGCCATTCAAATTCTTTCCTTTCAGAAAATTTTGTCTCTCTCAAAACGGCACTCAAATTTGTCTTGGACAAAGAAGTTTTGTTTGGGACGATTTCATTTTTGAGTGTGAGAATAGAGAGGGGGAAGAATAATGGAAAGTCTGCCATTCTAGAGAAAAACTACCCAGGCCAAATGAAAATCCTCAGGGAATTTTTGAAATTTGAATTCAGAAAATTCTTTCTTTCCAGAAAAATAAATTGATCTTCAAATCCTTGCTTGTTCATGGTTTGCAAGAAAACATCCTTATATTCTTATAACCAGTTACAAAAGCAACATGACAAATAAAAGGAACAATGACGTTTTATTTCCGATTTCTTCAATCTTGGAAACTGAAAATTCCAGCTTTTTTTTTCTCCCGAAATTCTCTTCTCGAAAATTTTCCAAAAATAAGAACAAGAAAAATAGCTTCAAAAAAATTCTATAACATACTCAATAAGAGAAAGAAAAAAGATTTTTAAAAGAGTTTCTTGAAAGAAATCGAAAGGTAAAATTGGAATCAATTTCTTAAAGTTCAGAAGAAGGAGATAGTCTGCTCTTCAAAAGATACTTCAGCAAATTTTTTTAATTTACACCCTCTTTCCTCCAAATGAGCCCAATTTTAGTTGAAAATCAATTTAGAAGTTTTCAAAGCACTAGAGTTTTTGAGAAGAAAACAAATAGATATTGTTGGGCATCACACTCATTCATTCTCCGAACGTTGAAAATTTTTTCGCAGGTGATCATATTTTCAGAATTTCTTCCGTAAAAGCTGTTCTTTTCTTTTCTGCTCAAACAGAGCTTTATTTAACAACACATTCGTATCTAACACTCGCCGTCAAGAGGAAAATAAGCAATCAAAGGAAAGAAGAATGCGAAATATGTCAATATTCATACATAACAATTACCTTCAATATGCACTCTACAAATGAAATAACTCACTTATCAGTATCAAAGATTTCTATTAATCCAATAAATACCTATAGAGACTACGAGGCGTTCATATAATGTAAGTTGTATGGATTGCCGAGTCTGAGGATTCAAATAATAATAATAATAATAATAAAAAGCACACTCAACTTCCAACAGACCCTCGATAAATGAAAATACTTTAAAAAGGATGGTCTTTTTCTAAACAAGGCTGCAAAAAACTCTGAGGAGACTTTATTCGATGTTGGGAATTTAGTATCCTGAAAAGATGCCAAAATGGCTTAAACTCAGTTTTAAGCTGTTTAAGCCATTTTCTACCTGTAAAAATGATGCTTTAAACCCCTTAAAATGGCTTAAAAATGGTTTAGATGGCTTAAAATGCCATCACTGATGAAGGTAATTAATCGAATTTATTTTTGACGGGGAAGAGAAATTTTCGAATTTCTCAAAGATCTGGAACAGTCTATATAGGAGTAGCAAAAGAAGCTAAATATTTTTATTTACGGCCTGATTTCAAAGTTTCTCTCAAAACATAAAAAAAATTCTGGACTATTTCTAAAATTGAAATGTAACGAAGAAAATTGGAGATAGAAAAAAATTTCAACAGAACAGATCTCGAATTATTTGTAAAGAAGAAATTTTAGAAAAAAGAATTTCAACTCAGGAAAAAACAAATAAATTCTAAACTTAAAACTCCTCCACAAGCCTTATCAATGTGGCATAGAAATCTCAAGACCTGAAAGAAATGATCCAACTCGCCCCTAACCCTAGAAAAACATGAGGTCTTGACTTTTTTTCTCACGAATCCTCAAACTAAAAAATATAAATAGAAATGAGTTTTCCTACAGTTCGAAAAGAACATCTGCTCCAACTTTTAGAGAAAAATTTCTTATTGATTCAATCTTTCTAGACCTTTTGCGGTTCGGTTTGATCTGTTGTTCTTTTTACCTTCGGTCTGAACGAACTGTATACATTTTTGGTCGTACAAAAACTTGTATTCTTTTCTCCTTTGAACATTTCTCAAACAATTTTTTTCTCATTTCAATCAAGGTAATTGACTAAAAAGTGTATGTCAAAAAAGCACATGTCCCTTTCGAAATGGGATGAATTATTTAATTTTAAATCTTGAAAATTTCGAAAAAGTCTTTAATCCTAAAATGTTTGTTCTCAAAAACTAGCTTTTCAAAAAGCCTTTCTTTGAAATCAATAAGTATCGAAATAGCTAAATATTTCACTCCTCAGAGCTGAGCAAACTCAATCTAGTTTCAAGTATTATTCTTTGAGATTTATCGAAATATGATCTATTGATGACTCCTGCTAAAAATTATAAGATATTTCAAGACACCGATCTCAGAGTTTTCTCCTTTCTGTTTCTAATCCTCAAACAAAACAAACTTGTTAAATGAGTTGAGACAAATCAAATTCAATATTAAATGAACAATTCCACCCTAAAGTTTCTTTGAAAATTTTTAGCCTCTACCGCCATCTTCCCATTCATCTCTCTGAGCATAATATTTGTAATTCGAAAACCAGGGAAAATGAAAACCCTGATATCTTTACAAGGAATAGCTCTCATTGTTTTTCTATGATCTCTATCTCTTTAGAAACATACGTAGAATTTTCAAAGTTTCTAATGAAAATAGCTAATCAAATCTCATATAAAAACTCAACTCTCAACTCCTTCCTAATTCCCAAAAACAAGTGGAATTGCCTCAAACTTCATTCTAATTTTTCGGAATAGAAATTATCCATTCAATTCTTTCTATTCAAGGGAGTTCGATTGACAGTTATGATGATTCTTTATCTAATAGAATGTTCGATTTTTCCTCTTCCAAATCAATTAATTCTCGCATACCAAAAATCAGTCCTTTCTTTACAATTTCTTCATCATTTTCCTGATTTTCTAACTCTCTTTTCAATTCATCTTTCCTTCATAGTCCATCTTGAACTTGGAAAACCACTTTTTTAAGCTTTCCTTTATTCTCTTTTTGACTAAACTCTTGTTAAGCTGATCATACTGATTATTCATCAAATATCCAGCCATTGTCCGTCCCCTTTGAAGTCTCCTTTCCCAAATCGAGTCTGGGCTCACAATATCTTCATTTCTGAATAGGTAGGTTAACAAACAAAACTCGATACCCTCCAAAATGAATCATAATACACGATGTATGCTGATAAAGAAATCATCAAATAACCCTTCTAAAACCCCTCTTCTTTCGCTAGTTATTGAAAAGACATCACTAGAAGTCGATAGATTCTTCAAAGTATTGTCTCAAAGTAGGTAAAGAGCGGTAACGGTCTGAGGTTCTTGAGTAAATTGTATAAATTAAAAAATAGTTGGAAAAACTCCTTCATAAACAAGTTTGTTTTTCTTCTAAAATTACACAAAAAGGTTTGAAAATTTGTTGCTCACAAGAAGAGAAAGCTTCAGAGAACGCAAGTGTTGATGTTAGGATTACCAGACGCATGGCGAGTTATAAGTATAAAAGGGGTTTTTTAACGAAAAATTGATATAAAAAAACTGACAAACTGAACGAAGTCAATTTTATTACCTCAGGATCAAAAATAAAAAATTCCAAAAAGACTTTAATTGCATTTCAGTTTTTATTCAGATTTGATTTTAATATAAATATTTTAAGTAAAAACCTCATCCAAAAAATAAACCTAAAGATAAATTTATTTTCGTATTTTTATACATTTTCAAAATAGTGATCTTTAAATAACATAAAACTTTGATTTTACCTCTTGTATTCATCATCATTAGTCTGTCATTGCAAAAAGACTTTCAAGAACCTCACTCTCGCTAGCAGGCTACAAATTCGACTTTTGTCCAAAATCTCTCTTCAAAAGTGCTTAAGTTTTAACAAAGAGATAATCCAGAACTTTAGTTTTAATTGGAAAGAAAAGACTTAATTCGTCAACAAAACACGCTCTGAAATTCTTTTTAGAAAAAAAGTGATTGATTCGAGAGCTTGAATGAAAACAATAAATAATAGAATCTAATGCTTCCTATCTGAGTCTATTTTTTCTTTTGTGAGTCAAGGTTGGCCGTTATTCGGTCTCAATCAATATCTTTCAGCGAGAAAACTTCAATTTGGTTCTTCAGCGACCTTATCTCCCTCTCGAAAAAAGTTTTTTGACCCCAAAAATGAGGCAAAAACCTAATCAGGACAAACTTTTTAAAATTAATTACGAACAAACCTTCAATTTTAGATGATAGTTTTTCTAGATTAAACTAAAAAACAAGCATAATCCAACCATCACTTCAATATTTTCAAAAAAATTGTGAACCAGAGCCTCTCAAAACTTTGAAATCACCTTTAAAACTTCAAAACAATAAGTGGCTTGCCCAAACCCCTTCCACCCAAAGTTTTTGGGCGCTAATTTTATGAGTATTTTAAGCAAACTTAAATCTCTTTTTTTAAAGCAAGGCTAAATCCACACTTTTAAATTTATTACTAACGTTATTTGATATTACTATTCATCAATATCCCTCTTAATCAACTCTCCAGGCCAAATTTAACTCAAATAAACTTTGTTCCTAACTCTTCCCTCTAGGCACGCTTCTCTTTACTATTTGATGATTTTCAACTCTACATTTACTCTTTCGTGAATGTTCTCAACTTTTCTTCGAAAAAAGATATTCATTTCTATCAGCCAACAACAACTTCAAATTTATTGTTAAATAACAAAGTCATTTTTCAACTCTTATAATCTCATTCTAAAATATTTCATTTCTCTCCAGCATCATGTCCAAAATTCCCATGCAACCTAAAGTCCTTTGGCTCAAAATGAACCCTGCTTATGACAACCTCTCCTTTCTCATCAAATATGCCCCTAAATATTACACTAAAATCGAGCATGATATTGATGATTTCAAAAGCAACAGGATCATGTCAAAAATCCGTCTCACCAAGGTCATCAGATCCGCCACTATCAATGAATACGAACAGGACAAGAAAGGAATCTTACTCCGTGCTCTCAACACGAAATCCAAGCTCTTAAAAAGGGTCAAAGGTCTTGATCCTCACGTTGAAAAACGCTTCCCTTACACGACAAAGTGCCATTTGTCCATCCAAAACGTCCCTTCATGGCAAGTCTTCTCGAATCTTCTTCACATAGAATCCTTAACAATCGAGTCAAATCCTGAAGAAACAGAAAGTTCCAAGGCATTACAATTCCTTCAATGGAGATTCTGGTCTCATCTGCCAAAACTCACCAATCTTAAAAAGCTCCAGCTGAGATTACATTGTGAAATTGATCCGGCCATGCAAAACTTCCTTGCAAAACTTGCGACTTTGCAGGCATTTCTCTCAAATTTGCAAGTATTTAGCGTCTTCATTAATCTTGTGGAGATCACAGACCCGCAGAATTTTCATATTGAAGGATTATCTCCTCACATTACAAGCTTGCAAGTTTGTGAGTTGCCCTTTGATACTTTCAAAAAATTCTTGGAAAATCTGGAACTCTACAAAAATCTTCGAAAGCTTGTTATTCTTAGAACAACAAATAATTTCTGTCCAATAGAAAAACAAATCTTCATTCCCACTTTTCAAAAAATTCAAAGCTTAAAATACCTTGAAAATCTCGAACTTTCACTTGATCTTAGCTCCAACCAAGACCTTGAAATATTTCTCCAAAATTTCTCTCTTCCAAAGTCTCTTAAAAAAGTGCAACTCTGCTTCCACGCTGTCAACTTAAGCAACTTCGATCCATACGAAAACAACGAATTATTCATCAGCTTTTACCAAAAATGGAGAAATCTCCACCACTTGCATACACTTTCTGTGAGCTTTTTCGAGACAAAAAATTCCAATCCTCTCTTTGAAATCTATCTTCTTCTCGCCATCTTGAAAAACTTATCAAGACTTACTAGCTTATATTTCTCAAGCTGGCATGACTCCGAGAAACACCTAGAGACTGTCCCTATAAATTTCAATGATATTTGGCGCTCTATTGATCATCTTAAGCCCACCCTAAAAACAGCATATTTTGAGTCTCCTTTCATCTCAATAAACGATCTCGAATCTGAAGATAAATCTGCCCTTCAAACTCTTGGACTATGCGGAACAGTTAAAGGAGATATCAAGTTTTCAAATGTCTTAAAGCTGCTAAAATCGCCTGAAAACTCTCAAAAGAGTCAAGTTCTTATTGAAGCTTTGTTGATTGATAGAAAAGAATCTTTGGGCAAAATCCTTAGAGAATTGTATTATATACCAGAAAATATGAACATTACCCTCAATGTCAATCTCAAGAAAATTTCACCAAGAGATTTTGTCAAAGCTGTATGCCAAGGACCATTGAAAATTCGACATAAAAATAATGTAAAATTGAGTTTTTCAAATGTGCCAAAAATCAATCCTGATGCTTTTGGAAAAATATTGCAAAACCTCGAAACAAACGGAACGCTTGATTGTGTAAAAATCTCTGATCAAAGAGGAAATGACTTGTTCTTGGGAGAAAACTGGGAAGTTTCCATGCAATAAATAAAAATTTTATTGTTTACATAAAACAGTTAATCAGGTTTCATTGTTTATACTATTGTATTGTACACTGTTATTTTCTATTTGTTTCATCAAAGGAATAATTTTGATGATGACTATTACTGATATTCTTTTGTTATTGTCAAACTAAATACTAAAAATTAAATGATAATAGCTTTTCCATTATTTATTGAACAGCAAGATAATCATAAAATTAAATTTGTATGTGAAGTCCATCAAACATTGAGACAAAAAAAGCTTTGAGGATCAAAGAAAGATTTCTCAAAATTCTTTTGGCTCCATTTCGAAAAAATTTATTTCTCCAGGATTAATTCCAGAAGAAAAGGCATTTTCTCTCGAGAATTTTTTTTCAGTGACCTTCCTAAAAATTTCAGTGCTTCTGCTAAAAATAAAAAATTCCAACTCGAGGGCATATGATGAAAAAACTCATTAATCTGACTAACTCTTCGACATGGAGGATTTAAAATATGGCATCATTATTTTTTTGTCTGATTTATTTTGAATTTGTCAGAGTCTAATTCATTTCCTTGCCACAAAAAACTTTTTTTGGTCACAATATTTTATGGATCTCAAAACTTTTTTAACAAAAATTGATATTTCTTACAAAAATAAGATATTTCAAACAACTTTCAAATAAAACACTCTAATTTCAAAGTTAAATATGTTAAGCTCAGCATAAGAGAGGAACTTTCTTGCCTTGGAGCAAGGCTTTCCTGATTTTAATTTCTAGACTAACCTTGGTTCTGGAGTTAATCGAGTCAAGGTTTTCATTTTTATTCCTCCAGCAAAAACTTATATACAAGTGTGTTCAACTTGGTTATATCGGTACCTTGAGTTTAGAAGAAAAGCTTGAAGTAAGATGGTTACTGGAGAGAGACATATCCCAAGGTATTGAGTTCTAAAGTTAAGATTTAATGTGTTAGATGTTATGGAAGAGGAAACAACAGTTTTAATGACGTAAGAAATTATGAAACTCCAGGTATTATGGAAAATCGAGTTATTTGAAGTTATGCAAAATTAGAAAGATTACAAAAGCTCAAGTAATTAATACGGATTTTCCACTGATAAAATTGAAGTTAATATCAATTGCACCTTTTCTGAAGAAAGCAAAAAGAGAGAGACCAGCTCAAGTTAGTAATGCCTATGAATATGATTCTGCAAGTGATGATGAGAACACTGAGTCACATCCACTGACACAGTTTGCTTGAAATAATATTGTAAATAGTGTATATACCTCAAGGAGAAATGATTATATTTGAATAAATTGAAGTTTTAAAAAATTTCATTTTCTAAGAAATATATGAGATTTGTAAGAAAATAAATTTCTTCCGACAATTCGAAAGGTTTTTGACCAAAAAAATATTTTAGAAAAGTCAAAGTTATTTTCACGAAGAAAAAGATAATTCAAACAAGAAAAAAATAATCTCTCTGACCTACATAAATATTTTTTTGACAAAAAAATAATGTGACAAAAACTGAATAAATTAGGCAATACCAAGAGATCTCTAGCAATCTTTTAATATTCGCTTAAAATATTTTCTTCAGTCCAAGAGAACCAACTTTGCCAATAAAAACTGCGACCGAAATTCAAAAGAAAATCAAGCAATGAATCTCGTGAGCAGAGCTTAGACAGTTATTTCAGTCTCATCATCAATAAATCTTCCAGCACAAAAGTTTTTTCAGTATTTTCATTTCATCAAAAGGAATTTCTGATTTTTATAAAAGAAAAGGAAAATGAAAAAGGCTTCTTCTCTGACAAAATAAAAATTTTATTTCTCATGATATTTTGCAAATTAATAAAAAAAATGAGTTTTTGAATTTCCAAAAAAAAAACCTCTTTTTCGAAAATTTCAGAGCTGGGAAATGTCGGTCCTAAAATAAGGTATTTCATGGCAGGATGTCCTAGAAATATTCCGGTCTTCTCCCAAAAAATTTTCTCTGAGGAAAAAGTGTTCTATTTTGAAAAGTTTTGAAGGGTAAATGTTTGTTTAGTTTTCAAGATAGAGTCAAAATAATTTTTAACCTTTTCTCTTCATATTTTATTTCTAAATTTTTTTAACATTATTTCTTAAGGATTATGTGAACTTCTAAACAAGTTGTAAGGAGGTTCTGCAGAAACTTTTGAGAAAAATGAGTTTTTAAAAAATTCCAAGTTCTTTTTAACTGAGAGAATTTCTCAATACGAGACAAAAATTCATCATAATTGGCCAAAAATGACCATGAATCTGGAAAATCAGGCTTTTTCTCAGCTCTCAAGAGTTTTTAGGGGAAGCTTTTTTCTTCAAAATTTTATTTTCATGCCAAAGTGAATTTTCGAAGAAGGAAAATTCACGGATTGATTCTGAATTTCTCTTTGATTTTTGTTTTAATTCTGAGAATTTCATATTGACAATCAATTTATCATTTGTTCGATTAGAAAAATATTTTCTCTTCACAGATTTCAAAAAGATTTGTGTAAAAATGCCTGCCACCATTATATCACAATATTTCATGCCAAAAAATCCGAAACTTTTATTCGAAAGGAATCGGCCTGAAGACTCGTTTTATGGACACCAAAGTGAGGCATTTTCAAACAAACAAACAAAAATATTTTCCATACCAAGTGATCATGATATTTTTGAAAGTAAAAAATTGCAAAAGTTTGTGAGCATTACAATAATTAAGATTGCGATCAATGGAAATTTTTCTTCGTCGAGAGAAGAACATGAAAGATTAGTTTATTTCAAATAACCATCAAATAGGCCTCAGCTTCCATTACCGAATTCAATAATTTAGCTAAAAATCTCGAATTCAACTAAGTAAGCTGATCCTTGTTTCATCTTTTTGCTCTTGATTGAAAAGCTCTTCTGAGAATAATTTGCCACATTTTAAAGAGAATAAAAGCATGCCATATTAATTTCGAACTGAGAATAATGATGTGATTTGAAAGTTTACAAAGAGGCGAAAAGCAAAATTTTATCTGATCTTGTCCAGTCTGAAAACAAGGTTTGGAATCGTCTGGATTTGGTCAGGGTTTCCTTTTTTGACTTGATGATTTTTTTTAATTCTTTTCTATACATCTCGATTCCAAAAACAAATAAAAAAAAATTTTAAAACAAAATTCCAATCAAATATTTAAATCAGCTCTTCTGAGTGAGATTTACCCAATTCAAATGACATGATCAAAAAAGGAAAACATTCAACAACAACCCTTCCTCTAAATGTTACATTTTTTTAAAGACTTTACAACTCAAAAATTATGAAAAAAATGAGTGAAACAGCAAAAAAAAGAGAGTCTCTAGCCCTTCAGAAATTTTTAATAGGAGCTTCCGAATTAATCCAGAAAAGGGTCACTTCTGATTCCTGCCTGAAAGGCTAAAAGGTGTTGAATAAATACCTTAGAATTTCTTTGATACGCCTTTATACAAATCTTTCTTATTATAAAAAGAGAGGAAGACGCCAAAATTTTGTCTCTTGGGGTTATTAGGAGGAAGGATGTGACTTAATTAATCAGAAAGAGAGAGCTAAAATAAATTAAAACTAGAGTTGGAGTTAAAAATTTTAATTCGATCTTTTCGGCAGTTTTATCGAATAAACTTTTCTATTAACAGAAAACTAATTCAATCTAAGTTAAGATTTTCAAGAGAATTTGCATTCCCAATCATAACTCATGCGAATTCCTTTAGATGATAAACTGGACCAAAAATTTGAGGACATTCGAACCGTTGTTCTGGTCAATTTCTCCATTATTTCAATCTTTAGACCAGAGAATGGTGGTTTAATTCACCATGTTATTTCAAATCTGAAAATTTGGTTAAGAAATCCTCAATCCCTTTTTTGGTGGTTTCTTCCCGAAAAAATGCCTCTAGTGGAAAAATCCACCCATTGTCCAGTTCAGTTTTTCTTTATGGCGTATAAATCCACCATCTCGACGGTTTAAAATTTTTATGGTGGATGAAGACACCACAAACCCAAATTATCAGTTGAGCTTTCATAAAAATGGACTGGTTCGCGAGTTTACCGTATTTTTATTCACCCTTTTGACAAGATGTTTTTCTTAAAATGTATATCATTGAGAATCGAAAGAAAATTGCAGGGATGAAAGCTTCAAATATATCAGGCTGTTTATTTAATTTATTTTGCTAAAATCTAATGGTAATTCTCCTCAAAACCAGCCTCACACTCTCTAGTGATCTGAAATCCACTCCTTCAGCTCCTTTAACTGTCCAACTGAGAATACTGATCCATAAAATGAAATGAGAATGAAACTGAGTGGTGTCAGATCGACAAAGAAAAGTTATGAACAAGTATGATTGTCTTGTCATATTTCAATATTTGTCAGAATGCAAGTCCAAGTTTGAATGAGAACAATGAGAATATTTCCAAGAGCCTGAACCAGTTTGGATTTGCTCAGGAGAAAGGCAAAAGCTCCAAATTTCAAATTTTCATGTCTCTCCTTCATGATAATCCTGTCACATTTATGAAAAGCTCTGAAAGATTTTAGGTTTTTTTGCTGTAATTTTGATCCTTGAGCCTATTATATAGAATTGAACGAAAATCCCCTGCTTTGAGATCGTGTGAATAAATTCATTGATAGTACCCCCAGTTTTTATTTGATTGGAGCATTTAGAGCCCATGATTCTTATTTTTCTTATTGGTATGTCCATTTATATGAGCTGAGTTTCATTTCTGTATGCTTGAAAATTTTTTAAAGTTTCCTCCAAAGCATTAAACACTGCTCCATCTTTTATGGTAAACAATCGTTTTGACCGATTTTCAATAAGGTTTGTCATTCAATCTTGAATCATGAATGTCTTGGTGAAAGAATTGTAGAATCAGTTTACCTATGGGAGAAATATTTCCCAACTGATTTGACCCAAAAATCATCTTTTATTTTCTGAAGGAATGTCGAATTAAAGTCACGTAGAAAACAATGATGATAATCTTTTGTTTTCGATGTCAAAAGAGAACTACTATTAGAGATTGGTGAAGCATACGAGAATTCCAAGACTTTTCAATTGCGGAATATAGGTTGAGTTCAAAAACTCTTCCTCCTGCACAAGCACATATTAGTTTCTACAAAAGAGGTCATAGACTAACTGGATTATCATATAATTAATTTTTCGACTCTGTCTTCATCAAGCTTTCAATCAAATTTTTCTAGTTTCTATCTTGATATTAGGTTTATTCTGAAAAAGTCATTACAAGCAAAAATTATCTGGAAATATCCAAAAGCCTTCATTTTTGAAGGTTTCAAAAAAGATTTCTTCGAAATCAATGAGTAGAAAGTGTGATGGCGAACTAAAAGAAACTTCAATGAAAACTCAAATTTTTAGATGAAATTAATTTTTCATCGAAAGAAGTCTTCGTATATCATCCTTTAATCCTGAGAAATTTATCTAATTTAGAAATCTCTTGAACACTAAAGACAAGATTTCATAGAGAGAATCTCAGATGGTTCTTTGTTTCAAAGGAACTCAGAGGTGCCATAAATTCTTGAATTCAACACAAAAAAGAGAACAGTTTAAATGATTTTGTGGCTCCAAACTATTTTTTTTTTTGGCTCAAAAATAAACCTCAAAAAATAGAAAATTCGATAATTCAAAATTCTTCAATCGAAAAACCGGAGAAATAAATGATCATAATAAAATCGTCTCGAATCTCGTTAATCAGCCTTAGAAAACGTCTTCATCCCAAAATAAAAATCAATTCGAATTTCCAATTCCTTTTGGAAATAAAAATTTTTTTTTTGATCATTGATGAGAATTTCAAAGGCTAATATGATTTCTTCATTTTTCGTGAGAGCTAAAGATTAGTTCAAAATTTAATTTCGACGAATTAATCTTCATAAAATCACCTCTTTGAGCAAAAGTCGAAATTTTTTATCCGTCTTCTTTTAAACTTTTTCTAAGCCGACTGCAGCCATCTTACTCTCAGATCTGCAAAAATCTATGGTTCCCAAATTCCACCAATAGGATTGAGCGCTTGTAGAGGGTCTGCTCCATGAAAAAAAGGTCTGCCAAAAATCATAAAGAATGAGAAGCGTGAGTTTCAATGAGGAACAAAGTTCTAATTTGAAAGGTTTTTCGTGGTTCACTTTTATAAAAAGGGACTTTAGCACGCTGAAATTCGTCGATATTTAAAATAAGTTCATCTTTGAACCTTGGGAAAATTTTGGCAAGACCTTAAGAGACGAGCTCAAGGTCAAATAGCTGAACACATCAGCTCTTTGCTGTTTAGGAAAGGCCCCAAAATCTGCGTTTTATAGAGAAAACTGACGAAACACGAAATTGGACACAAGGTTATGGTGCTAACGTCTGAAAAAGGTGAAAAATCCATTGTGTCTATTTTTAATTATGAAACCTTTAAAATTTACCAATAAAATCCGATCTTTCGAAAATCTTCATATGAAATAGAAGAAGGTGTTAAACTCTCTTTTTAAGCTGCCTCTCGAAGAGATTTGTGTCTTAAGGTGTCAGGGTTCCCAAAAATAATACCGAAAGAAGCCCTCATTTCCTGCTCAATTGCTCTATTGAGTCATAATCTCTTCAAAATAGGGAATAAATGCCGATGTTTCATATTCAAAAAGAAACGAACCAAGCTCTGAGAATGAGCTCATTTTTAGAGTTCTTTCTTCGATGTATAACTACAAGACCCCCCAATAAGCATCCATTCTTTCTCATTTTATAAGATGAACAACTTTCCGAAATGAAGGGAAGGTAAAAATGCAAAATCTCATAAAACTTTAATTGACTGTTTGTCAAAAAAACAGCAAGACTGTTTCTCGACTTTCATTCAACCAAATTTCCACTTAAAAGCTTTTGTTAAAGTAGAAATAAAGAGATCTTATGGAGTTCAACTTATTTTCTTCATCTCTGATTTCAAAAAAAAGAGATGCGTCCCGCCTAAAAGACTTTTGAAGAAATGCCTCAACTTAACCGATAAAATTAGAATATTAGGTTATAAAAGGAAGAGTTTCAGTTTTCTATTAAACTTCTAAATATTTTGAAATTATTTCTCTCAAAAATTCGCTGAGACCTCAATCCTTTCCTAAATTTCTTCATATTTCATTCAATCCAAAGAAGAAGAAGTCTTTCAAATTCTATAGATTTCAGAATCTATGTCATACTCATTTACAATTGTGAAATGTTAATTAAAAAGGAGGAATATCTAAGTCTCTTCGTGACGTCTTTTTTCAATAAACTTCAAGTTCAATCCCTATGAAATTTCATCCCAATTCTCTCCTGAAAACAAAATATTTCCTCCTTGATCTGAAATTTGCAGGCAATCCAATGTACCATTTTTCTCAAAGGCGTTTACAATCCTGTCCAGATTTGATTGCTTGAGCTTTGGAGTGTTGCTAAGACAGAGTTTTAGATTTCCCTTGTTTCGAATTTTTAGAGTGTTATCATCATTGCAAAAAACTGAAATCACATCTCTCGCGTTAAGACTTGTCATATTGATATTGATACAAGCATTGATATGAGAAGGAATGTAGCGAAAGCCCTTCAAAAGACGAATCAGCTCCTTTTTTGAAGTGGGTGTGAGAGCTTCAAGGAAAAGTTGAGGTTTGCAAGAAGCATCATGCGAGAATAACTTGAAGAGATTCAGCATTTGATCTTCTCCAATAATTTTTCCACAAATGCTAAGGTGTTTCATGGCTTCAGATGGAGCTTCGATTTGAGTGTTTTGAATAGAGATGAAAGCAGATTCTAAATACAAAGTCTCTAAGGTTGGTTGAAGATGCTGGATCGAATCCCAGAGACACTGAAAACTTATTAAATTTGCTTTGGATTCCACACCGATATCATTAGAGCTCGAAAAATAAAGAGAGGTGAGTCTTGATATGGTTTTTAATATTGGGAGAATCAAATTAAACTCTTTGAAAGAATCGACATTTGAAGATTCAAAAAATGTGAAAGAAAGAGAGTTGAGATCTGGCAAATCCTTCCATTTTTGACAAAATTGCGAGTATAAATCACTGGAGATCGTAGCTTGAACATCATCAAGAGTCAGTTCCTGAAAGCTAAGGCGGATATTTTGAATATTTAGCGGCAAAGAAAAGTTTTCCAAAAAGCTAGTAAAGTCTTTCTCAGCGCTGAAATCAAAGGAGAGTTCAAGGGTTCGAAGCTTGCTCAAAATGTAAAAGTTCTTCAAACAAACTAAAGCAGGCTGAGGCTTCTCGTTTTCTTCCAGAATCATTACTTGTAAGATGCTTAATTCCTGGAGGTTTTGATAGCACTGAAAATTTCCCAAAAACCTTGTGAAAACACTGGGAGAAAGCTCTTTTGCTCGCAAAATGCTGACGTGCTGATACAGTTGATCAAGGTTGAAAGCTTCAAAATTTTGATCTTCCAAGAAATTGAGGTCGAGAGTTAAGGTCTTTAATGATGATAAAAAACCCCAAAAAGAGCTCAGCTTTTGAAGGAAATGATAATTTGAAGTCGTAATAATGCCATAAAAATTACAAGATAAGTGCTTCAAGCTTTTCATCTCCACTACATGGGCCCAGAATCTCCACTTGAAACGTCCGAAAGCTTTGAAGTTTTCAGCAGTCTCAATTTCGAGCGCAACTGATTCGATGGTCAAGGATTTCAAGCGCTTGAGTCTCACGAAGGCTCGCCAAGAAGAAAGGCTTTCAGTTAAGAGGCGAAACTGTTGAAGATTTGGGAAATGGTCATGCAAATCAAGATCAGAGCCTTTTAAGCTTTGAAGAGTTTTTGATTTGCTACGAAGGGCTTTAATCACAAGACCTTTCTTGTCTCGAGTGTAGTCTTGTATTTTTGCTGAGCGGATAATTTTAACAGATCGAGCTTTGGAAAGGATTTGGGGATTTTGAAGATCTGAAATTTCAAAGTCCACTTCTGAGTAATACTTGGGAGCATATTTTTGTATGAAAGGAAGATTGGCATAGGCGTCATTCATTCCGAGCCAGAGAACCTTGGGATGGAAATTTGCTTTCATCTTTTGAGGACCTGTGAGAAAATACTTTAATCGAATTGTTTTTTTTTTAATATTATAATAAAAAAGGATCGAAATAGATTGAGTCCAACGTGGCAAATTAAAAAATTAAATCACCAAGAGCATAATAATTTATCCTTAAAAACTTTAAATCGTCAATCAATCATCTTTGCCGCCATCTCACTCTTTAGCTCATCAACGTTTCTCTGCTATTCAAAACAAAATAATGTTTATTGAATTGCCAAAACCTTGAACACATCGATCAAAATCAAAACATCTTTATTCGAAAAATTGGCTTGATTCTTTAGAAGGCGGCTCAGGATGTGAATTGACTGTTCAAAGAACTTCTAGATCCCTTTGGTCAGCTTTTAATCAGAATAAGAGAGATCAATTAATTTTTTTATGTCAACAAAATTTTGAGGTTGTTCATCAGAGATTCCTTGAAAAAAAAACTCAGAAAATCTTGTTCGGGTCAAAAGAATCAGTTTTTCCTTGTTAATTTGTCTAATTTTAACTATTTTTTTTAATTTGGTCCAGAGATTTTATTTTTTTGAGATTTTTGACTCCCTTTTTTTTAAAAAATAATTAAAAGTTTATTCCGCTCCTTAATCATTTGGTTTTGCTGAGAGGTGCTCTTTTAGGTGAACAAGAAGCCTTTAACCGGTGACAAGTCAAAAACGAGTTAGGAATTTTTTCGAAAAGGTCAGAAAAATCTCTCCAGTAAAAAAAAGAGAACTTCTCATGCTTTAAATTTGATTGGAGAAAAAAGTTTTTTTTTAAATCTTTTGAGTTCAAATTTCTGAAAAATTTATTCCTTTCGAAAACCGAGGTCTTTTTTTATTCGAATAGGAAACACTCATTTCTCAACTACAAATTATTTTTACAGTCTTACGTGCTCAAATAGTGCCTCTGTTTTTGTATAGAATATGATTCGCAAATTTCTCTGGCTTTTATGCTTAAGTTTCTCTCTTCAAAGAATTTTAAAGAATATCAAGGAGGAGAGACATTCTGATCAAAAAGCAAAAAAGGAAGGCATGAGAATTTCTGGATGATTCTTTGGTCAGGGATTAATGGTAAAAGCAAAGAGGGAGGAGTTAAAATTCTGAAGAATGAGAAAATTGCAAAAAAGCCTCTTCTCATCACTAAGATGGTCTTCACGTTTGCTGTGTGGGATTTATTGACTGCCGTCTCGAAAAGCAGAGCTGAGAAATTCAACATCTTAATTCGAAGGTGTTAGTTTTTTTTAATTCTCGAAACTCTTTTAAGGTTGAGGAGCCTCTATTCAGCGATCAAATACAAACCCATTTTAAATGTATCCAAGGGATCTAACGTGAGCAGATTGAGCTATAAGGTGAAAGATAATTTCAAAACTTCATCCTAAATCTTGAGGCTACAGATTTGATTTTATCAAAAGGAATTTCAAGCCTTGTTTTTTTTTTCTTCAAAATGCGAGTCAGGAGAAAGAATTTTATAAAGGATTTTCCTTCTAAATGTCCTTCTGGAAGAAAATTTATTCCTCCTTATTGAAACATGGCTCTCTCTAAAGAAAATACATTCCCGAAAGGCAAAGCATTTTTTACAAAAGATTCTGAACAACTCTAATCAAATAATAGTCTTGGATCAAGCTAGATTGTCAGAAATGCCAAGATTTAATATATTTGACATAGAGCCTCATTCATGGATACACTATTTTAATGGAGTGTCTCTTTTGCAACAATCTTTCTGTCCTGTTACATACCAAATTCCAGAACGTGATTTCTGAAACAAGAATGCGACAAGAAGCTTGATGAAATTGACAGAAAAGTTCGTTTTTGCATCTCTTCAGATGATTTGTTGTCAATAATAAAACCTTGTATATGAGATTTAGGAGACTGACTGAATTCGATTCAAGCATTTTGGAAATTGATCCCTGAAAAATAGGTATTGAAATAAAACAAAAAACTAAGCACTGTGTTTAGTGCTCCTGAATTCTATCTAATTTATTGCTTATGCATTTTGATTTATAATACATAATCAACTTATTTATTATGCTGTCGTAAAGAAAGGTTTCAAAAATATCTTCAAGGATAAACCTTGAAATTTTTTAAGGCTCAAACTAATTTTATTTGTTCTTTTTCTGAAAATTTTTGGAATTACTAATTTTTTTTGGAAAGTCTAAAATTACTTGATTTTACTAAAAAGTTTTATGTTTTCCTGCTTTTCTTTTGGAA
>Ga0182738_1001553_pt1 | contig 28513 bp, 24 predicted proteins | sample eDN5th30CBELigMG_FD_128876 | JGI IMG/M metagenome (GOLD analysis project Ga0182738, IMG submission 128876) | Enriched Miracle-Growth compost microbial communities from Emeryville, California, USA - eDNA 5th pass 30_C BE-Lig MG (version 2)... ...
AGGATCAGGGTCATCCGTTCGACCATCGAGGCGGGCAGTTCGCGCTTCGGCGCTCGGGACGCCTGCTCGTGATGCGACTCGGACATCGTCACCCTTTCTCCGATTTACCGATCACCCACGCCGGGAAAACTGAAATTCATTCTTGCGGGCACCGTCGAGAGTACTAGGACGGTGACCTGTTGCACAATTCCCCGTGCGCGAGTATCGCGTCGGCCGGAACATCTCACTCAGCAGGAGACGCTCGTCCCCCCCCCGTCCGGCCCTGGGTACAACATCGGATGCGGATCGAATCCGCCCGCACCCGTCACCCGCACGAGCCGAAAGAGTCGAGACCGAGATGCCAGAGACCGAGTCCCCCCTCTTCCGCCCCCTGACGGTGCGATCCCTCGAGCTCCGCAACCGCATCGTGATGTCCCCGATGACCCGGTCACACTCGCCGGGCGGCGTGCCCGGACCGGACGTCGTCGAGTACTACCGGCGACGCGCCGCGGGCGGCACGGCCCTGATCGTCACCGAGGGCGTCGCGATCGATCACCCGACAGCAGTCGACAATCCCCGCGTGCCCCACATGCACGGCGAAGAAGCCCTCGACGGCTGGCGTCGCGTCGTCGACGCGGTCCACGCCGAAGGCGGACGCATCGTCCCTCAGCTGTGGCACGTCGGTCCGCTCTGGGGTGCGATGACCGCGCAGGTCGACCCGAACCTCACCCCCATGCGGCCGTCCGGCGTCTGGGGTGAACCCGGCGTGACGTCCTACGGCGAGGAGTACGTCACACGCGCGTCCGAACCCACGCGGGCGATGACGACCGAGGACATCGAGCACGTCGTCGCGGCATACGCCGATGCCGCCGCATCCGCGGCGCAGGTCGGTTTCGACGGCATCGCGCTGCACGGTGGGCACGGTTACCTCCTGGATTCGTTCCTCTGGGAAGGAACGAATCTCCGCGACGACGAATGGGGTGGCGATCTCGAACGCCGCACACGTTTCCCCGCGGCCGTGGTCGCTTCCATCCGCTCGCGCATCGGCGAGAATCTGCCGATCTTCTACAGGTTCTCCCAGCACAAGCAGCAGAACTACGAGGCGCGGATCGCTCGTACCCCGGACGAGTTGAAGGCTGTGCTCACTCCCCTGGCGAAGGCAGGCGTGGACGTGTTCGACGCGAGCATCCGCCGCTTCGACATGCCGGCCTTCGAGGGAAGCGATCTGACCCTCGCGGGATGGGCGAAGAAGGTCACCGGAGCCCTGTCGATGGCCGTGGGCAGCGTCGGTATCGCGACGTCGTTGCGCGAGAGTCGCATTCAGAGTGCCGCGCCTGTGCGCAACAACGTTCCGGAACTCGAACGCCGCCTGGTCGACGACGAATTCGACCTCATCGCCATCGGACGACTGCACCTCGCGGACCCGTCGCTCGCGACGATCCTTCGCGAAGGCGCGGAGCTGCCCGAGTTCGATCGCACCGTACACGAAGCCACCCTGATCTGATCGGTGCGCCGGACGCGGTCTCGCTCAGCGAGATTGCGCGGCGGGACAACTCTCCCCTGCCCTAGAAAGTGATCCGAACCACTCCCCTCTCCAGGGGCAGGAACTTCGGCCCACGATCGGGCCGCCGAGAGTCTGGAATGTGCCGTGACGTCCTACGCCAACGAACTCTCCCAGCAGAAATCCGCAGTTCCCGAGGGGAACGGTCGATTCGCCCGGCAGCGGCCGGTATGGGTGATCGTGTCGGTCCTGATCGCTGTCGAGATCATCAGTGCGTTCGAAACATCGATGATGTTCGCCGCGATCCCGACGTTGATCACCGAATTCGACAGCAACGCATCGACGGTCGGATGGGCGGTGACGGCCTTCCTCCTCGTCTCGGCCGCCTCGGCCGCCGTGTGTGGGCGGCTCGGCGACATGTACGGCCGGGAACGGATCCTGATGGTCCTGCTGGCCGTCGCGGCGCTCGGCTCGATCGTCAGCGCCGTCGGTGACAGCCTCACCAGCATCATCATCGGCCGCGCGATCCAAGGTGTGGCCGGCGCGATCCTGCCGTTGTGCATCGGGCTGGCCCGCGAGCATCTTCCCGCCTCTCGCGTTCCCGTTGCCGTCGCGCTGATCTCCGGCTCCGCCGTCGCGGCAGGTTCCGCGTCGCTGCTCGTCGCCGGTCTGCTGATCGACAACGCCAGCTGGCACATGATCTTCGTCGTCGCGGCCGTCTACGCCGTCTTCGCCCTGCTGCTCGTCTGGTTCGTCCTCCCGTGGCGCCGGCCCATCGGCACCTCCGAGAAGATCGACTACCTCGGGGCGGTCGGATTCGCAGGTGCTGTCGCCGCGATCCTGCTCGGTGTCAACAAGTCCCAGGCCTGGGGTTGGTCCGATGCACGCACCCTGGGCCTGATCCTCGGTGGCATCGTCGCACTGACCCTGTTCGTGCGCTGGGAACTCCGGATCCCCTCCCCCATCATCAACGTGCGCCTGTTCACCGATCGCAAGTTCTCCCTCACGATGCTGGCCACCGTCGCGATCGCAGCAGGACCGTTGGGTGTGATCACCATGATCATCCCGATCATCATGCAGACGCCGTCGACCGGCGACTTCGGACTCGGCCTCAGCGCGACGCACGCGGGCTGGCTGTCGTTCATCGGCTCCCTGTTCGGCTTCGCATGCACCCCTTTGAGCGGACGGATCTCCGCCGCAGTGGGTTCACGCGCGTCGATGCTGCTCGGCACCTCCCTGTTCATCGTCGGCATCGTCGTCATGCTCACCGCGCACCACTCCGTGGTGGCTATGACCGCGATGGTCGTCGTGGTATCGGTTGCGTCTGCTTTCGCCTACACGGCGATCCCGAACCTGATCGTCGAGTCCGTGCCCGAGCACAACACCAGCGAGACGACCGGCACGAACGCCGTGCTGCGCACCGCGGGTCAGGGCGTCGGAACGTCGATCGCGACCATGCTGCTCGCGTTCGCTGCAACTCCACTCGCGGGGATCAACATGGTCGGTGGCATGCTCATCGTCCTTTCGGTGGTGACCATCGGGATAACCTTGCTGATCCCGCGCACCGTGCGCACCGTCTGATCCGACCGCCCGCCTCCTCCCGTGTCCCGATTACCGGGAGGAAACGGGCGTCGGCGTCCGGTGGCGTTCTACCGTGGTCGATCGAGAAGCATTCGTATCGAAGGGAACCCACTGTGATGACAGCCGTTGAGACACCGGTCGGTTCACGCTCCGTCGTACTGACTGTCGGTGCAGTCGTCCAGGAAACCGCCGACGCCGTTTCGCTGGTGTTCGACGTACCCGAGGACCGCCGAGCGGACTTCACCTACAAGCCGGGACAGTTTCTCACCCTGCGCATCCCGAGCGATCGGACCGGTTCCGTCGCACGGTGCTACTCGCTCGCGAGTTCCCCCCACACCGGCGAGCCCCTCAAGGTCACCGTCAAGCGCACCGCGGACGGGTACGGCTCCAATTGGCTGTGCGACAACATCACTGCAGGGCAAACCCTCGAGGTGCTGCCCCCGGCAGGTGTGTTCACTCCGGTCGATCTCACCGAGAAGCTCATCCTGTTCGCTGGAGGCAGCGGTATCACGCCGGTGCTGTCGATCCTCGAGTCGGCTCTCCACAGCGGCAATCGCAACGTGGTGCTCGTCTACGGCAACCGCGATGAGAAGTCCGTCATCTTCGCCGAGAGGCTGCGCGAACTCGCCGCCCGGCACGCCGATGCCCTCACCGTCGTGCACTGGCTCGAGAGCGTGCAAGGCCTGCCGTCGCCACAGCAGCTCGCGACCCTGGTCTCCTCCTTCTCCGATCACCGCGCGTACATGTGCGGGCCCGGTCCCTTCATGGACACCGTCCGTGAAGGCCTGCTGCTGGCCGGCGTCCCGAAGGACCGGATCCACGCCGAGGTCTTCACCTCTCTGTCCGGCGATCCGTTCGCCGACGTACCTGCCGTCGAGATCGACGAGTCGGACACCGACGCCGCCTCCGTGACGGTACAGCTCGACGGCGAGGAACACGACCTCGTCTGGCCGCGCAGCGCGACTCTCGTGGACGTCATGCTGTCGAAGGGCCTCGACGTGCCCTACTCGTGCCGTGAGGGCGAGTGCGGGTCGTGCGCGTGCACCGTCGTCGAAGGCGACGTCGACACCCCGCCGTCGGCGATCCTCGACGAGGAGGACATCGCCAACGGCTACGTCCTCGCATGCCAGGCCCGGCCGAAGAGCAAACAAGTGCGCATCGACTTCTGAACCTGCACAACGAGATCGTCCCCGGATGCCGTGAGGCACCCGGGGACGATTCGTATGCGGTGGATCAGCGGTTCAGAAGGGCTCGCATCGCTGCGGCCGCACCCTCGACGAGCTTGTTCCGCGGGAATCCGCTGCGCTTGACCGCAGCCTCGTAGTTGCCGCCCGCAACCCACACGGGACCGTCCTGGAGGTGCTCGAGGCCTTCACGCGCGACATCCTCCGGTTCGGCGACGAGCATCCCGGGAATGTCGAAGTTCAGGCCCGCGCGCACCATCGCCGGGGTACGGGTGACACCGAGGACGAGTTCGATCACGTGCACACCGCGCGGCGCGAGTTCGAGCCACAGGCTCTCGGCGAAGACACGACTGAAGGCCTTCGACGCCGCGTAGATGCTCTGGTGTTCGGCGCCCATGTACCCGGAGAGCGAACCGAGCAACATGACGCCACCGCGACCCCGTTCGGCCATCTTCCCGCCGAACAGGTGCGACAGCTCGACCTGCCGGTGGACGTTGAGTTCGATGACGCCGCGGAACCCGTCGAGGTCACCGGTGACGAATTCGTGGCCGTAGCTGTTCGCACCGGCGTTGAAGATGAACAGGCCGACCTCGATATCCTCGGTCGCCTTGCGGATCTCCTCCACGGCGTCGTCGTCGAGCAGATCGAGCGCGAGGGTGCGCACCTGTACACCGTTGCTCCGTGCCTTGTCCGCGGTCTCCTCCAGCGGGCCCGGCTTGCGCGCAATGAGCACGAGATCGAAACCTGCGCGGCTCAATTCGTCGGCGAACGCCGCGCCGACGCCTTCGGAGCCACCGGCGATGACGGCCCACGGGCCGTAGTACGAGCGGTCGAGATCGAGGGTTTCGGTCATCATCGGTCCTTCGAGGAGTAGTCGGAAGCTGAAGAGGTCACTGCACGATGGGGGGCTCGGACCGGGGTGTCGTCGAAGATCTCGATGACACCCGAAGCGGCCGCCTTGGCGATCGCGGCGTCGAGGTGCGAGCACGACATCCGAGGCGCACCGGGACGGCCGTCGCGCCCGTCGTCGTCCTGCACGACCGGGCAGCGACGGCGCGCGTCGGCGTTCCACTGGATGGACGTGTGCTCCCAGCTGTTCTTCTGGACCAGCACCTGCGCGGCGCATTCGCCGCACCGCAACGGTTCCATCCGGTTCTGCATGATCTGCGCTCCTACCCCGCTGTGGTGGACTGCTGCTGCGCAGCGGACTGCTCGGCAGTGCCGGCCTGCTCCTCGAGGGCTGCCTTACGAGCGAGGTTCCCCTCGACCTCCTTCATCCACGCAGCCACCGGACGAGTGGTGTCCATCTCGAATTCGAAGCGGTCGGTCATCTCCGGCTTCACGTCGTCGACGTCGACGTAGAACTGCTCGTACCAGCGACGCAGCTGGTAAACGGGGCCGTCCTCCTCGCACAGGAGTGGGTTGTCGATGCGGGTCTTGTTCCGCCAGATCTCGATGTCCTGCTCGAAGCCCTTCGCGATGAAGTTCCCGAACTGCTGAGCGGTCTGCAGGGCTTCCTCGCCTTGGAGGCGATCGGACTTCTTGACGATCATGCCGTACATCAGGACGAACTTGTCCTGGGAGACCGGGTAGTGGCAGTTGATGAGGACCGACTCGACGTCGTAACCCTCGTACTGATAGACGAGATCGTCGATCATGAAGGACGGTCCGAAGTAGCTGGCATCGGAGCGGCTGCCGAGCATCTTCGGCTGTCCGGTCGCGTGCGGACGGGTGTCCTCACGGGCCTGACCTCGCATGAACTGGCTGGCCACCTGACCTTCGAAGACGTTCTTGAAATAGACCGGGAAGGAGTAGTGCACGTAGAAGAAGTGCGCCATATCGACGATGTTGTCGATGATCTCCCGGCAGTTCGTATCGACCTCGGTGGTGTACCAGACCCAGTCGGTCCAGTCGTCACTCGTGGCACCTTCGATGCGCGGGATGGTCACGTCGGCGGGCGGCGGGTTCCCCTGAGGGTCGTGCCACACGAAGAGCATGCCGTCCTGGTCGAGGGTGTGCCACGCGCGGGTCTTGGCGATCGGGGGAACACGCCGCGCGTACGGGATCTTCTTGCAGCGTCCGTTGCCGCCCCAGCGCCAGTCGTGGAAGGGGCACGCGATCTCGTCGCCCTTGACCGTGCCCTGGCTGAGATCGCCGCCCATGTGCCGGCAGTACGCGTCGAGGATCTTGATCTCGTCGTTGCTGTCGGCCCACACCACGAGCTTGGTCCCGAAGGCCTCGATCGAGTGCGGCTTGCCGTCCTTGAAATCCTTCGACAGGCCGAGGCAGTGCCAGCCCCGGGCGAAGCGGGCCGGAGCCGACCCGGCGACGATCTCACGGATTTCGGATTGTTCGGAAGTACCGAGGCTCACGGTCGTCCGTCCTTTCGGGAGGCAGGAAAGCTTCAGGAATTCGGGCGGCGGGTCCCACCGGGGGTTCCGCCGCGATACGCCCGAACGTTAGGTGATCGGCATCACCCCAGGTGGGGGCATCTCACTGGTCGAGACCTCCCGCCACGCTCATGCGATCGAGGCGGGTTCGGCGGTCGGCAACAGCGCCGCCCGGCCGTTGGCGACGAATTCCTGTTCGATGCGAGCGCGCGTCTCGTCGTCGAGCAGGACGTACTCGGGTGTTCGTCCGACGCGCATGTAGACCGGATCGGTGGTGTTCCACGCGACCGCCCGTAGCGGCGCCTTGTTCACCTTGTTGCTTCCCGTGAGCGGGATCCCGTCGGTGACCCTCACGAACCGCGGCCACCACTTGTCGCCCATGTCGGGTTGTTCCGCGAGAAACGCGCCGAACGCCTTCGGATCGAACTCCGCGCCGGGTTCGAGTTCGACGACGCACATGACCTGATCGCCTGTCGTGGGATCGGGCACGGCGAAGACCGGTGCCGACAGAATTCCCGGCGCCCGCAACACGATCCGTTCGACGGGAGTCGCGGAGAAGTTCTCGCTGTCCACACGCAACCAGTCGGACGACCGTCCGGCGAAGTAGAAGAAGTCGTTCTCGTCGCGGTATCCGAGGTCGCCCGACCAGAAGTCGTCACCCTTGATGCGGTCGGCCATCGCCTCCGGGTTCTTGTAGTAGCCCTCGAAGGTATGTGCGGTATTGCACGCGACGATCTGGCCGACGGCGTCGCTGTTGAGGAGACGGCCCGACCCGTCGAACCGGGCGCGGGGGCACTCCTGCCCGGTGGCCTCGTCGAGGATGCGGACGTCGACCCCGCCGACCGCGACGCCGAGTGATCCGGGCGGGGTATCCGGGGTGCGATTGATGCGGAAGACGCCTTCGCTCATTCCGTAGCCCTCGACGACCGTGCATCCGAAACGTTCGGAGAAGCTGGCCACGTCGGCATCCGACGCCTCGGTGCCGAAGGCCAGTTCCAGGGTGCTCGTACGGTCGCGCGGATCCTCCGGCCGGCTCAGGACGTACGACAGCGCCCGGCCCACATAGTTGACGAAGGTGGCGCCGTAGCGGTGGATGTCGTCGGCGAACCGGCTCGCGGAGAACTTCCGGATGAGACAGACGGTCGCGCCGGCCCGCATGGCCGTACCGAGGTTGAGCATGAGGGCGTTGCCATGGAAGAGCGGCATGCACAGATAGGCGACCGAATCCTCGCGCATGCGAACACGCTCGGTGAGCGGATCGAGAAGGCGCGCGAGCCGGCCCTGGCCGACGATCACGGCCTTGGGGGCGCCGGTGGAACCGGAGCTGAACAGCAACAGTGCGATGTCGTCGGCAGACGGGATCGCCTCCGGCAGGTCCGCGCCACGGAACGGCGCGAGGAACTCGTCGTAGCGATCGTCGTCGATGTCGAGGATGCGATCGGCCGGCAATCCGTGGCCGGCGCCCTCGAGCAGATGGGCAAGCCGGGATTCGGTGACGACCAGATCGATGTCCGCGTGCTCGATGTCGCGGGCGATCTCCGGGCCGCTGCGGCTGGCATTGATGCCCACGACTGCCGCCCCGGCCATCGCGCCGGCGCCGATCCAGAAGACGAAGTCGGGGACGTTCTCGAGCAACACCCCGATGTGGCGCTGCCGATCTGCGGGAGCAGGCACGGTCGCAACGAGCGCGGCGGCACGATCCGCGCCTTCCTGCACCACCTCACCCCAGGTCCACTGCTGATCCTCGAAACGCAGACCCACCTTCGGGTCACCGTGACGAGCGCGCACTACTTCGGCGAACGTGTCCAACTCTTTTCCTCCAGGCAGTTGTGCGGATCAGGCGAATACGGCGCGGCCACCGGACAGGACGGCCCCAGCCTCCGTGACGACATCGAACCGGACGTCCGTCGAGTCGCCCCAGGCGCGCACCTGCGCGGTATCACCGGGGAAGACGGGGGCTGCGAACCGTCCGAAGAGTGTCGTCAGGTCGGCGGGGTGGACTCCGAGCATGTCGGCGAGCGGCAGCGTCGCGGCTGCCAGCGTGCACAGGCCGTGCAGGATGGGGCGCGGCTGCCCGATGCGCCCGGCCGCGGCCGGATCGATGTGGATGTGGTGGCGGTCGCCGGTCAGCCGGTAGAGCGCGGCCTGGTCGGCGCGGGTGGCGAGCGTGCCGACCACGTCGGCATCCCCCTCCGGTGCGGACGGCGCCGACGGTCCGCGCTCGCCGCCGAAACCTCCCGCTCCCGGTGCGAACAACGACCACGTCGCGACGAAGAACTCGCTCTCGACGACGACCTCGAACACCGCTGCCCGACCCTTGTCCCAGACCTCACCCACGCGCGCCGACATCGCGATCTCCCCGGAGCGCGGCAACGGTGCGAGCACCTCGAGGCTCTGGGAACCGTGGAGCGCTGTAGCCGTGTCGAAGGCACCGAGCTCACCGAGCGCATCCGGTGCCCACTGGGCCAGCGTCAGGGCGAACGTCGGCAACACCCGCAGTCGGTCCTCGAACACGAGATCGAGGTCCGTCGCGCCGGCGCCCACCGCGAGCGCGTACAGGATCGCGTCCCGCTCGTCGTAGCCGATCGTGCGGGCACCCAGGTCGTGGCCTCGCCACTGCGCGGGCGTCGACGTCGTTACGGTCATTCGTCTTCGGTCCTTTCTCATGGGGGCGCTGGGCGGCGGCCCGACGGAGACAGGACCTCGCTTTTCACAGACGCCCAGGTCACAGGCTAAGGAGAGCGGTGGTGACCGTCACCGCCCGTCCCACTCACCGGTACATTCGAAGTCGGGGTGACCCGTCGTGAGATTCTGGCGGTACGCACTCGATGGAGGAGGGGACGTTCGTGAAGCGTGCAGGGACACCGGCGGGATACAGGCGATGACCATCCCGTCCGATCCCTCCCATTTCCTCGATCAGCTGGTATCGCGCCTCACCGGTCCGGGCGGCGAGTTCGAGATCGTCGTGCAGGATGTCCTGGGCACCGAGATGCCCGTCATGCGCAAACGCGACGTCGCCGTGGCGGATCTGCTCTCGCAGTCCCTCGTCTGGGGCGACCGCGAGTACCTGGTCACCGCCGATCGCCGGATCACCTTTGCCCAGAACGCGCGCATGTCCTATGCCCTCGCCGCAGCCTTGCACGAGCGGTACGGGGTACGGTCGGGCGACCGCGTGGCGATCCTGTCGGCGAACAGACCCGAAGGGGTCACCGCGTTCTGGGCGACACAGGCCCTCGGCGCGATCTCGGTCGGATTGAACGCCTGGTGGGTCCAACCGGAGCTGGAGTTCGGTATCCGCCATGCGCGTCCGCGGGTGGTGTTCGTCGACGGTCCGCGTACCGCGGCCGTGGCCGGCATCGATCGTGCGCAGACCGTGGTGTTGTCGATCGAGGAGGATCTACCTCGACTGGTCGCGGAATTCGACGGCGCGCAGCCGCCGCCGCCGCGGGTCGCCGAGGACGATCCCGCCGTTCTCCTGTACACCTCCGGCACGAGTGGCGATCCCAAAGGGGCGTTGCACTCCCAGCGGAATCTGCTGGCGGTCGTCGACTACAACCGGTATCTCGACGCGATCGCGACGATCTGGACCGGCGGCACATACGACCGGTCCGCGCCGTCGGACGCCCGGTATCTGCTGACGTCGTCTCTGTTCCACATCACGAGCTTGAACAACACGATCGTGCCGCGGCTGGCGACCGGCAGCGCCGTGGTGATGAATCAAGGATGGTACGGAGTACGGCCCGTGCTCGAACTCATCGAAGCGGAGCAGGTCACCCACTGGATGGCCGTGCCGTCGATGGCGGCGCGGATGCTCGAGGACGAGGATCTCGACAGATACGACCTCACCTCCCTGAGCCGGTTCACCCTGTCGTCGGAACCGTCGACTCCGGAGTTCAAACAGCGCCTGCGCGAGGAGCTTCCGTTCGGGAAGCACGCCATGGTCGACAGCTACACCATCACCGAGTGCAGCACGTCGATCGCGGTGGCCTCCGCCGCCGAACTCGAGGAGTTCCCCGGCACGGTGGGTGCGCCGATCATCACGGTGAGCCTCGAGATCCGGGATCAGACGGGTGCGTGGCTGCCCGACGGCCGCGTGGGCGAGGTGTGTGTACGCAGCCCCTTCGTCATGCTCGGCTACTGGGACGACGAAGCGGCGACCGCCGAGGCGCTCACCCCCGACCGCTGGTTGCGCACAGGCGATTTCGGTGTGGTCGAGAACGGCCGTCTGCGTCTGGTGGGCCGGCGCGCCGACCTCATCCACCAGAACGGTGAGAACGTCTATCCGTCGGAGGTCGAACGCGTCCTCGCCCTGCACCCCGCGGTGCGCGAATGCATGGTGACCGGCGTGCCCCACCCGGAATGGGGTCAGGAGGTCGCGGCGGTGGTTGTGCTCGTCGAAGGCTCCACGGTCACCGTCGAGGAATTGACCACCTTCGCTTCCGAGCATCTCGCCTACTTCAAGGTGCCGACGCAGTGGACGCTGACGTCCACCCTGTTGCCGCGCAACGCCACCGGGAAGATCATCCGCAAAGGCTGGCGCGACACCCACGGCCACTGGTAGCCCCATCTTCTTGCGACCGCCACCGAGTGGACCGGGCCGGAGCCCGGCCCACCGGGTAGGTTTCATCAGCTGAGGCGTTCGAGCACCATCGCCATGCCCTGACCGCCGCCGACGCACATCGTCTCGACGCCGAACTGCTTGTCGTGGGTGCGCAGGTTGTTGAGGAGCGTCGTGGTGATCCGGGCACCGGTCATGCCGAAGGGGTGACCGAGGGCGATTGCGCCACCGGAGACGTTGAGCTTGTCCTCGTCGATCTTCAGCTCGCGCGCCGAGCCGAGCACCTGCACGGCGAACGCCTCGTTGATCTCGAACAGGTCGATGTCGTCGATGCCCATGTTCGCGTTGGCGAGCGCCTTGCGGGTCGCGTCGATCGGTCCGAGGCCCATGATCTCCGGCGACAGGCCCGAGACACCGGTGGAGACGATGCGCGCGAGCGGGGTGAGCCCGAGTTCCTTCGCCTTCGTGTCGGACATGATCACCAGAGCGGCCGCACCGTCGTTGAGCGGGCACGCGTTGCCGGCGGTCACCGTGCCGTCCGGGCGGAAGACCGGCTTGAGCTGACTGACCGCCTCGTAGGTGGTGCCCGGGCGCGGACCGTCGTCGGTGCTGACGACCGTGCCGTCGGCGAGGGTCACCGGGGTGATCTCCCGCTCGAAGAAGCCACTCTTGATGGCCTCTTCCGCCAGGTTGTGCGAGCGCACGCCCCAGCGATCCTGGTCCTCCCGGGAGATCCCGGTGTGGGAGGCGACGTTCTCGGCGGTCTGTCCCATCGCGACGTAGACATCCGGCAGCAATCCCTCGCTACGCGGGTCGGTCCACGCCACGCCCCCCTCGGCGAGCTTCGCGCTGCGCGCCTGCGCCTCGTCGAACAGCGGGTTCTTGGTGTCGGGCAGGCCGTCGGCGTTGCCGGTCACGAAACTCGACACCGACTCGACACCGGCAGAGACGAACACGTCGCCTTCACCGGCCTTGATGGCGTGCAGCGCCATGCGGGTGGTCTGCAGCGACGACGAGCAGTACCGGTTGACGGTCACCCCGGGCAGGAAGTCGTAGCCGAGCTGCACCGCGACCACGCGGGCGATGTTGAAGCCGGACTGTCCTGCGGGCTGTCCGCAGCCGAGCATCAGGTCGTCGATCTCGGTGGGATCGAGGTCGGGGACCTGGGCGAGCGCCGCGGCGACCATCTGGGTCGCCAGGTCGTCCGGGCGGATCGATGCGAGCGAGCCCTTGCGCGCTCGCCCGATCGGCGACCGTACTGCGGACACGATTACTGCTTCGGGCATCTTCTCTCCTCGATGTTCCGGTCGTACTGCGACCTTACGACCCTCTGGGTCAAGCGGCTATCCTGTGCTAACTTACCAAGCAATCGCTTGGTTCGGTACAGACGTTAGGAACATGCCATGGGCATCACCTCGACCTGCGACAGCGCCGGTATCACCACGGTCACCGTCGACTTCCCGCCCGTGAACGCTCTCCCCTCACAGGCCTGGTTCGACCTGGCCGAGGCCGTGACCACGGCCGGGCGCAGTCTCGACACCCACGCGGTGATCCTGCGCGCCGAGGGCAGAGGCTTCAACGCGGGTGTGGACATCAAGGAAATGCAGGCCACCGAAGGGTTCGACGCCCTGATCGCCGCCAACCACGGGTGCGCCGCCGCATTCGCCGCCGTCTACGACTGCGAGGTACCTGTGATCGTCGCCGTCAACGGCTTCTGTGTCGGAGGCGGCATCGGTCTCGTCGGCAACGCGGACGTCATCGTCGCCTCCGACGACGCCGTCTTCGGCCTGCCCGAGGTCGACCGCGGTGCACTCGGCGCCGCAACACATCTCGCGCGCCTCGTCCCCCAGCACATGATGCGCACCCTCTACTACACGGCGCAGAACGTCACCGCGCAGCAGCTCGAGCACTTCGGCTCGGTGTACAAGGTCGTGCCGCGCAGCGAACTCGACGCCACCGCACGCGAGGTCGCCGAGATGATCGCAGCGAAGGACACCCGCGTCATCCGCCGTGCGAAGGAAGCCATCAACCGCATCGACCCTGTCGACGTGAAGACGAGTTACCGCCTCGAGCAGGGCTTCACCTTCGAGCTGAATCTCGCCGGCATCGCCGACGAGCACCGCGACGAGTTCGTCGCAACAGGAAAGCCGCGCAGCAACAGCTGACGCCTCACACCACCAGGAGTTCGGAACACCATGCGTGACAAGAGAATGTCGCTCGACGACGTGGTCGGCGAGCTGCGCAGCGGAATGACCATCGGCCTCGGTGGCTGGGGGTCGCGCCGCAAGCCCATGGCCCTCGTGCGGGCGATCCTCCGCTCGGACGTGAAGGATCTGACCGTCGTCACCTACGGCGGCCCCGATCTGGGTCTGCTGTGCTCGGCGGGCAAGGTGAAGAAGGCCTACTACGGATTCGTCTCGCTCGACTCGGCACCGTTCTACGATCCGTGGTTCGCCAAGGTGCGTACGGGCGGCGAGATCGTCGCCCGCGAGATGGACGAGGGCATGATCAAGTGCGGCCTGGAGGCCGCCGCGGCACGCCTGCCGTTCCTGCCCATCCGCGCAGGCCTGGGCTCGGCCGTCGTCGACTTCTGGGAAGGCGAACTGAAGACCGTCACCTCGCCGTATCCCGGCCCGGACGGCACCGAGACCCTCATCGCCATGCCGGCGCTGAACCTCGACGCGGCGTTCGTTCACCTCAACATCGGCGACAAGCACGGCAACGCCGGCTACCAGGGTGTCGACCCGTACTTCGACGACCTCTACTGCATGGCCGCCGAACGGCGCTACGTCTCGGTCGAGAAAATCGTCGAGACCGAGCAGCTCGTGAAAGAAGTTCCGCTCCAGCAGCTCCTGCTCAACCGCATGATGGTCGACGGGATCGTCGAAGCACCGAACGGGGCGCACTTCACCCTCGCGGGCGACAGCTACGGCCGCGACGAGAAGTTCCAGCGCCACTACGCCGAGTCCGCCAAGGACCCCGAGACATGGCAGGCATTCGTCGACCGTTTCCTCTCGGGCAGCGAGGACGAGTACCAGGCCGCAGTCCAGAAGTTCGCACAGGAGCAGGCATGACCACCACCGAGACCGTGACCCGCGCCGAGTACTGCGCGATCGCATGCGCCGACATCTTCGCGGGTGCCGGCGAGATCATGGCGAGCCCGATGGCGACACTGCCGCAGATCGGCGCACGCCTGGCCAAGCTCACCACCGAGCCCGACCTGCTGATCACCGACGGTGAAGCACTCATCCTCGCCGACGTCCCGGCCCTCGGCGCGAAGGCACCGATCGAAGGCTGGATGCCGTTCCGCAAGGTGTTCGACGTCGTCGCGTCGGGTCGCCGTCACGTCGTGATGGGCGCCAACCAGATCGACCGGTACGGCAACCAGAACCTGTCGGCCTTCGGTCCGCTCCAGCAGCCGACGCGTCAGATGTTCGGTGTGCGTGGCGCTCCCGGCAACACGATCAACCACGCGACCAGCTACTGGGTCGGCAAGCATTCCTCGCGCGTCTTCGTCGACACGGTCGACATCGTCTCGGGTGTCGGATACGACAAGGTCGATCCCGAGAACCCGGCGTACCGCTTCCTGCACATCGCGCGGGTCGTCACCAATCTCGGTGTCTTCGACTTCGGCGGCCCCGGCCACAGCTTCCGGGCGCTCTCGCTGCACCCGGGTGTCGAGGCCGCGACCGTCGCCGAGAACACCTCCTTCGAGGTCGCCGGTCTCGACGAGGCCGGAGTGACCCGCGAACCCACCGCCGAGGAACTGCGTCTGATCCGAGAGGTGATCGACCCCAAGGGACTCCGCGACCGCGAGGTCGCGCTGTGAGCACCCTGCGCACGGCACTGACGGAGCTCGTGGGCATCGAGCACCCCATCGTCCAGACGGGCATGGGCTGGGTGTCCGGTCCGCGGCTGACCGCCGCGACGTCGAACGCGGGCGGCCTCGGCATCCTCGCGTCGGCGACGATGACCTATCCCGAACTCGAAGCGGCGGTCGTGAAGACGAAGTCGCTGACCGACAAGCCGTTCGGCGTCAACATCCGCGCCGACGCCTCGGACGCCGGTGAACGCATCGACCTGCTGATCCGCGAGAAGGTGAAGGTCGCGTCGTTCGCGCTCGCACCGAAGAAGGATCTGATCGCCAAGCTCAAGGATCACGGCATCGTCGTGATCCCGTCGATCGGTGCTGCCAAACACGCCGTGAAGGTCGCCTCGTGGGGCGCCGACGCGGTGATCGTGCAGGGCGGCGAGGGCGGTGGCCACACCGGTCCCGTCGCGACGACCCTGCTGCTGCCGAGCGTCCTCGACGCCGTCGACATCCCCGTCGTCGCCGCCGGTGGCTTCTTCGATGGTCGCGGTCTGGCCGCCGCGCTGTCCTACGGCGCGGCCGGCATCGCGATGGGCACTCGGTTCCTGCTCACGAGTGACAGTGCCGTTCCCGATTCGGTGAAGCAGCAGTACCTTTCGCGGGGACTGCAGGACACCACGGTGTCACTCAAGGTCGACGGCATGCCGCACCGGGTCCTGAACACCGACCTGGTGAACAGCCTCGAGAAGTCCACCTACGCGAAGGGACTGCTCGCGGCCGCGCGGAACGCGACGAAGTTCAAGTCGATGACGGGCATGAAGTGGTCGACGATCGTCAAGGACGGCCTCGCCATGAAGAAGGCGAGCGACCGCACCTGGCAGCAGATCATCATGGCCGCCAACACCCCGATGCTCCTCAAGGCCGGCCTGGTGGAGGGCAACACCGCCGCCGGTGTGCTCGCCTCCGGTCAGGTCGTGGGCATGCTCGACGATCTGCCGAGCTGCCAGGAGCTGATCGACCGCATCGTCGCCGAGGCCGTCGAGCGCATCGACGCCCTCTCGGCTCTGCGCGATCAGGGGCGTCCCGCCGCCTGATTCCGATTCCGAGCAGATCGAGACCGGTGTTGTTGTCGAGTTTCCGCGAGAAATCGACAACAACACCGGTCTCGGTCCGTTCCGACGACCGCTATTCGGTGGTGAGCGCGCTCAGAAGAGCTCTGGTGCGACGGAGCGATGCTCGCGGGTCGTCGCCGATGGGGACGATCGCCGCCCAGACGTCGGTGACGCCCGCATCGAGCAAACCCTGCAGCTGCCGGCGCACCGACTCCTCGTCGCCGACGATCGCGATGTCCGCCGGGGTACTCGCGCCCGCCTCCTCCAGGACCCGCCGGTAGCTGGGCATTCCCGCGTAGGACGTGGCCGTCGCGGCGACCGCATCGCGCGCGGCGTCTGCGTCGTCGTGGACTGCGACGGGCAGTCCCGCCACGATGCGCGGCTCCGGCCGGCCCGCCCGCGCGGCGGCCGTGTAAATCGCGGGGGCGATCCGTGATTCGATCACCTTCGGCGCCGCCATCCACAGGACCGTCCCGTCGGCGTACTCCCCCGCGACCCGCAGCATCCGCGGCGACATGGCGGACAGCAGGACGGGCACCTCGTGCGCGACGTCGACCATCCGCCCCGCACTGCGGGTCGACCAGGCCTCTCCCCGGAAGTCCACCTCCTCACCACGCAGCAGGGCGGTGACGATCCGGATGTACTCCTCGGTGTTCTGCCCCGGGGTGTCGTACGACAATCCGTAGACGTCCCGGACCAGGCTCTCGTGCGACGGTCCCAGCCCGAGCGTGAATCCCGGCCGGCCCATGGCCTCGGCGACGGCCGCGGCGCGGTTCGCCTGCAGCAGCGGGTGGCACGGGTAGGTCTGGAGCACGGCGGTGCCGAGTTCGATGGATCCGGTCTCCCGACCGGCCACCGCGAGGGTCGCCAGCGGGTCGCCCGCGACGGTGCTCGCGAACCACAGCGACGTGAAGCCCTCGGCCTCCGCCTTCTGTGCCTGCTTCACGATCCTGTCCGTGGACGACGCTCCGCCCGTGAGCCCGATTCGCATCGACACCTCCGCGATCGCATTCTCAATCGATGAGGAGAACAGTACTCTCCGATAAAGAGAGTATGGATTCTTGTCGGAGAACTGTGGTCGGCCGGGTCCTGATAGTTCCCGCCATCGAAACCGACGTTGTTGTCGATCCTTCACGGGATGAACGACAACAACGTCGGTTCCGATCCGACCGACTACGGTCGTTGACGGATTCGCCGACCTCGCGTTAACGTGCGCAGAACTGTTTACCGCAGGCATGGGGGCCCGGTGGGATCACGTACGGTCGCATTCGTCGTGGCGGCAATGGCCGCCTGCACGATCACATCCGCAGGACCGGCGACCGCCGATCCCACCGGCGGTGCCTCCGGCGCCTCCTGGCAGAGCCTCGTCGACGCGCCCGACGCCTATCCGAACACGGCCGTCGAGTGGGACGTACCCATCACGCTGAGCGACGGGACGGTGCTCCGCGCCAACGTCTTCCGTCCCGCGCATGCCGACGGAACCCCGATCGACGAACCCACCCCGGTCGTCCTCGGCCTCACGCCCTACACGAAACTGTTGTCGACGCTGGCGTCGGTGGCGATGGAGGACCCGCAGTTCGCCCCGCTCGTGGACGAACTCGGATCCGTCCTGAACTTCGGTGCCCCCTTCGACGGCATCACCGAACTCGCCGCGCCGGCATCACAACTCGGCCGCGCCTTCGGACTCAACCGCGATCTCGTGCAGAACGGGTACACGCAGGTGATCGTCGACGTCCGGGGTACCGGTTTCTCCCACGGACAGTGGGAGGTCCTCGGTCCGCGCGAGCAGCAGGACACCGTCGAGGTCATCGACTGGGCGGCGAAGCAGCCGTGGTCGAACGGACGCGTCGGGACGACCGGCGTCTCCTATTCGGCGATCAACCAGATCCAGGCCGCCGGCCTGCGGCCCGAGGCACTCGACGCTGTCTTCGCCGTCGAACCCGGCAACGACCTGCTGCGCGACATCGTGGGCACCGGCGGCGCCGTGGGTGTGGGCTTCATGCCCGCCTGGCTCGGTCTCGTCAACGGGCTCAAATGGGTTCCCGACATGGAAGCCCTCCTCCAGGGCCGGTTCGACGCACAGTGGTTGCGCGACAGGCTCGCCGACCCCGCCACGAAGATCCCCGAACTCTTCGAGGTCCTCACCGCGCCGAGCGTCGACGGCGTCTCCCCCGATGCCCTCGCGGTCGCGCAGGACGGCCCGTTCTACCAGGAACGGCAGGCCCGACTCGAGTCGATCGAGGTGCCCACCTTCGTCTTCGGCAACTGGCACGACATCTTCGCCGACAGTGAGCCCGACATCTACAACCGGATTCCCGTCGAACCCGGCCGCAAGCAACTGGTGATGGGCGACGGCTACCACGCGATCCTCGGTACCGGATTCGGCACCGAGGGACACCCACCGAACATCACGGCACTCCAGCACGCCTGGTTCGACCGCTGGCTCAAGGACATCGACAACGGCATCGACGAGTACGGTCCCGTCACCCTGCTGCAGCAGGGCGGTGGCTGGGTCACGACCGACGAGTTCCCGCGCAGCACCGTCGACCACGAGAAGCTCTTCCTGTCGCCGGCACCGAGCGGCACCGCGTGGCACGCCCTCCACGACGGCACGCTCGCGACGTCGGCACCCGAGACCGCACAACGACTCACCGTCGCCCCGGGATTGCGCGGATTCTGTTCCCGTGAGGCCGCGCAGGGCACCGCCGGCATCGCAGTGCTGTTGGGCGCCGGATGCACGAAGGACGCCCGGTTCAACGAGGCCGAGGGTCTCACCTTCACCAGCGGGCCGGTCACCGAACCGACCGTGCTCTCGGGACCGGTCAACGTGCACCTCGAGACCGTCCTCGACACCACCGACGGATTCTGGTCGGTCTCCGTGAACGACGTGGCTCCGGACGGACGGTCCACCGTGCTCACCACCGGTTCCCTCGTCTCGTCGCTGCGGGCGATCGACGATTCGAAGAGCACGTTCACCGCCGACGGCGACTATGCGCAGGCACATCCGGTGCTGACCCTCGAGTCCCGGCAGCCGATCGTCCCGGGGCAACCGACGGCCCTCGACATCAGCACGCTGCCGACCGAGGCGGTCCTGCAACCGGGGCACCGCATCCGCGTGGACGTCTACGCCGCGAGCGTCCCGCGCTCGCTGCCCCTCGGTCCGATGCTGGTCGAGAGCGGACTGCGGCCACAGCACCTCGAACTGAACCCCGCCTCACCGAGTTTCGTGACACTGCCCGTCGCTCGATAGGAGGGTCGCGTCACCGGGCGTCGGGTCGACGCTCGAGCGTGTCCCGATCCCACGCACCGAGCCGGGCGGCGGCCTCGTAGGTGCTGTGCAGAAACTGCAGCAGTTCGGTGTCGGGATCGGCCGCGGTCCGCACCGCCTCGTAGGGCAGCACGAACTCCCCCAGTTCCGCCGAATAGTGAGCGGCATCCGGTCGCACCGGGGCTTCGCCGAATCCGTCGAGGCCGGGGTAGACGTAGGAATAGAAGGCTCCTTCGTCCCCACCACCCGGCCAGAAGCCACAGCTGCTGAGCTCGTGCGAGTAGGCCTCCGTCATCACCCGGTCGGGGCAGTTCGGGATCCCGCCGGGGTGCGGCGGGGCGGTGCGTCCGGAGAACCGGGTGCACGCGAGGTCCATCGCGCCCCAGAAGAAGTGCACCGGACCGACCTTGCCGAGGAAATCCGCCCGGAACACCTGCAGGACACGCTGGGCCTGCACGAGCTGCCGCCAGAAGAGGTGGGCGGCCTCGGCGTCGTAACTGTCGTGCTCACGGTCCTGAGCGAACGGGATCGCCGGATCCACCTCGTTGGGTGTGCCGTGGATGCGAGTCGCGATACCCAGCTCGTCCAGCGCTCCGAGGGTGCGGGTGTAGAACTCGGCTACGGGCTGTGCGACGAGAGGCACCGAACGACTGCGACCGTCGCTCGCGCGGATGTGCAGCCGGTGCTCGAAGAAGTCGAATTCGATGTCGAAGACGGAGTTCCGGTACGGGATCGACGAGGTGCTCAGCCCTCGCGGCGTGACGTACAGCGTCGTCTGCCACCAGTGGTTGACCATCGGCGCGTGAGCCATCCGGATCTTGCCGACGATCTGCAGCCACATGTGGAGGGTGTCGCGGGTCGCGGTCCATTCCGCCGTGCGCAGCCTCGGCCACGCATCACCGGAGACCGGTTCCGATTCGTTCACAACGCCTCCCTTGTCGAGGGATCGGGATCAGGAGAACGATCCGTGCCGCCCCTCCCCGGACGCGAAGCGGGCGGCCCCGCCGGCCGCATCGCTCTCTAGGGACTGCATGCCGACCGTGAACTCGAATGCGAGCGCGTCGGATTCGGAACGGCCGAACTGCGCGTGGACCGACCACCGGTCGTTGCGCATGCACGTCTGTGGGAAGCCGGCGATCTCCCGCGCCATGTCCTCGGCGACCTCGCGTGTTGTTCCCGGTTCGACCACGCGGTTGGCCAGACCGAAGTCGAGCGCTTCCGCGGCATCGACCGGACGGCCGGTCAGGATCATGTCCATGGCCCGGCTCGCGCCGATGAGGCGGGGCAGCCGAACGGTCCCGCCGTCGATCAGTGGCACACCCCACCTGCGGCAGAAGACACCGAACATCGCATCGGCGGACACCACCCGCAGATCGCACCAGATCGCCAGTTCGAGTCCGCCGGCCACCGCGTAACCCTCCACCGCCGCGATCACCGGCTTCGACAGCGACATGCGTGTCGGCCCCATCGGTCCGTCGCCGTTCTCACCGAGGACGTTCTGTTCCTCGGTCCCGATGGCCTTGAGGTTCGCTCCCGCACAGAAGTTCCCACCGTCGCCGTAGAGGACGGCGACGTCGGCGTCGGGGTCGGTGTCGAAGGCCCGGAACGCGTCGGCGAGTTCGGCGGCCATCGGACCGTCGACGGCGTTCCGGCGTTCCGGCGCTCGGGACGGGTCATGATCACCGTCGTCACCCGATCGCGTGTCTCGACGCGGATCGATTCGTACTGCGTCATGCCCGTCCTCCCCTGTTCAGCAGCATCGGCTTCCAGGGTTCGCGTCGGCCGCGGCGTGCCGTTCCCGCCAGTAGTCGCGTTCGCTCAACGGCGGTCGATCGGGATGCTTCCGGCGGTGTACTTCGACGTACCGCGCGTAGTCGTGGTCGCCCATGACGGCACCGATCCACCACCACGCACGTCGCAGTGCGGTGATCACGACAGATCCTGGTCCCGATGTTCGACGAACGCGTGCGCGGCGCCCGGTGCACGGACCTTGCCCGACGCGATGAGTTCGTCCCACTCCTTCTGCAGTTCCCGTTCCACCGGGGTCGGCACGAAACCGGCCGGGGCGAAGATCTTCGACGGCACCGCCGGGGTCTCGGTGGTGGGCATGCCTCCGGCACGGATCGATCTGATGCACACCACCACCCCGGCCACGAAGACGATCAACACGAGAACGGCGAACACGATCGACAGTGTGCCCTGGATGAAGGTGTTGCGGATGACGGCGTCTATCTCGTCCGCCGTCTTCGCCGACCCGAAGGTGGTCGCGCCGGAGTTCTTCGCGTCGACGAAGGCGCGGTGCTGCGCCCAGTAACCGACCGCACGGTCGCCGGAGAAGATCTTCTGCCACGACGCCGTCATGGTCACGATCAGATCCCACACCAACGGCACACCGGGGATCCAGGCCCACTTCACCAGGCCCTTCTTCACGACGATGGCGAGCACCACCGTCAGGGCGATCGCCGCGAGCAGCTGGTTGGCGATGCCGAACAACGGGAAGAGGGTGTTGATGCCGCCCAGCGGGTCGGTCACGCCCATCAGCAGGATCCCGCCCCACGCGGCGACCACCACGAACGAGCAGAACCAGGCACCCGGACGCCAGGACGGATCCTTGAACCGCTGTGCGGGTCCGCCGAGGTTGCCGAGCGAATCCGAGAGCATGAACCGGGCGACGCGCGTGCCGGCGTCGACGGTGGTGAGGATGAACAGCGCCTCGAACATGATCGCGAAGTGGTACCAGAACGACTTGAGGCTGTCGCCGCCGAACAGGTCGCTGAGCACCTGAGACATACCGAACGCGAGGGTCGGGGCACCACCGGTGCGGGAGATGATCGATTCCTCCCCCACGCCTTCCGCGGCGGCGGCGATCTGTTCCGGGGTGATGTCCGGTGAGCCGAGACCGAGTCCGTTGACGTAGGCGGCGGCGGTCTCGGGGGTGCCGCCGGTGAGGGCGGCCGGTGCGTTGAGCGTGAAGTACAGGTGCTGGTCGATGATGCATGCGGTGACCAGCGCCATGATCGCGACGAACGACTCGGTGAGCATGCCCCCGTAGCCGATGAGCCGGATCTGCTTCTCCTTCTCGATCAACTTCGGGGTGGTGCCCGAGGAGATCAGCGCGTGGAATCCCGACAGTGCGCCGCACGCGATGGTGATGAACAGGAACGGGAACAACGATCCGGCGAAGGCCGGGCCGTTGCCCTCGATCGCGAAGGAGGTGACGTCGGGCATCTCCAGGACGGGACGCGCGACGAGGATGCCGATGGCCAGCAGCACGATGGTGCCGACCTTCATGAAGGTCGACAGATAGTCGCGCGGGGCGAGCAGCAGCCACACGGGCAGCACCGACGCGGCGAAACCGTAGGCGATCATCAGCCAGGAGATCGCCACCGGCGACAGGGTGAACCAGTCGGTGCCCCAGTCGGTCTCGGCTACCCATCCGCCCGCAATGATCGCGGTGACCAGCAGGACCACACCGATGAGCGAGACCTCCGCGACCTTGCCGGGACGCAGGTACCGGAGGTAGACGCCCATGAACAGGGCGATGGGGATCGTCATCGCGATGGAGAACAGACCCCAGGGGCTCTCGGCGAGGGCGTTGACGACCACCAGCGCCAGTACCGCGATGAGGATGATCATGATGACGAGGACCGCGATGATCGCGGCGACACCGCCGATGGGCCCGAGTTCCTCCCGGGCCATCTGACCGAGGCTGCGCCCGCGTCGGCGCGACGAGATCCACAGGACGAGGAAGTCCTGGACGGCACCGGCGAAGACGACGCCGACGATGATCCAGATCGTGCCGGGCAGATAACCCATCTGAGCGGCGAGCACCGGGCCGACGAGTGGGCCGGCCCCGGCGATCGCCGCGAAGTGATGGCCGAACAACACCCGACGGTCGGTCGGCATGTAGTCCTTGCCGTTCTCCAGTTCCTCGGCGGGGGTCGCACGGTCGTCGCGTGGCTGGACGATCCTGCGTTCGATGAACTTCGCGTAGAAGCGATACGCGACGAGATAGGTGCAGACGGCGGCGATGACGAACCAGACCGCGTTGATCTCTTCACCGCGGACCAGCGCGATGATCGACCAGGCGACGGCGCCCAGGATCGCGAGTACGAGGAAGACGATCCGTGCGGTCGGTGAGATCGGTGTCCGGTCGACGACACCGACAGGAGGAAGATCGGGATCGGTCCGGAGGTATTCGACCTCGCTGTTCTGTGGCGCCGGGTCCACGGCCATATCGGCTCCTCACCGGGCTCGCCGCGGGTCCGCGGAAGTCGCGACGGGCCTCGAACGTGCTCGATTCTCGACCAGCGTCACGCTACTCGCGCGCGTCGACGAAGGAACCGGAATCGATCAGCCGCGTGCGGCGATCCGCGCCTGCACCTCGGGCCGACGCAGCGGTGGGACCGTCGGCGGTGGTTGCCGCCGCTCGGGAAGGGACGCGAGCAATCTCGTGGTCGTCGCAGTGACCTCGGCGACGGCCTGCTCGAACGGTTCCCGGGTGGCGTCGGAGAGTTTGTGGATCCCGCTGACCTTACGGACGTACTGCCGCGCGGCCGCTTCGATCTCCTCGGCGGTCGCGGCCGGCTCGAGCCCGCGCAGCTCCATGATGTTCCGGCACATGCTTCGAGGGTAGACGCCGCTCGGGTGCCGAACCATACAGTGCCGAACCGAACATCCGCGCGCCCGCTGTCCATCCGCTACAGCAATTGCTGCAGCGGATGACGAACGGGCGCGCGGATACGGACGAACAGATCAGACGCGTTCGATGATGGTCACGTTGGCCGTGCCGCCACCCTCGCAGATGGTGAGCAGACCGTAGCGGCCACCGGTGCGCTCGAGCTCGTTGAGCAGCGTCGACATGAGCTTGGTGCCGGTCGCGCCGAGCGGGTGGCCGAGGGCGATCGCGCCGCCGTTGACGTTGACCTTCGACGGGTCGGCACCGATCTCCTTGATCCACGCCAGGACGACGGGAGCGAAGGCCTCGTTGATCTCGATGAGGTCGATGTCGTCGATCGTCAGGCCGGCCTTCTCGAGGGCGTACTGGGTGGCGGGGATCGGGGCGGTGAGCATGAAGATCGGGTCGTCGCCGCGGGCGCTGAGGTGGTGGATGCGCGCGCGGGGCTTCAGGCCGTACTTCTTCACGGCCTCGTCGGAGGCGAGCAACACCGCGGACGCGCCGTCGGAGATCTGGCTGGCGACGGCAGCGGTGAGACGACCGCCCTCGACGAGCGGCTGCAGCGACGCCATCTTCTCGAGGCTGGTCTCGCGCGGGCCCTCGTCGACGGTGGCGTCACCGAGCGGGACGATCTCGTTGTCGAAGCGGCCCTCGGCGATCGCGGCCTTGGCGCGCTCGTGACTCTGCAACGCCCACTTCTCGAGTTCCTCGCGGCTGATGTCCCACTTCTCGGCGATCATCTCGGCGCCCTTGAACTGCGAGACCTCTTCGTCGCCGTAACGCTCGGTCCAGCCCTTCGACCCGCCGAAGGGGGTGTCGAAGCCGTACTGCTGTCCGACGATCATGGCCGCGGAGATCGGGATCTGCGTCATGTTCTGCACGCCACCGGCGACGATGAGGTCGGCGGTGTTGCTGAGGATCGCCTGGGCGCCGAAGTGCAGGGCCTGCTGGCTCGACCCGCACTGACGGTCGACGGTCACGCCGGGCACGTGCTGCGGGTAACCGGCGGCGAGCCACGCGGTGCGGGCGATGTTGCCGGCCTGGCCACCGATGGCGTCGACGCAACCGAACACCACGTCGTCGACGTCGGCGGGATCGATGCCCGTGCGGTCGACGAGCGCCTTGATCACATGCGCGCCCAGGTCGGCCGGGTGCACGTCCGCGAGCCCACCCTTCTTCTTGCCGATGGGGGTACGCACCGCGTCGACGATGTAGGCCTCGGTCATGATGTCTCCTTAGAAAGAATTCTGGTTCGATAGTCCGTCGAGAACGATGGAAAGGTATTGCTGGGCAACCTGATCGATGCTGAGGGAGCCTCCGGGCCGGTACCAGCGCACGGCCACCCACACGGTGTCGCGCAGGAACCGGAAGACGAGTTCGACGTCGACGTCGGGTCGGAACGAACCGTCGGCGACACCGCGTTCGATCACGCCCACCCACAGGTCGCGGAACTCGGTGTTGAGTTCGCCGATGTAGGCGAAGCGGTCGCCCTCGAGATGCTTGGCCTCACCCTGGTAGATCGCCACCGCGGCGTGCGACCGGTCGATCGCCTCGTAGGAGGTGGTGACGAGCGCCGCGAGGGTCTCGCGGGACGGCAGACCCGACGCGACGATCTTGCGGTACCGGTCGAACAGGTCGTCGAGGAAGGCGCGCAGGATCTCGTCCACCATCGATTCCTTGGAATCGAAGTGGTGGTAGAGGCTGCCGGAGAGGATCCCCGCCGCGTCGGCGATGTCGCGCACGGTCGTGGCCCGCACACCGCGCGACGCGAACAGGTCGGCCGCGATGTCGAGCAGTTCCGCGCGGCGTCCGGACTTGCTGGAGGTGTCGTCGCGTGAGGGAGTCATGACGGACATCCTTTCAAGCCGACCGAGGGCGGGTTCATGCGCGCTGGGAGGAGACCGACACGACCTCGCCGGTCAGATAGGTCGTGTAGTCACTGGCAAGCATCGCGATGGTTGCCGCGACCTCCCAGACCTCGGCGGCGCGGCCGTAGGCCTCACCGGCGGCGAGGTTGTCGAGCAGTTCCTCGCTGGTGACCTTCGCGAGGAAGGGGTGGCGGGCGATGGACGGGGCGACTGCGTTGATGCGCACGCCGTATTCGGCGGCCTCGATCGCGGAGCAGCGGGTCAGCGCCATGACACCGGCCTTCGCCGCCGCGTAGTGCGCCTGCGAGTGCTGCGCGCGCCAGCCGAGCACCGACGCGTTGTTGACGAGCACGCCGTTGTGGTCGACCGAACGGAAGTAGCGCAGTGCCGCGCGGGTCGCGCGGAAGGTGCTGGTGAGGGTGATGTCGAGGACGCGATCCCATTCCTCGTCGGTCATCTCGACGACGGGCGTCTCCCCACCGAGTCCGGCGTTGTTGACGAGCACGTCGATGCGCCCGAGCCGGTCGGCGGCGCCGGTGATGAGGGCGTCGACCTGTTCGGTGGACGACACGTCGCACACGATCGTCGCGACCTGCTGTTCGGGGAACTCGGCCGCGAGCTTCTCCGCTGACTCGCCGAGCCGGCGCTCGTGGAAGTCGGAGACGAGCACGTCGGCACCCTCGAGCAACGCGCGACGCGCGGTGGCGAATCCGATGCCGGTGCCGGCGGCGGCGGTGACCACGACCTTCTTGTCACGGAGCAGGCCGTGGCCGGGGGTCTCGACCGGCGGGGTCGCGAGCGGGGATACGGGGCGGGGTGAAGCGGTCACGGACGTGCCTCCCGGGGAAGGCCGAGCACGCGCTCGGCGATGATGTTGCGCTGGATCTCGTTGGATCCGCCGTAGATGGTGTCGGCGCGGGTGAACAGGAACAGCCGCTGCCACTCTGCGAGTTCGAGATGCTCGGGATCGGTGATCTCGGAAGATTTTCCGGCATGGTCGTGATCGGGGCCGACGAGCGACGACGCTCCCTGCACGTCCATGGCGAGCTGCCCGAGATCGCGATGCCAGTTGGCCCACAGCAACTTCGCGACCGAGGCCTGACCCGGGTCGGCGTCGCCGAGGGTGCGCAGGGCGTGGGCGCGCATGACCCGCAGTCCGATCCGCGCGCGGGCGATGCGTTCGCGGAGGTGTGGATCGTCGATCGCGCCGTTGCTCTCGGCGACGGAGACGATGCCGTCGAGTTCGCGGGCGAAGCCGATCTGCTGCCCGAGGGTGGAGACGCCACGTTCGAAGGTCAGCAGACCCATCGCGACCTTCCATCCGTCGCCGGGGGCACCGACGACGAGGTCGGCGTCGGTGACGGCGTCGTCGAAGAAGACCTCGTTGAACTCGGAGGTGCCCGTGAGCTGCTGAATGGGCCGCACCGTGACGCCGGGCTGGTCGAGGGGCACGAGCAGGAAGCTCAGGCCGTGATGGCGGGTCGAACCGGGTTCGGTCCGCGCGACGACGAAGGCCCATTGTGCGACGTGTGCGAGCGACGTCCAGACCTTCTGACCGTTGATCACCCACTTGTCGCCCTCGAGGCGGGCGGTGGTGGAGACGTTGGCGAGGTCGGAGCCGGCTCCCGGTTCCGAGTAGCCCTGCGCCCACAGTTCGGTGACGTTGCGGATCCCGGGCAAGAAGCGCTGCTTCTGCTCCTCGGTCCCGAACGCGATGAGGGTGGGGCCGAGCAGTTCCTCACCGAGGTGGTTGACGCGCGCGGGCGCGTTCGCCTTCGCGTACTCCTCGTGGAAGATCACGCGCTGATCCATGCTCGCGCCGCGACCGCCGTACTCGGTGGGCCAGCCGATGCAGGTCCATCCGGCAGCGGCCAGATGCCGGTCCCACGCGAGTCGCTGTTCGAAGAACTCGTGTTCGCTTCCGGGTCCGCCCTTGCCCCTGAGCTCGGCGAATTCGCCGGTCAGGTTGTCTTCGAGCCACTGCCGAACGGTGGCTGCGAACTCCGCATTTTCCTGGCTCTCGCTCTCGTGCACATCCGTACGATAACCTACCAAGCAATTGCTAGGTAGGGAGCTCTGTGAACACACGACCGAGAACCACTCCGGCCGCACTCGTACGTGCCGCCGACACCTGGCCGGACCTGCTCGCGATCGCCGACGGCGACACCCGGCTGACCTTCGCACAACTGCGCGACCACGTCCGCGATTTCGCCGCGGCACTCGTCGCCCGCGGCGTCGAACGCGGTGCGCGCGTCGTCATCTGGTCGCCCAACACGTTCCACTGGGTGATCGCGGCCCTGGGCACGCACTGGGCCGGCGGTGTCGTCGTACCCCTCAACACCCGCTACACCGGAAGCGAGGCCGCCGACGTCGTCGAGCGCGTCCGCCCCGAAGCCCTCGTCGTGGTCGGCGAGTTCCTCGGCACCGACCGGTACACCGAACTGCGCAAGGCCGCGCCCGAACTGCCGATCCCGACGACCGTGCGGGTCCCGCTGGGCGGGAACGACGCGCCGATCGACGGGGTCGTCGAGTGGGCGGACTTCCTGTCCTCCGCCACCGAAGCCGCCCGCACCGAAGCCGACG